>Ga0074195_1004727_pt1 | contig 10958 bp, 14 predicted proteins | sample EPASupsiteHSE623_FD_64525 | JGI IMG/M metagenome (GOLD analysis project Ga0074195, IMG submission 64525) | Bioremediated contaminated groundwater from EPA Superfund site, New Mexico - Sample HSE6-23 | ecosystem: Environmental > Aquatic > Deep subsurface > Groundwater > Contaminated ... | reverse complement strand
CATATTGGCGTACTGGTCGATAATTACATTTTTTAAGTATGTTTTTAATATAGTTATATCTTTAACATTTTGTTTAATAATATGAGGTTCTAATCCAAAAGAATGTACAAAAATACCAGAAGGAAAAGTTCCATCTAATATTTGTAAAAATCTACTTAGTGCTTTTAGATTAGTGTGCGTGGTGTGCTTTACCATTTGGTTTAAAATACCCTTTTGTTTTTTCTACTTTTATAGCTCTGTTTTCATAACAATCTTTGATTATATCACTCAATGAGATATCATCTAAAACTATGATTTTAAACTCTTCAATCATAAGTGGCTGATGACGATTTCCTATTTCATAAGCTGTTTTTGCAAAAGTCAAAGCATCACTGAACTCTAAAATAAAAACTTCATCTTCACTTCGTTTAACTTTTATTGAATATCCATCTTCACAAACTAAAATATCATTCTCATGAAGATGTGTAAATTTAGCTTTTACGATTAAATTTATATTCTTTTTACTAACCGCTGTTAGGTTTGGCTTTTGCATATCAAACCAAGAGAGTTCAACCTCATCGTTTGATTCAATATCTTTTTTTATTTCTATTACTTTTTTTATTACGCTAAATGTCACTATTTTTTCCTAAAACATAAAATATTTTTTAGCCATTGGCACGACTGATACATAAGTTGATTCGATTAATTCGCCATTTACTGTAACATCATAAGTTTCTGGATCTACTTTTATATCTCCTATGAAGTCATTTAGTTTCATATCTTTTTTGCCTATATTTCTTGTGTTTTTTACTGCTAATACGGTTTTATTTATTCCTAACTTTGAAGCTAAATTTTCACTTGCTACTTTTGAAGTGAATATTACACTCGTTTTCGCCGATGCCTTTCCAAGACTACCAAACATTTTTCTATACATACTTGGTTCTGGTGTGGGAATTGAAGCATTTGAATCACCCATTAAAGCAAGTGCTATAAATCCACCTTTGATGATGATTTCTGGTTTTACTCCAAAAAATGCTCGATTCCATAAAACTAAATCTGCCATTTTCCCAACTTCTACACTTCCCACATATTCATCAATTCCTGAAGCGATTGCTGGGTTTATTGTATATTTGGCGATATATCTTTTAATTCTATTATTATCACTTTTTTCATCATCACCATCTAAAATTCCTCTTTGTTGTTTCATTGAATCTGCAACTTGCCATGTTCGTATTAGAACTTCCCCCACTCTTCCCATTGCTTGTGAATCAGAACTTGTGATTGAAATAGCTCCAATATCGTGTAATACATCTTCAGCAGCTATTGTTTTTCCTCTGATTCTTGATTCTGCAAAACTTACATCTTCTGGTATTTTTGGACTTAAATGATGGCAAACCATAAGCATATCAAGATGTTCTTCTATTGTATTTTTTGTATATGGTAAAGTAGGATTCGTACTTGCTGGAAGTACATTTGCTAAACCTGCAACTTTTATAATATCAGGTGCATGTCCACCACCAGCTCCCTCAGAGTGAAAAGTATGAATGGTTCTATTTTTAAAACTCCCAACAGTTGTTTCCACAAATCCTGATTCATTAAGTGTATCTGTATGAATCGCTACTTGTACATCATACTTATCTGCTACACTTAAACAAGTATCTATGGCATTTGGAGTACTTCCCCAATCCTCGTGAAGTTTAAGCCCCATAGCTCCTGCTTTTATCTGAACTTCTAAAGCCTCTTTTGATGAACTATTTCCTTTTCCCATAAATCCAAAGTTTAAAGGTAAATCATCCACACTTTGAATCATTTTTGCTATGTTCCAAGCCCCTGGAGTACAAGTTGTTGCATTTGTTCCAGTATTTGGACCAGTTCCTCCACCAATCATAGTTGTAACTCCACTTGCAAGCGCTTCATCTATTTGCCCCGGACTTATAAAATGAATATGAGTGTCAATTCCACCAGCTGTGATGATTTTTCCCTCAGCTGAGAGTATTTCAGTATTTGCTCCAATTTCTAAACCATGTGTTATTCCATCACATAGATTTGGATTTCCAGATTTTCCAATGGCAAGAATAACTCCATCTTTGATTCCAATATCAGCTTTGTAAATACCTGTGTAATCAATGATTATTGCATTTGTGATAATCAAATCAGCCACTTCAACAGCGGTTGGACTTTGAGCCATACCATCACGAATAGTTTTTCCACCACCAAATTTACTCTCTTCACCATAAGTTGTATAATCTTTTTCAATTTTTGCGATTAATGAAGTATCGGCAAGTCTAAATCTATCACCAACAGTTGGTCCATACATTGAAGCATATTTTTCTTTTGACATCTTCATCTTATACTCCTAAAAACTTATTTAGATTTTCCATTGCTTTGGCTTTTACATTCTCATCATCTAAAAAGCCCTCAACCAAACCATTAAATCCACTTACATATCTTCGTCCACTAAAATCTATTAAGTTAATACTTTTTATAGAACCAGGTTCAAATCGTACAGAAGTTCCAGCTGCAACATCAAGTCGTTTTCCATAAGCTTGGCTTCTATCAAAAGCTAAAGCACTATTTACTTCAAAGAAGTGATAATGTGAACCAATTTGAACTGGTCTATCACCTTTGTTTTCCACTTCAATAGTGATAATTTCTTTATTTGCATTTAGTTCTATTTCGCCCTCGTCTATTAAATAAGCGCCTGGTAAATCTGAACTATTTTTATAAGGGATTGGATTATGAACAGTAACAAGTTTTGTTCCATCATCAAAAGTAGCTTCCACTTGAACCATGTGCATCATGGAAGCCACTCCATCCATAACATGCTCTTCTTTTAAGACTTTTGTAGCATCAACCATAAGTTGAGCAACACTTTTTCCATCTCTTGCCCCCTCAATTATATATGAGCTCAAAATTGCAGTTGCTTCTGGAAAGTTTAGTTTTAAACCTCTATTCTTTCTCTCATGTGCTAGGCATGAAGCTGTATAAAGCATTAGTTTTTCTTGCTCACGGTTTGTTAGAAACATCTTATTATCTCCTTTTATTGTTTACCTAAATTAAAACTTTTTTTATTTAATTCTTTTCTATAAAGTTCCCAAACTTTAAAGATTTTTGTTTTTAGTTCAAACATATTATTTGAACTAATAGAACCTAAAATGATTTTTTTATTTTTACTATATGAAAAACTCTCAAAATTTTCCAAATATAAGTTGTTTAAAAACTTTTCATTATGGTTTGTTTTTATATAAAACTTAGCAAAAATAAAATTCTCACTATTTTTTCTAATAATATAATCTTTTAATTCATCACCTAAAATATCAAATTTCTCTATATATTCTAAACTCTTTTCACAATAAAATCTATTTTTTATTTTCATTTTTGAAAAATCAAAATTTTCAAAACTTCTTCCACGACTCAAAATATCGGTGTAAAAGAAAGTTGAATTTTCATCACTTTTTAGATTAAAAAACTGAATATATCGTGAGTCTTTATATAAAATCAACTCATCATTTATAAACTCAAAATTTGAGTTGTTAAAAAGTTGCACGTCTATTTTATTTATTCCATACTCTTTTTTTGATGGATAGATTTTTGTGGCTGATTCGGTTGTGAGTATTAAATTTGAATTATCAAGGCTTAAAGATGTTCTTATTTTATCCTTTGGAAAAATTCCCTCTCCGATATTTAATAACTTTATATAGTTTTCATTATCGTTGAAATAATAGTGTCTTGAGGGAAGTTGTAATTTATCTAAAGAAAATTTATCATCTTTAAAAGCAAATTTAATACTCATTTTTCTCCTAAAAATCCTACTTTAATCTATAAATATTTTATCCAAAAAATATAGATTACTTTTTCTTCAGTTGTATAAATAATATATAGAATTTAGCTCTTGATTTTTAATTTTCGAGAGAAAAACAACACTAAGGCAACAATTTTATTTTTTTAAATAATCTAATATCTTTAGATTTTTTATTTCAAACTTAGAAAAAGCAAACCACTTTTTACCCAAGTCTTTAAGACTAGCGCCTAGATGATAAACTTCCTTTTTGTCTATGATTAGAAATCTATCGTGAGAGTTTTTGAACTCAAAAAGTTCTATATTTTTGTATTGAGTTTCATATTTTTCAAAATCTAGTTTTACTTGTTTAGTGATAATTTTTGTGTAAATTTTGATTTTAATATTTGGGTATTTTGAAAATATTGTAAAAACAGTTTCATCAATGTAATTATCAATTAGGATTATTTCATCAACTGCAATTTTTATTAAATCATTTATAAAAACATAAGCATCAAAAACTTCACCATCGTAAAATATACCTTGTTTTGGTTTTAGAGTTTTATCTTTTAAAGCTTCAAAAAGTTTATCAAAATTTTCATCATGGATAGTTAATCTTTGTTCTATTCTTTCAAATCGTTCAAACAAGGGAATATTTTGGGATATTAATTTTCTCATATTTGCAAAAGTTTTTATAATATAAACAGTAACTTCAGAAGCAACTTTACTTTTTAGAATAGTTGCTAACATATAAATACCTTGTTCTGTAAAAACTTTTGGATTTGTTCTAGTTTTAGAGAAATTTGCGGTCGAAAATTTCGACCGCAAATTTTCAAACTCATTGTTAGTTAATTCAAAATAAAAATCATCCATAAATTTATCTTGATTATTACGAACAGCTTCATTGATTCTTTTTGTTTCAACTCCATAAAGTTCTGCTAAGTCTCTATCTAACATCACTTGATGATTTCTTATTGTGTGGATTTTATCTTTTATGCTATTTTCATTTATTATCAAATTTTGCATTTTTTAGCCTTTGAATTTATATGAAGAATTATATAAATTTTTTTGATTAATAACTAAAAATATTACAATTTGTTATTTATTTTTATATACATTCCAAAATAGGATATAAGAAACTAAAAAATTAATTCCAAAGATTTTGGTTAAATATTCCAAGAATGATTATCTTATTGTTTTCTTCATCTATTTCAAAAGGAATTGTATAGCCTTTAAAAATAAGTTCTCTTGTTGTTGGACTTTCTGAATTATTTCTTTTTCTGTATGAGTAAGGAGAATGTGGGATATTTCTTATTTTGAGAATGATTTCATCATAAAATTCTAAAGCACGATTTACACTATCAAAAGCTATAAAATCGATAATTATTTCAAACTCTTCTTCAAATCGTGGAGATTGTTCTAATATCAAATTTGAGACTCTAATTTTTTTCTAATTTTATCAAGTCCAGTACCAAAAGGAACTGTTTTCATAGTACCATTTTTGTATTCATGAACTCTTTGATTTATTTCATCATCAAGTGATTTTTTCACTACTACAGCATCTTTTGGTAAAGAATTTATAAAATCTTCAAATCTATCTAAATACTGTTCTTTTATATCAATTTTCATTGTCATATAAAAATCCTTTTTTGTTTCGCTAATTGTAACATATCTTAGATATGAATTTAAAAAATGGTGCCTGTCCCCTTTTTTTTTTTAAATTTTCCTTTCTTTTGCTATAATCACAAACCAATTATAAAAAGGAATTTTTATGAAAACTATTCAATTAAATGTTGAAGATAATGTTTATCAAGATATTTTAAAAAGTGGTATTGATATTCAAAGCGAATTAAAAGATATGATAAAAAAAGCTATTTATAAAAAAGAGCATAAAATTGCGAACGAATTAGCCATTTCATTAAGTGATGTGGCAAAAGGAAAAACGAAACCTCTTCAAGATTTACTTGATGAAATTTGAAACAGTTTCTCTATTTGAAAAACAGTTTAAAAAATTAGCAAAAAAATATTCCCTTATCAAAGAAGATGTATCAAAATTTATAACAGATTTTGATACTCTTCATTCTCAATCAACAGCTATAAAAAATAATCTTTTTAAAACTAGACTCGCAAATAGCAACAAAAATAAAGGTAAAAGTTCAGGTTATAGAATTTATTATTATCTAAAGATAAATGACACAGTTTATTTATTAACTATTTATGATAAATCAGAAATTGAGTCAATCAATGAATCTATTTTGGATGAGTTTATTGATGAGATAATTAAAGAGTAATTTGTGCTAAAATGGTGCCTGTCCCCTTTTTTATATATGATTATATTACACTTGATAAAAAATCAATTACAAAAAAAGTTGTAACTGAAATATTTAACAAAGTCCAAATAATAGAATCTTTTCCAAAAAAGTGGAATTTATACCTTTTAGAAAAACTTAGATATTTAATATTTTTATAATACAAATATACAATTATTGAAGAAGAAAGAAATTATTGAGGAGAATTAAATGAAAATTTGGAGATATATGGATTTAGCAAAATTTATATCTTTGCTATCGAAGGAAGCATTATATTTTGCAAATCCAAATCAATTTGATGACCCTTATGAATTTCATTTACCTAAATCTCATAACATAGAGAGAGAAGAAAAAATTTATAAACCTGCTATTGAGAATATGAATAAGCTGAAAAAAGAAATGATAAAAAATAAACCTAGCCTTGAAAAAACAAATGAATTTAAAATATTCGAGCAACAAATTGATAACCTACCTACTAAGTTTAAAAATGCAGAAAAAGAAGCCAAAGAAAGATTTGGTGTAAGTTGTTGGCATATAAATGATTATGAAAATGAAGCTTTATGGAAAATTTATACAAATCAAGGACAAGGAATTGCAATTGAAACAACAGCAGATAAGTTAGAAAAATCATTAACCTTTCATCGAAAGATAATCTTCGATAAAGTACGTTATGAAGATTTTGGCGTAGCACCTATCGAAAAAGGGCATAGTCATTATTCTGGTTTTATAAAGCGAAAAGCTTTTGATTATGAAAAAGAATTTAGAGCAATGGTTTTATTAGATGAAAAAGATTACAAAAAAGGTTGTTTTGTAGAAGTTAAACTAGATATTCTAATAGAGAAAATACATATTTCTCCATTAATGCCAAAATATTTTTTAGATTCAGTAAAATATTTATGTAAAGACAAATTGTATGATTTAGAAGAAAAAATTATTCAATCAAGTTTATATGATACATATAATTAAGTTTTACAAAAAAATTTCCCAACAAAAAAGGTTGGGAAATAAAATAAACCTCAAACCGACATATACTTCCGAATAATCTCATCACTAAGTTGCCCTATCTCACCATTTGCAACAACACTTCCCCTATCTATTACATAAAAATCATCGCCATGTCGTCTGGCAAAGGGTAGTTTTTGCTCTACTAGCAATACTGTGATTTGTTCTTCTTTTGTGAGATAATCTATTACTTGTCCAATTTGAGCTACGATATTTGGTTGGATTCCTTCACTTGGTTCATCCAAAATCAAAAAGTTTGGGTCTATACATAAAGCTCTTCCAATTGCCAATTGTTGCTGTTGCCCTCCACTTAAATCTCCGCCTTTTCTATTTGCCATATCTTTTAAAACTGGGAATAAATCGTAGATTTTATCTGGGATTTTTTTGATTTTATTTCTATTTGTCATCACTCCAATTTCAAGATTTTCTTTAACAGTAAGTTGTGAGAAAATCTCTCTTCCTTGGGGAACATAACCTATTGCGATTCCTGCTCTTTGGAAGTCGGATAGTTTTGAAATATCATTTCCCTCATAGATAATTTTTCCATCTTTGATAGGAAGTAATCCCATGATTACTTTACTAATAGTTGTTTTTCCAACTCCATTTCTTCCCATAAGACAAGTGCATCTTCCTTTTTTTATCTCTAAATCCAAATCCCATAAAGTGTGGCTTTGTCCGTAATATTGGTTTATTTTTTCTAGTTTTAACATCATTATTCCCCTAGGTAAACTTTTCGCACTTTTTCGTTGTTCTGAATAGAATCCATACTTCCCTCAGCCAAAACAGAACCCTCATGTAAAACCGTCACTTTTTTTGCGATACTTCTTATAAATTCCATATCATGTTCTACCACTACAACTGCATTATTTTTTGCTAAACTTGTCAAAATTTCTGCTGTTTTTTCCACTTCTTGCGGTGTCATTCCTGCAACTGGTTCATCTACAAGTAGAAGTTTTGGCTCTTGCATGATTAACATTCCTATTTCTAACCACTGTTTTTGACCGTGGGATAAAATTCCTGCTTCAAGATTATATAGCTCTTTTAGACCTATTAGTTTCATTGTCTCTTCGATTTTATCTTTTTGCTCGCTACTTAATTTTGAAAAAAGTGTTTTGAAAAATCTTTTGTCATCTTTCATTGCAAGTTCTAGGTTTTCAAAAACTGTATGATTTTGAAATACTGTTGGTTTTTGAAACTTTCTTCCAATTCCTATTTGTGCAATAGTTGGCTCATCTAAACTCAATAAATCAACAGCTTCTCCAAAAACCACACTTCCTGAATCTGGTTTTGTTTTGCCAGTTACCACATCCATCATTGTAGATTTTCCAGCTCCATTTGCTCCGATGATACATCTTAGTTCCCCATAATCTATGGAAAAACTAAGATTATTTAAAGCCTTAAATCCATCAAAACTAACACTTACACCATCCACAAGAAGAATTCTACTTCCGATTTTTAAATCTCCGATATTATCTTCATTTCTATTTCTTAAAGATACCATTATGAAGCCTTTCTTTTTTCATTTATCACAGCTATTAACCCAACTATTCCCTTTGGAAGATACAGCGTAACTACTACAAACAATCCACCCAAAGCATATAACCAAACTTCAGGAAGTGCAGACGTGAAATATGTACTTGCAAGACTTACAACTATTGCTCCAATAATCGCTCCATACAAAGTTCCTCTTCCTCCAATAGCAACCCAAATCACTAACTCAATAGAAAATAAAGGAGAAAATACATTTGGATTTATGATTGCAACTTGTGGCACATATAAAGCCCCTGCAATTCCAGCTAACACAGCAGAAACCACAAAGATAAAAAGCTTATATTGCTCCACTTTATAGCCTAAGAATCTAACCCTACTTTCTGCATCTCTTATAGAGATTACAACACGTCCAAGTCTTGAGTTTATAATAAATCTGCAAATCAAATATCCAAAAACCAAAGCAAAAAAAGTGATTATCAATAAAGCAACCCTTGTAGAATCAGCTGATAAATCAAATCCTAAAATATCTTTGAAATCTGTCAAACCATTGTTTCCACCAAAACCCATATCATTTCTAAAAAATGCCAACATTAAAGCATAAGTTAAAGCTTGAGTTATGATGGATAGATAAACTCCCGTTACCCTACTTCTAAAAGCAAACCAACCAAATACAAAAGCCAAAATTGCTGGAACAATCATTACCATCAAAATTGCAAAAACTGGATTATCAAATCCATACCAAAACCAAGGAAGTTCTTTTAGATTCATAAATACCATAAAATCAGGAAGTTCTGCATTTCCATAAACTCCTCTATCGCCAATTTGACGCATCAAATACATGGCAAAGGCATATCCACCAAGGGCAAAAAATGCCCCATGACCTAGACTTAAAATCCCTAAATATCCCCAAACTAAATCTAAAGCCAAGGCTAAAAGTGCAAAAGATAGATATTTTCCCAAAATAGTAACTGTAAAAGTTGAGATATGAAAAACTGAGCTTTCAGGAATAAACAAATTACAAAAAGCAACCACAAACACCACAATACTCAAAGATGATAAAACTATTTTTCCACCTTTGTCATTTTCTAAGATTCTTAAAATTATTGATTTATTTTTACCTGCAAGCAGGATTTCACTTCGTTTCATCATTTTTTAATCCTGTGCATCTCGACCTTTTTGAGGAGATAATCCTCTAGGTCTTTTTTGTATAAATAAGATAATAAATACCAATATGATAACTTTTGCCAAAATCGCACCAGCAAGTGGTTCAATAAATTTATTTATTTCTCCAAGTGTAAATGAAGCGATTAAAGTTCCCCATAGATTTCCAACTCCACCAAAAACTACAACCATAAATGAATCTACAATGTACGCTTGTCCAAGATTTGGTCCTACATTTGTTAGCTGTGATAAAGCAACTCCTGCAACTCCCGCAATTCCTGAACCAATCCCAAAAGTGATTGCATCTATTTTACTTGATTGAATTCCCATAGCTCTTGCTATTGGTCTATTTTGTGAAACAGCTCGAACTTTTAGTCCTAATGATGTTTTTTTCATCACATATAAAATGGCAAAAAAGACAATAAAAGCAAAAATCACAACATACAATCTATTATAAGTTAAAGATAAAGCCCCATTTATTTCCAAGGCTCCACTCATCCAAGATGGAGTTTTTACCTCTTGATTTAATGGAGAAAATATTGTTCGCACCACTTGTTGTAAAATCAAACTTATTCCAAAAGTTGCAAGTAGTGTTTCAAGTGGTCTTCCGTATAAATGACGAATAACCAATCTTTCAATAGCAATTCCCACTAATCCACTTATTATAAAAGCGCACGGAATTGCGATAATTACCGAATATTCAATCAAATTTGGCATTAATTGTTGAATTGTATAAGTTGTATATGCTCCAATCATTATTAGCTCTCCATGAGCCATGTTTATTACTTTCATAACCCCAAAAGTAATGGCTAAACCAATAGCAGCTAAAAGTAAAACTGAACCTTGAGAAAGTCCAAAAAATGCCGTTTCAATAAATGAATAAATAGATTTACTAAATTCTATTTCATTTAAAGCATTTTTAACAGCTTCTTTTATTTTTTCATCATTTGACTCTTTTAAACCTGTTAAAGTTTCTAATGATTTTGCAGATAAAAATCCACCTAATTCACTTATAGCTTTTAGTTGTTCATCACCACTTGAAAATTTTGCAGTTATGTTTGCAAGGCTCTCAAGTAAAATATCTTTTATTGAAGATTTTTTTTCACTTTTTAAAGCCTCTAAAATAATCTCTTTATCTTGCTCTTCTAAGTTTTCCAAGATATTTTTTGCAGCATTTAATCTTTTGTTTTCATCACTTGCAAAAAGATTTATTTTTGCAAGTGAAGCTTTTATAACAC
>Ga0074195_1004726_pt1 | contig 10960 bp, 9 predicted proteins | sample EPASupsiteHSE623_FD_64525 | JGI IMG/M metagenome (GOLD analysis project Ga0074195, IMG submission 64525) | Bioremediated contaminated groundwater from EPA Superfund site, New Mexico - Sample HSE6-23 | ecosystem: Environmental > Aquatic > Deep subsurface > Groundwater > Contaminated ... | reverse complement strand
CGTCCGACGGCGCCGAAGTAGAGGCCACTAATATTGTCAAAGGCTATGAAATATCTCCTGATCAGTATGTCGTTGTCACCAGCGATGAACTTGAGGCTATTCAGCCTGAGAATGCTAAAACAATAGCAATTGAAGATTTTGTTAAAATTGATCAGATTGATCCACTATACTATGACAACTGCTATTATCTTACACCTGACAAAGGAGCAGGTAAAGCCTACTTCTTGCTGCTTGCAGCAATGCAAAACACCGGGCAAATTGCCATAGCCCGGGTGGTTATGCGAAACAAAGAATATCTTACTGCCATCCGGCCTGTCGGCAAAGCACTGGCACTTTCAACTATGCATTTTGCCGATGAAATCATTGAAGTAAATGCCTTGGAAGACATGCCAACTGAATTTTCTGAACCAACAAAAAAAGAGTTGGCGATGGCGGAACAACTAATCCAATCCCTCACCACCCAGTTTGATCCTGCTAAATACCATGATCAGTATTATCAACAGATTATGAACATGCTGGAGAAAAAAGCTGAAGGACAAATAGTCACTGGCCAACCTGATGTTAAGCCCGGCGGCAAAGTGATTGACTTAATGGCAGCGCTCGAAGCAAGTATCACCGCGATGAAAAGCAAAAACGTCAATGGTAAAGGCAAAGAACATACTTCCTCCGAAAAATCAGTAACCCCCAAAAAGAAAAAAGCCCATGCCTAGTGACAACAACCTCAAAACAACCATTGAAATAGCCGGACACCAACTAAAAGTCAGTAATCTTTCTAAAGTCTTTTATTCGGCTACCGGCTTTACCAAGGGGCATATGCTTGACTATTATATTCGCATTGCACCATACCTTCTGCCGCACCTTGCTAACAGGCCACTTACCATGAAACGTTATCCTAACGGGGCTCAAGGCAAGTTTTTCTACCAAAAAGAATGTCCAGCCCATCGACCGGACTGGGTCAAAACCATTCCGGTATGGAGCGGCAGTAATAAACGGAATATAAATTTTTGCAATGCCGCTGATTTACCCACCTTAGTCTGGGCTGCCAATCTGGCTGCACTGGAACTACATACTTCGTTATCTGTAGCACCCGCGATAAATCAGCCCGCTCTTCTGGTTTTCGATCTTGATCCGGGTTCGCCGGCCACCATTGTTGACTGCGCTCAAATAGGACTGTTGTTAAAAGATTATTTCGATAAGCATAACCTTCAAAGCTTCCCAAAAACCTCAGGGTCCAAGGGCATGCAGGTATACATACCACTAAATACTCCGACAAATTACGAAAGCACTAAGAATTTTGCACGGATAATAGCCAATCGCTTGCAGGAAAAATATCCTGACCGGATTGTGGCTAACATGAAAAAGACGCTGCGCACAGGTAAAGTTTTTATTGATTGGAGCCAAAATGACGAACACAAGACAACCGTCTGTGTCTATTCACTCCGTGCCAAGGAGCATCCATCAGTCTCCACTCCTGTCACATGGGAGGAAGTCGCTGCCGCAATAAAGCAAAACAATCCTGATTTGTTGGCTTTTGAAGCAGGTCAAGTGTTAGACCGAACAAGCAAGCTGGGCGACCTTTTTTCACCTGTCTTAACTCTGAAACAAAAGTTGCCAGCCATACAATAACCTAAAAAGGGACTGTCGCAATAACAATATAATTGTTGCTGGCAATCGATCCATTTAAATGGGAAATCAATCTGTGACATTAGCAAAATTCATATATTATCATTGAAGTTGTTGGAATACAAGGAGATGGGTGTTACTTTTAGCATCGCCCTAAAAGTAACCAAAAGGTCTAGGCCTGAAGCCTCCAAAAGCTGAAAATCCGGATGATATTCCTAAAATTCGTAAACTCGCTACGCTCAAACAGTACGAATTTCTTAACGGAATACCACCCGGATTTTCTCCTGCGGAACGCTTTTTCCGGCAAAGGCCAAGGGGTTACGGGAATTACGAGAGGTGACAAGCTTAAACAGTATGGAACCGCAGGCGGTCGTTATGCATAAGCGGAGGTTAAGCGTCAGCGGCGAAGCGTTGTATGACGCCCGTCTGTGCTGGGCTTTGTATTTGACACCCTTGTACCATAAGACCTCCGCAGTTCCCCCCGCGCTTATAGCAAAATGCTGGAAACCTTTGGCCTCCAGCATTTGTTTAATTCTGATAGAAAGTATAACTTTCTCTATCTCACTAGCCTTTAGGTCCGGCAGAGATGATCTCAGATGGCATATTTTGTTTGAAATTATTAAAGTTTTGGACAAACAGTCGGGCTAATTCCTGCGCTTTGCGATCATACTCCGCCTTATCAGACCAAGTGTTACGCGGCATAAGGATTTCGGCTGGCACACCCGGACAGCTTTCCGGAACGTAAACGTTGAATACTGGGTCAAGCTGATAAGATACTTGTTCCAACTGTCCCTCAATGGCTGCCGTCACCATAGCGCGGGTAAAGGCAAGCTTCATGCGATTGCCCACCCCATAAGGGCCGCCGGACCAACCTGTATTAATTAAGAATACATTAGTATTGTGCCGCTTAAGTTTTTCGCCTAAGAGTTCGGCATATCTAAGCGGAGACAGTGGTAAAAACGGCGCACCAAAACAAGCCGAAAAGGTAGCCTGTGGTTCGGTAATGCCGCGTTCGGTACCTGCCAGTTTACTGGTATAACCTGACAAGAAGTGATACATTGCTTGTTCCGTGCTCAGCTTAGAAATAGGTGGCAATACACCAAAAGCATCGGCTGTCAAAAATACAATCGTTTTGGGATGCCCGGCTACCCCGGGGATAAGTGCATTCGGTATATAATCTACCGGATACGCAACCCTGGTATTTTCAGTAATTGAACCGTCTGCGAAATCTGGCGTACGGGTTGCTTGATCTATAACTACATTCTCCAGCACAGCGCCAAAGCGAATAGCTTCCCAAATTTGCGGTTCGGTCTCATGTTTAAGACCAATGCACTTTGCGTAACAGCCGCCTTCAATATTAAAAATTCCGTTGTCACTCCAACCATGTTCGTCATCACCAATCAGGTTACGGTCCGGATCGGCCGACAAGGTGGTCTTACCCGTGCCGCTTAGCCCGAAAAACAGGGCAGTATCCCCACTTTCTCCGACATTGGCTGAGCAGTGCATAGATAAAATACTCCGCTCAGGTAAGATATAGTTCATAACGGTAAATATCGACTTTTTCATTTCACCAGCATAATGAGTACCACCGATAAGCACTAACCGCTGTTCAAAATTAAGAACAATAAAGGCTTCCGAACGAGTGCCGTCAATGGCCGGATCTGCTGTAAAACCGGGAAGACAAATAACTTTATAATCAGCAGTAATCTCTGCACCTTGTGTTTCAGGACAGATAAAGAGCTGATGAACAAATAGATTCTGCCATGCGAATTCGTTAACAAACTGTACGCTAATACGATTCTCGGTATCAGCACCGGCATAACCAGTAAAGGTAAATAATTCCCGGTTTTGCATGTATGCCAGCATCCGGTTATATAACTGAGTGAATTTATCTGCGGAAAAGGGCTTGTTATTATCCCAAGCAATCTTATTGTGAACTGCAGGTGAATCAACTACAAATTTGTCATTCGGTGAACGTCCAGTATATGTACCTGTAGAAACTCGCAGCGCCCCGCTCGCAGTTAATTGTCCCTCACTGCGCTTAATGGCTGCTTCTACTAGCTGCACCGGACTCAGATTATAATGTACCTTTCCGTTCATGCCTTATACCCCTCTCGTATTTTACATTGTTTAGTATTCTACATCAGAACACGAATTATTATATCACACGTATATTGTATACAAAAGTACTATATCATAAAAAAACGTATGTTTTTTATGATATAGTATCTACTAATTAGTTTAATAGTATAGTATAAAAAGAACTGCTACCGCCAATAACTTATTTGCACTACTATGAGCAGTAGTACAAAAAAGCTATTGGCGGTAGCAGTTGAAGCTTTAGCAAATCTATTCTGTTATATGTAAGGTTGCCTTAACTATTTTTGGCATATCCTGTTTACTGCACACAGCTGTATGGCGAACAGGTTTGTGTTCCAGTTCAGCCAGCGCAGACGGTATTGGTCGATCAATTATTTCCGCCAATTGGCTCAGCGCAGCAAATTCCGTTTTGTCTTTCAGACAGTCGTCTCCAGTAAGAGCAGCTAGCACCGTCTCATTGAATTTAAAAGGACTAGCAGTTGAAACAATAATATTTGGCGTTGTATCACCAGACTGGCGGCGATAGGCTTCAGCAACCTGCCAGGCCACTGCGGTGTGCGGATCAAGAGCATATCCATGCTCCTTATGTACCCGTCCAATTGTAGCCGCGGTCTCGGCATCATCCACCCAGCCTGAAGGAAATACTTCTTTTATGGCAGACAAATAGGTCTCGCCAATATTATATTCCCCAGTTTCGTTAAGTTCAACCATCCACTTGCCAACCTGCTGGGAATCCTTATTTGTAATATGGTATAATAACCGTTCCAAATTGCTGGAAATTAAAATATCCATTGACGGAGAATATGTTTTGTAAAACTGGCGGTTGCGGCTATACACACCGGTTGTAAGGAAATCAGTTAAGACATTATTGGTGTTAGAAGCACAAATCAGTTTGTTAATTGGCAAACCCATTTGTTTTGCATAATAGCCTGCCAGGATATTCCCGAAATTTCCTGTAGGTACAACAAAATTCACTTTATCACCCTGAGCAATCTGTTGCTCCTGTACTAGATCAGCATATGCACTAAAATAATATACTATTTGCGGCACTAACCGTCCCCAGTTAATGGAGTTTGCTGATGATAACTTAAAGCCTTTATCAGCAAGTTCTGTATTAAAGTCATTGTCGTTAAAAATGCGCTTTACCCCTGTTTGCGCATCGTCAAAATTCCCTTTTACAGCAAATACCTTGAGGTTTTGCCCCTCCTGGGTAACCATTTGCAAACGTTGTATCTGGCTTACTCCCTCATCCGGATAAAATACCACAACCTGTGTTTGTTCAACATTTTTAAAGCCTTCTAGAGCAGCTTTGCCAGTATCCCCGGAGGTAGCAACAAGAATAACAATTTGGGATTGTTCGCCTATTTTCTTAAGTGCACAAGACAACAACCGAGGCAGTAATTGAAGCGCCATGTCTTTAAAAGCGCTGGTTGGGCCGTGCCATAACTCCAGTGCAAAAACATCCTCACTTACTTTAACAACAGGTGCTACTGCCGAGCTGTTAAACTTATTGTCTCCATAAGCACCTGCGACACAGTTATTCAATTCGTCATCAGTATAATCAGTCAAAAACAACCGCAATATAGCTGACGCACGTTCTTGATAACTAAGTGAACGTAAACTAACTAAAAACGAATCATCTACACAAGGTATAGCCTCCGGAACAAATAAACCACCATCAGAGGCTATACCTTGAGCAATGGCCTGTGCTGCAGTTAATTGTCCGCCTTGACCGCGTGTGCTAAAATACATACAAAGTCTCCTCCCACCAAAACCAACATCAATAGCTATTCGTTGTTTACAATATACTTCCCAGCCACTTTTCCTCCGTTATAACAAACAAACATCGTAGCTGTAAAGTCCAAAATATCATTCAATTCAGGGGCACTCACACTCTCATCGGCATAAACAACCGCTAATAGATTACGAGTTGTCAAGGTAACTGCCGTCCGCCGTGAATCTGCAGTAGGATTGCCAAACACTCCAATATCATCTGTCAAAAACGGTTTATCTTCTGTAGAAACAGTTTTACCGGTCATATTAGTATATTGACCTTCTGTCGCCAATTTGTAACTAACATCGCCTACAATCTTATCTAAATCATAGAGTCCAAACGGCAGTAAATATTTAATTGAACAATAGTTATTTACATCTACAGCACTATTCACGTAATATAAGTTTTTTTTCTGCAATACCCGGCGCACCAATGCCTCTGAGGCAGGACGGTAACGTGCCGGATCAAAGTGAAGTTTTTTGTACATATTTCGCACCGCTAAAATTCTTGGAAGCTTCGGCAAAATATCCATATTGTATGCCTGCCCCACTTCAATTTGCAGCTTATCAAACTCTTGGCTCAGCGCTGTTGGCGTACCACGGACAACAACATCATTAATAGTCAAATATCCTAAGCGGCAATTTGGGACAACATGACTAATGCTTTCATGGATCATAATCTTCATAATATAAATATACCCCTCCCGGACATTCAAATACTAATCTTTGCTACTACGAGCAATCTGACAAACGCGGCCATTGACCGCTTGCGTTAAGTGTTCCGGCGAAAGGATAATTTGACACCCTCGTACACCTGCGCTAACAGCAATTACTTGCCAAGCTTCTACACTTTTATCTATAAAAACCGGATAACGCTTTTTGGTTCCGAGTGGCGAAACGCCGCCTCGAATATAACCGGTTAACGGCTGAACCTCTTTCAAAGATACCATTTCTACTTTCTTGTTACCACTGTTAGCCGCCAACGCTTTCAGATCGAGTTCTGCTGCTCCGGGAATACAGGCCATAATAACGCCGGTTTTATCGCCTTTGGCTACAAGTGTTTTATAAACCTGTCCATCAGGCATCCCTACTTTTTCAGCCACATTCTGCGCGCTTAAGTCATTCTCATCAACTTCATATTCGCGTAATTCATATGCAACCTTAAGGCCATCTAATATTCTAGCAGCATTTGTTTTCATAGCCAATAGTTTTCTCCTCTTACACTACCATATGCAATTAGGTATCTGTATAATTCACCGCCACATTATAGCAGCAGGCACGCGAATTATACAGAATTTTATAAACAATTTTGTTCCTGTTTTAGCCAAGAACTACCTATTTCTTTTGCATTTTTTCACAGTATATTATTGTTTCCTCTGTTTGTCAACAAAGAGCTACGAGCGCGGTTTACCGCGCCCGTAACCACTAATCTAGACTCATATATTTTACCTTGACATTAGGAATCTGCCGGAGTTCTTGTTCAATCTGCTTTACCGGAACATCATCACCGCATAATTGGAGTAGAATCATACCGCTATTAGTGCAAGAATTTACAGCTGCATCGTGCAAACCTAATCTCACTCTGATGTAACAGCCATATTTTGTAAGTACATCCTGAACCTTTACTGCTGTTTCAACGCGATTGTCCTGGACAATAGTCATGATTGTCGAGCAATTGTTCATTAACAACACCTCCCGAATATACTTGTAATAATATTATATATTATTTGTCCATCATTTATAAAGACTACCATTACAAATTTAAACAAAATAATTTAATTTCTACATTTTTTCGTATATAATTAAATATGTTACGTCATAGCAAGAACTATATCTTACTCTTATTTTTATATTGCGAGGTTACTATGAATACAATGGCCGAAAACCGTAAAGTAATAGAACAGAGTATAGATCATCTTGTTCCCGGTATGGAATTGTCCCGTGATGTCTGTTCTGATGATGGCAAAATATTAGTTAGCCAAAATAGTGTTCTAACTCAGCATATTATTCAAAAATTATGCAATTGGCAAATACCTTGTGTATCTATCTATGCTGAAGTAACAACAAATAATCCTATTATTGAGCCACGACTGCAAAAATTTCTTAATACCTATAATCAATCAGTGACTATCGTTCAAAAGGCTTTTGATGATATCCGATCCACCCAGGAAATTCCACTAGATACCTTTACTTCCACTGCAGATGAAATTGCTGCCGGCGTTATCGAAGCAGGCAATGTAGTTGACCAATTATATAATTTGCCACCTTGTGACGACTACACCATGTACCATAGTGTCAACGTGAGTGCTATTTCCGCGCTAGTTGCCACTTGGCTCAACTATCCCCCGGATTCAGTCAGCGCTATTTCTTTGGCTGGCTTGCTGCATGATGTTGGGAAATCCCGCCTTCCACTCGAACTCTTACATCGCCCTAATCGCCTTCCCGCAAATTCATACCAAGAATATATGCAGCATGTTGCTCATGGTTATCATCTGGTTAGTAAAATCCCTAATATTTCGCAGAGCATTTCCGCAGCCATTTTTCAACATCATGAGCGTCGGGATGGCAGTGGTTATCCTGGCGGAATAACTGATTATTACATTCATCCTTATGCAAAAATCGTAGCCATAGCAGACGTATACGACGAAGGAATGACCATCAACTGCGAAAACCCGCACTCCAAACTAAGTCCTTATTCTAGTCTACAAAAGCTGCGTGAGCAGGTTTACCGATTAGATCCAAAAATCTGTATAATCTTCACTGATAATATGACAAATTTCCTTTCAGGCAACCGAGTCGCCCTCACCGACGGACGTCAAGGTCGTGTAGTCTTCATCAACAAGGATTACCCTGCACGTTCAATGGTTCAGTTCGATGACGGAACTGTCATCGACTTATCCGAACAAACCGCCGTCAGTATACATTACATTTTGCGTTAGTCTAAACCGTCCATCGTGACGGTTTTTTTTATTTTCTCTCCTCTTAGCGCATTTGATTATTATCTGAATAGAATATCTTACAATATTTCGAAAAATATAGAGAAAGGAGAAAGTTTATGCGTTACTTTAATACCTCTATCGCAAAATTGATTGAATTAGCATTACAGCGAAAGGAAGGCATATTGACAGACACTGGCGCATTCTTAGTATATACCGGCATTCACACCGGCCGTTCTCCCTGTGACAAGTTTCTAGTAGACTCACCGGAAATACGGGATGATATCTGGTGGAAAAACAATCAAAAGCTATCGGAATCTCAATTCGAGATCCTTCACAACAAAATGCTGAATTACTTACGAGGTAAGGATTTATTTATATTTTCAGGTTACGCAGGTGCTGATCCCAACTATTCGATATCGGTAAAAGTGATTAATGAGTGTGCCTGGCAAAATATTTTTGTCCAACAACTATTGCTTAGTCCCCAGGCTCTCAAACAGCCAGTTGCCACCGAACCGCAATTAACAATTTTAGCAGCACCAGGGTTTACTGCTGTTCCCAAAATAGATGGCACAAATTCAGAAAGCTTTATCTTAGTTAATTTACATAAAAAGATAATCCTCATTGGCGGAACCCACTATGCAGGCGAAATTAAGAAGTCAATTTTCTCGGTAGTGAATTATCTATTACCCAAGCAAGGTATTTTGACTATGCACTGCTCGGCCAACCAAACCCCAGATGGCAAGACAACGTTATTCTTCGGTCTATCCGGCACAGGCAAAACCTCACTTTCCACCGATACTTTTTATAACCTTATCGGCGATGACGAGCATGCCTGGAGCCAAGATGGCATATTCAATATTGAAGGAGGCTGCTACGCTAAGTGCATCGGCCTATCTTTTAAGAACGAGCCGCAAATCTGGAATGCCATTAAGTTTGGGACAATTTTAGAAAATGTGGTAATTGACAATGCGGACCGCATTCCCAACTACACCAGTCAAACCTTAACAGAAAATACCCGCGCCGCCTATCCAATAACGCATATCGACAATAGTGTTTTCCCCGGCATAGGCTCGCATCCACAGACTATCATTTTTTTAACAGCAGATGCCTTTGGCGTGCTACCACCTATTGCCAAACTTACTCCTCAACAAGCTTTATATTATTTTCTGCAAGGGTATACCAGCAAGCTGGCCGGCACAGAATGCGGCATTACTGAACCACAAGCAACTTTTTCAGCTTGCTTTGGCGCCCCGTTTCTACCTTTACCGCCAGTTGTTTACGCCAATCTTCTGAAAGAAAAAATAACCAGCCACAAAGTCCGGATATTCCTCGTCAATACAGGTTGGCAAGGTGGAAGTTATGGGGTCGGCAAACGAATTGAGCTTCAATATACCAGAAAAATGGTAGCTGCTGCAATCGCCGGAAGTTTGGATACTGTCCCCTATGTTACTGATCCCATATTTAACCTTCATATCCCTTCGAGTTGTCCGGAAGTTCCGGGCAACCTGCTTGTCCCTGCAGACTCTTGGCACGATAAAACTGCGTATCAGGAGACTGCACATAACCTGGCTTCTTTGTTCCATTCGAATGCGCTTCAAGCTGATATTCCTAAAGAGATGATGCTTGCAAGTGCTTGTAACACCAATTAACTACTATACTACCAGAAAGTGGAGCAACGAAAAGCAGCTCCACTTTTTTACTGATAATAAGTAGATATATTATTACAAATAATATGGCAGGAGTAGTAATTTTTTGAAGGACAAGTGCCCCCTGACAGCGAAAAATAGTGAATGTTATCCGATGACTAACCCGCTCTAAAACTCCTGCTTCTATAAGCGGAAGTAAGAGCGGCTAAGTCCCTGGATAATTTCGACTAGAATTCAGGCGGCGTCAAAACGCCATCTGAATTAAGTCTCCATTTATTTGTATGTACAATTGAGGTGAATGGTTTTTGCTTAAGATTGCTTTAGGTCAGATGGAGGTCATTCCCAACAGACCAGACTTAAATACCGATAAAATGCTGACCATGATTCACAACGCCCACAACCAACATGCTGACATAATTATCTTTCCTGAAATGGCCATCCCCGGCTATTTATTGGGAGATACCTGGGAACAAAGTTCTTATCTGCATGATTGCGAATACTTTGGGCAGAAGATAATCGACGCTTCTCTGGATATCTGTATAATCTTCGGCAATGTTGCCATGGACTGGGACAAACACGGAGATGATGGTCGTGTACGAAAACACAATGCTTGTTTCGTCGCCCAACATGGCACACTTGTTGCTACCCGCATTAAAACACTCCAGCCAAATTACCGTGAATTCGATGATACTCGGCATTTTTTTAGTTTGCGCAAGCTTGCACTTGAATGCAAGCAGGATCTTGAATCCTTACTGACCCCGGTTAGAGTTACGATAAAAAATAAAGAATATAATTTAGGCTGTATCATTTGTGAAGATGGCTGGAATGGCGATTACAGCATTGATCCAATTGCCGCCCTTCAGGCTAACGGCCCCCTCG
>Ga0074195_1004725_pt1 | contig 10960 bp, 9 predicted proteins | sample EPASupsiteHSE623_FD_64525 | JGI IMG/M metagenome (GOLD analysis project Ga0074195, IMG submission 64525) | Bioremediated contaminated groundwater from EPA Superfund site, New Mexico - Sample HSE6-23 | ecosystem: Environmental > Aquatic > Deep subsurface > Groundwater > Contaminated ... | reverse complement strand
ATCGCGGTCCGGTCAAGGGAGGGGGGCAGAAGGGGGGGGATCGGGGCCAGCGTCTGTTGGATGGGATAGGGCGGCCGCTGGAATTTCAGCGCAAAGGCGTCGCCGAACCGTTTCCACGCATCGTTCTTCTCGCCGATATCGAGCCCCGACGCCGCGATGGTCATCCCGTCGATGAGCTTATCGACATTCTTCTCGAACGACGCGTCGCCCTTCACCTCGGAAGGGGCGGCCACCAGTATCGTATTGATGTCCCACGGCAGGTTCATCTCGGTCCGCAATTTATACTGATTCTCCTTGACGCGATTCTTTTCCCAGCCCGAATAGTAGTCGAACTCGACATTCTTGTAGACGAACGCGGGGAGCAGCAGCGCCATCTGTTCGGGGGTCCCCAGAACGAACAGCGTATCGAAATCGGCCTGCATCGGCGTCACCCGCTCGATGCGGTCGAGCGCCCGCTTCATCATGGTCGAACTCTTGTATTTGTCGGCGTTCTCCTGTTTGAACCGGTAGAGCGTCCCGTTGTACCCGGTGGGCATCGAAAGCAGTTCCTCCACATCGTCCAGGAGCGCCTTGTCGCCCGGCCCGAAGGCGAGCGCATCGGACACCACGCCACCCTGCGCCTCGACCTCGCGCCAATACAGATCGCGCAGATTTCGCCCCTTGAGATCGTCGGGATAGGCGATGGCGAACCGCTTCTTCTCGCGGCCGATCAGCCACGCCACCAGATCGGCCACCTCGCGGTCCTTGGTATATTTGAGGTTGAACAGGAACCCCGGCGTCTCGGAGAACCACGGGGTAAAGGCAAAAAGCGGCAGCGGAGTGGTCACCGACAGCCGCGCGAACTGGTCGGCCGCCACTTCGCTGAACAGCGGCCCGATACCGGCGAAACACTTCAGTTCTTTCGCCTTCATCATCGCCTGCGCCGCCTCTTCATCGGTGAGATAGCGGAGTATCGTGGGGGTCACCCCCTCTTTCGAATATTCCTTGAAGAACCAGTCGAAGAACACCTCGACCAACTCGTTGACCTTCCGCCACTTGTCATCCTCCGACAGGAAGATGCACAGACTGCCCCAGTCGGGCGTGTAGGTCCCATCGATAATCACGGCCGCCGATGGTAGCGGCGGGGCCATATCGGGCATCGACTCGACCGGCTCGGCTTGTCCGCCGGAGCCTTGTGCGGCGACGGATGCGGCATCGGGAGTGACGGCCTGTTCGGCCGGACCTGACGGCGCGGCATCGGCAGCGGGGGCCGTCTCGTACTGTGCGAGCGCCTTGGCGAAATCGGCCGCCGCGTCGGGATGCTGTGAGAAATAACGATCGCGGTCGTCGCGCACCGCCACCCGCTTGACCTCGTTGAGTTTGGAATACCACTGCGCCGCTTTTGCGGTGTCGCCGCGGTAGAGATACGACAGGAACACTATGCGGGAGGCCGGTATCTTCTCCTCCTTGCCGAGCGACAGATAGATCGACAGCATGAATTCGAGCGCCCCATCCCAATCCTGCGCTGCAAAAGCCGAAAGAGCGCCGAGCACCCGGGCCGTTCGGTAGTAGGGCGCCTTCACCGGGACCTCCCGCAGGAGCGTCACCGCATTCTGGTGCCGCTCCTGTTTGGCGAGGAACCGGGCGAGCATGAACCGCAGTTCGTCGGTCTGATCGGCGGTCCAGTCGCGGCGAAGACTTTCGCGGACCTTCGCCTCGCAGACATCGACGGCATCCTTGGCCTCACAGAGGATAAGTTCGTTGCGGACGGCATCGAAGGAGGGCGGCGCGATCACCGCCGGCTTCTGCAGCACGGAACACGACCCGACCACGAACAGGAATGTGAGGAACAGGCACGAACGCCACATGCGCGAACCCCTTAATTAAGTCGGCGCCATCCTATCAGAAGAAAGCCAATAATCAAGGAAACAGACCTGAAAAATAAGTTGACAATCGGGACCTTTTCATCAATATAGTACCGCTTTGTTCTTTCACAACGGAGGAGTGTCCGAGTGGTCTAAGGAGGCGGTCTTGAAAACCGTTGAGGGTCGCGAGATCTTCCGTGGGTTCGAATCCTACCTCCTCCGCCATTCAATACATGGAGAGGTGTCCGAGTTTGGCCGAAGGTACTCGCCTGCTAAGCGGGTGTGGGACCCAAATCCCACCGAGGGTTCGAATCCCTCCCTCTCCGCCACTTGTCGTCACTTATGCGCCCGTAGCTCAATTGGATAGAGCATCTGACTACGGATCAGAAGGCTGGGGGTTCGAATCTTCCCGGGCGCGCCACTTATTATAACGGGTTAGGTCCTACGGGGCTTAACCCGTTTTTCGTTTCCGCACCTAAAAATGCTTTTCTCGTGTGGACTGATGATGAAAGGCTTACTTCGCTGACCGATGAGCATCGAGTTCAGCTTTCTGTTTCTCTTTCAGTTCCTTCTTCTCGGTTTCCTGCGCATCTTTGAGCGTTTTCTTCTCGTCGGTGTGGTCTTTTTTCAACTTATCCTTCTTGATCTTCTGTTCAGCCCGGACGACTTTCATCTCATCACTTTGCGCTTTTTTGAGTTCGAGTTTCTTGGTCTTGTCGGACTCTGCCTTGAGTGCATTGCCGGCCGCCATCTTCAGCTCCAATTTCTGGGCTTCCCACGCGATTTCGATCGCCCGATTCTCTTCCCGGTGTCTCTTTTCAAGTTCGGCCATCGCGGCCTTGTGCTCTTTAATGAGCGCGCTCATCTCGTCCTGATGCTTTTTCTTGATACCGGTCGCTTTCTTGGGGTTGTCCGGCGGCGGATCAGGGATAAATGCCGGTACCGCAACGGTGCTGGAAATAAGGGCGGGGGCAACGACCATGGCGGCGGGGGCCGGAGTAACGACCGGCGGCGGCGCGGTCCGAACCGGTGCTACAGTGGCCGGCGCCGGCGGCGGCGGCGGGACCGGTGAGGTTTGCGCCGAAGCAAGGCAGAACACCAATGCGATGATCGCCGGAACTATGATCTTCTTCATGGATATCTCCCGTGTGATTTTTCTTATCACCAGTGCATGTCAGCCGTTCTTCGGCTCTTCTTGTTTAAGTTGCGTCTCGGCTTTGAGCCACGTGTCGAGTTCCCGATCCTGCAGGCATCCCTCCTGCTGCCAAAGTCTATAGGCACATACGGCGATCTGTTCATGCGGTATCTGCATCGGGATCTTCTTACTGACCAATTGATCCGCATGCGATCGGTGAGCTTGATGACTGTCGTGTTGTGTTTCTACCGAATTCCCTTTTTGACGCGTGTGGTTCATTCTCCTCTCCTTAATCTTAAGTTTTAACGGCACTACACTCTCTTTTTCTCCATCGGTATGGCGGCAAAGAGGCCTGCATTACGGAGCAATATCCACGCCACAGCTTCGTCGACAACTTTCCTTTGTATTTTCAGGGCGAAGCTATGAACAACGGTTCTGTCGTGTCAGCATTCGACCTCCATTTTGATTGATGAGGGACCATTTTGATGGGGTTTATGAGTGTCCGGCTCCTGTTTCTTTTTTGCAGAACATAGTGATACCGGCCACTTGGTCGATAGTGGAGGCGGGGCACGCCGCTTGCACTAGTAACGCTGTCGAGTTATAACCAATGGAGGAATTTAATGAGACAGCTATCCAAGATCAAGACCGTAGCTTTTGTCGGGACCCTTGTGTCCGTCATGATCACCGCGGGCTGTTCAAGCGCCCCGCTCCGCACCGAGGCGTCAACATCGGGCATTCGTGCCGCCGAGGAGGTCGGAGCGACCGATGTACCGAAGGCTTCACTCTATCTGAAGCTGGCCAAGGAAGAACTGGAGCTCGCTCAGGCACTGGCCAAAAAAGGCGAACGGGAGCGGGCCGTGTCGATGCTGTCGCGGTCGGAGGCCGATTCCCAGCTGGCTATAGCGCTGTCCCGTGAAGATGCCGAGAGGGCGGAGGCCCATGCGGCGGAGGCTCGTGTGCGCCAACTGCGGCAAGACAACAACCTACCCAACGAATAACCCATCGAACAAAAGGAGTTCACCATGAAAGCGAAGAATATCATGACTCTCATCGCCTGTGCCGGTATCTTTATCGGTTGCACGGCTACCGTCCCGAAAGAATTGGTCAGCGCCCGCGATGCATTCCAGACCGCGCAGCGCGATCTTGCGGCCCAACTCGCCCCGGCCGAACTGCATGTTGCGGAACAGGCGCTCGCCAAAGCGGAAAAGTCCTTCATAAACGATCCCGACTCTTATAAAACACGGGATCTCGCCTATGTCGCCCAGCGCAAGGCGGAGTTCGCTCATGCAACTGCTTATATTTTAGCCGAACGGAAGATCAAGAATCAAGCGAAAGAGGATTATCAGACCACGCAGGGCACAGTCGTTGAGAATACCAAGCAGGACCTGAGCGATACGCGTGCGGCGCTGTCGGCGTCGGAGCGGAACGGTGACAAAAACGAAAAGGCCTTGAACGAAACGATCACGGCGCTGGCGTCATCGGAAGACCAGGGCAAAACGACGAAACAGGATCTGAATGACACGCGCACGGCGCTGGCGGCGTCGGAACGCAGCGGCGAAATAGCGGCGGATCGGCTTTCCGCCGAAAAGGAAGCGCGGCTAGCCGCCGAAAAACAGTTGGCCGACTCTCAGGCGGCGCTGGCCAAGCTGGCAGCGGTCAAGGAAGACACCCGCGGGCTGGTCATCACGCTGTCCGGGAGTGTGCTGTTCGCATCCAATCAGGCGGTCCTGCTCCCTTCGGCGCGGGCGAAACTCGATCAGGTGTCCGATGTACTGCTCACCACCCGCGAACGCAATCTCGACATCGAGGGCCACACCGACTCTCAGGGCACCGACAGCAGTAATATCGACCTGTCTCAGCGCCGCGCCGACGCGGTACGCGACTATCTCGTGAAGCGTGGCTATCAGGCCGATCTGATCAAGGCCAACGGCATGGGCGAAGGACACCCGATCGCCGATAACGCCAACGCCGAAGGGCGCGCCAACAACCGGCGCGTCGAGATCATCATAGAACGCGACCTGCACAGCTCCAACTAAGAGGAGAAATGAAATGAGAAAATACCTCCGCTACCTCATGTTCATTGCATTGCCTCTGGCCGTTCTTGCGGCCGGATGTAAAGAAAAGGATACCGATCCGACCGTTGATACCACCCGACCCACGGTCGCTTTGGTAAGCCCCGCGGATCTTGCCGCGGATGTGTCGATCGACAAGGAGATCACCGCCACCTTCAGCGAAGCGATGGCTCCGCTGACCATGACGACGACCACCTTTACCATTAAGATAGGGACCACGCCGGTCGCCGGAGCAGTGACCTACACCGGTTCGACGGCAACCTTTACGCCGGCAGCCGATCTTATGGCCGACACCGTGTATACCGGTACGATAACCACCGGAGCGAAAGATCTCGCGGGCAATGCGTTGAAAACCGCTTTCGTCTGGAGTTTCACTACGGGTACGGACACGATCACGGATGAAGACTCTACCACGGATGGAGACACGACTGCGGATAACGACACGACCGCAGATGAGGACACGACCGCAGATGAGGACATGATCGGAGACGAAGACGCGACCGTGGACGAAGACTCGACCGTTGATGAGGACACGATCGCGGATGAGGACTTGACCACCGATGAGCTTATGACCGATGAAGAGGTGATGACCCTTGAGCCGGTGGTACTGGGAGAGACCTCTCATTTTGCGGTGCTGGCCGGCTACGCGATCACCAATGTCCCCGATTCCGCGATCACCGGCGATGTGGGAATAAGCCCCGCCGCCGAATCCTGGATATCGGGCTTTGCGCAGACCGCAGCGACCGGCTATGCGACCTCCCCGCAGGTTGACGGATTCATATACGCTTCCGACATGGCCGATCCCACCCCCGCCATGCTGACCACGGCCAAAGGTGACCTGACCATAGCGTATAATGACGCCGCGGGAAGAACGCCAATACCCACCGGCACCTTTTTGGATCCCGGTGTCGGGAACCTCGCGGGGCTGAACCTTGTTCCGGGCCTCTATAAATTCACCGGCGAGGCTATGGCGACGACCGACTTCACGCTCACCGGCGACGAGAACGATGTCTGGATATTTCAGATAGCGACCACGCTTACCGTAAGTAACGGCGTACAGATGACCCTAGCCGGCGGCGCCAAGGCGAAGAACATCTTCTGGAAGGTCGGGACACAGGCGACCTTCGGAACGACGGTCCTGTTCCACGGCACCGTCATGGCCGACGCATCGATCACAATGGGTACCGGCGCGACGCTCAACGGCCGCGCACTCGCCTTTACCGGGACCATTGCGCTGGACAAAAACATCATCACCGTTCCCGCTCCGTAAGGTATGTTTGATGAAAAAAAGAGGTGCCAAGTGAAACGGTACACGCGCTACTTGATGCTCATTGCATTGTCCTTGGCCGTTTTTGCGGTCGGATGCGAAGATAAGCATACCGGTCCAATCCCGGACACGAACACGGATGCGGACACGAACACGAACACGGATGAGGAGACGACCGATGAAGAAGTGGTAGCCTCCGCCCCGGTGGTACTGGGAACGACCTCGCGCTTTGCGGTACTGGCCGGCTACGCGATCACTAATGTCCCCGACTCCGCGATCACCGGCGATGTGGGGATAAGCCCCGCCGCCGAGTCTTTGATAACGGGCTTCGGGCAGACCGCTGCGACCGGATATGCGACCTCCACGCAGATCATTGACGGAGCCATATATGCATCCGACATGGCCGATCCCACACCCGCCATGTTGACCGAGGCCAAAGGCGACCTGACCATAGCGTACAATGACGCTGCGGGAAGAACCCCGACACCCACCGGCACCTTTCTGAATCCCGGCGCCGGGAACCTTGCGGGGCTGGACCTCGTCCCGGGTCTCTATAAATTCACCGGCGAGGCTATGGCGACGACCGACTTCACGCTCACCGGCGACGCGACCGATGTCTGGATATTCCAGATAGAGACCACCCTTACCGTCAGCAACGGCGTACAGATGACTTTGGCCGGCGGCGCCAAGGCGGAGAATATCTTCTGGAAGGTCGGGACCCAGGCGACCTTTGGAACGACCTCACTGTTCCATGGGACCGTCATGGCCGACGCAGCGATCACGATGGGTACCGGCGCGACGCTCAACGGCCGCGCGCTTGCCTTCACCGGGACCATTGCTCTGGACAAGAACATCATCACCATACCCGCTCCGTAATGAAAAACTCGTTATTAGCAATCCTTCTCCCCTCGGTAATGCTACTGATATCGTGCAATGCCGAGGATCTCAGGGATCTTCCGTTTTATGGGAATTGGTGCGGCCCGCTCCACTCGGGTGGGCCGGACACCCCCGGCATCGACAGCTTGGACGATCAGTGCAAGATCCACGACCTTTGTTACGACGCCATACCGGTGCAAGACGAGGATTACTACGATTGCGCGGCCGGCGCCAAGGTCGATTGCGACGCTGCCATGGTGAACGATCTCAAAGCGCTGGATGACGATCCCGACCTGTGGAGTACGCCACCGGCACCGGAGAACCGCAAGAAGGCGATCCAGTACCGGACCGACGCACTCAACCTCTTTGGCGCCTGCGTTGACCTTCTCACATAACGGGTGTGATCCATGCCTGATATCGTCTCCTTCGCCATCGTCGCTTTCTCGTCGCTCATCGTGATAATCAACCCGGTCATGGTCACTTCGATCTTTATAACACTCACCGCCAACGCCTCACCGGAGACAAAGTGCGCGATCATTAAGAAGACCACGATCATCGCCTTCATGGTCCTCCTCTCCTTCGCCATCTTCGGGACCATCATTTTCAAATTCTTCTCCATCACCATCGGCGCCTTTCAGATCGCCGGTGGGATGATCCTCTTCTCCGTCGCCATGGGCATGCTGCACGCGCAGGCGCCGCGGATCAATCAAACGCCCGAGGAACTGGCCGAAGCGATGAACCGCGACGACATCGCCGTGGTTCCCTTGGCGATCCCCATGGTCTCCGGACCGGGTTCGATCACCACGGTCATAGTACTCTCCGGCGAAGCTCACTCCACCCCCACGCTGGTGATACTCTTTCTGTCGATCATCGCGGCGATGAGCATCGTTTTTATAACGCTGCGCAACGCCGAGCGGATCCAGAAGTTCCTCGGCCCCTCCGGCCTCAACATAACGGCGCGGCTGATGGGGCTGGTCCTCTCCGCCATCGCCGTCCAGTTCATCATCCACGGCATAGAAAGCATCTTGCCGGAACTCGTCGCCGCACTGCATGCGACCCCTCACCATTAGCTTTCTTCTGTTGCTCTGTTGTGTAGTTCTTCATGCGGAAGAGGTCTCCATCTCTACCGATCCCGCCGGCCGCAAAGTGATCGTTGACGATCGCGCCCCGATGGAAACACCGGCGAAGATCCTATTGCCGGAAGGCATTCACCGGATACGCCTCTTTACCGATCCCTGCCTTGAGGCGGAACCGATAGCGGTGACCGTCGAGAACGGAGCCCATCTTTTTGTAGAATTGAAATTAAAGAAAAGAACCAAATCCATTACGATAACGACCGTAGATGGTGAGGATCATGAAATGTGGGCGACCGTATCTGTTGATGGCGATGTTCTGGGAACGGGATCGGGAGAATACGAGATACCTCTGTGCGGAACGGGGAACATCGCCGCATGGAACAGCAAAGGCCAGAGTGTTCAAAAAAGGTACGACCGGAACTCAACGGAAGTGGTGTTGGTTTTCCAGAGCGCCGGAAAAAACGCCAAACACAAAAAGAAGAATCATCTAAAAAGATATGAAAAGAGAACGGGGTATACGTGGGTGCCGGAGGTGTTCTTTGGGTTTCCGATACCGAACATCAGAGGTAGCGGGACGCCTTACAATAACAGGAAAATATCCGACACCTTTCCCGTGCGGTATACGCTGGGTTTTAAATATGGGCCGTTCGCGGGGATACTCGATTCCATCATGCCGCGGTATGACATGCCGTTCTTCGTCGGCGCCAAATTCAGATATTATCCGTGGGAAAGCCCCACCGACAACTACGGGTATTATATCTCACTGGGGCTTGGGTACGGCGGCAGAGGGGTCGATACCGGCATTGACATCATGTTCGACACCGGATTCCAGATAACACAATATTATACCTTGTCTTTCTTCACGGAATTCATGCCTATGACGAGAAATACCATCATACTCTTTGGTCTGCGATTAGATATTATGTTGGGCGGCTTTCTTATGAAGGATAGATCAAAGAGATTTGTGAAGGTGAAAGGCCGTCTGAAAAAACGCTGAAGATCCCTTTTTGTCCCCTTCGAATTGAACGATGCGGTACTTCATTTCGATTGAATACGCTGGTCGGCCGGAGACGCCGGATGTGATAACTATCCGGATACATTCATTCTCATCGGCGGCCCGGGACTTGCAATAGTTGGCCGTAAAAGTGAACCGGAAACGCATAACGCAAGAAAGGAGTTATCTCATGGAAAAGACCAGAACCGATCCGAAGACGAGGAAGAACGAGTTTAAAAACAAAAAGGAAGGAAAGAACACTATGAGAAGTCTACAGGCTGCTATCATTTTTCTCCTAATGTCGCTGCTGGTATCGTGCGGCCAAGTGGTCGGATGGCCCGAAGCCGACCATACCGCGCCGATCGTCAGCTCAATCTCCCCGGTGCATGGCGCGACCGATGTAGCGCTCACCGCGATCATCACCGCCACCTTCAGCGAGGCGATGGAGCCCGCGACCATCACCACAACGACCTTTACCATTAAAAAAGGAACAACGGCGATCGCCGGCACGGTGACCTACGCCAACAGCACGGCGACCTTCACCCCGACCGGTGCTCTTACATCCGGGACGGTATATACCGCCACCATCACTACCGGGGTCAAGGATCTCGAAGGCAACGCGATGGCGAATACCTATGTTTGGAGTTTTGCCACCGGTCCGATCATCGACATCGCCGCGCCCACGGTAAGCTCGACCACACCGCTCAATAATGAGACAGGAGTAGCATTCAACGCGGCCATCACCGCCACCTTCAGTGAGGCGATGGATCCCGCGACGATCACCGATGCGACCTTCACCCTGCTTGACGGCACCACTCCGGTCACCGGCACCGTGATGTATGTCGGCGTTACCGCGATATTCACCCCGACGATCATTCTCAAATCCGACACCGAATACACCGCCACCATCACTACCGGCACGACCGACCTTGCCGGCAATGCGCTGGTTGCCGATTATATATGGAAATTCACCACCGGGATCTCTGCGGACATCACCGCCCCCACGGTCATCATGACCTCCCCGGTCGATGATGCGGCGGGGATGGCCTTCAATGCGGCCATCTCTGCCACCTTCAGTGAGCCGATGAGCCCGCTGACGGTCACCGGCGTGTCGTTCACGCTGTTCAACGGATCGACACAGGTCAACGGCACCGTGATGTATGCCGGCGTCACCGCGATATTCACCCCGACGGTCAATCTCGATCCCAATACCGTATACACTGCCACCATCACTACCGACGTGACCGACCTTGCCGGTAACGCGATGGTTGCCGACTATGTGTGGACCTTCACCACCGGTACCGATGCGGACAGCATCGCACCGACGGTTACCCTGACCACTCCCGCCGACGATGCGACGGCGGTAGCGCAGAACGCAGCCATCACCGGCACCTTCAGTGAGTCAATGAACCCGCTGACGATCACCGGCGTGACCTTCACGCTGTTCAACGGATCGACGCAGGTCAATGGCTCGGTGTTGTATGTCGGCACCACGGCGATATTCACTCCGACGACCATTCTCGATCCCGCTACCGAATACACCGCCACCATCACTACCGGCGTGACCGACCTTGCCGGTAACGCGATGGCCGCCGACTATGTGTGGACCTTCACCACCGGTACGGGCCTCGACACGATCGCGCCGGCGGGCATCCCCACCCCCCCCACCCCTCCCCCTCCCAATCCACTCCTCCAC
>Ga0074195_1004724_pt1 | contig 10965 bp, 12 predicted proteins | sample EPASupsiteHSE623_FD_64525 | JGI IMG/M metagenome (GOLD analysis project Ga0074195, IMG submission 64525) | Bioremediated contaminated groundwater from EPA Superfund site, New Mexico - Sample HSE6-23 | ecosystem: Environmental > Aquatic > Deep subsurface > Groundwater > Contaminated ... | reverse complement strand
ATTGGAAACTGAACTGAGGTGAAATAAATGGCTGTGACTGGAATAACCGATCAAATGATGCAATACTCGAAAGCCACTGAAGCGATTTATAACAGGAAGCCAAAAAATGGCAAAGCATATGGAATCAATAGGCCGGACACCAAGAACATCGTCGCCATTTTGGCCGGTCTCTTCCTGGTCGTTGTGGTTATTGCTCAACTCATGTAACCAATCGGATGGTGGCCAATAAGAGATGAAACATATTGTCCGGCTAACCTGAAAATGCCTGACAGGTTAAGCCGTGACAATTTTGGCCAATACGGACGATTCATGAGATCCTGCATCGTGGCGGTCAAAGCAGCACGGATTCGGCTATTGATCACCAGGCGTTCAAATTCGAGTTTTCCACCAGCATCGCATGATTTGCCTAAGTGCATGGTTGTCCTGATTGTATTGATTGTCCTGATATCTTCGTGGATCGCGAAGCTTTCCTTTTAGCCGAGGAAACGACAATTACCGTAATATACATCTTCGGGCGGAAAATTTGGCGAATTTTCGGCTTGGCCAAAACGGTTTTTCAGGGGGCAATTTTTAGGGCCAAGATGTCTTTGGATGGGCTGGTTTATGAGGTTTTCTTTTTGAAAAAAATGCTGAAGTATTTCGACACGAGCGTGGGGATGAGGGGGATCTTCGCGAGTTGAAAGAATAATTTAAATATGCGCGATGGTGGATACCGTTGTCGGGCTTTCTGAGAAATAGGCTTCACCATCCGCCTTGACCGGGCCGACGAGATGATATTCAGCCGCCACTTTTCTGACAATATTCGGCACCGTCGTAATCGTGTATAATAGAAAGCTTAGAACATATTATTTAATTTTTGTATGTACTCGCTGCTAAATCCAATGTTATCCGGATTTGGCTCAATGCCTCTCTTTGCTCTTGCAGTTTTCCCAATTTTCATCGTTTTGGCTGAATTAATCAAGCAACACGATATCGATAAAGTTCTGACTATTATTTTAGCACTATTTCAGGGATGCTTAATGGTATTCTGGAGCAAAGGACTCTCGTTTGTTATCTAGTCCACCATCAAGGCAACATCCTTGCATGATCTAATCTGCTACATATTTCGTATGTGTTTAGCTCGCCATAATCAACATCTACTAGTCAATTTTGCGTTTTGCTATGTCGCTAATTTCCTGAGACGTTTTGGCGGCTACAAAGCCAAATGATGTCGAGTATTAAATAATGCTGGCTAAGATATATTAAAACCACTAGAAGCTGAAATCACCATCCATCGACTGATTACTGGGCAGCCAAACACATACCATATTTCATATTTCATTCAGTTAGGAATTCCCAGAGCATGCTGGTACTTAAGTTCTTTTATTCCATACATATTTTATACTCATTATATAATTGAGTACAAAGGCAAGAGCGATAGCAATTATCTCAGATATTATGTAATGAATTTTAATAAATTCTGTAAAGGCATAAAGCGCGGCTAAATTTATAAGGATACCGATAGAAGACGCCAAATGATAAAGGACCAATGAATGGAATATACGATTTGTGTCATCAAATTTATAATTAAATGTGATCTTGGTATTTAAGGCAAAGTTCCATAGTATGCTGAGTTCTATTGAAATTAGGGCCGAACACATATAAAACAAGCTGCAGTAATTTGTCAGATACCAAAGGCTGAGCAAATTTACGATCGCCCCACTGCCGCCAACTGAAGCGAATTTGAAGAGATTCTGCCAGTTATCAATGAGAGCAGATTTTAGTGATTTCATTAAAAATCCATAAAAGTATAGCATTTCCCAATCTCGGCCCAAATTTCACCAATGGCCGCAGATCCGTCCCCATTTTAGTTCATATAGAATGTGGATGATCCTGCACGATTCTTTGAGCCCGTTCCAATTAAATCCCGCCTTGGATGAACCATCCATTCGCTCACAAAATGATATGGGGACTTCAAGTGTCTTGGCCCTCGATTTGTATACGATCTCTATTACTATTTTAAATCCTCGCGGCTTGAGCTTAATATTTCTAAATACATCTCTTCTTGCTAGCATCAGTCCAGTCATCGGGTCTTTTATATCTACCCACAGGATCAGCCTTGTTATCCATGCAAAGGCAAGAGTGACGATCTTTCTGCCTGGTGTATCGCAACTCATTCCACCTTTGACCAACTTGGAACCCAATACAATATCATATTCATCAATCTTCTCCAGCATTCTGAGAAGATCTTGCGGCCTATGGGAGCCATCACCATCCATGAGAGCGATTATATCCCCGGTTGAACGTGATAATCCTTCCAAAAATGCATTGCCCAAACCATCCGACTCCTGAGTCAAGAGCTGGGCGTCCTTAATATTGGGCTTAACCTTGCTCTTATCGACTATTATTATTTCGTGATTTTGCATTATCATTGAGTTTATTGTATCCACAAGCCCTTGAATTGCCGGTTCATCCTTAATTGGAATTATTATCGAAATAAGCATTTTGCTCTTTGGTATAGTTTTGGGCTCTAATTCTTCAATCTTTCCCATCAAACGCCTCAACTCGTAAGGTAGTAGAAGGCCTTTGCTACCTGAAATACACGGGCATTTCTCATCTTGTAGTACAGATCGCCCCGGCGGCGGGTTTCCACACATATCATGCAGCCTATGCACCCGTAATCAGGAATTCGGGCTTAGCTACTTTGTATCTGCATAACCCCCAGGGGCAGCTCCGGGCCAAAGATGCAAGCCGAAGTCCAAGGTGAGAAGCTGTAGCAGCATATCACAATCATGACGAACGTCCTCAATTCACACTCCAGCTACCGCGAAATTCAGAGCACCGAGGTTATGCTTCCCGGCTAGGCCAGGTGAGGAATAGCTGCTACAGAGCCAGCCATTACTTCCACGCACGCGGCATCGGTTGCCAGGGAATTTGTGCGGCATACCGAGAGGGACCGCTTCACAAAATTTCCGGTGATCGGCTCCTTCTGCCCTCCAAACCGCAAAAGAGGCGGCCACGATTGAAATTGCCTAGTCGTTCACGAAATTGGGCTTGATGAGATTCTTTTCGTCGCCGTTAAGATTGATCTCCTGCACTTCAAATGAAGCGGATGCCGGAGAGTTGCAACTATGCGAGATTCATCGGGATCTAACAGCCAAAGTATGCAGACCTCTGGCGCACTTTTTCAGCGCATATATCGGCAGATAAGTTATCCAAACTACCACAATCCAGCATCGGCCCAATACTTGAAAGTCGGGACATGACATTTCTATTTGCCGTGAGAAATAGAAATTTAGCCTTTGTCAAGGTAAAGGTCAAACCATTTTGCATCCGGTTGAACCGCTTTGCCAATAGTGTGATTACGACTAATTTTCAAATGACGTCCGGAATTTTGAGATGTGCCCCGGAATCATTTTTCAAATTGTTATTTATTTTATGAGCAAACTGAGTATATATCCCACATCCCGCAGTAAGGAAATGCGAAATCATATTTTATTTTGACAAATCATAGATTAATAAATTCGCAAAAAGGTTATTGATGCAGTAAAATTATCACAGACACTTTTTTCGTCGCATTTTAGCTTCTCTTTACTCGTGTTTAAGCCATACAGCCCACATCCCGCAGGTGCGCTATTAAAAGAGCCACTATTTCTCATGTTATCGATTCTTAATTTTAAAATTTAAGATATTAATAATATTTAAAATTTAAATTTTCGAAAGTTAGCACTTATTTGATTTGCATAATCTTTAATGACAGCACTCTGTATGGCGTAAACACGAGTAAAGAGAAGCTAAAATACGAGGGAAAAAGTGTCTGTGACAATTTTACTGCATCAATAACCTTTTTGCGAATTATTTAATCTATGATTTGTCAAAATAAAATATGATTTCGCATTTCCTTACTGCGGGATGTGGGATACAGAGTGCTGTCATTAAAGATTATGCAAATCAAATAACTGTTAACTTTTAAAAATTTAAATTTTAAATATTATTAATATCTTAAATTTTAAAATTCAGAATCGAAAGCATGAGAAGTAGTATCTCTTTTAATAGCGCACCTGCGGGATGTGGGTTAGATGCAAAGCCTCATCAGCCAGGAGCAGTATCCTTGCACGAGTCAAGCTTCTTGCGGACGATTCCCCATAGCGGATGTACTTATTCAGCCAGTCTCGTTCTTCCATTTTCAATTTCACGCGGAATATTGTCTTTCTCGCCACAAGTTATATCCTAGATATTCTATATGATTTAATACTTTCGTTATGGTGCACTAGTATAAAAAACATTAAGTCTATTCTTTTGGAGAATTGCGGCACAATTCCTTACAAAACGGTGATCTGGATAGGCATAGTTTAGAGATTCATCCGATGCGTTAGTAAAATGAAGCACACTGAACGCTATTTTCTCTCTTGATTCTGACATTTCTTCTCCGGCAAAGATTCCGGCGATATTTCCAACAACTAAACCAAAAACAATGATACACAATACAGTTTTATATAAAATTTTATATTTTTTTATGCTATTTAGTTTTAATGCAATTAAATATAATCCGATTACAGCTAATAGGCTTATTGTAACATATCTCGAAGATAATGCTTGTTCAAATCCTAAATTTGCTCTGCCTACCGTTGTAATTATAGCTGATGCAAAAGAAAAGACGATTAGTGCTATCCACTCTGAAGCTTCTTGCAAGAGATTATTTTTTATTAAAATATTTATAAAAATAATTGATGCCAATACGATTAGTATGCCAAGAGCCAATGATACAAGAAAGGGATGAATTCTAACTCCAAAAAATGATCCAATATAAATAAACATATATGCGATACTCTTTAGTGGATTTTCGATTGAATACAATATTGAAGTCCCTCCAGGCTTAACCCAATTATAAAAATATAAGCACGATACAACAATCCCGGCTAGACTCCACAAAGCACCCAACGAAATCTTTTTTGTTTTTGATGCAATAATTAACAGTAATCCTAATGGCCAGATAACTAATCCCGTTAGAAATGAATATGAGGATATTATACCCCCGAGGATAGCCAAAATAAACATTCTATCTATTTTTTCGGTATTTTTTAGTGAAAAAATTGCTAATATTAATCCGAAGACTGCAAGATATATATGGATTGTCCATCCCATCAATATATTCTCGAATTGTCTAAAATCAAATAGTATCCATGATACTGGTATAAAACCTATAAGAGAGGTCAAGGTGAGTCCAAATCGCTGTTGATATAAGATAAATAAAATGAATAAAGTAAGCGATGCGATGCCGCATGAGATATACATTTCAGCCACGGTATTATAATGTGTAAAATGCATAGCGATGAGCATTATGATCCTAGCAAAAATTTCTCTATGTTCATTGTTTTGAGCGAAAATATCATTAATAGATAAACTATTGTTGTAAAATTTATCGATTTGAGGAACAAATTCCCACTCATCCATATATGGTATATTAACTCCATAAAAGCTTATATAAATTATATCTAATAGAATAGGCAAAACTATAAGAAAAAATGCAAAACAAATACAAACTCTTGGACCATTAGTACTGCAATTTTTTAAAAAAAAGCTTTTTCCGGGAGCATCGCCATTATTCATACAAACTAAGGTTATGGAATATCCATATATAGGTATTTCGACAACGAAGATTTGCATCTAACGTCGGGTTCCTCTTCTCTTCAGAGCTTCAGGATATATTCGCCATGCTTATCGAGCCAGGTCGCATATGAATACTACTGAAAATCATCAAAGGAATCGAATGCATGAGATTCATTTGGCAGTAGAGATCTATTGCGTTAGAGGTTAGCGTTTTTCAGTACACCACGTATGCAACTTCAAGCCGCAGCCCGTCATCGGATGGCAGATCCCGGAAGGTGCTGCCCTGGGCGGCGTGTCGCTCGTGGGAATCCGGTCTCGCAGGAATCCGATCATGTGGATCACCGTTCGCCCGGCAGGCTGGCCTCTTATGCTTTCTGGCGGGCGGATCCAGAGGCTGGATGCACGCTTGCCGTTTTCGTGCGATAGAACCTGGCCCCTATTGGCGTGGTTGCACGAGGGAATCCGAATCGGAGCTGACTGGGCCGGAGAGATACATACCGATTTGCATGAATGCGATCGGTAACAAGTGGACTACACATTATATTTTCTTGCTTTTCGTTTCCATGCGTCGAGCTTTCTTGTAGATATCTTTCCTGTCACCCATGTATTCCAAATAAATGGTGCCATTTCCCCGAACACTAAATAACACCCGATCATTGCCTATTCGTGCTTTGTAAAGTCTATCAAGTGGCGGTTCTAATTTTTCGGTATTTCTAAACGGTGAATTCTCCATGCGCAAAAGATGCCCAAAGATCACCTTTTGGCGATCAGGCGACTGCGATATGATATACTCCTCAACATCATCGGAGTACTCAATCGAGTAAGGCATCCGCGTCAAACCCCAGGTCCTTTATGAGTGCACGCAATGGTTTTGCTCTGCCCTCTTTGTACTGGCAATCCGCTCGCTCCAGCGCATCCATAACATCCTGATTTTCCAAGATGGCTTGAGTCTCCAGACGGCCATTGGGATCCATCGACATGATATACCTCTCGATAGTCTTTTCGTCTGCTGCATTAATGAATGTTTGGTTAGGAAATTCACAAATTTCGGGACTATCGCCCAACATGCGAATTTTTTTCATTGGATTAGAAGCCTTTGGAATATATTGGATAGCTTCGCCCTGGCAAATCTCTAGAATGCGAGACGGTTTGATACCGTTTTGCTCAAGGGCTATTCTCCCATAACTCTTTATTATTTTGGACTCCGAATAAGCGATCATTAAAATTACTCCTCTTCGGGTTCACCCAATTTTTCCGTGATCAATGATGATGCGAAAATTACTGCACGATTCATTTTATCAACTGCATCCAATAATCGGCCTTCAGTCAATTCATCATAGGATATTTCCTTAACGAGCAACACCCACTCAATAAGATCTTCCCTCGGCCCGAGGACATACGTAGGATCCAATAATAAAAGACGACTGCGAAGCTCTTTGAGGAAGTTATAACGGTCTTTTGCTTCGAGACCTGCAAGAGCCTTTTGCTGTTTGGGATCCAGCAATAATCTTACAGTGACTCCGATAACCCGAACCAAATCATTTGGTTGTTGTATTGCGAAGGCTACCCCTATCGCAGAAATGCCCTCATAAGAAAAGAGGGCGCTATCCTTGTGCATGTCATTCTTGAAAAACTTGCGATCTTCCATCCATTTTCTCACAAATGACGCTGCTTCTTCAGGGGTTTTCACCGGCATAAATTATGTATCTCCATTATTAAGTGCTGTTTAGTCTTCCATTCTCGACGTATAAGGATTTCTGAAGCCTGCCTGCTAATGAAAAATTTCTTGGCCCAAAGATATCGCGTCCTTTCAGACATGGACGCCAGCCGGGAATCCAGTCTCGTTGGTGTCTGGTCGAGCGTGGATCGCCGGTCGCCGGGCAGGCTGGTCGGGCAGGGTTCTGTCAATTTTAAGGCATCTAATGACGCAAAGTTGGCGAAGCTTCCTGATATAATAATACAACCACCGACAATTATACAAATTTTATGCGGGATGGAGGCAGTCGAAATTTTGCAGCCTCCATCCATCAGATGATGATTATTGCATTTGCGCTCGCTAGTCCGGCACGCATTTTCCATTTTCCAAGTGATATCCTGAATCGCATCGGTTTCTGTCCGTCCCCTGGTTTCCATTTTGATGGGTCTGCCCACTATCCTGATGGCCAGATCCATTTTCAGCACCTGGAATTGTCATGCCGCTTGGCTCATCGGTGGGATTCGTGCTGGGGCTGGGATTCGGTCTAATCGCCCCGCTTGGGCTTTGCCGAGAATTCTCACTTGGATTGGGATTTGAGGACACTGGATTTTCGGTTGGATTGGAGTTGGTTCCTGGAGTTCCAGGATTCTCACTTGGATTGGGATTTGAGGACACTGGATTTTCGGTTGGATTGGAGTTGGTTCCTGGAGTTCCAGGATTCTCACTTGGCGTTGATTCATGATTCTCTCCTGGCTTTCCTTCCGGTTTCTTGTCCTTGTCTACAGGCTTCTCTCCTGGCTTTCCTTCCGGTTTCTTGTCCTTGTCTACAGGCTTCTCTCCTGGCTTTCCTTCCGGTTTCTTGTCCTTGTCTACAGGATCACTATTCTTTGGTGGGTTCTGCGGAGGATTGGCCGCCTCTTTGTAGCTCGGGTAGCCAATCCATGGATAGGACCAATCGTAACCAGGATAATAATATCTAGGATAGTAGGTGGGTTGGGAATAGGATTCTCCAGCTACTACATCGATCACGATCTGGTTGCTTTCCCAGCCATTTATTGAGTATGATACGATATGTCTTCCAGTTGTTCCTGTATTAAGAGTAAATTGGCCATTTGGATAGAACGTATAACTGTTGCCATATGTCTGACCATCCAAGGTAATTGATCCTGTTCCCCCAGCAGAAGAGATTTCGAGCAACGAAATGGTTGCACCCTGAGGGACCACGGCATATTGCGTCCAGGCAGTTGTTCCTTTGATCCATAGCGAATTCCCTCCGGTAGATGATGGTGTCGACTGGTATTGAGTATAGGAGACGGATTGCATCGTTTCGCCTAGATACACATGCGTGGGAGTATTGCCTGCAATCGCAATCTGTTGGGGTGTGCTGATAGCGTTGCTAAGAGCTGTTCCCGAAGTCATGCTATAGAACTGGGAATACTGATATGGAGTCCCAATTGCACCTGCTTGAATAACAAATGGCCAGGCTGCAATAATTGTCAACAAGATAGCCAATAATACTCTATTCTGTTTCATATTCATGGATATACACTTATTCGCCCAACAGATAGCGGGGCAGATTTGATCTACAGCTATCCGTTATGCTATAGCACTTTTATCCATTCCCTCCATCAATGCCTCGCAGGGCTTTTTGTATATTCTATACTCTTTTTTATGATATAAACGGCTGGTACAGAACGCGGTCGGCTGCTATAGCTTCTTTTGCGATTTATTGCAGAATGGATCCGGATTGGAAGAACTGACGTTGGTTGGTTTGCAGGCGAGGATCTCAAAAAGGTTGCCCAGGCTTGGGGCAACTAATTGCTTGCGGATTTTGGAGAGAGTGGATTGCAGGTCTCCAGGCGAGACTGTGTCTTCATCTACATAACCACGCTAAAAGGCTTGCGTGCCCCAAATTCTCTCAGAGCGATCGCAGAGATGATGCCGAAGCGACCGGGCTGATGAAAGCCGGATGCAGCCCGGCGCGTAGGGCATAGAAGGATTGGTCATTGGGCGGCGTGGATGCCTGGCAGGAATCCGGTCTCGCAAGAATCCGGTCTCGCAGGAATCCGGTCTCGCAGGAATCCGGTCTCGCAGGAATCCGGTCTCGCAGGAATCCGGTCATGTGGATCGATGGTTGCGGGGCAGGATGGCCGGGCCTCGCTCGCTCGTTGGCAGCCCTAGATATGCCGGATGCTTTCGACCCGCCGATATGCGGTCATGAGTGCTCGCCAGGCTGCCTCGATCCGCCGGCATGTTTCGGAATTCCAGCATGCGTGTTTTAATAATCTGATGAATTTTCGCAAAACTTTTTCCCACAATGGGCAACTTGGATTCATCTTGCGAGAATAAAATAGATCAGTATTTTTAGAGCTAACGACTAATGACCATCAGAAATGTTTATTAGTAGCTTCATTATTTAGAGAAGTGGGAGTTTAATGAGACTTCGAGTAGTTAGCTCAAGAGATGAGATTCAAAATCTCAATCCGCATGAACAGATGATTCACTTGGCATTCCGAGCCAGCAATACAGACTACCTCAGCCTTTTGCAGAAATGTCCAAGGCTGAGACTGATACAATTGCCGCGCTCTTATCACAAGACGATGTCCGATGCCATCAGAATGTTCCTGGATGTTCAGGGCATAGAGATGCTATCTGGAGATCTGTGCGGCCATCGAAAGGACCTGGACAAGTACTTCATCGTGGATGAAGCCATTATGGAAGAGATAGCGGCTCTTGCAGATAGCGGCACGTCCCTTGAAGATATTGCAGATCAGGTCCCGAAAACCGCCAGGCTTGGCCAAGATCTAATCAAATACATAGCGAGGAATAAGATAACCGCTTGAGCCAGACTTTCGAATTGGTCCGATTCCATTTCCTGCCTTGCGGTCGCTGGTCTTCGATCCTGTGAGAATTGCCTGTGATCGAACAGAAATCTTCGGATTAAAGCAATATTGTTGGCAATCTGGGAATCCATAGAAATGCATAATCAGCAACTTTTATATTTATTTAAGGGGTTTTTAAATATTGATGCCTAGAAGAAGCAAGATCCAAATCATCACTCAAATCCTGGAAATCTGTCTACAGTCCAGCGCAGGCAAAACCAAAATTGTCTACCAGACATGCATGAATTTCGATTCAATCGTCCCTTATCTGAGTCTGATGACCAGAAAAGGGCTTCTTGAAATAGTCTCCGGTAGAAGGCAGAGATATAAAATCACGCCGAAAGGCAAGATGGCTTTGGAGAAACTAAGAGCAATTAAAAAACAAATCACGGAGGAAATGTACTAAGGCGGAATGTCGCTCGCGGCTGGTAGCCATGCGATGAGAGCTGCAGGGGCGCAGCCTGGCGGCGTGGATGCCTGGCAGGAATCCGGTCTCGCAGGAATCTGCTTGATCGTGGTCCATCGGTCGCCGGGCAGGCTGGCCGGGCCTCGCTGCTGGTTGGCCGCTCGGGGGATGCCAGCTGCCCGCTCGGCGCCATAAGGAACAGATCACGCCCAGGGCGAAATATCCATGCAGATAATTCGGAAACCCTTGGGTTTAAATCTCTTGAAGACGCTATAGGATTCGATATGTTCTGCGAATACATTCATGCTGCGCTATCAAGAGCAACTTATGAGATCATAGAGGATGAAGAGCCTTTTTATGGGGAGGTTCCAGAACTGCGTGGTGTATGGGCT
>Ga0074195_1004722_pt1 | contig 10969 bp, 9 predicted proteins | sample EPASupsiteHSE623_FD_64525 | JGI IMG/M metagenome (GOLD analysis project Ga0074195, IMG submission 64525) | Bioremediated contaminated groundwater from EPA Superfund site, New Mexico - Sample HSE6-23 | ecosystem: Environmental > Aquatic > Deep subsurface > Groundwater > Contaminated ... | reverse complement strand
AAAGGAGAATCAATGTCCCTGAGCAGGTATTGCAAACTACACCACGTCAATAACCGGGGACTGAGGTACTGGATGAAAAAGAACTCGATCATTAGCCCCAATGCCCCCGATGAAGTTTCCCGGAGTTGCTACCCGATCGCTGGACAAAAAAATAAACCGTTAAACCGGGCCGGGAAGAAACCAGAAATCCGATCTATGGGTATCGCGGAGACGCTTTCCTTAGGCCAACTTCTGCTTTTTGGGCGATCGTCCGCATAGAGGCATCTTCAAAGCCTTTTCCCAGAAACTCATTGCGTGCCGCACTTAAAATAAAAAAGAGGATATGATTTTGTTGGTACATCCCGGATAAAAGTGCTATTAGGGAAACGGTATTATGTAAATAAGATATATAATAGTGGAATGAGCAAGCCCAAAAGGACAAACCATTTTCCCGTTCCGGCAATCCCTTTTTTCCCACGTACCATGATTAAGCCTGATAAGGCAAAAAAGATAAGCGATATGGCAAACAGATCGCCCATGATCGTCCAGTTTTTAACGCTGTTGTAATGCAGCTTATTCAGGTAGTAAATCAATACTTTTTTCTTATGCTGTTCATACTCTGCAACGCCACTGTTGTGGGAATATATTCCTATCCCTCCTTCAAAAAGCAGCCGGTAATGGTTTTCATCGATCTTTGCTACTTGTTTCATTTTCGGCAGATCTTCCTGTTCCTGCCACGCTTTTTTTACCGCTTCTGATGTAAGGTTTGGTGCCAGTTGAACTGTTCCTTCCTTTGTTTTGTATGCAGGATTGGTTTTCCCCATATGGTTTAATACAAGGCCGGATATTCCGTAGACCAGTGACAGGCCGACCATAACGAACCCCAAATCCCGATGGATAATACGGATCCACTTGTGAAAAGCCATCATGCTGTTTTTTTTCATTTTGTAATATCGTAGTCAATTCCTTCTATGAAGAAAATGGAGTAATAGTTTTTCCCATGTTCCTTCATCCAGTTACGCATTTTATTGATATTGCTGTTTTCGGCGGAACAGGTTTCGGCAGAGCCATCCTCTTCAATAGCTTTTTCTTTCAGGCTTTCTTCCCATTGGTCGATATATTCCTTCGTAAGACGCCTTTCTTTTAAAATCCCGGTAACGGTTATGGTCGACCCTGTCAGTTCCTGGTTAAATCCGGTTATCTTTCCGCCGGCTTCGACCCTTATGGTTTCATCGCCACCGGAATCGGACAGGAAACAGCGTTTCCCTGAGTGCTTGCAGGTATGCGTGACCACGCCTGTCAGCTTAATGGTTTTATCCTGTTGCTTGTCTGCATTAAGCAATAAATCATTAACTGTTGAAAATGTAGTTAATGCTGGTTGTTCTTCTTTTGCTTCGGAAGCATGATGAGTTGTTTTGTTATCTTTATACTGACAAGCTCCTAATAAAAATACAAAGGCGAAAAAAAATAATAACTTCTTCATGTTTATTGATTTTTAAACAAATAATTCATTTTCTGATAAAAGCCAGGCAAGCAACAAAGCCATAAATTCCGGTGAGGAAAACCCAGATCAGGGAGAATCTGTTTTTTTTGTATTTCTTGATCCGGCAAATAAAAAAGAAAGTGAGCGCAAAGAACAGGTTTGCCAACAGCGCGCTGTATGTCCCCCATTTTACGGAAGGAGTCACGAAAAGAGAGGTGCTTTTCTCCATACCGACTTCGAAAGGAAGCAGCAGTGAACCAATCCTGTTTTCCTTCTTTTTGTTCGGGAACGACGCCCTGTCGACCACTTCTTTTGTGCCGGCATTCAGGGCAAATATTTCTTTGCCTTTATCCGATGTGACGTTTACATTCCAATACAGAGGGTTGGCCATGATCAGCAACTGATCGGTGTTTACATCGAACGGCGGTGTTGGTATTTCTTCTGTTTTGTACTGCTCTGTTGTAAGGAGGTATAGCTTTTGGTTTTGCCCGAAAACAAAAGCATAGAAGCTTTTGTCGTCTGGTTCGTATGTCGCCATATATACCGGTTTAACTTCGGATGGGAATCCGGTGTCTTTCAAAAAAGGTTTCCCATTGACCATTTTCAGGTGAAATACTCGGTTGTTGTCGTCGCTGATAAAATAACCTTCGTCGTAGGCTTTTCTGGGAGAGGGGTTTCCTGCCACTAATTTTGCGGGGAACTGAAATCCTGAACGATTGAAAGCATCCATAAAATTCTGGCTTTTTTCGTGTTTCACGGTATTTGTTTCGGGATCGATAAATTCGATGTTATTATTGGTTAGCCGGAAAAAATCGCCGGGCATTTCGAGATTCACCCTTCCTGACATGGATTCAAAAAGGGTATAAAGGGGGATGTGTGGTTTGTTTTTATCCCTGGCATCGTTCCTGAAATAAAAGGTTTTCAGGCCTATTTCTCTTGGGCTTATCGCTTCCCCTCCAATTGTGTCTGGTAACCGCCCGTCGGAAAGCAACTGGCGATAATAGAATAATGGCAGAATGCTATCGAATTCGGATTCGGTGTATTTCTTGCCTGTCTCGACATTTTTTCGTACAAGCTTTTCTTTCTCGTCGTCGTAACTGATTGCGCAAAAGCTTTGCTCAACAGAGCTGTAATAAGTGAAAGCATAATCAGCTGCTTTGTCCGTTATGATATGGTATAACGCAGGGGTTCCCCATGCCAGCAACAGGGTTGCCAACAGGATTATCAGACTGTTTATTCGTTTCATAATTCGTTATTGAGTTTTGTTATTCCTGTTCTCCCTCTTTAAAGCGGGAAATTGATAAAAAAGTAAATGGCATTACAAATACAGGAATCAGAATGATCCATTTTATAATTTGGCTATAAGCTCCGGGGAAAGAACTGATGAAAACGAGTTGGATGGTCCCCGTGGCAAGTACGGCATTAAAAATCCGGCGTTTCCATGTGGGTTCAATGCAAATCATGGCAACGAAAAGATAGGACGTAAAGCCAGCCAGATACCACGGTACCATTGTTATCAGCGTACTGTAAATAAACTCTGCAGAGAAATAAATGGCCGTATAAATAAGTACCCCTCCGATTTGGGCAGCAAACAGCAATAATAGCGAGAGCAATCCCTGGGCAAGCATGAGTAAAACAATTGTCCGCTCTTTAAGAGGCAGGTGCAGGGTTAATTTTATGCGTTTCTGAACCATCTCAGGCACATATTGCGCCAAGCCAATGCAAACCCCTGCAAGCAGTGGAAAAAATTTTAAATCGCGAAATATAAATTGGTCACGGTTAACGACAACATCCCAGAGATGTTCCATCCCGACAAGGCGGAAAGACCGGCCTGCCTTCAAACACAGGTAAAATAGCAGGGTAATCCCCAGGAGAAAAACGATCATCCACACCCGTTTCGTCTTTTTTAATTCTTTATACAATAGCGCTTTTTTCATTTTTCTAGTATTTTCCGGTTAACCCAATAAATGCTTCTTCAAGTGTCAGTTTTTCTTCGCGGAACGATGTCACTTCAATCTTTTTTTCTTTCAGCATTTCCTTTAGACCGGCTGCATCCAACATCGAACAGGTTTCCGTGTTTCCCTTTATGGTAACCGGATGATATAATCCGTCAATCCCGGTCAGCAATTCAGGACTATCGCATTTAAATCGGTATCTTCTGAATTTTTCGAGTAGCTCGCCGACCGGCATTTGCAAAATAATGCCTCCGTAATCCATAATAAGGCAATCGTCGATAAGCCGTTCCATATCCTGAATAATATGTGAAGTGACAAATACGGTTTTGTTTCCCGATTTGGCATATTCGCTCAGGTAATCGACAAACAGCATCCGGTATCCGGGGTCAAGTCCCATCGAAAAGTCGTCGAGGATAAGCAATTCCGGATCCTGGGCAAGAATCAGCCCCAGAGCTACCTGCGATTTTTGTCCGCATGACATCTGCGATAATTTCTGTTTCCGGTCGATTTTCAACAGGTTCATTAACTCGAAATAAGCACCTTTTTTCCACTTTGGGTAAAAGGCAGAATAGTATCTTTCAAGCTCGGAAATAGTCATAAACGGATATTGGACATGCCCTTCAATAAGCAACCCGATTTTTTGTTTTGCGGCCGGAGACAGCCTGGTCGATTTTTCTCCAAACATCAGGCATTCGCCGCTTTTAGGTTTCAGATACCCGTTTAGGATATTAATCGTTGTTGTTTTGCCTGTTCCATTTTTCCCCAACAGTCCTAAAATACGTCCTTTGGGAATCTCAAAATTCAGGTTTTCATAAATACAACGTTTCCCGTAGTAATGAGTCAAATTTTTACATTCAACGATTGGTTCCATATTTTTTTATAATGTTAATCCAATGGCAATATTTAGCCCTGTTTTGGGTTTGTCCCCGATATAAAATTCATTAAACTGCCGGGCCGTCACGTAGAGTCCATAGTTCCCTTTCAGATCGATATCGTATCGTACCTGTGGCGATAAGTTAATTTTTTTTGCCGTGAGGTACTCAAAATCGGGGATGACCGCTGATCGGAGGGTCTCTGCTGTGGCCAGCGATGCCTCTCTGTATTTTTTATCCAGACAGTGGTCGTAGCGCATTGATATCTTTATAGTCATTGCTGATTTTAAATAGTGCTTATTAATCCCTGCGGTCAAATCGGTAGAAATGAATCCGAACTCCTGATATGCTTTGGGATCCGGACTTGGAAGCTTATATTGTGCATGGTAACTAAAATAACCAATGCCGGCCTTTATGAAATATTGTCGTGGAACAGCATGTGTGCTTGAAACAAAGCAATCAATTCCTCCCGATAATTCCCGTTGACTGTATTTTTGAGCGACACTTAACACGGTTAGACTTTGCGCGTAATTATACTCTGACCCTTTTTTATGCAGGAAGCCACCATAACCCTTTATTTTAACATGAACTTTCTGGCGGATATACAACCTGCCGATTTCCGCATAGTATTCATTTGTGTTAAGTTGATAAAGCGTATAGGCGTTATCTTGATTGCCGTCTTTCATGTTAAGAGTACCATGCCTGAAATTTATGGCTGAAAAATAGCCATTGCCCCGAGGGAATAATTGCATGCTTAGTTTCCAGGCGTTCAAATCGTAATAATCACCTAAGTTGTCATTTGAAGAAATAACGGTGGAAAAGTTTTCATCGCAGATGCCAAACCCCTTCATGTAAAATACCTTATTCCCACCCCCAGGACGATAAACATTGATGTCAAGTTCCTGCTTGTAAGTGCTGTACATTGCTCCCGCTGCCAACTGATAATCGGGAAGCTTGAACGCCATTCCTGCATTTACACTAAAATCGGAGATCGTACTTTTAGGTCTGGGGTCGAGGGTGCGGTAGGATTCACCGGCACGGTATTCAGCACCGATCCCGAAGGTTTTATTGCTCCACTGATGGGCATAGCCGCCAAAAAAAGAATAGTACTCTTGTTTTGAGGTGCCGCCTGTTGTATCGGCGACAATATAAGGGGCGACAAGCTGGTAATCGGCGACACTGTTCCAGTTAACATGTTCGTCACGCCGGTTTTCATAGCCTGCACCTCCATAGAGGATCGTCGCATCTTTTCGGTTAAACGAATGGACATTAAACGAGACGTTTTCGGACTTGTCCCCGCCTTCTGTCATGTAAAGGCCCCCGGCATTGACCAACCCCAGGTTAACCGACAGGTCGGTATAAGTACTGTCGGGATTGAGGAACTGCAATGCCGGGTTGCTTAAAAACGATGCCATATAACCACTTAATTCCTTATTGAAATCGTGACGGCTGGCCTGTCTTTGTGCATGAGACCTGCCACATAAAAGGGAAAATATCAGAATTGCTGTTATACGCATCATGACTATAAAATGGTATTAATGTCAATAGTTACTATTCATTTTCTACAGTACCGGGTGAAGGCTCTGCCGTTGCTATAAAATCGGTTGCCGAATCGTTGGTATCGAGCAAGACTACACGACCATTGTCTGTATAAGATACCTTGCGTTTTACGCTTTTCCCGTAGCGGTTGTCATCGCCGTCGCCGCTGTGCGTCCAGGTAAGGTCGAGCGAGGGGTCTAAAGCTTTCCATTCGTAATCAGAAGGGGTGCTGCATTCAACCGCATCAATAATCGAATCGTTCGGGACTTCCCATGCATCGTCATCCATCGGGATATCATATTCACCCCATATAAAATGATAGTCGTAATGATAAGCATAACCGGTTGTAAACTGTTCGGCTGTGACTCCTTCCATTTTAAATAAAATGTACGAGGTAAAACCACGGTTATGAAGGTGCCATACCGAAGCCGATGTCGACACCATTTTGGTCATGTTCGTTACTTCCGGAACGTCAACATCGTAATCGGAATTGTCATACCATTCAAAATCAGCTTCTGAAAGGTTAAACGAATTGGAATTTTCAGCAGTATGATCAATCGCGACATCACAGATTAAAACCGTTTCGCCGGGCTGTACCGGATAGTCTGTTCCATTTCCGGGAATGCGGTACACAGCACTTACAGCAGTTTTAGTCGCCCTGTTGTCGGGATCCAGTTGGTTTATATAACTGGCGGTATTGAACTGTGTTTCAGCTATGCACAAGCCATCGGCATAAAGTACTTCAGAACTGTTATTGTATAATTCGAAATACTGGTCTCCTCCGCTATATTGCTGTCCCAGTGGAGTTTGAGTATCGCTAAAGAAGATTTCAGAAATAACAAATCCTTCGCTTTCTTTGTAAAGCACCAGTTGCATTTCGAGATCGAAAGTCCCGCCAACAACTTCAACGTTTTCTTCCAACGCCCTCACTTTGGCTGTTTTTTGAACATTTACGGCATCGGCATCCTGCGTCGTGTATATCACTTCTCCTTCAATTTTTACATTGTATAATCCATCTTCTACATCAGCAGAAGTAAGGGTTAGCCCCGTAAGCGAGCTTTCGCTTACATAACCGGTATTCACATTGGTAAGGGTTAAAGTCCCGCTTGTCAGTTCCGGGCTTTTTTCGCTCAGGCTTTCCGGTAGTTTCACATCAATACTTACCACCGATGTCGAAATCGGATCATCGTCGTTACAGGCAGTTATAAAAAGAGATATGACTAACATTAAACTAAATAGTGTTTTTTTCATTTGCTGTTATTTTTATAGATTAAAATTGAATTCCAAGCCAAAATAGGGGAAGGCCTTACGCTTTATCGTAGCGCCGTAACTGTTTTCATAATCCAGGGCAATATAGATTAACCTGTTGACGTAAAAAGCCAATCCCATAGCGTTCCCGATTCTTTTTGTCACTTTAAAATTGATTTCCATTTCATATGGTTTTCTGCTGTTTTTAAAATATAAGGAACTATATTCCTTGTAGAGGAACCTTAATATCGGGTCGTCAGTGTCGTCTTCTGTATATGGATAGCGACTACCATTGGCATCGAAATAATACTCGGGCATCCCGTCGTTGTAATTATATTTGTAACTGGTGTACCACAGGTTTTGTACTGTCGTTGAAAAGATCAGTTTTAAGGCGTCAATTTGCGTATCGAAACGGATGTTCGTATTGAATTGCTCATATTCTTTTCCGCTATCCCACAGGTAGTAGCCATAATAAGGATAATCCTCTTCATTTATGACGATTGACGGAATGCGGTATGACGGTTCACTTAGATAGTATTTCGACTTCATCCAGGCCCCATTTATCGATATGCGCGATTGTATTGCTTCGAAGCGTCCCAGGTCGAATTGGTATTCAATCCCTTTTTTCTGTTCGTGAGCCCCGTTTCCCTGTATACTGTAGTTTTGAAATCTTTTTCTGTTTTCGTACTCAAACAGATCAATTGTAGGGGGGGCGGTAAGTTCTGACGACGAAGGTCCGGTACTAATATCATACTCTTTGTAATCGATGGTGGCTACCTTACTTAGACTTTTGAACCCTTTTTTCATTTCCTCATAGTACCCGTTTATGTTGAGTTTACATCTGCCTGTTTTTATCCTGATCCCCAGTTCTATTTTACTGTTACGGTTGGGTTTTAAGGAATAATTAGTCGGATCTGTAATTTTTGTTTTATAATAAACCTGTCTGAGAGCTTCGTTTTGTGAATAATAATTCAGTTCCACTTTGTCAAAGTACAGCAGGTTCGGGTACAAATGTGTCAACCCGGGAAATTTCGTGAGCCAGCCGTAGCCCCCGGTAAAGGCTATTAACAAATCTTTTTCCCATAGTTCTTTTTTCGGTAACGAGAATGATAGATTTAGCCTGGGATCGAAGTAAAAATTATTACTGATGGTATATTCTTCGGATAAGTTTAAGGCAGCACCGGCCCTTATTCCGATCTGTGCATCCAGTTTATTCACACCAATATAAAGACTGAAGTTATCTTCAGCAAACACTGCCAGTTTTTGAATAGAAGGGATATCTTTTGAGGCCCTGGGGCGTCCGGTGCCTGTATAAAGCGGACGTGTAGGATCGTACACTTCCCCGTCGCCAAAATTTTTCTCATAACGATAGTCGCCCCCAAGGGATAGTTTGTGTTCAAAATTTTCAGAAGGAGGGGTCAAGACGATATTGAAACTGGTGTTGAAATAAACCGGTTTTCCATCAACAACAAGGTTGGCAACATATGACGATGGCAGAAATTCGCCGTAAAACTCACCTTCTGTCCGACTCATGGTAATTGGGGAAGCATTACCCTGTACCGCTTTGGTAATTTTATTTTCGGTATGTGTATAACTCCCCGAAAAACTGTATTCAAATTTTCTGAGCCAGCCCTTATGGTCCGATTGCCAATTGATTACAGAAGAAAGATTTATTTGGTTATAGTCGTTATCGTAGGTATCTGTTTCAGGCTGATCTATTTGCGGCTCAATACGTGTTTCATCAAACGACCCGGTATAATCGGTATTGACTTTTAGCGACCAAAATCCGTATTGGCTTTTTATCTCGTTTTTATAACGGAGCGAACCTGTAATCCGTCCGTAATTCACTTTCAGGTTGCGCTGATCGGGCATATAATACGTATAATCGAAATTCAGGTTCAGCGCTTGCCCCTTAGGCAGTGAAAAACCTTTTCCAACAGCAAAGAGTTTTGATCCGGGATTTGCCTTAAAACGACCTTTCCAATCTGTTTCTTTATAGGCACGTTCAATTTTTACCAGACCGCTTGTCAGCTCTCCGTATTTAACCGACGGAATCCCGCGGACGATCTCGACTGATTCAATATCATCGGTCGTTATGAGACGCATATCAATCCCTTTTCCAGTGGTATTTACTTTAAACAGAGGAGAAGATGTTGAGGTCTTTGAAAATCCTGTTACATTTTGAAGTTCAGCATCGTTCGACATTGGTGTGCCATCCATCATAAAAGCGGTACCAAACGAAGAATTGTAGTCGTAATCGCTATTGGACGAACTCGATGCAGCGATAGGTTCCCGTAATGATATTAACTGATTCTCAGTCATATTAATCTCTTGCGATAAACCTCCGGGGATTAATTCCAGTAAGTCGGCAAAACTAGTGGGTTGTATGTGCCGAAGTGCAGCCTCGTCGATTACAGAGGTCGTTTCCAGACTTTTCTTTTCTTCTGCAATTACTGATATTTCTGCAATTGTTTGCACTTTGGGTTGCAAGTGTATTCGTATTAAATCGTTGTTTAGGGGTGAAATGTTCTTAACGAACGTATGGTAACCAATGCATGAAACCTGAATACGGATCGAATCAGTTGTTGGAGCCTTTAGTTGGAAAAAACCTTGTTCATCCGAAAATGTCCCTTCGCCGGTTTCAGAGGCTAAAATATTGACAAAAGCGATAGCTGCATGACTGGATCCATTGAAAATTTGCCCATGAATTACCATTTGTCCTTTAGTTCCTGTTATAAAAAATAGCAGGCTTATAATAATTAATATCTGTTTTGGCATCCGATTTAAAAATAAAGACTAAGGAGTAGAATCAACGTATCTCTTTCACAATTCCCCATTCTCTGGATTTTCGTTCTGTTTCTCCCGTCAAGCAAGGAGATCATTCTATTTATTGTTATTCACAAAAACCTGCCGGCGGGATATCGAATTGATGTACCGATCTTCAGTTAGCTGCAATTGATGCAGCCGGCATAACTCCGGATACACGTTATTCCAGTTATCCTTGTTCCATTTGCCTGAACAGATAAGGGGAAACCAGATCATTCCGTATAGCCCTAATTTTGGTTTACTCCAGTCGATCAGGATAAAAATGCCTCCGGTTTTTAATACCCGGGCTGTTTCGGCAATCGCTTTCCGGCGTACTTCCGGTGGTGTTTCGTGCAGGGCCATCGAGCTCATGACCACATCAAAATAGTTATCAGAAAACGGAATTTCATCCATTGAACTGTTGAGAAATTCTAACTTGCACCAGAACTGACCGGCGTGCTTTCGTGCATAATTCAACTGGTCATTTGAGATATCAATACCGGTAATCTCCGACTCCGGATGAGAATTTCCGGCAAGGGCAAAACTCAGTGAGCCGGGACCGCAGCCCAGGTCGAGCGCTTTCATTCCTTTTGCGAGAGAGACATTTCCTATTCCTTCCCGGTAAAAGGCCGGAGTAAAGCCAAACAGCCGGGCCCAGCAGGTATAATATTTCCCGCTGGCCAGTCCTTTAAATTCGTTTCCTTTCGTTTTCATTGAGCTCTTTAGTTCATTCATAACCTTTCTGTGGGATTTTTATTCGCCAAAATCCCTACTATTAGGGATTATCTCAGTACGCACATTTGTCTAATTTTCGATCATTTATTTAGACTGATTAAAACAGATGCAAAGGTAGCAGAAGAGGCATGGAAGGAATTACCCAAAACGACATCATTTTTTAATATGCAGACAAAGCAGATGAAGATCATAATGCCCTGAAAAGCTCCTCCGTAATAATCTGTTTATGAAGTATAATATTTGAAAAGATGATCTATCGTATTCATATTTCCGGTTCGTCTGATTGGCACCGGATGAATTATTTCAAAGAAAAGGAACCTGTCGCTTCTACCGGTTCTTCAAAGACCGCAATG
>Ga0074195_1004720_pt1 | contig 10969 bp, 11 predicted proteins | sample EPASupsiteHSE623_FD_64525 | JGI IMG/M metagenome (GOLD analysis project Ga0074195, IMG submission 64525) | Bioremediated contaminated groundwater from EPA Superfund site, New Mexico - Sample HSE6-23 | ecosystem: Environmental > Aquatic > Deep subsurface > Groundwater > Contaminated ... | reverse complement strand
TACGATCGGCTTTGCTCACTTCTTCCATCGCGTTGGTGTTTATTTTCGTTGTGATGTCGGCTGCGGTTATATTCCCGGCCAGGGAGGCCGCTTTCAACAGGGCTTCGTGCTTGCTCAGCTTTTCATACCGCTCAATAAACTGGATCACATCCCCGGTGGCCCCGCAGCCAAAACAGCAGAACGTGCCGGTTCCCGGGTAAACCTTCAGGCTGGGGGTTTTGTCATGCTCATGGAACGGGCAGCAAAGCATGTCGTGTTTGTCGGCGCTCAGCCGGTAATGGGCCAAAACGGAAAGTATGTTTAACCTGGATTTTATTTCGTGGATTTCCATCGGCAAAAAATATTTTTTAAAACCATATTCTGACATATCAGTCACAAATCTAAAAAATATATCAGATACTGCCAAGGAAAGATCATTCTTGTTTATGATATATTTATCAACTATTTTTGTAAAAAACTCATTATTCCGGTCATTTTAAAGACAAATAAGTATGACTCTAGGACAACATATTGTGGCTTTAAGAAAGGGGAAAGGCCTCTCTCAAAGCGAACTTGGCAAAAAAGCGGGGACTTCCGGGGATATTATCGGGCGATACGAACGGGACGAGGTAAAACCCTCGATCGAAGTGATCATTAAGATTGCCGATGCCCTTGAAGTTTCAATCGACTACCTGGTGGGTAAAACCGACTTTGAGTTGGACAAAGACACTCTTCGGCGGATCCAGGATGTTTCAACCTTGCCTGCAGAAGAAAAAAAACAGGTATTCATGGTGATTGATGCCCTGATCCGGGACTTTAAAACCCGCAGAGCATATGCAACCCATTAAAAATTCAGATTATGATCCAGGAAAACTTTGTAACAGATAAAAACGGACGGAAAATAGCGGTACAACTCCCGATAAAAACCTACGAAAAACTCCTGTCTGATTCGGAGCAGTTGGAAGACATCAGGGAATACCGCAGGGCCAGGGCACATAAAGGAAATCCAATCCCTTTTGAACAGGCTTTCAGGGAAATTGAAGATACCGGAAAATGAGCTATACTGTATTTGTTGAACGTTATGCCCAAAAGCAGATCATGAAGCTGGACAAAAAAGCTGTCCCGGTGATTAAGGCTGCCATTGCCGGGCTGGCCGATAATCCACGTCCGCAAGGCTATATCAAACTGAAAGGCGAAGAGGCTTACCGGATCCGGGTGGGCAATTACCGCATTATTTACGAGATTGATGACCGTAAAATTATCGTTACCGTGGTAGCTGTCGGACACAGAAAAGATATTTACAGGTAAAAACAAAGCCCGGAAGAACCGGGCTTTATCGTTCATGTTATTGCTTCATTTCTTTAATTTCTGGTTCAAATGTAATTGAATCTTTAATCTCAATTCTTTTTTCAATCCCTTTTTCATACAGAGCTTTGTAAATAATTTTTCCATCCTCCGAAAAGCTTTCAATGTATCCATTCAGTTCCCCTTCTGAATAGATCGATCTTGTATTTAAAAACCCATTAGAATAGAACGTTAAATACAGACCATCTCTTTGTCCTTTTAATTCTCGGCCAGCCAGAACAGGAGTAATTCCGTCATCGTTGTAGCCATAAATATTATTTACACCGCTTACTTTATTTTTCAATACAATTGTCCCAACATTACTATTTTCATTAAAGAAGATTACAATATCAAGGCTATCATTTATTGTGGCTTTCACCTGGTTATTCTTTTCATTTACAGCTTTTTCTTGAGTACATGCATAGAGAAAAAGAACTAACCACGAAAAAGTGACACATCTTAATACTATTTTTTTAATATTCATCTTCATCTTTCTTTTTAAGTTCATTCATGTACTGATTATAACTCTCATTTTCCCCTTTTCTAAGAGCATCATGATCAGCCTCTGTATTAGTTGCTTCTTTCTGAAGGGAGGTTATCAGCTTCAGAATATCATCCATGCCAGCTCCTTTTTGTAAAGCTTCAATAACGCTTTGAACACTTTTAGCATCACTAACTGAATGGCCGAATACTTCATGCCCCAAGGTTTCAGCCCACTCTCCTGATGTTCTATCCATGTTGGCATTTAATGCTATTCCTATTTCAAATGCTCCTGATTTTTGTAGTTTTGCTATATCACTTTTGCCAACACCTCTGGCAGGATCAAGTAATTGCTCACCCATTGAGCCATCAGCATTCTTATGGAAGGTATAAGTCCTGCCAATAGTATTTGAAGGTAAATTAGCCTGTCCAAAAAACCGAAGTGTAGAATTTGCGTAACGTCCGGTTCCCGCACCCTGAAAATTATATTCTCTGATAGTTCCATCAGCCATTCTAATTTGTACTGATTCCCCACCTTTTAAAAACTGTGAAACATACATCTGTCCACTCTTCGTTTGCATGAACTGGTCAAATGCAGCCATCCGTTCTTTTCCCATGTAATAAATAACAACGTCTCTGCCATCCGGATCAATGTACTTGATCGGATTATTGGCGGCATAAACATATGGGGACCAAGAGTAATAATTTTCAGCATGGGGATCCATCTGCCCGAAATGAGGTACCTGCGCATCATAGAACCTTGCCCCGTAATCGTAATCCCTTACGCGGGTTTTTGATACTGCTTTCCGGCCCTTACCTGCTCCAAAATCGGTTGTTCAAAGAACGCTTATTGCCCCTAAAATTAGTACTTTTTCTTTTCAACTGAACTATTTTTCAGTTGAAGGTTTTCTCAGTTGAAAGAAAAAATAATTCAAACACGGCCGGTCATTTTAACTGCTTAGGCACTTTTCAAAGCCAGGAGTGGGCAGGCAAGGTTTTTTGATTAAAAATTTACACCGGTATGGTTTAAAACAAAAAAGGTAAATTTTTCATCGAAAACCCCAGGGGCCTGACCTTGCGTGGGCTGGCCCCTGGGGCTTTAACTTTGCCTGAAGTGGTTTAAATGATCAACGCAGACCATTCTGCTGTGCTTCTTTTGATTTTTCAACTGCCCTGGTATCTTACGGGTGCGGGCGGGAAAAACAGGAAAAAGCGCCCGCGGCCAAAACGGAAGGGACAGGCTGCAATGAATGGAGCGATAGCGGAATGGATTGCAGCCTGGACCTGGAGCGGCGCGAGCCGTCTGCGAGTGGAGCCGGGGGGCTTGGGCCGGGAGCTGACTTTAGGAAGCGAAGGCACAAGTCCTGTTTACGGCAAGGATTTGGCGGCTTTTTTGTTTTGGCATCGGTCGGTGTGCAGGGGACAAAAAAGATGACAAAACCGCAGCCCCCGGCGACCAGCAGGCGAGCTTTACACGGCAGCGGTTGGATGCGTGGCGGTGGTGAGTGTGCGAACCACGGCCTGAGCAGACAAAAAAGCTGCCATGAGCCCCTGAGAAGGGAGCAGCAGGGTTTGTGACAGCCTGCGAAACGTAAGTGGAGCACCCGTAAGGGCGGACGGCTCTGTTTTATACCTTTAAAAGCAACTCATTAATAAAACAGGGCCGGACGGGCCGGCGCAAACCTTGCCGACCGACGAAGGACGAATACCGCTTTTCCTGTTCTTGTGCGGGGGTTATTCTTAACTGTTTCTTTTAAATCCGATCTGCTTGCGGGGTTTGGGGTTTTCCTGTTTCTCAATCAACTCATCCAGATAACTGAAGACCAGTTCGATGTTTTTGTCCTGGTTGACAAGCTTTTTCTTGATCTCCTCTATTTCAATCCGTAAGCTCAGGTTATCGGTTAGCGCTTCACGTATTTTTGTAAATATCCTGACAACTTGTATATTGATCTTTATGGCCCTCTGGCTGTTCAGTACACAGGAAAGCATAGTGACCCCCTGCTCCGTAAAACAAAACGGCGCATAACGTAACCCTTTTTTATCAGAATTGGAGGTCGCAAATTGCGTCCTCCAATTTGAAAACTCCTCTTTTGTCATTTCAAACATAAAATCTTCGGGGAAACGATCGATATTTCTTCTGACAGCTTCTTTCATCCGCTTGGTTTCTACCCCGTAAAGTTCTGCAAGATCACGGTCTATCATGACTTTCTGTCCCCGCACAACAAATATCTTGGTAATGACTACTTCATCCGGCAGTATGAGGTTATCTTCTTTTTCTTTGGGCATGATGTTACGGTTATATCGTTATACAAAAATAAGAATCAGTCAATTGGATATCACAAATTGTGATATCAAGTTTATCCTAATGGATGGTATTTATTAACCTCCTTTTGCAGGTCATCGATGTTGTTTTGCCGGTAACGTTCCGTACTGCTGACATACTTATGTCCGGCCATGTACTGCGTCTGACGAAGGTTGTGGTGACTAAGCCAATAAACAATGACGCTTTGACGGATCTGACCGGCGTTTTTGATCTCCGGACTGGCTTGTTTCAATGCCCGGAACAAATGAAAAAGGCTGTTCTTTAATTCCATTTTCCCTTCCATGCTTAAAAATAACTGTCCTTCTTTTTCCCCGGTTAGCTTCGTGCGGACAGTTAAAAGATACTGCTGCAGATCCAAAATCTGAAACGCCTGCAGGTGCAGTATCCGGCCATTGCTGCGTTTACTCCCCGGTATTTTGATCCTGCCTTCTTTTAAGTTTACATGGCCTGTTTTCAGCCGGTGCAGTTCATCTGTTGTTACTCCCTGGTAAATAAGTAAGCTTAAAATAACCTTGTTGCGAAGTGTCCTGTCATCGGTTATTTGGCAGCACTGGTAAAGCTGTTCAAGCTTGTCAAAGCCGGTTATCCCGCTGAGAAGCCGTTTTTGCCGGTTTTTCAGACGCAGCCCCGCTGCAGGGTTATTTACCTCTTTATTTTTCAATTGAAAAAAAGAAAAGTAATGCCTGACCGACAACAGCTTGCAGTTTATCAGCCTGATGCTGTCTTTTTGCTCTTTCAGGTGATCGGTCCAGCTTAAAAGGTCGTTATAGGTGCAATCCGACGGGTTTATTTGCTGCGTTTGCAGCCACTCCAGAAACCGGCTGACGTACCGGCTGTGCTGGTAAACGGTCGCCTTTGCAAAGCCTTTTTGCCCAAGGTAAGTTTCAAAGATATTCATGTTCTTCTTTTAAGTGAGTATAGATCTGGGTGCTTTCCAAACTGCTGTGTCCTAAAAACCGGCTGACGTTTTCCAAACTCATGCCCCGGGCCAGCAAATGGCTCGCGATCGAATGGCGAAGCGTATGCAATCCGGGATCCTTATCGATCCCCGCTGCTTCTTTGAGTCTTTTCAACCTGACAAGTAAGGCATTGCCACCAATCCGGTTTCCTTTTGGGTTTAGCAGAAAGGCCTTTTCTTCCGGGTTCCTGATGTATTCATCCCTGACAGTCAGCCAGGCTTTAAAATCCTGTTTTACGCTTTCACTTACCGGCACCAGCCTTTCTTTGCTCCCTTTGCCTTTTCTTACGTGTACAAGGCCGCGGTTTAAATCAATATCGGTTACATCCAGGGCCAGCCCTTCACTTCTTCTGAGCCCGCAGCCGTAATAAAGCCCAAGCATAGCCCGGTCCCTTAAGCCGGTCATGGCATATTTCCACCGGTAATCATTTACCGGGCAGGATTTGTAAAGGGCCTGCACTTCTGCCCTTGAAAGGATCATTTTTACCGTTTCCTTTTCCTGCGGCAGGCTGATATCAATCTCCAGGTTCTGTTTGCGGGTTTCCCGTAAATACCGGCCAAAGCGTTTTAAGGCATTGATGTTGCCGGTCATGTAGTTGTTTGACAGTCCGCCGCCCCTTCGCTGGTTCTTTCTTTGGCTTAGATACCCGATGTAAGCTTTTATATGCGCTTTACTGACTTCTTTAAGATCTGTAACCTTATTTTGTTCCAGAAAGTAAAAGAATGCCCGCAGGTAGGCCGGGCTGGAGTAAACGGTACTTTGGGCATAGTTCAGTGTCCGCAGCCAGTTCTCAAAGCCTTTTTCCAGTAAACGATAGTTGGGGTTTTCAAGTTGGATGGAGCGCATGGGTATTGTTCCTTTGGTTTCTGTTGTTCCTCTTTTCCCTGTTCCGTATATACGTGCTTTTTCAAGTATAACAGTTATACTTAACTTTCCTTTACCGGCGGGCTTTACAGAGGCTTTAAGTATAACATCCCGCAGGGTTATACTTCTGTTATACTTACCTGTTCTGCCCGGCTGTTACTCCTGATCCGTTCCAGTACCTGGTTTAAAACCCTGATCCCTTCCTGCAGTTTCCCGTATTCCTCCCAGTTGGCAACCTCATATTCAAACCCGCTTTTACGGTTACCCCCGGTACGTTTGATGTATCCCCGGTATTCCAGTTCCCGCATGTAGCGGTTTTGTGTCATGGGGTTCAGCCGCAGGCGGGCGCGTACATCCTTTGCATAAAAACTTTCTTTACCGGTAATTTTCAGGTGGTATTTCAGGGATTCGAAAAAGTCCCTGATTGCCTTTGGCAGTTCATCACTTTTAGCCAGCAAAACATCTTTCAATAATTCGTTGGCCGCTTCAATGTCTTCAACCGTGGTCTCGATATATTTCGTACCGTCGGCCATTGATTTTAACGGGCGTTGGTACTGGTGGTAAAAGGTGACAACCTCGATAAACTGCAAATAGTGGCTGTTGGTGCGAAGCGGCTTAAAAATGTAATCCGGCAGCTTTAACCCTTCGGCATAAGGGTTGCGTACCCTTACGGGTTTCAGCACGCTTTGTACATCCCGAAGCAGTTCTTTTGCCTGCTGTTCCTGGGTGATGTTGATCTTCCCTGCTGACAGTTTTCGCTGGTACTCCATGATCTTTTCCTTATGCTCCGGGGAACTGTCCAGGTATATGAGCAAACTGCGGTTGGCATTGTCCTCGTAAAGCCGCTCTTTGGTGGTGGTGCCTGCCAGGCAGATCGGCCCTTCCACCTGCAGGGTGATCGTTTTTAAATTGCCCTTGTTGTCTTTTACCGGGATCGTCTTACTGATGCGTCTTTTGCTTTGAAGTTCCCGAAGCGGGTAAAGCACGTTTTCCGCACCGTCCATATCCTCGATCAAAACCAGCTTGTGCTTTAATTCCCTGCGGTCAAAATAATAAAAAGCGTTTTCCGAAAGGATCGTTACTTCCAGCTTGTCATGCTCCGGGATCAGTTCCGATACTTTTTCCTGAAGGTAGGTTTTCCCGCTTCCCGACAAGCCCAGGCTGATAATATGCAGCGGGTTTTCACGAAGCCGGGAGGTAAAAACAAGGTACATGAGTAGACGGTTAACTTCTTCTCCCACCACACCGGTTCTTCCAATATCCCGGCCGGTGCGTTCCAACAAATCGGGGGATTTCAGATAGGTAATCGCTTGCCCGATGCGCTGCGGGCTCAGTTTTCTTCTCTCCGGGGTTTTGGTCTTTAAGCTTTCCAAATGGTTTAATCGGTATCGTTCCAACTCTCCGGTCAGCTGGGCAAAAGCTGTCCGAAGGGTTTTGCTTTCAATTTCCAGCCTTTCCGAGGCTTTACCAATCAGCCTTTCCAAAAGGTCGTCATTATACAAATCAACCGTGTGCCGAATGCTTTGGTAACCGTTTAGGTCACCATCACGGCTGACCTTTAAGGTGACACGCATCCGGTCCATCTGGGAAAGGTTTACCCCGCCCAAAAGTACAAACTGCAACCCGTGGCTTTCAAAGGTGATGTATTCGGGATTGGTAGTGATAAGCCGTGACTGGCTTGTTGCCGGTTGTTCAGGTAACCGGGGTTTTTCTTCCTTTTCTTTTTCAATTGGTTCCTGTTGTTTTTCAGTTGAAAACAAAAAGTTCCGTTCGTCCAGCAGTTGCAAAATAGCGTCTTTGTCATACTTGACATACAGGCTGTTGATGTCTTCATTATCCGGTATTTCAACGTAACTGATGGCTGCTCCCGGTAAAAGGCCATGCAGGGTTTCAAAATGCTTTTCTGTGGCGTTCTTTCCGGCCTGATCGCCATCCAGAAACAGGATGATTTCGGTTAGCTCCTCCAGTTCTTTTATCGCATTCAGGTGTTCATCGGTCAGCCCGTTGGTACCGTAAAGGCTTAAAACGGAAAAGCTTTCTGTGATCTCGGGGATTTGCAAAAGGGTGGCAGCATCGATAACCGCTTCTGTTAAAATCAAGGTTTGGGTATTTGATGGCGGGTAGCCCGGGTAAAGCCCTTTGCGGCTGGCAGAGTAATAATGCCGCTTGTCGGTGTCATTCAAAATACTGCGACCGTAAAAGCTCACGATATTGCTTTGAGAATCTTTTAACGGGAAGATCAGGCAGTATTTCATCTGGCTGCTTTGGCTGCCCGAGTTGTAACCCATCTCTTTTACCTCTTCCAGTCCCCGCTCTTTTATGTAGTCCTGTGCTTTCACGCTTCGGGGTAGGCTTTGCATAAACAAAGCAAACAGCTCTTCCGATGTGGATGGCTGTTTGCTTCCCGTGGGTGCAATCCCCGTTGCCCCGGCTAATATCTTGGCTTTCTCAATAGCTTCGTGTTTGCTGCATTTCTCGTAATTCAAAATAAAGTCGATCACATCGCCGCTGCCGGCATGGCAGTTGGTACTAAAACAGGTCCATGTTCCGGTCTTGGGGTAAACCTGCAAACTGGGCGTTTTGTCATCGTGGAACGGGCACAGTAGCCGGTGGTTCCGGTCGGGCTTCAAATTGTAATGTTCCAGTACCTCTTTAATCGTTAGCCGGGTTTTGATGTCGGGGATTTCCATAGTCAAAAATATTTTTAACAACAGATATGTTGCAAACATAACAAATCAATCTTAAACACACAAGACTTTTAAAGTTTGTTTAAGATTTATTTGTTCTGTATTTTTGTTGATAATGTTTTAAACCCGTTGCTTTTACTACATTTATGAAGTCAATAACTTTTGGAAAACGGTTAACGGAAGTCCGCAAAGCAGGGAAGATTTCCCAGGATGCACTGGCCAAAATGGTGGGGGTACACGGCGCCGTGATTGGCCGTTACGAACGGGACGAGGTAAAACCTTCGATTGAGATGGCCACGCAGATTGCCGAAGCCTTAAACGTTTCGCTGGATTACCTGGTAGGAACAACCGATCTTTTACTGGATAAAAATGTGATTAAAAAAATTCAGGAGATCCAACAGCTCGATACCGAAAATAAAAAACACCTCTTCGCTCTCATGGATGCATTTTTGAGGGATTATAAAGCCAAACAAGCATATACCCTATAAAACAACAAAACCCGGCACAGGGACCGGGTTCGTTGGATTATTGCTCTGTCGTATTAAATTTAATCTCAACTAGATAAAACACTTTAACTCTTTCTCCCTTGTATTCTCCTGGAGTCCATTGTGGCATATTTTTTACTATTTCAATGGCAGCATTGTCAAGAAAAGAACTGGAACGACGGCTAACTTTAGGATTCTGAATCATTCCCCTTTCATCAATGACAAAATTGACACCAACAATTCCTTCCTCTTTTATGCCAGCATCTTTTATTTGTGTGAAAAAATATTGATCTAAAGCTTTTTCTCCAGTTGCTCCATCATAACTAAAAGCCGGCTTTTTTTCAACAATTGAATATGCTTTCGCCCCAGTTGAATGTTTTAGTTGTGGAACATATTCAGCTTCCTTCTTATGTTGTTCAATCTTTCCGATCACTTCACTATGAGATGGATTTGATCTGCTTAGTCTGACATAAACGCTATCTCCTTTAAAATACCTATTTTCTCCCTTTGAAATAGTCTTTACTCCTTCATATTTAACCCCATTATAAGAGTATTCATACCAAATACGTAACTTATAATGCCTCCGCATAAAGGGAATGGGACTATCTTTACAGATGTAACCTTTTACAGTAATTGTATCAGTCTCCTTAGGAGCACAGGCAAATAAATAAATTAAAAGAATGATTAGTATTCTCATTTTGTGTGATATAGTGAGTTATAATAATCTTTTGTGGCCTGTTTTATCCAATTTTCACCTGAATATCGACCTTTATTGGCATTCAAAAATCTATTCCAAGAGTTAGATATATTTAAATTTGGATTGCCAGTTACAGCTAAACCTCCAGAAGACTTAAGGTTAAATCCTTTTATTCTTCCCATTGGAAGTTTGCCTCCAGTACCGTCTGTAATGTCAAGAGCTGCTTTTATATAAGTATCCATCAACATTAGGGAACCTAATGTATGGCCATATTTATTCCAATATTCATCTGCATGAACTGGCGCAGCATCCCCATCTATTTCTGTATTTTTTAGAGCAGTAGTTATCGGATTATTCCCTGTATCCAAGATTTGCTTGCGTTCTTTAAAATCTTTTAACGAATATTCATATCCTGAATTTTCATTGTAACTGGATGAAATCTCAGGATTATAGTTTGTCACCGCATAACCATCTCTCAATTCCGTTACATGAACCTCACTTCCATTTACACTAACTTGTTCATTAACGTTTCCCTCTCGATCAACAAAATTCACATATTGAACTTTGTCCTCACCCTTATTACTAACTTTCTCTAACCGCTTTTCAAGTTCATAATAATTATACTCATCAACTACGGTTCCATTGGGATCAATAAAACGAACAGGGTTATTTAAGGCATAATTGTAGGAAGACCAGCTATAATATTTTTCCGCCATCAGATCCACCGTATGCCACCTGCCTAATTGCGCATCATAGAACCTTGCCCCGTAATCGTAATTCTCAAAGAACTCCTTGTTTAACTCTTTACCATTGTAAAGATACTTGTTTTTATCCAGATTATTCTCTGCAAACAACATTCCAAATGGGTAATATTCCACTTCCTGATCAACAACCGGGATTGAACCGGAATAATGATATGTAACCCGGGTATTGCCCAGGTGATCTTTCAGGTAGTAATGGTACAGGCTTGTGAACGGATCATAGTGACCCTCTGGGGTCAGAACCTTTACCAGTGTAGTGCCCTGGTAAATAAACGTACCGTAGTACAAAGTTGTACTGGAACTGTCCGCGATCGTGGCTGTTTTACTCCATTTTATACCTGAAGCATCGTACTGATAGAGTACGTTATTACTGGCATCTTTATAATACTG
>Ga0074195_1004717_pt1 | contig 10972 bp, 9 predicted proteins | sample EPASupsiteHSE623_FD_64525 | JGI IMG/M metagenome (GOLD analysis project Ga0074195, IMG submission 64525) | Bioremediated contaminated groundwater from EPA Superfund site, New Mexico - Sample HSE6-23 | ecosystem: Environmental > Aquatic > Deep subsurface > Groundwater > Contaminated ... | reverse complement strand
TCTACACCAAAACTTCTAAAGGAGTCCACCTCCTTCCCCTGCTCCGGCAGAATCTCCGTAGCGCAAGCGAAGGGATTCTGCCGCGGTTTTGGTCACGGCAGCAGAATCCAGCAAGCGGAGATTCTGCCGGAGCAAAAGAAATGACAAAAACAAAAAGAAGCCGGGCTTCCTATAAGAAGCCCAGCTTCTCAAGATTATGCGATACACGCTATGCGTTACACGTTACACGTATTTAGCTTCTCGAATAATTCGGCGCTTCTTTGGTTTGGGTAATATCATGCGGATGACTTTCTTTAAGACCAGCTGCAGTGATTTTTACAAACTCGGCATTTTTTTGCAATTCCGCAATCGTGCGGGCACCATTGTAGCCCATGCCCGAACGCAATCCGCCCAACAACTGATAAATGATTTTATCAACTGGTCCGCGATAAGCAATGCGTCCTTCGATTCCCTCCGGTACAAATTTTTGGGCATCTTTGACGCCGGCTTGACCATAACGATCTTTGGAACCTTTTTCCATCGCACCAAGTGAACCCATGCCACGATAAATTTTATACATACGACCATTAACAAATTCGGTCTCGCCTGGTGCTTCTTCTGCCCCCGCCAACAAACTTCCCATCATCACTGACTCAGCTCCAGCAGCGATTGCCTTCACAATATCACCTGAAAATTGAATACCACCATCCGCAATAATCGGCACATCTTTACTACCTTTACCTTTGACCGCTTCCAAAACAGCCGAAAGTTGTGGCACGCCAATTCCGGCTACCACGCGAGTAGTGCAAATCGAACCGGGACCAACGCCCACCTTCACACCATCAGCCCCTGCCTTGATTAAATCTTGCACCGCTTGTTTGGTTGCGACATTGCCGGCAACCACATCAACATTTTTAAAAGCCTCGTCAGCTTTCAAACGCTTGACCATTTCAATCACGCCTCGGGAATGACCATGCGCTGTATCAACCACCAAAACATCAACGCCCGCCGCCGCTAACAATTTCGCCCGCGTAAAAGAATCTTCACCGACACTGATTGCCGCTCCCACATACAAAGATTTATTAGCATCCTTGTTGGCGCGTGGATAGTCTTTATTTTTTTCCAAATCACGGCGAGTAACAATTGCTTTTAATTTTTTGTCCTCATCAACCACACACAAAACCGAAAGTTTTTCTTGACGAATTGTTTCATTAGCTTGCAGCAAACTAACATCTGCCGGCGCTGTTACCAAGTCGGCAAAATCTACCATCACTTCTCGCACTTTTTTTCCTTGATCAACTGGCCAGAGATAATCAAGCTCTGTCACTAAACCAACTAATTTTCCTTCTTCATCCAAAACTGGAATTTTTTTGTAGCCTTTTTCTTGAAAAATCTGGTAAACATCATCTACCAAGCTTTCCACGTTAACCGTCATTGGCTCATCAATAAAGCCATTTTCATAACGTTTTACCAAGCGGACTTCACGCGCTTGTTCTTCGGGACTAAGATTTTTATGAATAATCCCCAAACCTCCCTCGAGCGCCATGGCAATCGCCATATCATGTTCAGTTACCGTGTCCATCGGTGCGGAAACCAAGGGACTTTTCAAGGGGACATTGCGACTAAAACGACTCGCCGTATCCGCTTCGTGCGGTAAAACCTCGCTGTAATGCGGCACCAACAAAACATCATCAAATGTTAAAGCTTCTTGCATATTTTTTATAAAACACGAATCATGAAAAATAAATCATCGTGTTTGTTAAATATAATAATAAGATATTTAGGATATTTAAGATCTTTGGGATCTTTGGGATCTTTAGGATATTTTTAAAATTATTTATTCTATTATTTTAATAAATCCTAAAGATCATAATAATCCCAAAAATCTCAACAATCTTACAAAAATTAATCGATTTTTCTTGAACGCCGGCGCATCCGAATATGACGTTTTTGGATAGAATCCAAAAGTTTACTTTCATCAATCAATTGATGACGGCGATTCTTGATTACAAATTTTCCGTTGATCATCAAATCACGCACCGTCCGTCCGTTATGAGTAATCATATTACCAATCAAGGAAAAAGGATTTTTTTCGTCGTATGGAATACAACCTCGATCTTTTATTTTCCAAAAAGCCAAATCGGCTTGCATACCGGGCAAGATGCGACCACGCTGCGGCATATGCAAAACATTGGCGCCACTTGAGGTCATCATCTTAAACAAAGTCCCAAACTTCAAAGTTCGTTTAAAAATATGAGTCAAACGTGCCTGATAAGCTTCTGTTAAAATATCCAAACGATTTTTACTAATCACGCTATCTGTCCCTAAAGAAATTTTTCGAGAACCGGCCACCTTCATAAAACGAAAAATCGGAAAAATTCCTGATTTGTGAATCGTATTAGAAGTCGGTAAATGCGCAATTCCCATTCCGCTTTCTGCCATCCTTTTAATTTCAGAATCATTGACATGCAAAACGTGGGAAGCAATCGAACGATCATTTAATAATCCAACCGTTTCCAATAATTTAACTTCGCGCAACTTATGTTTCTTTAAAGTCTGTTTAACAACGAAATCACTTTCAGCCATGTGAAAAGTCAAGAGCGAATTATTTTCATCAATCATTTCTTTTATTTCACGCAATTCAGAAATTTTTGTTTTATACAAATAGTGCAGAGATACCGCGGGAATTGAAAAATATTCTGATTTTTTTTCAAAAATCTTTTTCACCATTTCTGGATTATTACTGGGCCGCGAATTGGAAACCGCACTTACTGCATTAATCAAATTATGGTGAGTGGCACGAGCGGCCGCTTCATGTGCATTAAAACTTGGCCCTTGTGTTAAGGTAGTTGTGATACCAAACTTCTGTTGTTCGGTCAAATCTGCTACACTGGCATAGGCCATTTGCTCATCGGTATCACTTTTTTGCCACACCGCCATGTCCGCGATCGCTTGATCGACACCTTCACCTTCATCAAGCATCATCGCGCTACGCAAATGATACATATGGATATGGGCGTGAGTATTTATCAATCCCGGTGTGACTATAACTCCGCCGCGCTTAGAAGCATCATAAATCAAATCATAATATTTTTGATTAATATCTTTTGCTTTGAAAACTTTTTTTATCACCCCTGCTTCAATTTCAATCGAAAAACCTTTTTTACACAAGAGCTTTTCATCTTTATCGCAAGTAAAAATATAAGGAATATTTTTGATCAAAACCTTTTGATAATTTTTATTATTAATCAAATAACGATCATGCTCCGGATTGGCATCATCACCGGCTCCAGATATCTTCAAATCATTTTCAATTTTTTGTAAAAATTTTTTATATAACATAGGTTTTTAACTATTAACTATTAACAATTAACTTTTGACCCTAATTTTTATTGGTTATTGTCTCTTGATTATTGGTTATTTGTCTCGGCTTATATTCATTAAAATACCAAGTCAAATATTCATTAACGATTGGGACGGCGACACTGCTCCCTTCTCCGCCTTCTTCAACCAAAACGGTGATAACTAATTCCGGATTTTTGTAGGGAGCAAAACCAGTAAACCAAGCATGATTATCCTTCTTGGATGACCACTGCGCCGTACCGGTTTTACCAGCCACCTCCACTCCCACTGACTGCAAACTGCGCGCACTGCCATTAGCAATAGTTTGGCGCATTCCCTGCCGCACCACTTCAATATTGTAAGAATCAATAAAATCTTTACGAATCGGATCAGTCTCAATTGCTCGAACCAACTGCTCGTCACCAGATAAAATTTCTTTGACTAAATGCGGACGATACAGTGTCCCACTATTGGCAAAAACACTGGTATAAACAGCTACCTGCAATGGCGTAACCAAAAGATCACCCTGTCCAATTGATAAATGATAAGTATCACCGATATACCAGCGCTCGCCTTTGGTTTTTTCTTTCCATTCTTTGGTTGGTAAAAAACCGCTCGCCTCCCCCGCCAAATCAATTCCTGTCTGCGTTCCCAAACCAAACAAGGCAAAATACTTTATAATCCGATCAACGCCCAAACCAATAAAATCGGCATTATTACCACCGCCAATATAATAGAAAAAAGTATTAACCGATTCCGCAATCGCTTTTCGCACATTAGTCATGCCGTGACCACCAGCCTTCCAATCTGGGAAATACCACTGTCCTATACTGACACCGCCATTAGACAAAAATGCCGTATCCTCGGAAATAACCCGTTCTTGCAAAGCCGCTGCCGACATCACTGGTTTGATCGTCGAACCGGAAGGAAATTCACCACTAACTGCACGATTATATAAAGGACGATTTTCATCATTAATCAAACCCGAGTATACATCTTTAGAAATTCCTTTAGCAAAATCATTGTTATCAAAAGACGGCAAACTCACCAGCGCCAAAACTTCACCATTGTTTGGATCCATCACTATCGCCGAGGCTCTGGCTAATTTCAATTTTGCTAGAGATTTACTAATAATTTCTTCCAATTTATTTTGTTGGTTGATATCCAAAGACAACACCAAATTATTTCCATCTACCGCATCTTGTTTACCTAAATCTTTTTTCTCTTTGCCCAAGGCATCAACTTCAATCTGTTCTTTTCCATTTATCCCGCGTAATTCATTTTCCCAAAAATATTCTATCCCCATTTTACCGATATAATCGATCGGCAAATAATCATCTCCGTAATCTGCTAATTCTTTTTCGTTAATTTTTCCGGTATAGCCCAAAATGTGAGACAATGAAAGCATTTTTTCACCATTTTCCAATTTTTCCGGAATCAAATATTCTCTTCTGGTTTTATTGGACAAAATTACACCTGGCCAATTTTCCGCTTCCAAATATAGTTTTAAAGCTTTTTCGTATTCGATATTGTCCGTAACAAAAACCGGTTGATACGCTTCCAAAGTTCGACGACCGACTTGAGCAATTTTTGTTTGGACTGGTACTAAATCAACATCGCCAATAATACTTTTGATACTATTAAAAATTTTATCTAGCTCCGCCGGCTCCTTGGGTAAGTCAGCCGGAATAACGTAAAGCAAAAAATTCGCTTGATTGCGCACCAACGCTTGATTATTGCGATCATAAATCACGCCCCGATTCGGTTCAATTCGCTTGATACGAATACGATTTCCCTCAGCCATTGTCCGATAATATTCACCTTTGGAAATTTGCAAACTGGAAGCGCGAAAAAATAAAATACTGAACATTATCAAAATGCCTCCGCTCACTAAATACAAACGACGAAAATCAAAACTTCTCCCAACCACTTCCCGTTCTTGATTATCAGAAATAAAAGCGTCCTCAGACCAACGCGCCCGATAAGCTGAATCCATTTTCGCCTTAAACTTACCCGATTGGATGACAAAGGGATCACGTAATCGCGAATGAGCCTGGAATTTTTTATTATTAATAACAGACATAACTATTTTTTTATCTGGCCTCGGACCAAGAACACCGGCTGAAAATTCTTACTGATAAAATTATAAATATAGAAAAACAAAACCACCACCAAAATATTAACTAAAAACATTTCCAATTTATCCGCCAAAAAACTCTTATCTAAATTTAAAATAAAATCTTCTTGCAAAAAATAATGTAAACCATAATTGAGTGAATACAAAAGCACTTGATAAGTAAACAACGAAGCCAGAGTTAAAGCGAGATAAGAATACAAGGAACGATTTGTAAAATAATTGGTCAAAAGAAAATTTGCCAAAAAGAATGCCGAAATTAAACTAAAAAAATATACGCCGAAAGGTAAAAAAGAAAATATTTCCAATATAAAAGCCATTCCCGCTGTCCACCAAAAACCAAACATAAAACCACGCAAACTTAAAATAAAAACTAAAAATATAATAAGCAAGTTGATATTCTTTAACCAGAATGGCAAAGCGCTGACAAAAGCTACTTGAACTATTCCCAGAATAAAAATTAAAAATAGATTAAAAAGTAAACGCCAATACATATTTAATTTGACGGTAACAATACCGACACGATAACCAAAGAATCATTATCAATCACCGGCTCGATAACCGCGTTTTGCCACAATTCATTGTTATTTTTTTCTACTTCGATCACACGGCCAATCGCCAAACCACGTGGCACCAAGTATTCCAAACCGGAAGTCATCACAATATCATCTTTTTTTATTTCTTTAGATTGAGGGATAAAACCCATTTTTATCGTCAGACCACGATCACCTTCCGTCACCCCTTCGGTACCTTCCTGACCTAAAATTGAAGCGGCTAATTTGCACTTGCTATTATTTGTTAAATAAACCAAAGAAATCGAGTCTTTGACATCGGCGATCTTGCCAATAATAATCCCCTGACTGCTTACCACCGCCAATCCGGGAACCAATCCGTCCCGCAAACCTTTGTTGATGGTAATTACTTCGCTTTTGTCAGATACATCGGTAATATCGCCCCGCGAAACAATACTGCTCATCACATAGCGATAATTATTTTTACCCAAAAAATTTAAATGCTCGCGCAACAATTTATTTTCCTGACGAACTAACTCTAATTCAACATTTTGTTCGGTCAAATTTGCAACACGCACTTTCAGCTCTTCGTTCTCAGTAAAAATATTTTTTTTACCTGCTTGATTATCAAAAGAGTTCCGCAAACCACTGCCTAAATTATAAAAGTTCTTCATTGTTGGACTGAAAATTCGATCAGAAAAACCGATAAAAGGATTCAATATTCCAATGCTAGATAAAAAAATAAGCAGCCCAATAACTGCTACAAAAACAAGCACCTTCTTTTTATTGCTTTTCAACATATACTTAAATTAAAAAATAAAAAAACCTCTTTATGATTTTTTAGATTTCATCAAAACTAGGCGAAGTGATTTTTTCTAATAATTCCGGATCAGACAAAAGAATACCGGTACCACGCACTACGCAAGTCAAGGGATCATCAGCAATCCGCACGGGAATCTTGGTTGCTTGCGCAATCGCTTTATCAATACCACGCAAAAGCGCACCGCCGCCGGCAAGAACTATCCCATGTTCATAAATATCCGAAACCAACTCTGGTGGCGTGGTTTCCAAAGTAATTTTAATATTTTCAATAATTTGATTGATCGTTTTGCTAATTGCTTCTCGGACTTGTGAATCGGAAATAATAATCGCTTTCGGTAAACCATTGATCAAATCACGCCCGCGTACTTCCATCTCCATCGGCTCTTTTAGTGGGACGGCTGAACCAATTTTTATTTTTACTTTTTCTGCCAATTGTTCACCGGTAAGTATGCTAAATTCTTCCCGAATATATTCGACAATATTGGCATCCATTTCGTTGCCAGCAATCCGCAAAGTTTTCCAAGTCACGACACCGCCCAAAGAAATCACCGAAATTTCAGTAGTGCCACCACCAATATCAACTATCATAGTTGCGGTTGCTTCCGCCACGGGTAAACGCGCGCCGATCGCCGCCGCCATTGATTCTTCAATCAAAAAAACTTGTCGAGCTCCCGCTGATTTCACCGCATCTTCTACCGCTTTTTTTTCAACTTCAGTAATATCCAAAGGAATCCCAACCACTACGCGTGGCCGCGGAATCAAGGTAAAACTTTCACTATGAACCTTGTCAATAAAATATTTCAACATTTTTTCCGTTACTTCAAAATCACTGATTACCCCTTCTACCAAAGGTTTCACTGCTTGAATATGACTAGGAGTTTTTCCAATCATTTCTTTTGCTTCCTCCCCCACGGCCAAAATTTCATCCGTGCGTTTATTAACCGCCACCACCGATGGTTCATTTATTACAATCCCTTTTTCACTAGTATAGACCAAGGTATTGCGGGTTCCCAAATCAATCCCCAAATCCTTACTAAATTTTCCTAAAAATTTATTTAACATTTTTTACATTGTCATTCCCGCCTCAAAGTTTGCGGGAATCCAGAAATAATTTCATTATTTACTTAAACGTTTTTCCAACTCATCCATTGTAATATTGAATTCCTTTTCTAGATCAACACCAGTTTTATTTGCCAGGGCGAACAAGCTAAATAAAACATCAGACATTTCATGCGCCAATCTTTTTTCAAGATCACCCTCGATGTTGCGATAACCACTGTAGGCCATGATAATTTCATTCAACTCACCAATATCAGTCACCAAGCCCGCCATCACTTGCTCCACGCCCCACTTTTTTGGTTCAATCTCATGAGACTTCGCCTTAATCTCGACTGCCCGGGCTTGCATTTTTTGGAAATTGTTGTCCATGTAGTTATTTTAATTTTTCTAATAACTGATCTAATTTTACCAATTCAGTTTCCGCACTATTACGTTTTTTTAATTCAACCGAATTTTCCGCCAAAGTTTTTTCACTGATCACCACTCGATACGGACAACCAATCAAATCAGCATCAGCCATTTTTTCTCCAGCCGACGCTTTTTCGCGATCGTCATACATTACCTCAATTCCTGCTTGTTGCAATTCTTGATAAAGCTTTTCCGCTTTTTCGTCTTGGCGTAGGGATACCAAATAAACTTGGAAAGGCGCCACTTCTTTTGGCCAGATTATTCCCCGTTCGTCGTTAAATATTTCCACAATCGTGCCCATCAAGCGCGGAACACCAATACCATATGAACCCATATAAACATTTTGTTCTTTGCCTTCCGAATCTTTATAAGTTAGCCCCAGCGCTTTAGAATACTTTTCTCCCAGAGTATAAATATCACCGACTTCAATCGACTTGGCTTCTTGGAAATTATAATCACTTTTGTTTAAATTAAAATCAGTAAATATTTCTTCAGAATAATCGTCTTTGTTGATTGCTAATCTTTTTTCGGCATCATACATCAAGATATCTTCACCCGCTTCAGAAATAGTTTGAAATTCAAAAGAATATTTAGAGAAAGAGCCCCCCGAGGACATTGTCAAATAAGTCCGATCACCGATTCCTACGCGAGTGAAAATCTTCATGTAAACTTCTTTCATCTTTTCGTAAAATTGATCATGTTGTTCCTTGTCCAAAGAAAAATCATAAAGATCCTTCATCAAAAATTCCCGACCACGCATAATCCCCGACTTGGCCCGCAATTCATTGCGAAATTTGGTTTGAAATTGGTAAGCGTAAATTGGTAAATCTTTGTATGATGAAATATAGCTTTTCATGATATTGGTCAGGGCTTCTTCATGAGTAAACGCCAAACCAAGTTTGGTACCATTTTTTAATTCAGTCTTGAACCAATCGTCCACTACGTGTTCATCCCAACGACTAGTCTTAGTCCAAGTTTCGGCAGACTGCAAAGCTGTCATTTTTAGCTCCTGGCCGCCGACCTTGTTTAGTTCTTCACGAATTATATTTTTAATTTTTTCTAGAACAATCAAACCAAGCGGCAAAAAAGAATAGACACCGGCCATTTCTTTGTAAACGAAACCAGCGCGAATTAATAATTGTGCATTCTTGGAGACTTCATCCTTTGGTGCCTCCCGCAAAGTTTTTGTAAATAGTTCTGTTCGCTTCATAAAAATATAAAAAATTACCAAACTTTAGTTGTTTGCCTAAGTATATCTTACCGCAAAAACCCGCTCTTGTCAAAAACTTATTTCTTTGAAAATTATTTAATATTAGTAAAAACGTAGGAACAGGGAATTGACCTGTTCTTGTGCCTTACTTCACAAAAAAGCCAAAATTAATGCTCCGATAGAATCTCCGCTTGCAGAGTTCTACTGGAGCATAATTCTTTTGGTTATTGTATCTTGATTATTGTTTCTTTAAACTGCTGATTAAAAACGAAAAAAGGCCGGACTTGCCGGCCTTTTTTATATCGACAAAAATATTTGCTATTTTCTCAATTTTTCCCAAATTACCAAAATCGGACTAGCCACAAAAATCGATGAATAAGTTCCGGCAAAAATACCGATGGCGAGAACAGCCGCAAAACCTCTAATTGATTCTCCACCAAAGAAAACAATCGCCAATAATACTAAGATAACCGTCATCGAAGTGTAAATGGAACGAACCATGGTTTGATTCAAACTGATATTAACCGTACCTTCAAAATCTTCACTGCTACGTGGTAAATTTTCTCTAAGTCTGTCAAACACCACGATGGTATCATTAACTGAGTAACCAAGCACAGTCAAAATCGCTGCCACCGATGAGCTATCCATTTCAATTCCCCAGAATTTTCCCAAGAAAGCAAAAGCGCCCAAGGAAATAATAACATCATGGAACAAAGCAATAACCGCCGCCACCCCGTACTTCCAAGATTCAACCGGTTTGGAAACGCGACGAAAAGCGTAAGCCACAAATAAAACAATTGCAATCAAAACTAACAAAATCGCATTTATTGATTTCTTTTTTAATTCTTCGCCGACAGTTGGGCCAACCGAATCATAGCGCAATTCTTCAAAATTCGCTGGTTTATTCATAACAACTTCGAGACCTTCCGCACCAGTAATTTCTAAATTATGCACTTTTTCTTCTGATGAACCCGCTAAATCCGCCAAAGCTTCTTTTACGGCTTGATGTTTCTCTTCACTAGCATCTTGAAAACGCAAAATCATGCCGTTTTCATCAACTGTTTGCACAATCAAACTACCTAGGTTTAAATTTTGCAAAGCGTTTTGCACCTCAGCTACGGCTGGACGATTTTCCTCATACTTAACTTCCATCAGGGCACCGCCGGTAAAATCGATACCAAATTTTAAGCCCCAGACAGAAATAGCGGCAATCGAAATTGCAATCAAAATTCCGGAGATGCTTAACCAAATATTTCTTTTTTGAATTATTCTGTACATATTGTTATTTTGATAATTATTTTTTCTTAACACCAATCAACCATTTATATTTATCCATCCAAGCAACTGGAATTAACTGCAAGAAATTGCGAGTTACTACAATTGCGGAGAACATTGAAACCAAAACACCCAAAATCAAAGTGATTGCGAAACCACGAACGATGCTGGTTGAAAATTGGAAAAAGATAAAACAAATAAACACACATTATAAAATACACAAAAACAATA
>Ga0074195_1004716_pt1 | contig 10974 bp, 8 predicted proteins | sample EPASupsiteHSE623_FD_64525 | JGI IMG/M metagenome (GOLD analysis project Ga0074195, IMG submission 64525) | Bioremediated contaminated groundwater from EPA Superfund site, New Mexico - Sample HSE6-23 | ecosystem: Environmental > Aquatic > Deep subsurface > Groundwater > Contaminated ... | reverse complement strand
ATAGACATCGCGATAGGGCCGATATGGACCCCGGCAGGGCTTGCAACAGCGCCCGTGGCATGCGAAGACAAGATAGTCCTTATCTCTCCTGGAGTGGGAGTAAGCGAATTCAACAAGGAATGCGACTATGTATACAACCTATGGCTGGAAGACAAGCTATCGAGCACAGCGCTAGGGAAGATGATACATTCCGACGGGCGGAAAAGGCTTGCGATACTTGGATCGCAGCAGGCATGGGAAGCGGCACAGGCAGAGGCGGTCAAAGAAGGATATGAAAGCGCCGGCAGAAAGGTGATCGCCATGGAGATGCCGCCAGGGGACTCTAAAGACTACCGGACCGAGCTGCTTCGGATAAAAGCCGCAGAGCCCGACGCCCTATACCTCCAATACTCATACCTCGACCTCGGCGCAAAACAAGCAAGAGAGATGGGGATAGATGCTCCGATATACACCTCAGTGATAGACATGCCCCGGGTGGAGTCGGGCGGGGCGGCGCTTGAAGGAGCGGTGTCGATGAGCTCATTCACACCGACAGACTGGTTCAAGAAGAAGTTCCGCGACGAGTACGGGACGGAACCCGACATCACGTCAGACCAAGCATACGACTCCATGGAACTGATAGCCGACGCCATGAGAAAGACAGGGAAGACCGACGCGGAATCGGTCAGAGAATATCTGAAAGGAGTGAAAATCTATGAAGGGGCATCAGGAACGTTGACATTCGACGAGAACCGAGGGATACACAAACCGTTTAGGGTGGTGGAAGTGGAAGACGGAAAGATAGTGGAGATCAAGACCCCTTGAATAATGGATTCATGCGCTGCGGGACAGGCCCTCGAGAAGATCAGGGATATTGGACAGCTTATAATAATCACTGAAAGCAGCCAAAGATCTCAGACCGCGGACATTATCCGGATGATGGACATAGCGGGAGGCGTTGATGGCGCCCCTCTTGAAGAGGACATCCGCGAACTTGACACAACCAGAGTCCAGACCCCATATCTCAGAACTGGAGATGGAACGGAAATCAAGACCGCCATCAAGCCGATGGCAACACATGATCGAGTAAGGCCGCAGATACTTGCCAAGGGCAGCCTTGAGACCAGCATCATTCTCAGCGTCTGTCGTGCCGAACCCATCAGGGATGCAGCTGAACCTGACACTGCCATCTGAGGGAGCAGGGACCACACGGCCCTGGCCCGTCGCGCGAGAGACCATGCCATCCACAGCAGGATTACGACGCGGCAGACGGTCCAACCCGACGGCCTCATCCATCAAATGGATAGTGTGGATCTCATCGAGGGACATATCAGCATAAGCCACAAGAGGCACACCCTCATCTGACAAGAAACCGATGGCCGCGGTCCTTGTGAAATATGAGGCAGGGGACTCATCGCTATCAATGACACGAGCCAAAGCCTCCTGCCCAGCAGTGACCATCACGGAGATCCTTGACTTGCAATATCTTATCGCATCATCCATCGTGGATGACCTCGACACGGGAGTGAAAACCGCGATAGTACGGTTATCCCTGATGCCACTCAGATAACTGTTTATCCAGCGGTGGTCCGGCTGGACCGGCCGGGCATCACCACCAAAAACCAGATCCCAGATCATCTGGAGCAGCGAGACCTTTTTAGCGGATAAATCCATGATGGAGCTCCCTGGACAGGCATTGAACAAGACCTCATCAGGATCGACAGGCACCAATAGAGCGCCGGACGAGGCGGACCTGTCAGAATACCCACAAGCATAAGTCGCGCAACCGCCATTGTAAGCCCAGCAATCCTTATGATAGTGGGTCTCGCAATGAGGGCAAGTGACGCGGTCCTTTCCGACGGACTGGCCACAGAAGCAACGCGCCTGGGTGGAATGGCTGACTTCAGAAACTAAAGAGTCGAGGGTCATCTGTAACCACCACTTGCAGCCTGCTTGGATAGACAGAACTCACCTACAGCACCATCATAAACAATCCTGTCGTGACCACATCTTACACCGTCAGGGTAAAGCCATGGAGCCGGATCGCGCTTCTCGAACACAGTCAATGGGTTGTAAAACCGCTTCCCAGACTTATGGACGCACCTCATGCCCAGGTATTCATAAAACTGATCAGGAAGATCCACACAAAACCCTCCATGAACACTCAAACCCTTATCCTTTGTGATATTCGAGAATACCGCAAGCAAGCGCATCGAAGCATCCTTGAAGCTTGAAACTATCGCTTCAATCCCACTACCCTCATCAAACATATTATTGCTAAGAGTGAGATTGTATTGTCCTGGCAACTTATGCTTGTAATGACCCAGGTCCACCAAGCCGCCCCTATCCTTGACTGGACACAGCAGGTCATTCTTAACACAATCCTCATCGTAACCAGCATCGACGTGATAGGTATCCGCACCTAAAGCGCGCAGGAACCTGGCACCGACACTTCCGCCGATCTCAGCCACTGAAAGATCATTCACCAGATTTGACCCGATAGATGATCGGATCATACACTCCAATCTATCACGACGGCGAGACGTTGACCCATTGCCTTTGTCGAGCACTGACAGATATCTGGAAGGTGGAACGCCCATCGTCGCAAGAAGCACCGGAAAGAAATCCCGATATGAATTCGGACAATCGAAAAGCGAGCGAGCACGGCTATCTGATGCGACACCCGTCAGCGCGCCCGCAAGAGCGCACAGAGCGGACTTATCAATCTCGCCCATGTCCGAGACCTCAGATAGGTTATCCAATAGAGAATGCATTCGAATGTCCACTTCCGGAATTATCTCGTCCCTTAGTACGACCGGATCGGCGCGCCGGACGACTGGGCCATCTCCCCCATCCGATTTATCGGAGCGAGGAACAAAAGAGAAAAGCTCACCAAGGATAACCGGATCATGGGTGAAGGCAGGAGGATCTCTCGGTTTACCATCCACATCCTTTACCAATACGACCTGCTGGACCGTGACGATACAATCCCCACCGACGGAGAGGACCATCTTCCTCGCACGATAGCCGACGCCATCCAACGGAGCGGGCTTAGATCGTTTCATGGAGAAGAACCTCCGCCTACAGATGAGATATCCTGCGCGATGATGCTGCCAGCGCGAGCCCAACCGTTGAGGAAGTCGCCGATTCCAGCAAAGACTGGGTTGAAGTCGACGTAGTTGCCGAGGCCCATAGGCTCAATGAGATAATTCGCCCCGCACCTAACCGTTTGATCAAGACGCTGAATTTCACGCAGGAAAAAAGATAGTTCCGACCGATTCTTACGGCCTGCATACTCAATCTGACGCCCTAACTCAGCGCCATACACCGCACGCGCCAATTGACTCTTGCCGCATAAGGAAAGAGGGAGCCTAACATATCCCACCTCAGGACGAAACTCAGGATGATCGCATACTCTCTCTGACTTGCGGGCGTCAGCAAGCATATCAACAGCCAAAGCATCGTCCGCAGACACCGAAATCCCACTATCCCCTATACGCTTAGCAATAACTAACATCTTCCCTAGATCCGAGCCGCATAAACTCTGCAGATCCGAGAAAGCGATAAACGGCCTCCCGGCCTTAGTGGCCCCATAGACTGCATAATCGCACACGGCCTGACGCTCATTGGAATAATCCAAACCAAGACCGCCAGGACCATTAGCCGAATGCATCTTATCGAGCTCATCACAGACAATAACAGCAAGACGAATGTTCTGAGGAGGCAAACCAAGACCAACAGCATACTTGACAGCATCAACCGGAAAGCGCCTCAACTCAAGACTACGACTCACGACATGACCGGTCGGAAGAGGGATGAGAGATTGATAGGGGAAAGGACCAGGCTCTCCGGCCGGAATAAGACTAAAACCACCGCGACCATCAAACCGGAAATACGGCATACCATAAACAGGCATCAGAGCACGGTTACCATCCGGATCAATACGGACATGACTTGGAGCAGCATCAACATTGACACTGCCAAAATAACGATTTAAGCGCGATGCAAGACCGCCGACACCCTGCGCCCAAACAGAAGCGACAGACTCGGGAAGACCTCTTTTCATCTTAGCGAGCGGATGGACAGCGAAAAAAGGCCTACCACCATCCTTGCTGTCAGCAGGAGAGATCTCCACACGAAAATAATCCGGAGAGACCGAAACCATCAAACTATCATCCTCAGCAGAGACCATGTTCAATGACACACGCTCAAACTGCTTTAAATCCCCGCCGCCAGAATAAACACGGCGCTCCAAATCACCAAACGAACTACCACTATGACGAACAGCGTCATTAACAAAACCATTTTCGATAATTCCCCCGCTGACGGCAAACACACCAACGCCAGTGATCGCCTCCAAAGTATCTATCGACGCGGAAACGATCTCATAAGCAGAACGCAAGGAAAGCCGCCGAGAAAAAACCGACCTGCTAGACTCCAACTTGAAACGAGAATAAACACGACAATCATTATCCTGGAGCGCAGCGGCATAGACTGGATCCTTCATCAACTCAGGAGGGAGAGGCTTATTCATAGCTATCAGACTCCGCTCCCTTTCGCGATGAGATTAGGCCACGAACAGGTCGATCCATAATACTCAAGTCGAAGACGCCATAGGCATTGAGGCTGATAACCGTGGCGGTGTCGCCACCTAGCCCCACGGGCCGAACCCATACCTGGCCATCAGACAACGATTCTATAGCTGAACCGGCTATGCTGCACAAGGTCAACTCTTTAACTTTATAACGTCTATACAACCATAACCCATGAGGCTGAACCGCTTGTCCGAGAATAGAGCGAGCACGCGCGTCCCGATCGTAAGCAGAGCGCCTGTCCGCGCCAGGAACACAGGACAATCTGACATGAGATTCTTTATCGGCTGGAACAACCCGATCGTTTGATTGTGCATTCAACAACGCACGGGCAACCACTTGATCATCTTCACCTAGGGGTTTATTCCGCTTACCCATCAAATACAACCAATCAGCGCCATAACATTCATCATAAGCGACAAGCGATTTGCCACCCTGAAGAAAACCAAAAGCGAAAGTGCTGGTAAAACTGTAGCACCATTCAGGGGCATTATCCAAAACCCTTGCAAAAGCATCCTCCTCAGCACTAACCATCTTAGAACCACTATTCCTACAATACACAAAAGCCATACCTGACGGTAAGGCACGACCTGAAACCGGAGTGAACCTAATACCCTGCAACGAAGCGCGAACTTCATCAAGATAACCATCAATCCAAGAATCATCACGCAAACCAAAGCGACGCCGAACAGCTGAATACCGAGAAAGAAGCCGAGCGCCAATATGATCGGATTTAGCAACTGCACGATCATCACGAATAACAATCTCAGAATCGGAAACATCGGGAATCTCAAACTCCAAAGCTAACTCATCCAAGGCCTTGCCCCTGGCCTCGCAACCATAAGTGGCGCAACCCTCGATAAAATCCCAACACTCGCCATGATAAGGAGTCTCACAGGAGGGACAGAAATGAGCGCCTTTACTGACACACTCGCCACACCAACAACGGGCAGATGAGTCATCACCCGGGATCAATTCATCGAGAGACATGCCATATCACCTCAAAGACACCACTCGAAAATAATTTGCGCCGACATTCATGATCCTAGCAGCCTGCTGGAACCAACTGGCCCTATCATCGATCTGATGACCTGACCTTGGAAGAATCTCGATCTTGAGGGTGCCTAATCGGTAATCTAAGCTCGAGAAAGAATCAGATGTCGCTAGGTCTATTCGGCCACCAATAACGGGCAGGTAGTTGGCAGACCCGTCAGCCACAGCTAAACGGAATCGGTCTATTGAATCCAACATATCCACCTCAACCCCTTCAGTGCGATTCCAACGCTTGACAGAGGTCTTAGGGAAGCATACCTCTGGAGAGATAACCTGCAACGGGCATGTAAATCTGACATCCAAAACCGCGTTTGACGTCAGTTTAGTGACCGCATCTTGAACTGATTGAAACAGACGACCAACCTCATAAATGCAAAGGGCCGGAGCACCATTCACGAAGAACCGGTCATACTGGAGAGTTCTGGGCCGGGACATGTCAAGGGTGAACCCTTTGTTCTTGGCGCGAACCCGGACATCCGGATCGTAGTTTTCCATGACCGCCACCGCGGATCACACCCCACTGCCCGACTTGATCGGAAGGTGAGACAACAGGCCTCTGCGGTAATCGCAGATTTGGTCAATCACGTTCTGGAGGTGGTGATACCTAAGGACAGCCGCAGCGCGCTGCGCGCCAGGGAAGTATGAGAGCTCACCAAGCTCAGCTTCAGATATGCGGTATGCCTGGAGGAGAGTCTGCGCATCCGCAAGCTCTGCTTTTGAGGTTATGCCGGGCGTCTCTTGCTCGATCGATTCCATCCGGCGCGCCAGCCCACGCTCATACCCGTAACAAGCCTGCAAAAGCTCAGGGACAGACATCTGGCCATGGCGAACGCAAGACCTAAAGAGCGATCCGTAATCAAGAGGGTTCAGATTGCCCTTCTTGACCTGCGCAAGGAGGCGCGCCGAGATCGGTGGGAAGTTTCTTTGTAGCATAGTCTAGTCACCTCATTTTTTGAAACAAAAGAAAAAATAAAAGATCCTTATCGGATCTTCACTTTGATCTTGAGGGCCTTCATGAAATCCTTGCAGCGGCTTCTGAGTGTTGCCTCAGTAATGTTCGTCGCTTCACTGACTTCCTTCTGGGTCCTGCGCTCGCCCAGCTTGAGAGCTGAGAGGTAGAGCGTGGTGGCCGCAACAGAGACAGGCGAGAGACCGCTTGTGATCTCCTGGTTCTGGCTCTTCTCGATCATCTTGATCGCCTCGGTCTGGACCTTAGCTGAGAGGCCAAGCGAAGACCCAAAGCGTTCGACATAATCGACAGGGTTGGACGGCGTGAGCTTCAGATCAAGCTCGCGGACGATCATCTTGTAAGTCTTTCCAAGGACTTTCTTTGATATCTTGGAGGCCTTGACGAACTCATCCATTGTCTTTGGCAGGCCATACTGGCGCGCCGCGATATAGGCGGAGCCCACAACGATGGACTCGATCGAGCGCTTGATAGTGAGGCCTTTCTCAGCGGCCCTGCGGTAGATGACTGCCGCCTCGCGCTCAACCTGGTCCGGGAGGCGGACGTAGGATGAGATGAGACGGAGCTGCGTGAGGGCTGTAGAGAAGTTGACCTCAAGGGACGAACTTGTCCAAGAGTTCTTCTTGCGGATGCGCTGCATCAGCTGTTTGGTCTTCTTAGGAAGCCTGTCAAGGTCAGTGCTGTTGCCGACTGCTGTAGTGAGGTTATTGGCAACACGTGGGTCGAAAGGGGCGCCAGTGCGCGACTTGTTGGACATCTCCTCGAAGTCGAAAGCGCGGGAGTCTTCCCCGAAGTCTATGAGTGTGTCATCTATGACGTAGCTGCAGTTGCGGCAGATGACCTCTCCCTTGTCCTTGTTGTGGAAAAAGGAGTTGTGTCCGCAGTCCGGGCAATTCTTGATATCGATCATGGTTTAGTCCTCGCTCATTGGTTCTTGTATCTGATCACCCTCTATCACGAAAGAAGCCATCTAGCGAAGATAGCCTCCACTCTCCCAACACCTTGTATCAGATAGGCATAGCTGCTATATAAACCTTTCGTTTCTTCATCACTTTTAAGTAGTTAAATATAAAGGCTTAAGAGCCGGTTGGAGGAGGTTTAAGAAGGGGGGGCGTGGAATCAGCGGTTTCTATATGCAACCAGGGGTTGAACGGAGGATTGGCAGGATTGAAGGTGGGAGGCCCAAGCTCACCTATGAAGAATCACGAGATTCTACTTGATGGGCTCCGGTAAAATCACCCAGGGAATTGTCATTCCCAACGCTCATTCCCGAGACAGTCTTAGGACAGTCCTAGGAAAGTCCTGAGACTCACGAAGGGATTGATGGGATTCTGGGACGGGGAATGAGGTTTAGGAATCCAGCCTATAATTTTGAGGAAAACACCCGGTTTTCTGGACCCACTATAGTGGAACTGGTTTTTAGGAAGAATCGAGCCAAACGTGTGACAGAACAAGGAATCGAAGACCAAGGAGAAACCTGAATCCACACAAGATAACCCTGCGAAGGGTTTGGGAAGGGGTCAAGAGACCCAGCGAAGGGATAGAGGAGATACTCAGTCTGCTAGGGGGTCCAAAAGGTCCAAGATCAGAACGACCCAATCGGAATGGCGAAAGAGATACCCAAACTGGTTTCAGCAGGTTTGCAAAATGAAAGTGAGTGATGGAAGCCAATTTTTGAGGCGTGGATGATTGGACCAACCTGATTGAAAGCTGGATCGATTCAAACAAATCGGAACTGAAGAGTGAGCGCGGGACCAAGGATTGGAACAATTGGAGACTGCGGAAAGCGGGCACGAAACTAAGTAAGCGTTCCAATCCGCAAAAAAAGCTAAAAGTGAGGCAGTACCCGAATCAATAGATCCGGAGAATAATCTGTCCCTAGTTGGTGAATCAAAGGCCAAGTGGTTAATTGAAAACCCCCAGTCCCAGTCCCAATAAGGGATTGAGAATGAGACTTTGGGAATGAGCGAAAACTAGTTTTAGAACATCAAAAACTCGGCAATCAACACTTCTTGCGTGAACAGTCGCACAGATTAGTGAAGCGGTAGCCGCGCGCTTGGGAGAAACGAGAACGGATCTCGCCTTGCGCATACTCCCATTTCGCAGACTTGGAAGCCAATGGAATGCCGGCTAGGATCTCAAAAGAGTCAAGCGGGATCTTGAAACCGCCCATACTGGATCGGCCACCACAGTCACCACCAAGATCCTGGATATCTGGAAACAGGGTATCTAGCAACTTCTTCGGCCTGACCCTCTTATCGCAAGTCCGCAAAGAACCTTGGACAGTGATGCCATTATTGGGATCATTGACCATCGCGTAAACGATCGCAGTATCGATGCCCTTCACCTTGATCATCTGCTGAGCCGCGAAAGCCATGGCATCACGATCATCAGCGGAAAGCTCAGAGACACTGGCAAGCACATACTGATCCACAGGCAGCTTGCGGTTCCAAGCCTCAAAGTAAGTGTCCATGAAACCCCGAGGGGTTGATTGATACATCAGACTGTTCAAAGCCTCGCGATCGCTGAACCTTGAAAGCTGAGCCATCATCAGGTAATCTTCAGATGTCGCAGAACGGAACTGATCGGTATCGATCTGGATCCCGAAATTTAAAATGGTGGCAAGCAAAATCCCTTTAGGGCTTGCATCGACCATGCCTTTCTCAAGCAAGTAGGATGCGAAGATAGTGCAAGTAGAACCGACATCCTGGCGGACATCCATGAATCTTGGGCGCGCGCCATTAAAGAAGTAAGGATCATGATGATCCACCAAAGCCACCCAAGACGCGCCGTTCAATGCCTTCACAACCCTCTTGTCAATGTCGCTTGAATCCAGAACCACATAACCCTCACAATGGGAAAGATCAGTTGAACTACCAAATACCTGAATGCCCATATCGATCAAAGTGAGTTCTTCGCGGTTCTGGGCATGACCCACCGGAGCGGTAGACAGGTAGCGGACAGCGACATTGTTCAGAGCAGCGATCTCCTGGAATGCCCGGGCAGACCCGATGAAGTCCGGATCAGGGGCGCCACGGCAGATCACATCGAGCGTCTTGCCTGAATAGCTATCCAGTAAAGAGCAGAGCTCTTCGACCTTAGTCTTCTGCCTCGACCGCACCATGAAAAGGGACTAAACAGGCGGCGGAATAAAAAGCAGTAGGATTCTGCCGGAAAAGATACGGAAAAACTGGGCGGCGGGCAGGCTGCCTGGCGGGCTTTAAAGATGCCTCGATTTTTAGGGAGGATCTTGAAAATCGATCCCGCATTAGGGCAAAGATGATCGGGATTGTCAGTCTTACAGTCTCAGTCCCTGGGATTGGTTATTGGGAATAAGACTATATTATATAGTATCCGCGAAAAGAGCCAAACCGGCGCAATTGAACATGATCCGGTCTTCTGAACTCTCACCAGAACAGGAGGACTAGCAAACACTGAAAGAGCCGTGCCAACATAGGAATGACCTCATTGAGAAGCGTATGTTTAGCATCTTCGAAACGCTCCCTGAGAACCGGGCAGGTCCTGCGCCCCCATAGGGGCGGACCCCCTGCAACAGACTGATTGAAACTGTGAAGGCGTTTCGACTGAGGATGCTAAACAAACACAGAAACTAGTCCAACCTGTTCCAAGCTTCAAGGTCTTCGATGAACTCAGCCGGAACGCCAAGGCGGCTGAAATAAGGCATGGAAAGCTCAAGGGCGAACTTCTCGGTCAAGTAATGGGAAGCACCGATCACATTGATGCTGAACTTCTTGGCTGTGGCAAAGAACTCGGCCGAGCGCTCAACTGAAGGCGGCCGATCATTAGGCTCAGTGACCCCAGTTATGTAGGTATCAATGCCCAGGCCTTTGGCCTCAACTATGAGCTCACGCTCATTCGCACCACCGGTGACTATTCCGACCTTACGGACAGGATTAGGACTGTGATTGAAGACCTTGACATCATGTCTTATGCGGGCAGAGATGGAACGAGAAAGGATAGAGATGTCCTGATCGATGACCCGGCCGTAGACCCCTGTGCGCATCATAGGATTGGCCTTGCCTTCTGAAGCGAACTCGCCCTCCGGCTTGAGGCCGATGGCTTTGGCGAAAGCGTAAGCGGTAGAGAACAGGCCAGACTCATTGCGACACTTGTCAAGCGGAGTGTGGAGCGAGTAGATGTTGATCCGCAAGCGCTTTATGAGCTCAATCTCATCTTCCTGGAAGGGAATGAAGCCCATCTTGCCCCCCCAATCGAACGGATGCTTTGTCACCAGAAGCACATCCTTGGTTCCACGCTTCTCAATCTCAGACAAGACAAAACGACCCGGAAAACAAGCGGTGTAGATCTTAGTGACCTCATCGCCAGGTGCCATGAAGAGGCCGGTAGAGCGCTTCTGGAAGT
>Ga0074195_1004715_pt1 | contig 10975 bp, 9 predicted proteins | sample EPASupsiteHSE623_FD_64525 | JGI IMG/M metagenome (GOLD analysis project Ga0074195, IMG submission 64525) | Bioremediated contaminated groundwater from EPA Superfund site, New Mexico - Sample HSE6-23 | ecosystem: Environmental > Aquatic > Deep subsurface > Groundwater > Contaminated ... | reverse complement strand
CATGATCTGTTCGGCCATGAGCTTGGTGCGACCGTAGGGGGAAATGGGGGCCTGGGGGTGGCCCTCGTCGATGGGCAGGGAGCGGGGCTCGCCGTAGGTGGCGCAGGTGGAGGAAAAGATGAGCTTGTCCACTCCGGCTTCGCGCATGGCGGAAAGCAGGGTGATGGTGTTGGCGACGTTGTTGGCGTAGTAGGCCTCCGGCTGCTCCACGGACTCGCCCACGTAGGCGTAGGCGGCGAAGTGCATGACCGCGGCGATGTCGTGGCTACGGAAGGTCTCGCGCAGGGCCTGCGCGTCGGCCAGGTCGGCGATGACGTGCCCGCCCCAGCGCAGGAATTCGCGCCGGCCCCGGCTCAGGTTGTCGTAGACCAGGGGCGCGAAGCCCCGCGCGGCAAGTTCCATGGCCACGTGCGAGCCAATGTAGCCTGCGCCGCCAGCCACCAGGATGCAGGGTGCCTTGGGCATGAGTTTCTCCTCTTGCTGCGCGGAAAGCACCCGGCTGGGACCGCGTACTCCAGTGATAGGACTGACGATTGCGTACCCGAGCGGAAAGCCAACTGTCAACGAGGCTTGACGAATTTTGTGGCGCTCTGGTACGTATTCGCCTGTTTGCCCGCAACCGTGAGGACAAGGCGCGCGGCAAGTAATTTTTCCCCAGGAGAGATCGATGCCACAGAAAGTATTCGTCACGGGCGGCGCGGGCTACCTTGGTTCGACCCTTGTTCCGCTGCTTTTGGAGAAGGGGTACGAGGTCACCGTGCTGGACAACCTGATGCACGGGCAGCATGTTCTTTTGGAATGCTGCGCGCACAAGGGTTTCGACTTCGTGAAGGGCGACATCTGCGACCATTCGCTGGTGAACTCGCTCATCGCCAAGCACGACGTGATCATCCCGCTGGCGGCCATTGTCGGCGCTCCGGCGTGCAAGCTGAATCCGACGCTGACGGACATGGTGAACCGCGAGGCGCACCTGAACATGGTGGCGGCCACGAGCAAGGACCAGCTGGTTATCTTCCCGACCACGAACTCGGGCTACGGCATCGGCGAGAAGGACGCCTATTGCACGGAGGAGTCTCCGCTGCGTCCCATTTCCTCCTACGGCGTGACCAAGGTTGAGATCGAGAAGGCGTTTTTGGACAAGGGCTCGGCAATCACCTTCCGTCTGGCCACGGTGTTCGGCATGAGCCCGCGCATGCGCATGGACCTCTTGGTGAACGACTTCACCTACCGGGCGTTCAAGGACCGGAGCGTGATTCTGTTCGAGGACCATTTCCGTCGCAATTACATCCACGTGCGCGACGTGGCCAAGGCGTTCATGTTCGGCATGGACAACTACGGGAAGATGAAGGGCCAGGCGTACAACGTGGGGCTTTCCACGGCGAATCTGACCAAGCGCCAGCTGGCGGAGAAGATCAAGCAGTACGTTCCGGAGTTCTACATCCATTCTGCGGCCATTGGCGAGGACCCGGACAAGCGGGACTACCTGGTGAGCAACGACAAGATCGAGGGCCTGGGCTGGCGTCCGGACCACAGCCTTGACGACGGCATCGTTGAGCTTCTGAAGGGGTACAAGATCCTGAAGCCGAACCGTTTCGCCAACGTCTAGGCGCGATGCCGGGTTTCGCAGAGGTCACAGCATACATCCTGGCGGGCGGGTTCGGCACCCGCCTTCGCCAGGTGGTATCCGACCGTCCCAAGGCCCTGGCGGAGATCCTGGGCCGCCCCTACATCTACCATCTGCTGGATGCGCTTGCGGGCTTCGGCGTGCGGCGCGTGGTCTTGTGCACGGGTCACCTGGCGGAGCAGCTTGAGGCCATGCTCGGGCGCGCGTACCGGGGCCTTGAGCTTCTGTATTCGCGGGAGGACGCCCCGCTGGGCACGGCGGGTGCGCTGGCGCTGGCCATGTCCCGCCATCCTTCCGAGCTGGCCCTGTGCATCAACGGGGACTCGCTGACGGACGCGGACCTGACGGAGTATCTGAACTGGTTCGCGGGCCGGGGCGAAGACGGCGCGCTGCTGCTTGTTCCGGTGGAGGACGCCGGGCGTTACGGCAGCGTGGCCACGGATGCTTCGGGCCGGGTGGGCGGTTTCATGGAGAAGGGGCAGGGGGGGCCTGGCTGGATCAGCGCTGGCATCTACCTTCTGCGTCCGTCGTGCCTGGAGGGCGTCGTCCCCGGGCAGACTGCGTCCATCGAGCAGGACGTGTTCCCCGCCTTGGCCGGCCGCGGCGTGTTGTGCGCCTATCGCGCGCAGGCCCGCTTCCTGGACATCGGCACGCCGGAATCCTATGCCACGGCCGGGCGTTTTCTGCTGGGGGAGGATGCTCCTGGCGGTGCCTCGCGCGCGGCGGTGTTCCTGGACCGTGACGGCACGGTGATCGTGGAGAAGCACTACCTGCACGACCCGGAGGGCGTGGAGCTTCTGCCCGGCGCGGGCGAGGGGCTGCGGCGCATGGCGGCGCTCGGGCTCAGGCTGGTGCTGGTGAGCAACCAGTCGGGCGTTGGCCGGGGGTACTTTGGCCGCGGCGACGTGGAGCGCGTGCACGGCCGGCTTGCGGAGCTTCTGGCGGCGCAGGGGGTTCGGCTGGACGGGTTCTACATCTGCCCGCATGCGCCGGCCAAGGTTTCCGGAGAGGAGTGCGGCTGCCGCAAGCCTCGTCCGGGGCTCATCGAGCGCGCCTGCGCGGAGCTCGGCCTTGATGCCGGGGCAAGTTTCGTCATCGGCGACAAGCCTTGCGACGTGGATTTGGGTCTGGTAGTGAACGCCACGGCGATTCTTGTCACCACGGGCTATGGTGCAGCCCATGCGGAATCCGGCAGCTGCCGTCCGCACCATGTGGTCGGTGGCCTGGTAGAGGCCGCCGGCGTCATTGAATCCATTGTTGCCGCCCGCACAGCCGGCGGCGTGGAGCGCGCATGATCATCTGCAGGACTCCGTTTCGCGTCTCGTTCTTCGGCGGCGGCACCGACTATCCCGGCTGGTACCGGGAGCACGGCGGCCAGGTCCTTTCCACGGCCATCGACAAGTACTGCTACATAACGCTGCGCTACCTGCCGCCGTTTTTCGAGCACAAGATCCGCGCGGTGTACTCCAAGATCGAGCAGGCGCAGGAGCTGGACGAGATCAGGCATCCGGCCATCCGCGAGACCTTGCGCTTCATGAACCTGGACCGGAATCTGGAGATCCACCACGACGGGGACCTGCCGGCTAGAAGCGGCATGGGATCGAGCTCCTCGTTCACGGTGGGTCTTCTGCACGCGCTGTACGCCCTCAAGGGGCAGATGCCGAGCAAGGAGCAGCTTGCGCGCGAGGCCATCCACATCGAGCAGGACATGATCAAGGAGACGGTGGGCTCGCAGGACCAGTGCGCTGCGGCGTACGGCGGGTTCAACCACATCATCTTCCACAAGGACGGCGAGATCGAGGTGCGTCCGCTGACCTTGTCGCGCTCTCGTCTGGCGGAGCTTTCGGACCACCTGATGCTGTTCTACACGGGGATCATGCGCACGGCCTCCGAGGTTGCGGAGACGTACGTGGAGAACCTTGGGGCCAAGGAGGCGCTGCTCAAGACCATGCACGGCATGGTGGACGAGGGCATCAGGCTTGTGCAGAGCAACCGCTGCATCTGCGGCTTTGGCGAGCTGCTGCACGAGGCGTGGGCGGCCAAGCGTTCGCTCTCGGCGAACATTTCCAACGGCGTGGTGGACGATTTCTACTCCCGCGCGCGGGAGAACGGGGCCATTGGCGGCAAGCTCATCGGCGCCGGTGGCGGGGGCTTCCTGCTGCTTTTCGTGCCGCCCTCCGCGCGCGACCGTGTGCGCGAGGAGCTCTCGGAACTGCTGCACGTGCCCTTCACCTTCTGCCGCAACGGCAGCCAAGTCATCTTCTACGAGCCGCAGAGCGCGGACTACCGGCAGAGCGAGCGCGACCGCAGGAACCGCAGCATCGCCACCTTCCGCGAGCTGGGCGCCTTGAAGGGCTAGGGGGGAACCAGTGGACGCCCTTGCGAAGCTGAAGCTTTTCCGCAGCATGCTGCGCATCCGCCGGGTGCAGGAGCGCATCGAGTCCGAGTACCTGAAGGACGAGATGAAGACGCCCGTGCACCTGTACATCGGTCAGGAGGCCATCGCCTGCGGGGTGTGCGCATCCTTGCGTGACGACGACGCGGTGAACAGCAACCACCGCAGCCACGGGCACTACCTGGCCAAGGGCGGCGACCTGCAGGCCATGATGGCCGAGCTGTTCTGCAAGAGCACGGGCTGCTCCAAGGGCTATGGCGGCAGCATGCACTTGGTGGACGTGGCCCACGGGAACATGGGCACCAGCGCCATCGTGGGCGGCGGCATCCCCATCGGCACGGGGCAGGGGCTGGCCTTCAAGATGCAGGGTCTGGACCGGGTGAGCGTGGTGTTCTTCGGCGACGGCGCGGCCGACGAGGGCACGCTGTACGAGTCCATGAATTTCGCCATGCTCAAGAAGCTGCCGGTGATCTACCTGATGGAGAACAACGGCTGGGCCGTGTGCTCGCCCACGGCCACGCGGCACTGCGCGGACAACGTGTTCCACCGGGGCGCGGACCCTGAGCTTCTGTTCACGGCCAAGATCGACGGCAACGACCCGGAGCTGGTGTACGAGACGGCGCGCAAGGCCGTTGCGCGCGCCCGGGCGGGCCAGGGTCCCTCGTTCATCGAGTGCGTGACCTACCGGGTTCTGGGGCACGCGGGCTGCTGGCAGCAGGATCCCAAGGGCTACCGGGACCCGGAGGAGATCAAGAGCTGGCAGGAGCGCTGCCCTGTGTGCGGCTACCAGCGCAGGCTGCTCTCCGGCGGCGAGCTGACGCCGGAGGCCCTTGCGGCCATGGAAGGGGAGATCGCCTCGGAGATCGACGCGGCCTTCGACTTTGCCAGGACAAGCCCGCTGCCCGCGGCGGACGACCTGCACAACCATCTTTTCTGCGAGTAGAAGCATGCCCTGGTCGCGCATCAAGCCGGACACCAACGAGCCCGATTTTCTTTCTGGCGGCATGCCGGACAGCCCGGAGAGCCGCCGCATCACCTACGCCGAGGCCACCAACGAGGCCCTTTCGCAGGCCCTTTCCCTGGACCCGCGCGTGTTCGTCATGGGCCAGGGGGTGGACGACCCCCAGGGCATGTTCGGGGCCACCAAGGGCCTGCACCTGAAGTTCGGCGCGGAGCGCGTGTTCGACACGCCCCTGGCGGAGACGGCGCTCTCGGGCGTGGCGGTGGGCGCGGCCCTGGGCGGCATGCGGCCGGTATATTTCCACAACCGTCCGGATTTTCTGCTTTTGGCCATGGACCAGCTGGTGAACCACGCGGCCAAGTGGCACTACATGTTCGGCGGTGCGGCCTGCGTGCCGCTGGTGTTCTGGGCCTGCGTGGGCCGGGGCTGGGGCTCTGCGGCGCAGCACTCCCAGGCCCTGCAGGGGCTGTTCAACCACGTTCCGGGCTTGAAGCTGGTCATGCCGGCCACCTGTTTCGACGCCAAGGGGCTCATGCTCTCGGCCATCGCGGACAACAACCCCGTGCTGATCATCGACCACCGCATGAATTTCAAGCAGCGGGGCATCGTGCCCGAGGCGCCGTACACCGTGCCCCTGGGCAAGGGCGTCATCCGCCGGCAGGGGCGCGACGTCACGGTGGTGGCCATTTCGCACCTGGTGGCCGAGGCCTTCGCCGCCGCCCAGGAGCTTGCTGGCGAGGGCGTCGAGGCGGAGATCGTGGACCCGCGCACCCTGCGCCCCCTGGACGAGGAGCTGATCCTGGAGAGCGTGGCGCGCACGGGCCGGCTGGTCATCACCGACACAGGCTGGAAGACCGGCGGCGTTGCGGCGGAGATCGCGGCCATGGTGGCGGAGAAGGGCTTCCGGCATTTGAAGGCGCCCATCGTGCGGGTATGCGCCCCGGACCTGCCCACGCCCAGCGGCTATACCCTGGAGCGCGCCTACTACATCGGCAAGGACGACATCCGGGCGGGCATCGAGCGGGCGGTGCGGGCATGACTTCGCCCAGGATCTTCGTGGCCGGAGGGGGCAAGGCCCTGGGTTCGGCCATTTTGCGGCGCTTCGCCCAGGACGGTCTGGACGGTCTTTCTTCCGCCCGGGAGCCGGACCTGCGCGACCAGCGCGCCGTGGACGCCTTCTTCGAGGCCGAGAAGCCGGACTGGGTGGTCTACGCCGCGGGCAAGGCCGGGGGCATCGGCCTGAACCGCCGCGCCCCGGCCGACCTGATCCTGGACAACCTGCTCTGCGCCACCCACGTTCTGCACGCGGCGCAGCGCTTCGGCACCCGCAAGCTGCTCTACCTGGCCAGTTCCTGCGTCTACCCCAAGGACGCCCCCCAGCCCATCGCCGAGTCCAGCATGTACACGGGGCCGCTGGAGCCCACGAACCTGGCCTACGCCGTATCCAAGCTGGCGGGCCTGGAGCTGTGCCGGGCCATGCGCCAGCAGTACGGCCTGGACTTCAACATCGCGGTGCCCACCAATTATTTCGGCCCCGGCGACGACTTCAGCCCGGAGAACTCCCACGTGGTGGGGGCGCTCATGGCGCGCATGCGCGCGGCCAAGGCCCAGGGCGACCCCTCCCTGTCCATCTGGGGCACGGGCAAGGCCCGGCGCGAGTTTCTCTACGTGGACGACGTGGCCGACGCGGCGGTGTTCCTCATGCGCGGCCACAGCTGGGAGGGCCCGCTGAACATCGGCTCGGGCGTGGCCGTGTCCATCGCGGAACTTGCGCAGATGCTCAAGGACATCACCGGCTTTGCCGGAGCGCTGGAATACGATACGACCAAGCCCGACGGCATGCCGGTGAAGGTGCTGGATTCCTCGCGCCTGGCCGGCCTTGGCTGGGCACCGAAGGTGGACTTCGCCGAGGGGCTGCGCCGGACCTACGACTGGTATCTCCGTCAGAAATAACGCAACATATTTGAGAGGTTGACATGGGTTTCAAGTGGCCGCTGATGGAAGACAACGTGACCCGGCAGGACCTGGACGTGCTCATCGAGTTCCTGCAGGGCATGCCCCGCCTCACCCAGTCCGCCAACGTGCGCGCCCTGGAGCAGGAATGGTCGCAGTGGCTGGGGGTGAAGCACAGCGTGTTCGTGAACTCCGGCGCGTCGGCCAACCTCATCACCATGGGCGCGCTGAAGCACCTGTACGGCGGGGGCGAGGTCATCGTGCCCACGCTGACCTGGGTGTCGGACATCGCCAGCGTGCTGCAGAATGGCTTCACGCCCGTGTTCGTGGACATCAACCCGCGCAACCTGTGCATGGACGAGGACCAGGTCATCGCCAAGCTCAACGACAAGACCCGCGCGGTGTTTTTGACCTACGTGCAGGGCTTCAACGGCCTGTCCGACCGGCTGCTCTCCGAGCTTGAGAAGCGGAACATCCCGCTCATCGAGGACGTGTGCGAGTCCCACGGCGCCACCTTCAAGGGCCGGAAGCTCGGCTCCTACGGCCTGGCCTCGAATTTCTCCTTCTACTTCGCCCACCACATGAGCACCGTGGAAGGCGGCATGGTCTGCACCAACGACGACGCCTTCTACGACGCCATCCGCATGTTCCGCTCCCACGGCATGGTGCGCGAGGCCGAGAGCCCGGAACTGCGCGCGCGCTACGCGGCCGAGAACCCGGAACTCTCGCCGGACTTCATCTTCGCCTTCCCGGCCTTCAACGTGCGCTCGACGGAGATCAACGCCGTGCTGGGCCGCAGCCAGCTGAAGCGGCTGGATTCCTGCAACCAGCGCCGCCGCGAGAACTTCGAGCTGTTCCTGAAGCACATCGACCCCGTGAAGTACCGCACGGACTTCGACCTTGAGGGCAGCTGCAACTACGCCTTCAACCTGGTGCTGAACAAGCCCGACCCGGAGCTGCGCGCCCGCCTGGAAACCACCATGCGCGAGAACGGCATCGAGTTCCGCCGGGGCAGCGCGGGCGGCGGCAACCAGCTGCGCCAGCACTATTTGAAAGGCATCATTCCGGCCGGGGAATGGACCAAATATCCGCAGGTGGAGCACATCCATTTCTTCGGCTACTACATCGGCAACTACCCGACCCTGGAGGCCGAGCGCATCGTCGAGCTCTGCCAGGTGCTGAACTCGGTGGCAGGGTAGGGGAGCAGGGGAAGCCATGCGCCCGGACGTCCTGTTCATCAAGCCCGGCAGCCAGAAACATATCTACGGCAGCCTGTCGGACTACGACCTGACGGCCATCGAGCCGCCGCTGTGGGCCGGCATCCTGGGCGGGCATCTGCGCGCCCTGGGCTACGGGGTGGAGATTCTGGACGCCGAGACGGAAGGTCTTGGCTGGAACGAGGTGGCGCAAGAGGCGGTGGACCGCGGCGCGCTTTTGACCGTGGTCATGGCCTCGGGCCACAACCCGTCGGCCTCCACCATGAACATGACCGGCGTGGGCGCCATCGCCAGACGCATCAAGGAGCTGGCCCCGCACATGGCCCTGGCCCTCACCGGCCTGCACGTGAGCGCCCTGCCGGAACAGACCATGCGCGAGGAGGCCTGCGACTTCGCCATCCACGGCGAGGGCCTGCGCACCCTGCCGCCGCTGATTGATGCCCTGAAGGTCGGCGCCCTGAAGGTCGGCGCCGACTCCTTCAAGGGCATTCCCGGCCTGTGGTGGCGGCAGGAAGGGCGTGTGATGCCCGGAACCCTGCCGGAGATGTGGAAGGACCTGGACACCCTGGCCATGCCCGCCTGGGACCTGCTGCCCATGGAGCGCTACCGCGCGCACAACTGGCACTGCTTCGACGACGTGACCCGCAGACAGCCCTACGCCACGCTCTACACCAGCCTGGGCTGCCCGTACCACTGCTCCTTCTGCTGCATCAACGCGCTCTTCGGCGAGCACCGCCTGCGCACCCGCGGCGTGGATTCCGTGCTGGCCGAGATCGACTTTTTGGTCCAGAACTACGGCGTGCGCAACATCAAGATCATGGACGAGCTCTTCGCCGTGAACGAGAAGCGCGTGCTGGAGCTGTGCGGGCTGATAGCCGAACGCGGCTACGACCTGAACTTCTGGGCCTACGCCCGGGTGAACACGGTTTCCGAGCGCATGCTGGAGGCCATGAAGAAGGCCGGCGTCAACTGGATCGCCTACGGCTTCGAGTCCGGCAGCAAGCGCGTCATCGAGGACGTGACCAAGGGCTACAAGCTGGAGCGCGTGCTGGAAGTGGCGCGCATGACCTACGCCCAGGACCAGCACATCTGCGCCAACTTCATCTTCGGCCTGCCCGAGGACGACTACGACTCCATGCAGGAGACCTTTGCGCTCATGCAGGAGATCAACGCCGAGTGGGCCAACATCTACTCGGCCATGGCCTACCCCGGCAGCAGGCTCTACGACGACGCCGTGGCCCAGGGGCTTCCGCTGCCCGCCAGCTGGAACGGCTTCTCCCAGTACAGCCGCGACTGCCTGCCCCTGCCCACCAAGTACCTCACTGGCGGCCAGGTGCTCGCCTTCCGCGACTACGCCTTCGACGCCTACTACAAGAACCCGCGCTACCTCTCCATGATCCGCACAAAGTTCGGCGAAGCGACCATGCGCCACATCCAGATCATGGCGGAGAAGAAGCTGGACAGGGACAACGCCGTCATATACGCGCCAGAAGCGCAAGGGAGCGGCACGCGATGACCTCCTGGGCCCAGTTTTACACCATCTCGATGTTGGGCGGGCCCACTGCGATACCTGGCGGGGTCGGGACTGCGGTCCGCTTCAGCCCGTCGCGAGCCCTGGAGCCCTTTGACGCCGAGGCCGAGCGCTTCCTCGGCATGGCCGCGCGTGCGCTTGGCGCGCTGCCGGGCGACAACGCCAGCCAGCCCGGCCGCCGCCATGCCGCGTTCGGGGTGGGCTTCGGGTCCGTGCGGTCCGCCCTCGGGGGCCGCCCGTCGGAGCATTGCGCGTCACGCGGCAGCGCAGCCCAGGTGCTTGGGCGCCTGCGCGGCGCATAAGGAGGTGCGCATGAACGACGCGAAGAACGTCGTGCGCCCCCTGCGGCCCCTGGTGACAGGGCTGCCCCGCAGCGGCTACTCCCTGCTGGGGAGCGTGCTCTCGCATTTTCTGCCCATGCGCCAGCCGGAGCCGGACCTGCGGCAGATCCTGCTCAATTGCGTGATCTCCCACCTTGGAAGCTGCCCCGCGGAGGCTGTGGCGCGCGCGTGCGCCAAGCACGGCGTGGAGGACAGGCTCGTCTATTCCCCGGCCTTCCGGGAGCTGACCGGCGGGCCGAAGTGGCTGCACCCGGAAAATGACGACACCGTCCTCGTGCGCAAGTACGTCGGCGTCCGAGGCCTGGGCGACTTCACGCTCATCCTCAAGCACCCCCGGCAGGTGCTGGACAGCGATCCCGTGGTGCAGAGCCATGTGGACGGGCCGCGCTGGCCGGCCGTGCCCGGCTTCGCTTCGCGCCAGCGTTTCGTGTCCATCCGCAACCCCTACGGGGTGGTCAACTCCGCCCTGCTGTCGCTCAATGCGCTCACAAGCGAATACATCACCCGCTTTCTGCCGCAGGAGAAGGACACGGCCGAGCTGCGCGAACGCTTGGCCCTGTACAAGTTCTCCGACATCGAGTTCTTTTCCGGCATCGTGCGCCATTGCCGGGCCTGGCACGACGCCTTCCTGCCGGTGCGCGGCGAGTACGTCGCCATGCGCTGGGAGGATCTCATCACCCGGCCGGAGGCGACCATCCGTTCCCTGGGCGAAGCTCTCGGCCTGCCGGTGGACGACGAGCATGCGGCGCAGATATGGGCCGCCATGGGCCACCGGAACCTGACCGGGGCGCACGGGCACAACTTCCGCCCGGGCGGGGGCGCGGTGGGCGACTGGAGGCGCTGGTTCACCAACGCCCACGTCGAGATCATGCGCGAGCACGGGTTTGACGACATTTGCCGCCGCTACGGGTACGACCCTGCCGAGCCCATTCCGCAAAGCGGGCGCACGTCCT
>Ga0074195_1004714_pt1 | contig 10976 bp, 12 predicted proteins | sample EPASupsiteHSE623_FD_64525 | JGI IMG/M metagenome (GOLD analysis project Ga0074195, IMG submission 64525) | Bioremediated contaminated groundwater from EPA Superfund site, New Mexico - Sample HSE6-23 | ecosystem: Environmental > Aquatic > Deep subsurface > Groundwater > Contaminated ... | reverse complement strand
ACCATTCTTATGCCTCTCCTTTCTCTCCTTTGCCCATTCCTACTTGAGCCTTCATCTTATCTACGAACTCTGCTACTTCCTTCTCGTTGAGCTTGTGGAACTTCTTGTCCGCGAGCTTGATCAAGCCGATCTCAGTCGTTGCCGCCTCCACCTTCCCTTCAGCTGCCTTGTAAAGTGCCTCCAGGCCGAGGATAATGGCTGCATCCATCGACAGGTCTTCTCTGTACTTCTCCTCGAAGACCTCCATTACAGCTGATCGGCCAGCACCAATGCCTGTGGCCTTGTACTCCAATAGAGCGCCGGATGGGTCGGTCTCAAAGAGGCGAGTTCTGTCCTCTTCAGCTCCTATTATTAGAAGGGCCGTGCCAAACGGCCTGACGCCTCCGTACTGGGTGTACTGCTGCTTGAAATCGCAGATCTTCTTGGCCAGGGCCTCGACTCCAATGGGCTCGTCATAGACAAGGCGGTTGATCTGGCTCTCTACCCTGGCGCGGTCGATGAGCACTCGGGCGTCGGCCACAAGGCCGGAGGTTGCGGCTCCAATATGTACATCTATCTGAAAGATCTTCTCTATGGACTTGGGCTCCATGAGCCTGCTGGTTATTCTCTTATCCACCAGGACGGCCACGCCGTCTACTGCCTTGATACCGACAGCCGTAGTTCCTCTCCTCACGGCCTCGCGAGCATACTCAACCTGAAAGAGCCTTCCATCAGGGCTAAATACCGTTATTGCCCTGTCATAACCCATCTGCGGTGCCATCTGCATCGTCGTGTCCTCCACTCAAGTCAAAAGAGGTCAGTCCCAAATATCGGGCATCTGATCCTTTGGTCCAATTCCGGTCGTCCGGACAGAGATCGATCTCGTGGCCATGGATGTGAATAATACACCCAGAAACTTCCTCTAGCTCGATTCTTCTTCCGTCGCTTTCAAGACTTATTTTGCAGAGTTTCGGTATATACTTTTCTGTTGCTGATTTGATCGTTCCGGAGACGCCTTTTACGTGGCAAGCAGCTCTAATACCGCAGATAGAATAGATTGAGGCTAAAGCAGCCCTTGTTTCCTGAATGTGAGCATGGCTGCAACGCAAGAGACCTAAACGGCCGTCAAAGGTGATCAGCTTGAGCCGGTTTTGAGCCGCGCCCTTATCTCCAAAGAGAGATACCTGAGCAGAGTGGATCTCTCCTATCAGGTCCCTGGCAAAAACCGTCTCCTCAGAGTCCACTTCGAATGCGATATACCTCCTCCTGGGCCTAAGTACCGGCAGCTTGCTCCTCAAAGCAGCTCAACTCCTGGCCCAAGCCAGTTCCTCTTGTTAAGAGCCAGAAGTCTCTCTGGAAGCTTTAATGCAGCCCTCGCCTCAGAGGGCTCGAATCCTGCAACCTCTGCCATTGCCATGAGGTCTCTTGGAGATCTCAGATCCAGGTGAGACCTCGCATTTGTAGTTATGATCATTGAGAGATCGAACTTCCTGGCCAGCTCGATGTTTCGCCTTTGGATATCCAGCCACCTGGACCGGGAGCTGCCCCGAAAACGAATGAGCGGACTTAAGTTGAAACCTACAGCCACCTGGTTCTGCTTTGCAGCCTTTGCAGAAGCGATGCCCAAAGGATACCGAGCTTCGTCTGCTGGGACCAGCACATCAACGCTTGGGTCCTCGCAGGCTGCTCGAATCACCTCATCAGAGCTTGCATGGACCAGGATAAATGGAAAACGGCCGCGCAGGAAGGAGATGCGGCTTTTAAGCAGTCTGGGATTTGCAGCATTCACCTGGACTCCGAAAGCCACATCGATCCCCTTGACATTGGATACAGCCCTCGGCCAAAAGGTCTTTTCCGGCTCGGCATTGCAGACGACTATTCCCTGATATCCCAAATGCTTTGCAGCCAGAGCAAGTCTGCTTGCAGAGTCTGAGCCTTCAGGCAGAGCCTTCAGGCACTCGTAAAAGCTCATAAGAGCTCACTTATGATCCTCAAAGCCTCTTCGCGCCTGGCAGGATAAGTCTCGACCAAGGCCGAGACATCTATGGCATCCTTTGAATCTGTCAGGCGAACCATGCCCTTGTAAGCGGCCTGCTTATCCAACCGCAGGTGGAAATGGTTATCATCGTCCAGCCTCTCAGGCGCTTCTCGCCGAAGCCTTGACAGATCCTCTTTTGGAAGCTGCTCTCTGAGAATCTGGAAGAACGCCCTGGCGTCTCTCTTCTTAAGGGTTGTCTCCAGGATCTTGATCTTGTTTCCGAAATGGCCTTCAACTGAAGTCGCCGAGATGCTGTCCAGGGAAACGAAGACGCTGAGGGCCTCACGGACCCTCTGCTCATCTTCAGTCGCCGCCACAAAGGCCCTAAAAAAGATCCTGCGAATCACTTTCCTTTACCGTCGTGGGCCCTTATCCCTGGGCGAGTCTTCTCAGTCCCGAATCCCTTATGTCTCATGCCCCTGCCCTTGCGGCCGGCACTGGTCTTTCCGTGCTCGGCTCTCCGCCTGTGAGCGCCGCCTGCAACCCATGCAAGCTCCTTATCGTTCTTTATGGACGGGTTGCTCGGATCAACCAAGATGACCTCGTACCACTTGTGCTTGCCATCCTCGCCTACCCAGTAGGAGTTGAGGACTTCCATATTGCGAAAACGTCTGCCTGCTCTCTCTTCAGCTATGCGCTGGATGGACTTGGCCATGGTGATCATGTTCATGCCCATGTGCCTGGTCCTCCTGTTCCTGACGTACCTGGACTTGCGAAGTCCTCCGCGGCGAACTTTGACGCGCGCGACGTATATGCCCTGCTTGGCCTTGTAGCCCAGCGCCCGCGCCCTGTCCAGCCTCGTGGGTCTATCGATCCTCTGTACGGTCATCTCTCTTCGCCAGGACCTGAGCCTATCCTGTCTCAGCGCGCCTACAACGCCCTCCCTCGGAGAGGACCATGCATCGCTGATGTAGCTGTAAAAAGACTTCATGTAGCTTCACCTTAACTGGTTCAACCTCGCGGTCACATCCCAGACCGAAACGAAAAAACGCTGCTAGATGATAAAGGTTTTCCAGCGGATATTCCCTGGGATAGAGCATAATCATAATCAACAGTGATCATAATCGACAGAACGCCAGCTATGTCGTCGCGACACACATTTTCAATAAACCAAAAGAGTTAAATCCTTTAAGGCCATATTATAATTCTTTTAAGCGGAACATGTCTCCCGCCAGCTGGAGATACTAGGTCCTTCTCCTATCCTCCTTCCTGGAATTCTCCAGCTTCATGCTTCTCAATTCCCAGCTTGGCTGTGAAATTTTCTGCCCTCGGCCTCCATCACCCTTGATTCGGCAATTGATTTGGCAACCGATTACCTCTATCTTGAAGCAGCTTGATGCAGCTGCCAAGCGAAGAATAGGGCTGATGCTTCGAAACAGCTATCTTCGCCGAAATCTTAACTTCAAAAGAAAATTTTAAATACATATATTTAGTCAGTATTTATAGTAGGCCAGAGAGGCCGACAACTGAGATGAGCCAAATGCCGTTTACACTGATAAAAGGGACCTTTCACGTTAAAGGCTACTGCCCCGACGGAGATTCCATAAGGTTCAAAGCCTTCGATCCCGCTATCTGGAGCAAGCTATACGGCCCTCCTGTGGGGCTCAACAGTGGGGGCCACGCCCAGCTGCGGATGGAGGCCATTGATGCTCTGGAGACGCATTTCTGCGGTGCGCACCAGCCCCTCAAGCTTGCCCGAAAGGCGACCAACTTTCTGCTCTCTAACTTAGGCATAGACGATGTGGTTTGGAATAGAGCGCAAAGCGAGATCCTTTACGCCGAAGACGCTACTGAGGGGTATATTCTCTCACGAACCACTGAGAAGAACCGGAGGCCCGTGGCCTTTGTCTTTTCAGGCAGGGCCGACTGGAAGGACGGAAGCGAGGTCTTCCTGGACAGCGATCTTCTGAGGAAGAGCCTCAACTACAGGCTTATGGCAAAAGGCCTCGTCTATCCGACGTATTATAACGGCCTCTTCTGCGAGCTAAGAACCGAGTCCACAAAGGCCATGGCAGAGGCAAAATCCGAAGGAAAAGGCCTGTGGCCACAGGATAAGACAAATATCGGCTTCACTGTAAATCTGAATGACCTGACAGAGCGCACCGTCATACTTCCAAAGCTCTTTCGCCGCGTCGTGGAGCACACTACATCTTGCAAAGACTCCTGTGGATTCAAGGAACTCCTAGCCGGCAGCTGCGAGCCCCTGGTCAAAACTCCGCAGGTCCATTTCACACGGCTGGATGCCGTAGTCGAAGCAGACGGCGATCTCGTAAGATTAACTGAAGGTCCGGAGGATCTGATCTTTTTGGATAAAGTTCTCTGCAAAGAGCGCTATTCAGTGGCAAAGGCCTGAAGGAGATAATGCTTTGCGGTCGATCAATCATGGCTTGGTCATTGCTTAATTATCGATTAGCCATCGCCACAAACTCAGCAGTTGAAGGGATTTTCTAAGGACGAACTTATCAAATTTGAAACTCAAATCATAATTGAGGATCGAGTCTGAGATGATTCGCATTAAATCCATACAAATTGGAGAAGTATGACGTTGACCATAGGTTTCCTAATCCCTTTTTCATGATTAACGAACTTGGCGTGATTCTAAATTTGCTGAAATTGATCATACGGCTCGATTTCAAAGCGATTTCACAAAAGCGGAGTTTGATTTATATCTATAAAAATATATACGCAAAACTTATATTTCGCGAAGTCTTATTGGCTGCGAAGGTGCAGCAGATGAGGAAATTTATTTTGCTGCACGTTTGGGGGTGAAGTATGATGAAGATCCACAGCTGGTACGGCAACGGAAGCTTAGATGCATTCTATAACTTCTGCAGTCAGAACAGATGCAAGACTATATGGGTGAAGCTGAAAGATAGATCCGAGCTCATCCGGGGGATACTCTATAAACATAATACTCAGATGAAGGGAGAGGGACTCTATGTCCTTCTGAATACCAGTATTATCCACCCAGCCTATTATTGCCTAGAGGATATTGAGAGCATACATACATTTCGCGGAGAACAAGACCCAAGAAAACTGACGAATCCGCCCATCACAGCTTGAGCCTGTAGGATCCGTTCAAGCAACCGCGAACAAGTATCTTATCATAAAAGATCGATTACTTTTTTAAAACATCTCTCTTTTTACGTGACGGTATTGAGCCCTTTTCAATACGACTCCTAAAGCGAAAAGATATTTCATCAAGGTTTATTGAGATGCACTTGCCCTATTAAGGCATGAAAGGGGATAACACTTTAAGAAAAAGTTTATACTAATTGAAAACCTATAATATTGTTCATATAAGCCCGTTGCTACAATTCCCCGCGCCATCGGGTGGTTTTTAGGTAGGCTAACATAGCCATTTGGAGGGGCCCAAATGACGGGCTGGCCCCTCCCCTCCTTAATAATTTTTCTCTTAACTGACACTATCAGCTGTGCTGGCTGTAAGCTGCAGGCTTTGAAGCCAGAACTTTGCTGTACCTTGCAGGAGTATTATCGGGATTTGCCCTTGCAGCCTCTTCATAAGCATTCATAGCCTCTTCATACTTCCCCTGGACATAGAGGGCATTGGCCTTGTTGGTCCAGGGAAGTGCCCATGTCGGCTTCAGCCTGATTGCCTCATCGTAAGCCTTTATGGCCTCGTCGTACCTGCTCAGGTTCACAAGGGCGTTGCCTTTATTATTCCAGGCCTCGGCATAACCGGGATTTATTCGAAGGGCCTGGTCATAGAGATCGATAGCGCCCTCGTACCTGCCCTGATCGGCAAGGATATTTCCCGAATTAAACCAGGGTTTGAAATACTTCGTATCTGCCCTTTTGGCAGCATCGTAGCACCTCAAGGCCTCCTCGTCCTCCCCAAGTTCGAGCAGGACGTTTCCCTTATTGTTCCAGGCCGTGGCATAGCTGGAGTTTAACCTGATGGCCTCATCATAGCAATCGATCGCCTCATCACGCCTGCCTTGAATTGAGAGAACGTTGGCTTTATTGTACCAGGGCCTGGCATCACCAGGATCTATTCTTATGGCCTCGTCGAAGCTGTTTAAGGCTTCATCGTAGTGGCCGAGATCGGCTGTGGCCTTGCCCTTCCTGTACCATGCTACGAAGCTGTTAGGATCTATGCTTATGGCCTCGTCAAAGCAGATGACTGCTTTCGCGAACTTGCCCTGCATGCCGAGAGCGTTGCCTTTGTTGCTCCAGGCAATTGCATACCGAGGTTCTATCTCTGTGGCCCTCTCGAAGCATTCGAGTGACTCGTTGTACCTGCTGAGGTTGAACAACGCGTCGCCTTTGCAGTTCCATGCCTCCGCGTATGCCTCATTTAATCCGATAGCCTTATCAAGCGCTTCAAGGGATCGATTATACTCACCCGAGCTTAGAAGAGCTGTCGCCAGATTGTACCAGGCCACCTCATCGGCCTCATTTAATGATGAGCTCTCCATGGCCGTTTCATCTGTGCTTGCACCCCCATAGGCTGCTGAGATAAAAAGAAGCACTGCTAACGCCGTTATCTTTCCGCCCATATTCACACTCTCCAAAGGTCGAGTAGGGCTACAGAGAGATATGGCTTACGGGAAGAAGGCACTAGAGTCGCTAGTGGCAGATTTTGGGGACAGTCTCAGGGCTGCTGGGAAGGGACTATGGATTATAACGAAGTCATATTTTTTGGTAAGCCTGTTAAGCCATCTACGTATAGGCGTTTTTCGTTTTGCTATGCGCTAGTGCTTGTCTTTTTACAGCCATGAAGGGGGTAATACATTAAGAAAAACTTTATATTAGTAGTAATCATATAATATCTAATATAACCCGCTAGTGCGATCCCTCAGCGGGTAATGTCTTACAGGGTTAAGACTAGCCATTTGGAGGAGCCTGACCGCGGAATCAGGACTCCTCCCACCTCTTATTATCTTATCCGTACTTTACAGCATTCAATAACTCAAAATCACCACACCTTCAGGTCAATCCCCTCGATCCTCACCCGGCGGCCCTCAGAATGCACCACCACGCCCGAATGTATTTTTTGCATCATGCAATGCTCTGGCAAAAACCGCACTGTTTCACCCACCTCCGGCCTTCTCCCTCGGGAGATCGTGCCCTCGAAGGCCGCCACCATGCAAATCCCGATGTCCTGAGGTGCAGGCTTTCCCTCGAGCAGGTGTACCGGCCCGATCAGGTGCACGGTTGCAATGCCATGGTTGTACCTGAGCACGCGAGCAAAGTGGGTGATAGGGCAGCCCAAAGGACGATAGCGAAAGACGTCTCCCGGCTGAGGGTCGAAGGATTTATCGAAGGCGTGCAGATCTTCCCTGCATGACGGTTCGCCTGGAAGCGGCCCTAAGGCGAAGCTGGCACGAAGGCCGTCTAATACTCCTATTATCTCCTCATCCCTTCTAGACACGGCCAGCAGCTTTGCTATCTCCTCAGCACTGCCTTTGAACCTCTCCTGCTGGAGGATGGGACAGCGCGACAGCCCCTCAACATCCACCAGGGCTGCAGCAAACTCCCGGCAGCTTCTAAGGCCGCACTCGCCGCAGTTGTAGCCTGGCAACAGACTCGCTATCTCTTTCATGGCATCCTTCACTCGCCCGAGTATTCCATAAAGCCGTCCAGATGGCGCAGCACTCCCCTGTGGTGCTCTTTGGAGACGCGCTGCTCCCCTGCGCAAAGCGTGCAGATTGCCAGGGGAGGATTATGCCGCAGGAGCATCTCACCCGAGACCTCGGGCCAGGTCTTTATCAGATCGGAAAGCTCTGCCGAGCCTTTTCCCGACAGGCCGTTGGCCTCGATGACCCTGCACCCAGGGTTGGCCTCAAGGATGCGCTCCCTAAACACCTCGCGCTCCGCCTGGGAGACGAGGTCCCCTTTTGTCATCACAGCCACGTCCGCCGTTGTCAGCAGTGGTCCGACTTTAAGAGGGCTGTTGGGGCCAGTGGTGACATCGATGACGCAGATGGCCAGGGCCTTGTCCGGGTAGGGCGCACAGCGCAGACAGAGGCCTGCGGTCTCGTTCAAAAGGATGTCAGCGCCCTGGGACTTCGCCCAGTCGAGCATCTCATCCACGTTGTAAATGGCATAATGATCCGGACACATATCCCTGGAGAGGCCTACGGCCACAGGAACATCCAGGCGCTTGAACCTGATGTCGTCCTCGGTCCACATGCAGTCGATCTTTACCAGAGCAGGACTGCGGCCCGCCCTCTTCAGGTCTCTGACTGCGTGCATCAAGACAGATGTCTTGCCGGACCCGGGAGTGCCTGCGATGACGACGAGCTTCAAGCCACTACCTCGCCCTGGCGGATGGTCTCTCGAAGCGCTGTGAGCCAGCCGTCCACGCGCTCTATGTCCAGGAAGACCCTGTGCTCCTGGTCGCTTGTGTTTATGACCTTTATCATGCCGCCGTTCTTCATCACTATTCTTCGAGACGCCATCAGGGCAAGCATGGGGTCATGGGTTACCACTACCACTATCTTGCCCTCGCCTGCCAGCAGGCGCAAAGCTTCCTGTTTCTTGATCCCGGCGTTCTCTATCTCGTCTATGAGCACGATTGGAGAGTCGCTGATCACTGCAATGTCTGCCGTCATCAGAGCGCGCGACTGGCCGCCGCTTAGAATGGTCAGCTGGTGTTCAGGATTTATCGGCTCGCCTGTGAGGGTGTTTGCAAGCGCTATGACCTTCTCACTTAAATCCGGATCTTTTCCCCTGCTCTTGGCATGCATTCTGAGGAACTCCCGGACAGACATGTCTGCCAGAAAGTGCATGTTCTGCGATAACTGGGCTACCAGCTTCTTTCTGGGGTCAGTCCGAAGCGACGGGTCCGGCTCCTGGCCGTTGATAAGTATCCTTCGGCCTGACGGCATATCCCCGGCTGCAAACTGCTCTATATCTCCGATAAGCGTGCTTTTTCCAGATCCCGTGGGGCCTACAATCCCTACGATCTCGCCTTCGCCAATCTCCATCTCATCTATGGCGTCAGGAACGCCATCCTTGTCTACGCCGCCGATGATTGTCAAAGTCAGGGTTTTCATGATCCTCCCTCCAGAAACTCGATCGCCGCCTCTGCATCAGAGACAGAGACGTCACACATCAGGGCATTTTGGCTGAAGTCCTCCTTCAGCCTTGATATGCCCCCACCTGTCACATTGAGAAGAATTATATCGTCCGGGTTTACTGATCCCGTCTGTAGAGCCTGGATCAGCGCAGCCACAGCCACACCAGGAGCGTTTAAAATATCTATCCCTTCCAGGTCCTCAAAGAGCCTCTTAGCCCCGGCGGCCATATCATCAGTTATCCCGTAAACCCGGCCTCCGGTGGCGTCCAATGCATCTTTCACTCCGCCCTTGATCATGTAAGGCGGGCGGCGGTTGAATAGGACATCGTCGAACATAACACTCGCCTGCGGCAAAGGCTCCTTCCCAGTCCAAGCATAGTATATGGGCGCGTTTGGGATATTCTGGGCCAGATGGAGCCTCGGCAGCTTCGCAGCCGGCCCGAACCTGCCATCCTCGATCAGCCGCATAGAGGACTCCCAGGCGGATATCCCTCCAGTGCCGCTGCCCACAGCCTGGAAATAGTGGTCGGGAATCCGGCCGATTGCAAAAGCCGCATCAAGCATAACAGTCCCCATGCCGTCCCTGCGGGCGATGTTCCTTGCCCCGCCCTCAGGAACATAGCCTTTCTGCGACTGGACCTTCTCTGCCACAGATATGGCATCTGTGTAGTCTCCCCGCACGCAGACCAAAGTCACCGGTCCCCTCTCTACTGTTATCCACATTCTATGCAGGGCATTATCAGGAACGAAGAGCACAAGAGGCTGGCCCGTTATGGAGGCCACCTGAGCGAAGGCGCGGGCGGTATTGCCTGCTGATGCCACAACCAGTGTGGGATTATCACCACTCTCAAGGAGCCTTTGCATGGTTGGTGGAGCCTCCAGGTCTTTGAAGCTGCATGTCTGCATCAGCGCCCCACGCTCCGGCCAGTAGCCGCTGAAGCTGACGTAGAGATTTTTCAGCCCCAGCTCTTTTGCAAGATCCATGCTCCTGTAGGTTATGGGTCCACCGCTGGCCTCGGGTATGATGCCCTTTACGGGAAGCCAATCGAAAAACCTCCAGATGCCGGGAAGGTCCTTTAGATCAAGGCGTTTTGAAGCATAATCCGTTCGCAGCAAGGAAGAGTCATTAGGACAGCTAAGGGCATAAGGAGGCTGCACGGATCCATCGCTCACACACCTGACCACGTAATCGCCCATGAGAAAACCTTCCTTTTGTGCAGGATATAATGTTTTCTGTTTTGGGCGAAATTTTGTCCTAATTGTACAATAAAAACACTCTAAGAATACCTTTGGCTCTGATTGCGAGCAAGAGAGATATTAATCCTTTGGTCTTTCTGGTTAGGTTGAGTCCAAAAGTAGAAACATTTGACTCGCTATGATACAATAGTAAGCCGTTGGAAGATGAAACGATCTGATAAAACGCCTTTTACTTCAGGCCCAGGTCAAAATATCCTAATATTCGGTTCTCGAAGTTATTTATGCTAAAGCATATACTATCATAATTATTAAATCAGTAACACTGCGAGGTTGGATTTTGAAGATATGCAATCTATTTCCATTTATTGCTTTGCTAATATTTTTAGCACTTTCATTAGGATTTAGCGCTCAAGCACAAGTGCAACCAAACAACGTCACCCAAGGTACAGAGATATTACCCGGAGTAAATATCGTGTTAGTGCACGGCGCCTGGGCCGACGATGCCGCAGTAACACGTCGTGTATTGGCTATGCAAAATGGTCCTACAATCCTTGTCGGCCACTCATATGGCGGCGCGGTAATAACTGAGGCGGGAACCAATGCATCCAATGTTGTCGGACTGGTTTATATTTCAGCATTTGCTCCAGACGAGGGTGAGGTCCTCGGCGAACTCAATGGACGAATGCCTGCAGCACCCGGCCAGGCAAACTTCCGCCC
>Ga0074195_1004713_pt1 | contig 10976 bp, 7 predicted proteins | sample EPASupsiteHSE623_FD_64525 | JGI IMG/M metagenome (GOLD analysis project Ga0074195, IMG submission 64525) | Bioremediated contaminated groundwater from EPA Superfund site, New Mexico - Sample HSE6-23 | ecosystem: Environmental > Aquatic > Deep subsurface > Groundwater > Contaminated ... | reverse complement strand
GCCGGTGGCCACCCCGCCAATCAAGGGATGGATAAAGAAGAGAAAGCCGAGGAAGACGAATACCCAGGGAAGGTCGAGAAAAGAGAGAATCCGCCCGTGGACAATCGCCTCCCTGATGCTTTCGATATCGTCCAGCCCCCGGTTGTACCCCTGGCGGTTCAGTCCGGTCGCATCCTGGAGCATGCCTTGCAGCACCAGGGGGGTCAGTTGGTGCGCCAGAGCGTTGCCAATGTTCCCCAGCATCCTGGACCGGCAATAGTCAATGAGCCCTATGGCACACAGGCTCAGCAGCACGCCCACAATCATGGTGGCGAGGGTCGACAGGCTGAAGCTGAACAAGACCCTGTCGTAGACAATCATCATGTACAGCGGCAGGGCCAGGTAGATCATGTTGATGGCCACGCCAAAAAAAGATAATATAATTGAATAGTTGACCAGTTGCCTCTTTATTGTTTGCATGCACTGACTCCCGCCATCTGGCCAAGGATCTCGTTCCTGCCGCCGAATCGGATCTGCTCCCCGTTCTGCATGATCAGAATTTTATCCGCCACGGATAAAAGACTTGGCTTATGGGTGATCATAATGGTTGTCGCCCCCATGTTCTTCAGGCGGTGCAATGCCTGCATGAGGGCGTGTTCGCCGGCCTCGTCAAGGTTGGAATTCGGTTCATCCAGAACAACCAGTCTCGGATTGCCATAGAGCGCCCGGGCCAACCCCACCCGTTGCCGCTGCCCCCCGGAAAGACTGTGGCCGGCCTCGCCGATGTCGGTGTCGTATCCCTGCGGAAAGCGGAGAATCGTCTCATGGGCCCCGGCGTTCATCGCCGCCTCCAGCACTTTATCCGCCGCCACGGAACCCATGCGGGCGATGTTTTCCTTGACGCTCCCGGCAAACAATTCCACATTCTGTGGCAGATAGCCGATGAATTGTCCCAGGCTTTCCTTATCGAGCAGGGACACATCCCGGCCATCCAGCCTGACGCTTCCTGACGTGGGTACCCAGACGCCAAGAATCAGGCGGCACAATGAGGTCTTGCCCGCGCCGTTGGGACCGATGAGCCCCATGATCTCACCGGGTTCCAAATGAAAATCAATGGCGCGTAACACGGTTGCCTCGCCAATGACAAGGCTGGCTTGTTCAACGTGCAGGTCCCCCTTCACGTTTTCCACCAGGATATCCTTTTTTCCCCCGGAAAGATTCAGCAGCCGGGTGAGATTATCGTAGGCGTTCTTCGCGTCGGCGGTCTGTTTCCAGGCGCCGATGCCCAGTTTTATCGGGGCCAGGGCCTGACCCATGATGATCGAGGCCGCGATAATCACCCCTGGATTGGCCTCACTGCCCAGCACCAGGGCGGCGCCGACTCCAAAGATGATGACCTGCATCAGGACCGAAAAACTCTGGCTCATGGAACCAAGGGCATGATTCATCCTCCCGGCCTTGTTCAACAGATGCAATTCCTGGTTATTGGGCCGGCAAAACCCCTGGGCCGCGGCACCGATCATGCCCATGCTTTGCACCGCTCCGGCTGATCGCAAACTGGTCAGGAGCCATCGTTTCCCTTGGGCATTGAAGACCCGGGCTTGGAGCAGATCCTTTTGCGTCAGCTTACTTTGCATGAGCCCCAGCAGCAGCACCATCACCGCGCCACCGGTGGCGGTCAGCCCCAGGATGGGATGGACCAGATAGATGATGCCGAGATAAATAATGATCCACGGGACATCGAAAAAGGCAAAAATAGAGCTGCCGCCGAGATAATTACGCAATGTATTGATATCCTTCAAACCTTCGTTATAACGGAGGCTATCGACCCGGCAGAGGTCACGGAGCATCTCCTTCAACACGGTGCGGCTCAACAGGCTGTCGAGTTTGATTCCAGCCTGGATCAGGAGCCGGGAGCGGCAGTATTCGAGGCAACCCCACACCGCCAGCGCCGCCAGGGCCAGGAAGGTGATGGCTTGCAGCGTGGGGAGGCTGGAGCTGCCGAGCACGCCGTTGTAGACAGCCAGCATGTAAAGAGAAAAGGTGAGATGGAGGGTATTGATGAACAGGGAAAAGAGGCCGGCATAAAGAAAATAATGCGCGCACCTGCGAAGAAAGCCGGTCATGAGTTCGTCCTGTCCTTGCTTGCTTGACCGGCCAAAGCCGCGAATACGGCATCCTTCGCGCCAAACTGGGCCACGTGGCCATCGCGGAGCAGCAGTACCTTGTCCATGCACTGGAGCAGCGCAGGCTTATGCGTCACCATGACGCAAGTACAGGTCTGGGTCTTCTTGAGATGCAGCAATGCGGCCAAAAAATGCTGTTCTCCCTGTTCGTCAAGGTTTGAGGTGGGTTCGTCCAGGACGAGAAACGAGGGGTTGCCGTAGACCGCCCTTGCCAGACCGATTTTCTGTTTTTGCCCGCCGGAAAGCTTGATGCCGTGTTCACCCTCCAAGGGCGTCTCAAGCCCCTGGGGCAGCCGTTCCACCATCTCCCTGATGCCGCAGATCTCAAGACTGCGGAGGATATATTCGGTATTCGCGTGATGGAGCCGGGCGATGTTCTCGGCCACAGTCCCGGGAAACAGTTCGATTTCCTGGGGCAGATAGCCGATGGCAGCCCCGATCTGCTCCTTGTCCCAGGCGAACATATCCTTGCCGTCCAGGGTGACCCTGCCCCCGAGCGCGGGCCAGATCCCCAGCAGCAAGCGGCAGAGGGAGGTCTTGCCCGCGCCGCTCGGCCCGATGACACCCAAAAATTCTCCAGGTTGCAGCGCAAAGGAAATACCGTGCAACAGCACCCGGTCATGGACCTTGCAGATTGCCCCTTCTACAACGAGCCGGCCCTTGGGCCGCGGCAAGGGCATGGCGCGGGCCTGCGACTGCTCCCAATGGGATGCGATCCCTTCCAAACGCCGGTAGGCTTCCCTTGCCCGGTTGATGGATTGCCAGGCGGACATGAACTGCATCAGGGGGCCGAGCCCCCGCCCCATGATGATCGAGGCGGCCACCATGAGACCGATATTAAATCCTTCCGTTATGCCGTAATAGGCGCCTGAACAATAGATCAAAACCTGAATCACGTTCTGCAGCGGCTTGATGATCGCCTGAATCACGCCGGCCCGGTTGCTTGATCGAGTTTGATTGATCATCACCCGGTTGTTGCCGCTGATGAAGCGCTCGCTGATGGCGCCCATCATTCCCATGCCGTTGATCACCTCGGTGTTGCGCAGAAATGAGTCGACAAAACGCTGGTTGAAGCTGTTGATTCTATTGGCGTCATGCAGGCTTTTCCGGACAAGGACCTCCTGAAGGCCACTGAGTGCGATCACGGCCAAGGCCCCTGAAGTGGCGATCAGGCCCAGGACTGGATGCATCAGATAGATGAGCGCGAGGTAGAAGGGCGACCAAGGCACATCAAACAAGGCATAAATGGTTGGAGAGGAAAAAAAACCGCTTAGCGTTTCAATATCATTCATTCCCCCCTGATACGCGCTCTTGCTGTCGATTACCCCCCCCTTGACCGTCACGGCAAAGACTTCCTCCCTCATGGTCAGGCTGAGGTCATTGCCCGCGGATGCCAGAAGCCGGGAACGAAGATAGCTGAACGCTCCCAGGGCTGCCACCGCCAAAAAAGCCCCTGTGGTGATGTTGGCGAGGGAGTACGTGCTGTAGGAAAGGACAACGTTGCTGTAGATGGCGAACATGTAAAAGGGGAAGGTCAACTGCAGGATGTTGACGAAACAGCTGAGCAGGGCAGCGAACGTGAGGTATTTCTTCCACTTTTTTAAGAAATCTGCCATGGGTCAATCCCGGCTCATAAAGGCGTCGATATCCCTCTCCGACCATACCGCAGGGTCTTTTCCCCGGGAAGCGGAAGTATTCTTGCGGCCTTTGTCACGCCGTTTGGCGAGGGTGTCGAACAGCACATAAATGGCAAGGAGAACCAGCGGCCCCAGGATAGCGTAGAGCAGAACAACGTTGATGGCGATGAGGTGCCCCGCATCCATTTTCTGCCTCTTTGATTAATTCCAGTTTGCTGTCATGATGACACTTCCGAACGGTCATTTCGACCGCAGGGAGAAATCTCGAGATTCCTCACATGCGGTCGGAAGGACAAGGAACGGAGAGTGGTCATACGAAGCATATCGGCTCGGAAGGACATCATGGTTGCAAATGCGAATAAGTTCTCTGCTTGAATCGGACCTGCCGGTTGCTGATAGAATTTAACAAATAAATTCAATAATCCGTCTAATGGTAACCAGCATTGGCTTCCTGTCAACAGAATGGTACGGAGGTCAAACGGCGGGACTTTATATCACCCGCGCTTGCCGAAGGCAATGGAGAAGAGGGAAAAGAAGGCGAGTCCGCCTTCCTCCGCCCCTTGTTGGACAGTCTCCTTTTAGATGACCGGTTGTGGCGAAAAGAGGTCGGCCGGGTGGGGCTATGCCGGGAATGTCTGGAGAGAGCTCCGGGCGTTGCTGAAGACTGCCCGGATCGCTGTCAGCCGTCAGCCGTGCAACGTCTTCGCTGAAAGTCCCACCCGGATGGATTGTTCGAGCTTGTCGGTTTTTCCGGGGTTGTTTAGTTTATTTGCCCGCCGGTCATGAATTTGAGCTCTGAGTGGGCCAGGTTGTAGTCAAGGGAAGCGCTCGATTTGTTCACCTGCGCGCGAACGAGGCGGCTTTGCGCATCGAGCAAGGCGGTCATGGTCGAAACTCCCGCCTTGAGCCGATTGTCCTCCGAGGTGTAGTTCTCCCTGGCCGCGGCCAGGGCGCCGGTTGAGCTTGCCAAACGCTGTTCGGCCTCCTGCATCGAGTAGAGGGCCTTGCGGATGCCGGTGGCAATGGTGTTGTGCGCTTCCTGCCGGAGGGCACCAAGCCTTTGGGAGTCCAGGCTGAATTTTTCACTTTCATACCAGGAGCGGCCGCCGTCAAATAGATCCCAGGTAACGGAGATACCGGCAAGCCAGTAGCGGTTGGTTTGATCAAGGTCATAGGAACCGAGAACACTTCTGCCTAATTTATCGTAATCATTGTCTAAGTCGTAATATCCCGCGTCGAGGCGAATGACCGGCATGTATTTGCCCAGGGATATCTCCGATTGTTTGTCGGCCGCTTGACGTTGATACTCGAGGCTTTTGATATCGGGCCGGTGTTCAACGGCGTAGCGAAAACAAGCCTCAAAAGAGGGGTGTTCCCGAACGGTGAATTCGGTTTCGTCGGCAAACTCCAGACCGGGATCCACCGGGAGATTCATCAGCGAGAACAAGGTGATCCGCTGCCGGTTCTCATTGTTTTTGGCGACTCCTAATTGATTATCGGCGTCAGCCAGGTCGACCTTTGCCTTGAGCACGTCCACATACGGAACCAGTTCCTTGCGGAAAAAGGCCTCGGCCGCCTTGGCGCTTTCCGTGAGCCGGTCAACGGCTTCGGTGGCCGCGATGACATCTTGTTTGGCCTTCATCACTCGATAGAAGGTTGTCTCTATGTTGTAGGTCAGTTCAAGTTTGGCCAGATTCCTTTCCGCTTGCGACGCCTGTTCCAAAAATTTGGCCCGGTCATAATTGTTGGTGATCCGGGAGCCCGCGTAAAGGATCTGCGAGAGTTTAATTGTGGCCGAATGGATGTCCTGATTGATGTAATCGCTATTTGTGGGACCTTTTGCCGCAATACTGGTGATCCGGTTTGCGGCATAGGAAGAAGTCAGTGCTGGCAGATAGTCAGCCCTCGCCACCTTGACATCTTTTCCTGCAGCCTCCGTCTTGAATTCCGATGCTTGCAGGGTGGGATTGTTTTGCATTCCTGCTTCCAGGCATTGCACCAAACTCATGGTCTGGCCGGCCCAGGCGTATTCAGCGAGAAAACAGAATGTAAAAATGAGAAGGATGTGAAAGATGCGCAATGTTATCCCGTCAAGTTTGATGGATTGTCAAAAAAAAACATTAAAAAGAGCCTATTGCAAAACGACAGAACCAAACCCTGCTTCCCGTTCGCACCCCATGAGACAGGGGCAAATGTATATTGCCATTTCGAGCGATAGCGAGAAATTTCGTTCTCCGGAACGAAAAATTTACCCCGAAGGTCGCAAGGAGACGGCAAGAGACGTTCATTATGCAAAAAAAATACATTATACAACATTCCCTCTCGTCGCAAGCCCTTCTTTGAAGGTAATTGGCTCTGTTTTTTGCTGAAATTCTGTTGACAATCTCCAGGGCAAATGTTTAAAAATGGCGTGTCCTCAACAGGGTGTAACAATTGAACCAGGGTGCCTCTTGATGGGTCCCCTGGTTTTTTGTCTGGGCTGGCACGAACAGAATTTCATGTTTCACAACACCGTTCTGATTTGCCGCAAGCAAATAATGCCCGATATGCGGAGCGACAGCAGGGAGCATTCATCGACTGGGCAATGTGGCCAGGGCAATTGGTGTATAGTGTCTCCGGTCTTTTTCAAATCACCTCTCACTATCAACCGTATGGCAGCCTCTCTCTCAGGGCAGGAAGGTGTATTGGCATGTCGGTCGCCGTTGAAGAAACGGCCAGTGAACCTCGCCGCGGAAAGGGGAGACGAACGGCCTTCAATGCAACAGGATGCGGCGGCAGAGCGTTGAACCCCCAACGGATATTGTCCGGCCACTTGATGCGGCCGAAGGAAACAGTCGTCCGCAACCTCTCTTGACCGTTGCCGCGATATAATGCGGCACACCTTTACTTGTCAACATGCGCAGAAATTCCACTCCTTTCAACCGCGACCCGCACATCCTGACCAGCGCCGGAGCGATACCCCCTCGTCAAAAACTCCCATCAGCGGTTGGAAACTGCCTCGATAATCTCACCAGAGGCAGTTTCAGTGACTGTTCCGACGAGTATGGTGCCGCCTGCTAGAGCGGCGGTGAGAAGGCGGAAAGGACTGCTGAAATGAACCTGCTCAAGGCACTGTGGCTCTATCGCGGATTTATATCCGGAAGCGTGAAGCGCGAATTCCAGGCAAAATACCGCAATTCCCTGCTGGGGGCCACTTGGACCATACTGAACCCCCTGGCCATGATCATCGTGTATACGGTCATTTTTTCCCAGGTCATGCGGTCCAGGCTCCCCGGCGTGGACACCACTTTCGCTTACAGTATCTACCTGTGCGCCGGTGTCTTGACCTGGGGGTTTTTCGCGGAGATCGTCGGCCGGGGACAGAATGTTTTTCTTGAACATGCCAATCTGATCAAGAAAATCAGTTTTCCCCGTATTTGCCTGCCGGTGATCGTCATCTTGAGCGCCGGACTCAATTTTCTGATAATATTCGGTTTGTTCACCCTCTTTCTCGCCGTCAGCGGCAATTTTCCCGGATGGGTTTATTTTACGCTTTTTCCGGTTGTTGCGGTGCAGATCCTTTTTTCCATCGGCCTGGCCATCATTCTTGGGGTGCTCAATGTTTTTTTTCGTGATGTCGGCCAGCTTTTTGGTATCGTCCTCCAGTTCTGGTTCTGGCTGACGCCCATTGTCTACCCGCTGGCGATCCTGCCGGAAAAAGTCAAATCGCTGATGGCCTTCAATCCCATGGCCACCTTTGTTGCTGCGTATCAAGAGGTGTTGGTCAACGGGATCATGCCCAATTGGCATCACTTTATATGGATTGCCGTGGTCAGCCTCGGGCTCTGCATTTTTGCCCTGCGCCTGTTCCGCAAACGGGCAGGCGAAATGGTCGATGAGCTGTAACGCGGCAAAAGGCGGGAGAAAACGAGCAACATGGGAACCATCCGCGTCGACAATCTGGGCAAGGCCTACCGGGTCTATGGCGGCCGCTGGTCACGTTTGGCCGAGTGGACGTTGCCTTTTTTGGGCCCGCGTCATCAATTAACCTGGGTGCTGAAGGATATCGATTTCACCGTCCATACCGGCGAAGCCGTCGGCATCATCGGGATCAACGGCGCCGGTAAAAGCACCCTGCTCAAGATCATCGCCGGGACGATCCTGGCGACCAGCGGCAGCGTCACCATCAGCGGGCGCGTGGCTGCCCTGCTGGAGTTGGGTATGGGGTTTCATTCCGATTTCACCGGCCGCCAGAATGTGTTCATGGCCGCCCAGTTGCTGGGTTTGCAGGGTGAGGCCATCGGCCGCCTCATGCCCGAAATTGAGGCCTTTGCCGAGATTGGCGATTATATCGACCAGCCTGTGCGGGTCTATTCCAGCGGTATGCAGATGCGTCTGGCTTTCAGCGTTGCCACCGCCGTGCGGCCCGACATCCTCATTGTCGATGAGGCCCTTTCCGTCGGCGACAGTTATTTCCAGCATAAAAGTTTCGATCGCATCCGCCAGTTTCGTGAACAAGGCACGACGCTGCTTCTTGTCTCCCACGATAAGGGCGCCATTCAGTCCATCTGTGATCGAGCCCTCCTGCTCAACGGCGGTCAACTGGCCATGGAAGGCGAACCCGAGGCGGTCATGGATTACTACAACGCCTTGTTGGCCGACCGGGGCAACTACCGCGTGCAGCAGGAAAAACAAGAGGATGGCAAGACCCAAACCGTTTCCGGCACCGGCGAAGCCCGCTTTGTCGATATCGCCTTGCTCGATGAACAGGGGCAGCGCCTCGAAGTTGCCGCCGTCGGTCAGCCCGTTACATTGCGCATCCGGTTTCGGGCCGAGGCGGCCTTGCCGGAAGTGGTCCTGGGCTATCAGATCAAGGACCGTCTCGGGCAGATCATTTTCGGCACCAACACCGCCTATCTCGATCAGCCCCTGTACGATCTGGAAGCCGGCGAAACCGTTGAATACCGTTTCAGCTTCCACGCCGCCCTGGGCGAAGGGACCTACGCCATTTCCGTTGCTCTGCACACCAGTGATACGCATGTCCTGCACAACTACGAATGGCAGGATCTGGCCCTGCTGTTCACTATCATCAATCAGGGGCAGAGCCGCTTCGTCGGTTCAACCTGGCTGCCTCCAGTCATGGAATGTTTTCGATGAGGTCAGATTTCTACAGGGCCTTTGAGGAGCGGCATCGTGGCTCCCGCGATCAGATCAAAAGCCGCCTGCGGTTTTACCTGCCCTTTGTCGATGCGCTCAGGGGCCAGCGGCAGGATCTTCTGGTGGCCGATCTTGGCTGCGGCCGGGGCGAATGGCTGGAACTGCTGCTGGAACAAGGGGTAACCGCCCTGGGGATTGATCTCGACGACCAGATGCTCAACGCCTGCCGCGAACGCGACCTGAGGGTTGAAACGGCCGACGCCCTTGCCTGGCTGGCTGACCAGCCGGACGAAAGCTGCGATATCGTGTCCGCCTTCCACTTGGTGGAGCATCTGCCCTTTGCCAGCCTGGAGCAGCTGGTGCGCCATGGCCTGCGGGTGCTGCGCCCCGCTGGGCTCCTGATTCTCGAAACGCCCAATCCGGAGAACATCGTCGTTGGCACGGCGAACTTCTATCTTGATCCGACCCATCTACGCCCCCTGCCACCGCCGTTGCTGGCCTTTCTCCCTGAATATCACGGTTTCGAGAGGACAAAAATTGTGCGCCTGCAGGAATCGATCGAGCTGGCCTCGGGCCGTGAACCAACGCTGTTTGATGTCCTCGGCGGCGCCAGCCCAGATTATGCCGTCATCGCCCAAAAGCAAGGGGAGGTGGAAAACCTGGCCACTTTTGCTGCCCTTTTTGCGCGGGATTATGGGGTGAAGACCGATACCTTGGCCTGGCGTTACGAACAGGCCCACCAGCAGGCGCTCCGCAGCGCCCTTGAATTAGCGCGTCAGGCCGTCGAAAAGTGCGATACACTGGTGCAGCAGCAACAGCAACAGTTGGCGGCGGTGTATAGCAGCAGCAGTTGGCGCCTGACAGAACCGTTGCGGCGTTTGACCACGGGTCTCCGTTCCCTTTCCGGTGCCATGTCCGCCCGGCTGAGAAGGGCGAACCATCAAGCCTGGCTCTTTGTCCGGCGGTTGACAAGAAGGTACCCTGTCATGGGAAATTGTCTTCGGGCAGCGGTCAGCCCTTTCCCTCGACTGGAAATGCGCCTTCGTTCTTTTGTTGCCCAGAAAACGGTCGAATCCGTCCCGTGGCCGGCCACGGAGAATTGCAGCGACATTCAAGAAGGGGTCGCCCTGACTCCCGCCGCCCGCCGGGTGTACGCTGACCTCAAGGCGGCCATCGAAGAATCCGCGTCCAAGGAACACCCCTGATGCGTCTTGTTATCGACATGCAGGGAGCGCAGACCACAAGCCGCCTGCGCGGCATTGGCCGCTACACCCTCGCCCTGGTCCAGGCCCTGCTTCGGCAGGGTACTGACAAGCACCAGTTCTGGCTGATTCTGAACAGCCAGCTGCCACCGCTTGCCGAGACGGTTCACCGTCAATTGTGCCGGGATCTGCCGGCCGAACGGATTCTTACCTGCCGTCTGCCGTCAATCCCTCCCGGGACTAATCCGGCGAGCTTGTGGTGGCAGCGGGCGGGTGAGGCCTGCCGGGAAGCCTTTCTGGCTGATCTCCGGCCAGACTGGGTCCTGGTCACCAGTTTGTTTGAAGGCTCCGATCAAACCTCAGCCCACACCTCGGTTGGCGTGTTGTTTCCCCAGGTGCGGACGGCGGTTGTGCTGTACGATTTGATTCCCCTGCTCAATGCCGAGACCTACCTGCGTGGGGACGAACTGCGTGCCTGGTATCTCAACAAAATCGAAAGCCTGCGCCGGGCCGACAGGCTGCTGGCGATCTCCGAGTACACCCGCCAGGAAGCCATCGATGCCTTGGCTTTGCCACCTGAGCGCATTGTTGCCATCGGCACCGCCTACGATGCCGACCTGTTCCAGCCTTGCCGGGAAGAGCAGCTGGCGCGGGAAGCGTTGCGCCAGCGTTATGGCATTGCCGCCCCCTATCTCATGTACAACGGTGCCTTGGAACCACGCAAGAACCTGGACGGTTTGCTCAATGCCTATGCTCTGCTGCCCGTTGATATGCGCCAGCGTTACCTGTTGGTTTTCGTTGGTGCGGTGGGGGAGAAGGAACGCAAGTTTTTTCAG
>Ga0074195_1004712_pt1 | contig 10978 bp, 8 predicted proteins | sample EPASupsiteHSE623_FD_64525 | JGI IMG/M metagenome (GOLD analysis project Ga0074195, IMG submission 64525) | Bioremediated contaminated groundwater from EPA Superfund site, New Mexico - Sample HSE6-23 | ecosystem: Environmental > Aquatic > Deep subsurface > Groundwater > Contaminated ... | reverse complement strand
GAGGGGGGGGGGGGGGGGCGGCGGGTGGACCGAGGGGAAAGGGGGGGGTGTTTCTTGCAGGCGTCGGTGACCTGCTGCGAGCGATTACCCTTGGCGATCATTACCATGGAACCACCGTTGGCCTGGAACAGATCGACATAGCTGTCCATGCGGCCGGCCGTGGTCGGGCCGAAGGAACCGGAAGGCTTGCCGGGCGGAGTCTTGGCCGGGCCGGCATAGTAGACCGGATGGTTCTTGAGGTAGTCGGGCAGCGGCTTGCCGGCGTCGAGCAGCTCTTTCCACTTGGCGTGGGCGATGTCGCGACCGACGATGATGGTGCCGGTGAGCGAGAGCACGGTGGAAACCGGATGCTTGGTCAGCTCGGCCAGCACGTTCTTGATCGGCTGGTTGAGGTCGATCTTCACCTGATGGCCGCCTTTACGGTCCCGGTACTCAGCCGGGATGAGGCGGCCGGGATTGTCGTCCATCTGCTCGATCCACAGGCCCTCCTTGTTGATCTTGGCCTTGATGTTACGGTCGGCCGAACAGGACACGCCCATGCCCACCGGACAGGAAGCGCCGTGGCGGGTCAGGCGGATGACGCGAATGTCGTGGGCAAAGTACTTGCCGCCGAACTGGGCGCCGAGGCCGAGCTTCTGGGCCTCGACCAGCAATTCCTGCTCCAGTTCCACATCGCGGAAGGCGCGGCCCAGTTCGTTGCCGCTGGTGGGCAGGGTGTCGAGGTATTTGGCAGATGCCAGTTTGACGGTTTTCAGACAGGTCTCGGCCGAGGTGCCACCAATGACAAAGGCAATATGGTAAGGCGGGCAGGCGGCGGTGCCGAGCGTCTTCATCTTCTCCACCAGGAATTTCTTCAGGGTACCGGGATTGAGCAGGGCCTTGGTCTCCTGATAGAGGTAGGTCTTGTTGGCCGAACCGCCGCCCTTGGCCAGGAAGAGGAACTTGTACTCGGCGCCTTGGGTGGCGTAGATATCGATCTGCGCCGGCAGGTTGGTCTTGGTGTTGACCTCGTCGTACATGTTGATCGGTGCGTTCTGGGAGTAGCGTAGGTTCTCCTCGGTGTAGGTGGTGTAGACACCTGCGGAAATCTGCTCGGCGTCGTCGCAGCCGGTCCAGACGTTCTGGCCCTTCTTGGCGACGACACAGGCGGTGCCGGTATCCTGGCAGACCGGCAGCACATAGCTGGCGGCCACCTCGGCGTTGCGCAGCATGGCATAGGCCACTTCCTTATCGTTGCGCGAGGATTCGGGGTCGGCGAAAATCTTGGCCACCTGCTCGTTGTGGGCCGGACGCAGGCGGAACGATACCTCGCGCATCGCCTGATTAGCCAGCACCTTCAAGCCTTCCGGATCAACCTTGAGGATCTCTTGGCCGTTGAAGGTCTCGGTGGATACATACTTGCCGGAGCCTTCCAGCAACCGGAACTTGGTCTCGTCTTTACCGAGGGGAAAGGGATCCTGATACACAAAACCTGCCATAATCGTGCTCCTTGTTTGAATGAAAAGAAAACGTATGGGGATCGGCCGGTTGCATCGACCAATCTAACCGACAGACAGACACCTGGCATTGTGCACACACCACCAGCACCGCATGTGTGCCGCATCCGTGTCCCGGTGTGCGCCGGAAGCGGACAAAAGGTTCGACCGTTTCTTTTACCCTGCTCCGCCGACAAAGGCAAGACCGTTAACAGGCGGAATTGCCAAGAGATGGACCGCAACAAGGCGAGATTTCGGTTGGCAAAGGCGGGCTTTCGCCCCTACGCCTCGCATGCTCGGCGCGGCCTTTGCGATCAGCAGACCCACCGGGTGCCAGCGGCGGCAAAGAAGAAGCGGTCGCCGTAAATCTGGTGCAACCGGGCGCAGTTGACCAGGCCGGTGCAGTGGGAAGCCCCCAGCCGCTCCACTCCAAACCGGTCGAGGACCGCCACCGTGGCGTCGAACTGGCGCTGATCGGCAAAACCCAAATGGGTGCCGCCGATGACCATGTGGATCGGCCGGCCCGGCAGCTGGGCCTTGACGTGGGTGAGGATGTTGATCAATCCCGCATGGGCGCAGCCAAGCACCACGGTGAGCCCCTTGTCGGTGTCGACCACCAGGGAGAGATCATCCTTCAATTCGTCCTGGAGCCAGGCGCCATCGGCGCCGCGGAGTTTCATGGTGGCGTCGGGCGGCTCGAAATCGCTGGCCTTGGGTACCTCGCCGGTCAGGTAGATGCCCGGAAAAATTTCGCTGAACGCGGTCACCGGCTTGAAGCGGGCGCCGAGCGATTCGAGATACCCCTGCTTATGGCGGATGCCTATTTCCCGGCATTGGCCGTCCTTGAACCAGTAGCGGTCGACAAATCCGTCCGGATGCATGTAGACGTCAATCGGGCCGCTGACCGCGAGCGCATCGGGCAGCCCGGAGGTATGATCGTAATGGCCGTGACTGATGACGATGGCGTCCAGCCGGTTCAGATCGACCCCCAGCACCCGACTGTTGTTGAGCAAGCCGAGCCCCTGGCCGGTGTCGAGCAGCAACCGGCGCTCGCCGGTATCGACATGCACGGCCCAGCCATGCTCGCCCATCAGGCCATGGGGAAAGGCAACGGAATTCTCGCACAAAACGGTCAACTTGCACTCCATGGCGTCCTCCTTGCGATTGCTGTGAACGGGCCGAATGGCCCCCTGTTTACCCGAAAATGTGGTACCATCAATGCCCCGGTCCGTCAAGCCTACACCAACTCGGCCATCACCCGGTTGGCCAGGGGCAATCCCTTGGGCGTGAGGCGGAGACGATCATTCTCAAGTGCCAGCAGCCCCTGATCCACCAACCGGTCGAGGGTCGAACCGTAATAAACGGGCAGATCGAGACCGAAGCGCTGCCGTAGTTCGGCAATCGACACCCCGGCCAGTATCCGCAGCCCCATGATGACGGTTTCGCGAAAGGCCGCCTCAATCGTGAGCCGCTCCACCTCGGGCCAGGTTGGCTGTCCTGCGGCGACCAGGCGGCCATATTCGGCAAGATCGGCCACCGCCGCCCGGCGACCGCCGTTAAAGGCCGAGACCGCCCCCGGCCCGAAGCCGAGATACGAGCCATTTGCCCAGTAATTCAGGTTGTGCCGGCACTCCCGGCCGGGCGCCGCGTAGTTGGAGATCTCGTAGCGGGCGAGATCGCTGCGCCCGACAGCTGTCTCAATGGCGGCCATCATCGCCATCACCTCCTCCTCGACGGGGAGGACCAGGGTTTTCTGCTCGAGCAGATCGGCAAGGGGCGTCCCCTCTTCCACGGTCAGCTCGTACATCGACAGATGCACCGGGGCAAGCGCCAGGGCATGGTCCAGGGTGGTCTGCCAACTCTTGGCGGTCTGTCCCGGCAAGCCGTACATCAGATCGAAGCTCAGATTGTCGAATCCGGCCCGACGCGCCGCCGCGATACTCGCCAGGGCCTCAGCAGCAGTGTGGATACGGCCGAGCCGGCGCAGCTCCGCATCGTCGAGCGACTGCACTCCAATGGAGATGCGGTTGAAACCGGCCCGGCGGAGTTGCTGCAATCTCGCCTCGTCAATGGTGCCGGGATTGACCTCGATGCTGATTTCGGGTTCGCCATCGGCAAAGGAAAACAAAGAGCGCAATTCGGCGAGCAGATGGGCCAAGGAGTGGGTCGGCAAAACCGATGGCGTACCGCCGCCGAAAAAGATCGTGGCAAAGGAGAGTTCCCGCACCTCGGGCAATGCGGCCATCTGCCGCATCTGCGCCCGGACCGCGGTCAGAAAGCGTTCGATGTCTCCGGCTTGGGGGGCAAAGGAAAAAAAACTGCAATACCCGCACTTGCGGCGGCAGAACGGCACATGGACGTACAGCCCCGCCTGGCTGGCGAGTTGCATTAGGGGGTCCGTTCGAGGATGCGGCGGCAGTCCTCGCGAATTTTAGCCATGAGACCGTGGTCGGCAAAACTGTACACCGCATCGCCGCTGCCGATGATCAGGTGATCGAGGAGGTTGATGTGCATGAACGAACAGATCAGGTGGAGCGAGCGGGTGAGTTCCTCGTCCTGCCGTGAGGGGGTGAGGGTGCCGGAGGGGTGGTTGTGGGCAATGACCAGGGCGCTGGCGTTGCGGGCGAGCGCCTGCTTGACCAGCTCGCGCGGATAGACGGTATTGACCGTGACCGTGCCCTGAGCCACCACCGCGGAATCGATGATCGCGTGGGCGGCGTCGAGGAAGACCACGGTCAGAACCTCGTGCTCGAGGCCGCGCATGGAGTGGATCAGATAATCGGCCACGGCCCGCGAGCTGTGGACATACTGCTTGCCGACGATCCGCTGGCGCAGGTAGCGCCGGGCCACCCCCTGGATGAACTGGAGGGCGAAGATGTTTTTTGGCCCGATGCCCTTGACCTGCTGGAGTTGTGCCGGGGCCGCATCGAGCACTGCCGGCAGGGTCTTGAACCGGGCCAGGGCCTCCCGCGCCGCCTCCTTGCAGTCGGAGCGCGGCGTGCCGAAGGTCAAGAGCAACTCGACGATCTCGCTGTCGGTAAAGGCCTCGATTCCCTGCTCCAAAAACTTATCCCGGAGCCGCTGGCGATGGCCTGCGCCTTTGTCCTGCCAGTCTGTTTTGTCCATCCTCGCGCTTCTTACCTCGCCGTTGCCGGGGTGGTTGCGTTCGGCGAAGGGGCCCCCTACTTATTCAACTCCTGCATAAACAGTTTGTTGGCCATCTGCGGGTTAGCCTGGCCCTTGGTTTTCTGCATCAGTTGGCCGACGAAGAAGCCCATCACCTTGGTCTTGCCGTCACGGAACTGTTGCACCTGGTCCGGGTTGGCTTTGATAATCTCCTGCACCAGGGCGACCAGCGCCCCCTCGTCGCTCACCTGCACCAAGCCCTTGGCCTTGACGATGGTCTCGGGGTCGTCGCCGCTGGCGAGCATCTCGGCAAACACGGTCTTGGCGATCTTGCCGGAGATGGTCCCCTCATCAATCATGGCGAGCAGCTTGGCCAGTTGCGTGGGCTTAACCGGGCATTCGCCGATCCGCTCCGGGCCGTAGTCGCGCAAGAGTTCGGTGCCGATGAAGTTGGCCAACTTCTTGGCGTTGGCAAAGGTCTGGAGAGCTGTCTCGAAATAGTCGGCCAGTTCGCGGGAGGCGGTGAGGATGGCAGCATCATAGTCGGTCAGCTCGAACTGGCTGATAAAGCGCTGCCGCCGCTTGTCGGGCAATTCGGGCAATTCGCTGCGTACCTGCTCGATCCAGGGTTCGTCCACCTGCACCGGAATCAGATCCGGGTCCGGAAAGTAGCGGTAATCGTGGGCCTCTTCCTTGCCGCGCATCGGTTCGGTGCGGCCCCGGTCGGCATCCCAGAGCAGGGTCTGTTGAATCACGGTGCCGCCTTCCAAGAGCAGGTCACGCTGGCGACGCACCTCGTACTCCAGGGCCAGTTGCACGTTGCGAAACGAGTTCATGTTCTTGAGCTCGGTGCGGGTGCCGAACTCCTGCTGTCCTCGGGGCCGCAGCGAGATGTTGGCGTCGCAGCGGAAACTGCCCTCCTGCATGTTGCCGTCGCAGATGTCGAGGTAGCGGACAATGGCGTGCAGCTTCTTCAGGTAGGCGGCAGCCTCCTCGGGCGAGCGCAGGTCCGGCTCGCTGACGATTTCCAACAGCGGGGTGCCGGTGCGGTTGAGGTCGACATAGCTCACCGGATCGCGGTCGTCGTGGACCAGCTTGCCGGCATCCTCTTCCATGTGGATGCGGGTGATGCCGATGGTCTTCGCTTCCTGCCCCTCCACCTCGATTTCGACGCTGCCGTGCTCGCAGATGGGAAGCTCGAACTGGGAGATCTGGTAGCCCTTGGGCAGGTCAGGATAGAAATAGTTCTTGCGGGCGAATTGATTGGTGCGGTTGATGGTCGAGTCGGTGGCCAGCCCCAGCTTGATGGCCGATTCCACCACCTTGCGGTTGAGCACGGGCAACGAGCCGGGCATGCCCAGGCAGACCGGGCAGGTGTGAGTATTGGGCGGCGCGCCGAACTCGGTGGAGCAGCCGCAGAATATCTTGCTCTTGGTCTTCATCTGGGCGTGGATTTCCAGCCCGATTACGGTTTCAAATTCCATGGGAATGCAACAGGTTGAAAGGATTATGCTGAATGAACGCCGGCGTTGATCCAGGCGCGAATCTTGATCAGCTCGTCGTTCCAGAGCTGCGAGGCCCTGATGTTGACGAACATACGAAAGAGGTCGTCAATCAGCCGGGTCAACTGCTCGAACAGCGCGATCCGTTCCAGGATGCGGCCCTCCAGACTCTCGGCCCGGCCGTTGTCCTCTTCGGCGCCGGCGGTCTTAGGCAGGCGGATGTTGCGGAACTCGAACACAGCCGCCGCCAGGGTCACACTGAATTCGTACTCGCCCCAGGCCAAACGGATGCGCGCCTGTTCCGGCTTCTTGGCCAGGACAAGACCGGCCCTGGCCTCCTTCAGCTCGGTCTGGAGACCGCGGCAGATCACCTTTTCGCTGGCATCGCCCTCGCCGTACTCGAGCAGCATGTGCTTCTCGAACACCACCAGGACATCGCCCCGGCCGGGCACCTCGACACTGCCGCCGCGCTCCTCCGACTTGAACCACAGCCAGGCGAGGAACTCCTGGCCGAGAAATCGTTTTTCCTGTATGAGATCGACAAGATCCATGTCTATACCGCGTTGTTCCTGGGTTTAAGGGTTACAGCTCAAGCGTCAGGGCATCCTTGCCGGTTTTTCTCTCCGACGCCTCGACGCTCCGTTGAAAAATGGCGGCGGCCCGCTCCTGATACTGCTTGGCCTCCTCGGGTTTGCGCTGGCTGGTGGCGAGCTTGGCCAGCTCCTGGAGCACGGCGGCCACGCTGGGATGCTCCGGCCCGTGAATGGCCTCGTTAATGGCCAGGGTCTTGCGATAGCAGGCCTCGGCATCGGCATAGCGTCCCTGGAGGCGGTAGGATTCGGCCAAACTGTTGAGGCTGATGGCCAGTTGCGGATGGGTCGGCCGCAGGGCCTTTTCCCGGATCTGGACTAAGCGTTCGTAGAGCGGTACCGCCTCCTTCTCCATTTCCAATTCCATGCAGAGGGCAGCCAGCTTGGCGAGGATATTGGCCAGGGCGGGATGTTCCGCTCCCCGTTTCTTCTCCAGAATTTCCAACGCCTTCTTATAGAGGCCAACCGCCTTGTCGTACTCGCCCAAGGTCTCCTGCAGCTCGCCGATCTGCTGCCAACTGGTGGCCATTTCCGGATGATCCTGTCCCAATTTCCTGGCCAGGGCGGTCATCGCCTCCTTGTACAGCGGCCCCGACTTCTGGTACTGCCCGCTCAAGACATAGGTGTAGGCCAGTTCCCGTTGCGCCATCGCCAGCGCCAGGGGATCGTTGTCGCCATTCTGCCGGGACAGACGGACGAACGATTCCAGCCACGGCAGGGCCTCCTTGTACTGATAAAGATTGCGCGCCGTCAGACCGGCGGCCTGGAGATACCGGGGATTGTCCGGTTCCCGCTCCACCGCCTGGCGGTAGAAGGTAAGCGCCTGCTGCAAATCGACCCGGGATTCGGCCAGCCGGCCACGGCTAAAGGCGATCGAACCGATCAAGGACGACGGCGGCTCCCCGAGCTTGGCCAGATAATCTTCGGCAGCTGCCGCCTCGCCGGAGCGCAACTGCGCGATGGCCGCCTCCAGGGCCGCATCGTTGCCCACCTGCGCCTGCAACTGCTCCAGGGTTTCCAAGACCTGCTGGAAACAGGCCACTTCCTCGACATAGCTGTCGGCGACCAGGGCCAGCCTGTCGTTCATGATCACCAATTCGCGTTGGAGCCGATCCCGCAGCTTGTCGTCTCGACGGGCAATGGCCTGGGTCAGCAGGGCGCGTTGCTGCTCTTCGAGGGTGTTCAAACGGGCCGAATAGGCATCGAGGGTCAAGCGCACCACCGGCAGGACCGTTTCAACTGGGGGCGGGCTTGCCATGAGATCGGCGACCTCGCTCTCCATGGCAACGGGCTCGGCTTGGACCGCTGCCGGCGATTCGACGACAGCAGCTTCTTCCTCGGCTGCTTCGGGAGCGACGGCGACCAACGGCTCTTCCAGATCCGGCTCCGTCGGTTCCGCCAGGATCTCCGGTTCCGGCTCCACGATTTCTGGCGCTTCCACCGCAACCGCGACCGGCTCCTCCAGGGGTTCGACCTCCTCCGGTGCGGCGGCGAGCTCCTCAACCGCTTCCTCCGTTTCGATTTCCGCAACGACCTCTGCCGCGACCGCCTCCTCCGGCTCGGTTGCGACCTCGGCCGCTTCCGGCTCGAACACCGCCGCTTCGTCCTCCTGCTCGCTCAAAACCGGCGCGGTGTCCAGATCGAAATGCTCCAGCTCTTCGGCGGCGACCTTCCCCGGCTCCGGTTCAGGTTCCGGTTCGCGTTCCAGTTCCGGCTCAAGCTCAGGCTCGATCGTTTCAATCGAGACTTCAGCGGTCTCAACGGTCTCATGCACGTCGGCCTCCTCAGCCGGCGCGGAAATCGTGATGGCTTGCTCCCGTTGCACCTGTTCGGGTTCGCTCACCTCTTCCCGCGGCATCTCGGGTTGGGCAACGAGGGGCACAGGCTGCTCGTCGGCTTCGCTCTTCACGGGTTTCTTCTGCGAGGCCTTGTTCTTCAACATCAAGGCAACCACAATCAGAGCGGCAACAACGAGGGCCGCAAGCACAGAGATCTTCATCTCTCCTCCATTGTTTTCAGGGTAAGCGTGTGTCGTTCCCGGTTAGAGCAGAATCGCGGGGCGCATCGCCTCGTAATGGTCCTGCGCTTCACCTTCCGCCATGCGTTGGCCGGTAAGCCAGGGGATCTGCAGAATCAACGACAGGTGGAAGGTCTCCTTGAACAGATCCTCCAAAAGCGCCATGGCCTTTTTGCTGGTGGAAAAAAAGAGGACGGTATTGTCGGCGAGATTCCAGCAGAGATCGTAAGTCGCCGGAACAGGAGGGGATTGACGGATCAGCTCCGAGCGGATGCGCTCCTTGATCTCCAGGCGGGCGGCGCGATTGAGCCGGGGAATCTGTTTTTCCCGCTTGATCCGCTCTTCCTCTTTCATCACATACTTTTTCAGTACCGACGGGGCCACCTTGCGCTCATCGACCCGCATGGTCAAGGCGATGTAGTCCCCCGCGGCATAGGAGCTGAAGGCAAAACCGGCATCGAACATGTCGGCCACCGAAACCCAACCGATGGAGTACTCGTCCATGGTGTCGTCGATGTCCTTGAAACTCATCGCCGCTATTCTTTGGCTGGCGAAATCCCAAAAAGAAGAGGGCAATTCGCCCTCCACCGAAAACCGCGTCAGCGATGCCGAACCCGTCAATAACCCCATAGGAAACCGTGTTTAATAATTGTTTGTCGGACAGGTGTATCCGCCTTACTGCATCAAATCTTTTAGAGATTGTACTAGCAAACCGGCCGGGAGACCACAAGGAAAATAGCAAAACGATGCGCCCCGGAGGCAGCGGCTGTAGAGAGGGCAAATAATAGTTCGCCTCCTTTGTTTTTCGTTGACACCCAAAAAAGAAATTAGTAGAGAGAAGCTCTCGAAGTCAAAGGGTCGTTAACTCAGCCGGTAGAGTATCTGCCTTTTAAGCAGAGAGTCGCGCGTTCGAATCGCGCACGACCCACCACAACAGCAATCAGGACTTGTCCCCATCGTCTAGCCAGGTCCAGGACACCGGCCTTTCACGCCGGCAACACCGGTTCAAATCCGGTTGGGGACGCCATATATATCAGCTAGTTATCTAGCTGGGTCATACTCCGAGAACATGCCGATGTACTTTTAATGTACTTTTGTTCTCGGAAGCAGTTAAACCGGGGAGCGCCGCGAGCACTTCCCGGTTTTCTTTTTTCAGCCGATGAATATACCGCTGTGTGGTTGCCAGGCTGGTGTGGCGGAGCATGTACTGTATCTCGACCAGAGGCACATTCTCAGCTGCCAGGATCGAAGCAAACAGATGCCGAATGCCATGGAAACCAAATGGCTTTACCCCAGCTTCCTTGCATACCTTTTTCAGCCAGTGCTGGCGGTATTGATAGGCAAGGCTTCGATAGCTGACAAATACATGCTCCTTCAAGTCGCTGCTTTTCTTCTTGTGCCGTAACAGCCACTCGGCAAGATCATCCTTGATGCTCAGCCACTGTGAGCGCCATTCTCCGACCTTATTTTTCCTCCAACTGAGTCGGATTCTTTTACGGAAAAAATCCACATCGGCCCATACCAGGCGGAACAGCTCATCTCGACGGGCTCCGGTCTGCAAATAGCAGTAGAGCATCAGCTTGTCTTGGTCATCATCGAGAGAATGAAAGACCTTCCAGAAATCATCGAGCGTTGGAACGTATCTTTCAAACCGTTCCGAGGCGAATTTCTCCACCTTGGAAAACGGATTCTCGCTAGGAAGATGTAAAAACTTCACTCCCCAGGACCAGGCCGCCGACAAATTTTTCCTGTCTTTGTTGGCGGCGTTTCCGGATCGACTCACAGATTGCCTTTGCAAAGCCTTTTGGACCTGCAAGGCGGTCAATCGGCCGGCCGATTCTTTCGGGTTGATGCCAGGACAGGCGAAGAATTGACGAAAGGCTATCCTCTTTTCGTCAAACGTCTTGCCGGTAAAGTTTTGCTCTGCGTGCCGCAGGTACTCCGTTGCCCAATCAAGCAAGCAGACCGTATGGGTCTTTTGCGCCGATGGTTCGGGGAGCCTTTCGGCTTCCCACAGAAGCGCCTCTTTCTTGGTCTCGAAGCACTTCCGCTCCTTCCTGTTCCCGATGAACCGCTGACCCATCCACGGGAATTTGTCCTTGTTTCTGTTCGGGTTTTTGTACGCCATAGTTCAATACCTCGTTGTGTTGATCAGCGTGGAATAATGACCCCGTTTAGCTAGAAAACAGCGTCGAAAATTGACCCCACTATGTTACCCACTCCGTGGCATTAGCCCACGGAGGAATAGGAGGATGTTGATAGTGGAGA
>Ga0074195_1004711_pt1 | contig 10981 bp, 13 predicted proteins | sample EPASupsiteHSE623_FD_64525 | JGI IMG/M metagenome (GOLD analysis project Ga0074195, IMG submission 64525) | Bioremediated contaminated groundwater from EPA Superfund site, New Mexico - Sample HSE6-23 | ecosystem: Environmental > Aquatic > Deep subsurface > Groundwater > Contaminated ... | reverse complement strand
CGGACGTAATCGCGCCCAGTTCTTCCAGAGGCTGGCAAGCCAGCGTCACGGCCTCCTGCCAGGATCGGCATTGTTCACGAAACTGACAGGCAGAAAATAGCGCAGATGTCATTGTGTTCTCCTTATTTCAGAGCAGCAGACCGCATTGCGGTCTGCCAACCCGAACTATCTGAGGGCTTCAAAGAGTGCGGTCGCCGAAATACCGTATTTCTCTTTCAACTGGCGGCTATTGCCTGATTCCGTAAACGTATCTTGTGTCCCCAGTCGGATTAATCTCGTGGTTAATCCTTCCTCCGCCAATACTTCAGCAACCTGTCCGCCAAGCCCACCGGTGATCGTGTGATTTTCAATTGTTGCGATCTGCGGGCAGTTGGCAATCAGTTGCAGAAAGCGCTGGCGGTTAAACGGTTTTAGCATAGCGACGTGAATCAGCTTGCCACGTTTTCCCTGGGCGCACAGCTGCACATAACCTGCGCTTGCCTGCTCCAGAACGGTCCCTTCATAGAGAATGGCGAAGTCATTGCCTGAGTCCTCCACGGCGGCGATATCGGTCACTCGCGGAACGGCAGATTTATCGCGCACGGGCATCGGTTCTCGGGCTACGCGAATATAGACCGGACCGGGAATGTTTACTGCCTGTTCAAATGCGGACTCAACTTCTTCAGCGTCGGCAGGCGTTAGAATTGTGAGCCCCGGCAGTACGCGCGTCAGGGCCAGATCTTCCAGCGCATGATGCGATGCGCCGTCAGGTCCATCATCCATTCCTGGGTGGCTACCAACTAATTTAATGTTAGCTTTGGCGTAGCACGCCTGGCGCAGTTGAGTCCAGGCGGTGCCTGTCACAAACATCGCAAAGTTAACGTAGAACGGAATATTTCCTTCCAACGCCTGGCCAGTGGCAAAGCTCATTGCCGATCCTTCCGCAATACCCATTTCAAAGAAAGCGTCTGGATAGACGGCCTGGAACTGGTCAGTGCGGGTGGAGCTGGCTAAATCACTATCAATGGCGACAATGGGATAGCCCTTTTTTTTCAGGGCAATGAGTGCGTTACCAATTTCATCACGTGGGGCTTTCATCACTGCAACTCCTCCATAGCCTGCTGATATTGTTCGGTGGTTGGGGTTTTTGAATGCCAGTCACCGTTATTTTCCATATAGCTAACGCCACTGCCTTTGGTGGTATGCGTAATAATGGCGACAGGTTTTCCTTTCAGATGGCGTGAAAGCATCAGCGTGTCGGCAACCTGATGCATATCGTTACCGTTATGGAGTTCGAGTACGTGCCAGCCGAAAAGACGCACTTTGTCGGCCAGAGGTTCCAGATTCACCACTTGATTAACGGGGTCGTGGGAGGAAAAACCGTTGTAGTCAATAATCGCCACCAGGTTATCCATCTTCATATGGCCTGCCTGTTGTAGCGTCTCCCAGATTTGCCCTTCGTGCATTTCGCCATCGCCAATGATGGCGAAAACGCGCTGTGATTCCCCCCGCTGTTTTTTGGCTGCCGCCATACCAAAGGCAATGGATAATCCCTGGCCCAGCAGGCCGGTTGTTGCATCGACTTCGGGCAGAGATTTGATGCTAGGGTGCCCCTGTAAACGTGAGTTAATTTGTCGAAAAGTATTAAATTCGCTGCGCTCAATTTTGCCTTTTTGATGCAGCATGGCGTACTGAGCAGCAACCGCATGACCTTTGCTCATGACCACGCGAGCGCGAGGGGCGCAGGAGAAGTCCACCTCTTGATCGTAAATCCAGGTCAGAATGTCGATGATGGACAATGCACCGCCAGGATGGCCAATGCCTGATTCATAAATCATGGTGACAATATCCCGGCGAGCAGCCAGCGCATGGGATTTCAATTCATCAATATTCATGTTCATTCCTTATCAGGGCAACATTTTGCCGATGTAATAAACCACTAAGCCGAGGGCGACAAAATCTGTCTCCGGGAAGCTAGTACCGGACAATCCAACCGACTCCATGATGGGATAGATGAGTGCCGGGCCAATACCAATTAATATGCCAGTGACAAAGCTACCGGCGATGGCCCCTTTCCAGCCTCCTGACGCATTACCGAAGACGGCGGCGGTAGCACCAATGAAGAAGTAGGGGATGGCGACGGGGATAATGACCGTTTGCCCAATTAATGCGAGTACCCCCATAACCACCAATCCACCCACAAAGGAAGAGATGAAACCTAAAACGGTGGCGGTTGGGGCATACGGAAAGACGACTGGGCAATCCAGTGCGGGTTTGGCGTTCGGGATAAATTTTTCAGAGATGCCCAGAAATGCCGGGACTATTTCTGACAACAGCAAGCGAACGCCGGTGATGATGATATAAAGCGATGCGGTAAACGTGAGTGACTGGAATAGCGGATATACCAACCAATGCATTCCACCGGCGGCGGCCGTTACCGCTTCTTCGCCTGCGGCAAGCGCCGCGATGTAATAGAAAATACTGACAGAGATGGACACGGAGACGATGTAATCTTTAAAAATCCCCAACCATCCGGGAAGATTTAGCTTTTCTGTTGACTGCTTAGGATCGCCCACTTTCGAACCGATCCATCCCGATAGCGCGTAGGCCAGAGTAACGTAATGACCCATCGCGATTTCATCATTACCGGTAATCTTACGCATCCACGGCTGAGCGATAGCTGGATAGACACAGGCCGCAAGCCCCAGCAGTATGGAGCCGACGATGATTGTTGTTACATCGCTGTAGCCAAGCGCCTTAAGCGTAACGGTTAAGAGGGCAGACAGATACAGATTATGTTGGCCCGTCAGGAAGATGTATTTGAACGGCGTTACGCGGGCAAAAAACAAGTTCCAGCCGAAACCAACGACCATGATGAGTGAAACGCACATGGCAAACTTGGTCTGTGCCAGCCCAGTTAACGCTTCGGCTAACGGCATCACACCTTTCAGACCGAATCCATCGCTGAATAAGGTCTGAAAATTACCTAAGGATGTCACCGCAATCCCTGCTCCGCCGGCAAATACCAGAAATCCGACGATGGTTTTAAAGGTACCTGAAAGTACTTTTTCGATGGGTTTACGCTGGATAAGCAAACCAATTAGCGCAATAAAGCCAACTAAAAGTGGGGTTACACCCAAAATGTCGAATACAATGAACTTTAGGAGATCCATATTTCCCCCGGAGAGGTTAGTTGTTTTGAACAACGCTGGTGAGCGCAGATTCCATTTCTTCGCTGTTCATCAGATCGGTGATACCGATTGCTCTGAACCCGGCGGCTTCTACCTCATCGGTCAGGTCGCTCATGGTGATCACGAAGTCGATGTTTTGCCAGGTTCGTAGCCCTGACAGGACATCGTGTTCAAGATCGATATCCCAGCCATGTTTATCGATGACTTTTTGGGCTTTGATTTTCAGCATTAGTGAACTGCCCATACCGGTACGACAGACGATCAGACCTTTCATTAGACGTTCTCCTGTTTGTAAAAATAATTATTTTTAATTATCATTGGCGCGATAAAAATTATTATCGCAAAGCCGGGCAAAGTATGTGACAGCATTTGCATTTTGTGCAAAAAGGCGAAAAATGAGTCAAATAGATACTAATTTATTGATTAACATAAGAAATGGGGCTTCAGAGCTTAGTCCGATCCTGGAAAAGGTAGGGCGTTTTATCACTGAAAATCCTGATTTTGTGATGCGGCATACGATAACCGAGCTGGCCGATTCTATTGATACCAGTGAGGGGAGTATCACTCGTTTTTGCCGTGCCTTTGGTTTTAAGGGGTTTTCTGATTTCAGAACGGCTCTTGCACTGGAGCAAGGAGCTGCACGGCCGAATGATGGAGGAAGTGAGGAGACGGCGGCGGTACTGGCAAGCGTTTGTGACAGCAATGCCATCATTGACAGCAAAGAGTTGCAGGCGGTTGCGACCTGGTTAAATCAGCTCAGTAATATTGCAATTTATGCGGTAGGTACTGCGGTGCCGGTGGCGTTATTCCTGCAAATCAATCTGGTGCAGATGGGGAAAATAGCCAGTTATATCGACCGGTTTTATCCGGCGGCTATCTCTCCGTTGGCGGACAGCCAAAAAACAGGGATTATCGTTATTCATACAGAACAAGTCTCTACCGATATGATGCAGTCGCTGACGCTAGCGAAGGAACAAGGCATAAAAATTCTCTCGTTAACTCGCGGATCGTTTGCGCCATTAAATCGGCTTTCTGACTGGAATTTGCAGGCGGCGGTTGCATTACAGGGGGAAGGTGAGTCTGGTTTTGCTGAAATTGCTGGTGCGATGATGGTGGCAGATCGCATACTCAGTGCTCTGGAAGAGCAGGATGAGCGTTACGTGCAGTGTCGTAAAGCACACCAGAAACGTATTTTCTCTATTGAAAGCGTGACCAATAAACTTTCAGAATATTTTATGTCGTAGGCATCGAACGTTGGCGTCGCGCTACTCAAGCAGAGCGCTGCGACGCCGTGGTCGTCATACCTTAGTACATTACTTTATGACCATACTGCTCAAGAATGCCTTTCACGCGCTCCATGGTCTCTTTCTTCGGTGGCTTAACACCGTCAAGTTTGTACTCTTCACCCATTGCCACCCATTTGTGTTTGCCCAGCTCATGGTATGGCAGCAGTTCGATTTTCTCTACGTTGCCCATATCGCGGGTAAACTCGCCCAGGCGGTGCGCGGAGTCGTCATCGTCAGACCAGCCAGGCACAACGACGTAGCGGATCCACACCTTGATGTCTTTATTGGACAGGTAACGTGCGAACTCAAGCGTACGATGGTTAGATACGCCCACCAGATTCTGATGGATTTCATCGTTCATCTGTTTGAGATCGAGCATCACCAGGTCGGTGACTTCCAGCAATTCATCGATCACCGGATCGTAGCGGCGAACAAAACCGTTGGTATCCAGACAGGTATGAATACCTTCTTTTTTACAGGCACGAAACCAGTCGCGTACAAATTCAGCTTGCAGGATAGCTTCGCCACCGGACGCTGTCACACCGCCACCGGAGGCGTTCATAAAGTGGCGGTAGGTCACGACCTCTTTCATTAACTCGTCGACGGTGACTTCTTTGCCGCCGTGCGTATCCCATGTGTCACGGTTATGACAATACAGGCAGCGCATCAGGCAGCCCTGGAAGAAGGTAATAAAACGGATGCCCGGGCCATCAACAGTGCCACAGGATTCAAAGGAGTGAATGCGACCAATAACTGACTTGGTAGCCCCCGATGCAGCGGGGTTTTCTTTTGTATTACAGTGATTTAAATTACTCATATCGCTCTAATTCGCTCTAAGTAGCTCTGGTTTATGGACGCATTATGGACATTCCAGACACCGGATTTAGTGTCACTGCATCTTGCAGGAAATCCGGCGCGAAATGTGCGTAGGTCATAGTTTGCTGTATGTTTGAATGACCCAATATGCGCTGCAATGTGATTATGTTACCTCCATTCATTATAAAATGTGTGGCAAATGTGTGCCTCAAAACATGTACGGCCTGCCCATCTGGTAAATCGGGTTTAACCTCTTTTAAGGCGGTACGTACTTTGTAGTAACTGGCGTTAAAGAGCCTGCCTGAGTTTTTTTTCTTAATTCGCTTTATTAGGTCAAGCGAAAGGGGGATTGTCCTGCGCTTCCCGTTTTTGGTTTTCATGAATGTAACCATCTGATTTATGATGTGTTCGGCTTTTAAGTCAGAAACCTCACCCCATCTGCCGCCGGTTGACAAACAAACTAGAACGGCGCTGCGCTCGTCGCCATCAAGGCGGGCTAACAGAGCTTCAATTTCCTCGCCTGACAAAAAAGCCATTTCGAAAGAAGCCTCTTTCAACCGCTTGATATCCCTGAATGGATTAGGGCAGTTGTATTCCTCAGCATCAATCAGTTTTGTGAATACGCCGCTCATCATTGCCATATGTCGGTTTACACTGGCAGGTTTCAACCCCTCATTCATCATCAACACCCGGTAATCGGTTATCGATTTTTTGGTAAGTTGATCAGCTCTGGTTATACCCATTTCCTCAAACTTTGCGGCTATTGTTGTAAGTCGACCCCTTTCGATATCCCCGCGGGGGTGCATCTTGCCGTGATATATCCACCAACGTTCTAAAAGTTCGGTAATTCTTCTTCGGTCTGCTGGTTTTTCAATCCACTCTTTATTGTGAAAATTAACCAGTACATGACGTTCAAAGGCTTGCGCCTCGCCCTTTGTGATAAATTTGCGCCTGATGCGTTTTCCGTCTGCACCCTGCGGCCTTACGTCCACTTCATATCGACCGTCATCGAGTTTCTTAATGCTCATAAGATTCTCCATGCGGTGTATAAATTCTTCTTTTGTGCCTTTGACGCTATTTTTTGCGGTTTGAGTCTCCAGTGGTTACTTTGCTCGACATATTTGTTAACAAGTAAACAAACTTTGTAATAAATATGTGCGCGGTGAATGGTTAACCAGTCTTTTGGCCTGAGTGCTGCGAGGTTGTTAAATCTTGCCCAGAGTGTGCGAGTGCCGGAGCTATCTGTCCGGCTTCGGGATCAATCTCATCAAACATGAACCAATCGCGGTACTTACGAAATCGTGGGTGTTTCAAAAGTCGTACGACGGCATCATGAGAAATAGATGATTTTCCATTCTCGTATCCAACATACGTTACGTAGTTAATTCCTGTCATTTCAGCGACTTCCTTCTTTTTTAGCCGCTCTGACTCGCGAATTAGCTTCAACTTCTCTTTGATCTCAATTGACATAATGAATCAGATCTCTTATTTTTAATCCGAATTGATATCCGTAATGCAACGCTAAGCGACTCTAAGTAGCTCTAGTTGTAACGGCTCCAATAAGAAGGATAGCAAAATGAATGTCAGATCAGAAAAAAATGATGGGATTGAACATGAGTTATCTGTTCCAGAACCATGCAAGAGAAATGCAGTTAGGTTGGCAGAGAAACCGTCAGATCTTTTGTCGAAAGAAGGTTTTGCACTCTATATCGGTAAAACCCCTCGTGCAGTGGCTGAGATGGCTAAGTCTGGAAAATTGCCTGCTTTCTACATGACGGATCCTTTGAAACCCGGTGGTAATGCGGAATTGTGGGTTAATCGTCTTGAGTGGGATAAATATGCTGCGCAGTTGGTGCAAGACGCTCCGACCGAGTGGCATGACTGGAAAAACCGTATTAGCTACAGCAAGTCGACTCATGGTCGCGCGGTTGCTTAGGGGAAAACTTATGAATGAACCTCGTTGCATTGCTCAGTTACTTCGTAGAGAAAGCCCACGTCCGATGCCGTTCAAAATTACTCATGGTAAAGGACGGAAGGGAATCATCATTCGCACAGGTAAGCCGGGATTTATTTCCATGGTTAAACGCTTCATAAAATCCAGAGGGTTATCGTTATGACGGTTATGACTTTTGCCATTGTGGACAAACAACCTGCCGCCCTTCGCGGTCTGATTGGAAAGTATCTGGCCGCGCCTCGCTGGTCTGATACCTGTGATTTTTATAACCAGATGATGGAGCGCGAGCGCCTGACAATTTGCTTTCATGCTCAGTTAAAACAGCGTCACGCAAATATGCGCCTCGAGGAAATGAACGACGCCGATCGCGAGCGTCTGATAAACGCGATTGACGAGCTGCGTAATACCTTTTCTAAATCCCGCCAGATGGGCGCGAGTGCTTCAACGTTTGTCGGGCGCATGACCGTCAGCCAGCGTCGCGCACTTTTCATGCATGCCGGTTTAACTGAAAAAGAATTTAATCAGCCCGTCTGGCGCACCGATGAGGCGTCATGTTATTGGCGTGAGAAGCTATTACGCGCACTGCGTGAATTGATTGCGCTATTTGAAAACGCACCAACGATATTAACATCGGTAAAGCCTGAACAGTATTTACATTAATTAGTTTTGCAGTGAATTTAACGCGCTTAACTGCGCGGGGCTTTCTTTTATCTGGAGAATGGAATGAAAGAATTAATAGAGCTTATTTATAAAAGCAATACTTGCGAGGTATTTGATTGCTGGCGTTTTATTAAAAAACAAAAGCAAGTATTTATTTTTGATGTTGATGTAAACAAAATCATTTCAGCAGTTTTAGACGAATATTTTGCACCCGGCGAAGTTGGTTATATGTTTTACCTTGCCTCTAAACCTTCTTTTGTGCCAGCCAGTGCTACAGCCGTTTCTTTGTCGGCGAGTGATATCAACAAAATCGTGAAGTACGTTTGGCGAGAGCAACAGCGCCGCCGCCGTGCCGAGCGTCGCGAATTCGGTTTTGATGATGGTATCCCTTTCTAAACCACTAGAAAAATAAGGTGAGTTCTAATGCCTGATAATGACCATGTTAGTTCTGTAATTATTAATAAGTGGCTAGCAATCGGCGCACTACCGAACGGAGATTATCAACTCGCGGAGTTGCGTCACGATAAACAAGCGGAAGGTTTCGCACAGACTGTTATCGCAATTTATCAGAATGAATTAAATCTCATATCTGACTCGGTGAATCTGCTGGTTAAGCGCGCTGTTTTTTGTCGGGACGTTTCCACAAATGAAGAGCTGGTCACTGTGACTACTGATTTTGTTCAGCGCTGTATTGATGGTATTTCGTTGCTTAAAAATAAAGAGGATAAAAATGTCAATTCGTATTGAAATCGGCGACCGCTATGTCGTCACCAGTGACCAGTTTCAATTTATTTTATGTGAAAAGAAAATTGCACTGACCGGTAAAAATGCGGGTAAAGAGTGGCTGAATACTGTCGGCTATTATCCGAAATTAAGCCAGCTTGTTTCCGGTTTACTGCATCATTCAATCCTGACCGGCGACGCAACCGCATTTGAATCGCTGGCCGTTCAGGTTGAGCGCGTGGCCGAACAATGTCAGGTGGCTTTCTGCAACGATGACCGTTGAGAATCGGGGGCGTGTCGCCCCTTCGCCACCACCACCATTTCGCAAAAATGCCGGTGAGCCCTTCACCGGCGCTTTCCCATGGAATAAACCAAAAGCGGCCATTGGTCGCGACAGACCTCTTACACGTGCCGAATTCCGTCAGGTGCAAGCGGTTTTATTCAAGATTGACCGTCTGCCGTTCTTTCTACGCTCGCATTTCACCTCGCGTTATAACTACATACGCCGCACTAAAAGTCCTGTGCATGGGCTGTTTTACCTGAAAAAAACATTTGAGGAACGGCTCTGGCCGCGCCTCGAGCGTGTTAATCAGGTGTACGGGATGGACACCAGTAAATCGATACGGCTTTTATCCGAACGCGATGAATTTGAAACGCTGCCGGACATGAATGACAAAGTGCTGAAGAAATTCGCCGCCCGATTATCTGCACAGATTTTCATGGCGTATGAAGAATTTAGCGATGAATACACCGAGGCATACGGGAGCAAAGAGGCGCTGTTTACCGATGATGCTCAATCGTATCTTTACGGCCACCTCGCTGGCGCGGTGCGCGCGCTTAACATCACTCCGATGTACTGGAAGAAATACCGGAAAGGTCAGATGACCATCCGTATGGCCTACTCGGCTATTGCGCGCATGATGAATAACGAGTGGTGGGTCAGCCAGCTTAAAGCCCAGCGCATGCGCTGGCGTGAGTCCCTGCTGATTGCTGCCGGTGAGGTCAATAAAGACCGTTCACCGTATGCCAGCAAAACAGCAATCAGGGATGTTCACGCGCGCCGCCTGGCTAATCTGGAGTACCTCAAATCCTGCGAGCTCGAGAATAAAGCGACCGGCGAGCGTATCGACCTGATTAGCAAGGTTATGGCGAGTATTTCAAACCCTGAAATTCGTCGTATGGAGCTGATGAATACCATCGCCGGTATCGAGCGTTACGCCGCATCAGTCGGCGACGTTGGCATGTTTATCACCATCACCACGCCGTCAAAATATCACCCGACCCGTCAGGTTGGAAAAGGTGAGAATAAAACCGTTCAGCTTAATCACGGCTGGAATGATGAGGCGTACACGCCGAAGGATGGTCAGCGCTATTTATGCGGCATCTGGAGCAAAATGCGCACGGCATTCAAAGATAATGATTTGCAGGTGTACGGGATGCGCGTTGTTGAGCCTCATCACGATGCAACTCCCCACTGGCATATGATGTTGTTTTGCAAACGCAGCCAGCGTAAGCAGATTATCGACATTATGCGTCGCTATGCGATGAAGGAAGACGGTAACGAGCGAGGAGCGGTGCGTAATCGCTTCGAGGCTAAACACCTCAACAAAGGCGGTGCGGCTGGCTATATCGCAAAGTACATCGCTAAAAATATCGATGGTTATGCGCTCGACGGCCAGCTCGATAAAGACACCGGCAAACCCCTGAAAGATACCGCCTCAGCGGTCACCGCATGGGCGTCAACATGGCGCATCCCTCAGTTTAAACCGATTGGTATCCCGACGATGGGCGCATATCGCGAGCTCCGTAAACTGCCTCGCGGCGTCAGTATTGCCAGCGATTTTGATGAGCGTGTTGAAGCGGCTCGCGCGGCTGCTGATGAGGGTGAGTTTGATTTCTATATTGCCGCACAGGGTGGCGCGAATGTCAGGCGTGATGACCAGACCGTCAGGGTTGCGCGCACCACGACCGATGAGGTTAACGAGTATGAAGAGGATATCGAGAGAGTCGTCGGTATTTACGCCCCACATCTTGGCGCGGGTCACATTCGGATCACCCGTACATCAGAATGGCGCATCGTTCCAAAGGCCGTTGCCGTTGAGTCTTTGACTTTAAAAAGCGGCATCGCCGCGCCTCGGAGTCCTGTCAATAACTGTGGGTTACCTGCCAACGGAAACGCCACGGATATGACACCTACGCCGTCTGAGCAAGCCGCAGCGGTGCTAAATCTCATTGATGCCGGGGTTATCGACTGGAGTGACCCGGAGGCTGTGAGGGTGCTCAGGGACGCGCTAAAGGCGGGGGCTAAACCTCAAAACAGGCAACAAATAAACCGATCACCATTAAAGCCGGATGAATTAGCACCTTCAGCG
>Ga0074195_1004710_pt1 | contig 10982 bp, 9 predicted proteins | sample EPASupsiteHSE623_FD_64525 | JGI IMG/M metagenome (GOLD analysis project Ga0074195, IMG submission 64525) | Bioremediated contaminated groundwater from EPA Superfund site, New Mexico - Sample HSE6-23 | ecosystem: Environmental > Aquatic > Deep subsurface > Groundwater > Contaminated ... | reverse complement strand
CGGTCTGATCCTGTTCTTGGTAAGGACTGCCCATAGTGGCGCGTCTGGGTTGTCGGCGTGTGGGTGGCAGGCGGTCCAGTTTGCCAGGTGCGGCACGCTGAATATCACGCGGACCTGGCGGGATCCTGTCTTTCCTCGCACCGTGAGTATGGCGCCGTTGGTGTCGAACGTGACGTGCTTGAGCTGCATGTTTCCAAGCTCGCCGACGCGACAGCCGCTCTCCCAAAGTAGTGAGATGTACGCTTTGTCTCGAAGATTCGTGGCTTGTCCGATGAGCTTGTGAACCTCATCCTGCGTCACGAGTTGGCCTTCTGCTGGCACGTGCAGGTCCTGGCAGGCAATCCTTGTTGACATCCACGCCACCTCGGGTGCGCTGCTTCCGGCCGGCGTGTTCCTGAGGTGCCCGTAGAGTCGCTTGAGGAGCACGCGCAGGTCCTTTCTTGTCCATGCGCTGTACTCGCGTCGCTGCTCAAACGACAGGACGAGCTTCTTGATGTCGTCGGCAGTCGCGTCCTGGAAGTCCTTGTCAAGAAGAACGGCTAGTCGGCGCAGCCAGCCAAGATACTTGATCTGACGCGGCACACTCAGACCGCGCAAGGCAATCTCTTGGACAAAGTCCAATATCACAAGCTTGTTCCTCTCGCTAGTCGGTGACTTGGCGAGCGCCGCGCGCTCCTGTTCAAGAATTCTGCTGTAGTTGTGGATGTCAATTGCCATGTGGTGTGTCCTCCGGACTCAAGCACCTTCATACAGCGTCACCGCTCTTATGCAAGGTGGTCCTCCTGTGGACACACCATGGGCATCACACCCATGATCTGAATGCCCCCGCCGGGATTTGAACCCGGGTCGAAGCCTTTCCTCGTCGGTATTGGCCGACTCGAGAGGGCTTCATGATTGGCCGGACTACACTACAGGGGCGTGTTATTTTTGAGAACGGTGAACCCTTTTTATATATTATCCTCGATTGAGGAGGTACGTGTGTTTTATGCCCTCAAAACACACATCAGATCGCGATTCGCTTGATCGAGGGTATCCTGTCAAAATCAGCATCGTCGGACACAATCTCGCTGATCCCCAGCTCTTCCATGATCGCCGCATGGATCGCGTCCCTGGGTCGGAGGCTATTCTGTTCGATGAAATCGATCGCCCGGAGGGGGGTGAGGCTTGACACAGGTCTGACATCGAGGTTTGGGATCGAGTATATATCCTCAACAACAGACCTAAGTTCATCTCTTCTATTGTTCTTTATCAAGACCCACATCACTTCATCGATAGTCAGGGCTGATGTGACTGCCCTCTTCCCTCGCTTGATACCCGTGAGTATTGACCGCGCCCGATCTCCTATCTCACCACCATCCATATTCGCGAAAACGAACAGATTAGCGTCGAGATACAATCTTGCCACCCCATTTTCTGCCGAACTCTTCTTCGTAAAGCTGATCTCCCCTAACCCACTTAGAAACATCAGCATCGATCCGCTTCGCCCGCTCTTCCATACGGAGTATCGGGTCTCCTTCGATCCGCCTCACATGGAGGACTTTATCTCTCACTTCAAGAAACACAGCGGCGCTTTTCTCGATGCCTATCTCTTCCCTCATGTGCTTTGGGATTACTAGCTCACCCCTTGCGCTAACCGTGGCTCTGACCATACTGTTTCTAATTATCTTGGGATATTTAATCCTTTCGGAATGGCTTTCCGAAAGATTCGGAAGCTTAATCGGATTCTATAATACTATCTCTAAGTAGTAACATTTATATGCTCGCGATGATTATCAGGTACATCAGCTATGTATAAACCGGGTGGAAACGTGGCAAAACAGTTCATAATCACAAAACGGATCGCAAAGCACGGCAGCCAGGCTATAATAGTAGTCCCGAGAATACTCGAGACACAGCTTAAGCCAGGCACGCTCGCGCAGATCACGATCGATGTCTTGGAAGGTGAGGCATGATGGCTGGGTCTGATGTGTCAGTGCTTAGGATGCTGCTCGGTGACGATTACATCCGGTTCGAGAAAGACGTGATCCTTCGATCCCTTGAACAGCTCGCTGAACAAGGCAAGCTGTCGAGGAAGACCCTGTCCAAGATAAAATTGGGACTTGAGCATGGCGAATCCATCCCTATCACTGAAGAAGCGCTAGACTATCAAAGCCGCAATGGGCGCGACGGGGGAGCATTCCTGCGCGTCTCGATAGACCTCCCTGATGGAGTGAAACTCCAGAACTTCGTCAAAGTGCACTCGGATGAGAATAAGTTCAAGAATGAATCCTCGATCACTTCGGTCCTCCATGAGAGCGGATCGAAATATGCGCTCCCTCTTTTCTATGTCGATGGAGAACGGAACTTGATGTCGACGCCATTCATCGCCGCTGACAGCGCATTATCCTATTTCACCAATAATCCTAAAGAACAAGAACAACTGCTGACTGATTGCGTCGACGCGCTGTTCGACACCTACTCTCGGGCAAGGGCCCACTCAAAGGAGATCCAGCCTCTAGTCAAAGGGGGCAAGGACGCGATCTCACGCATCAAAGACATAGCATTGCCGTGGCTCACTGGAACTAAAGAGGCCTCCGGGCTCGATGGTCTGCTCAAATCTCTCAAAGAGAACTACGACAAGAGCCATGATGACTCGACTCATGTACTGATACACGGTGATCCACAACTATGCAACTTCCTCAAGTCATCCGACCAAGTCTACCTCATCGACTGGGAGATGGCTCGGATGGGAAACTTGCACCAAGACATATACCGCTTGCTGCTGCGCACTGGAGATGATACCCCACTGAGGAATAGCGTGCTAAACCGTGCGTTCTTGTTATCCAAAGAAAAGCTGGACTATACTGGAGACGAATCCAAGTTCCTAGAACAGTACCGCCGGTTCGAGATCGGAGAGCACCTCTACGTGGCTGGTGTCTTCAAAGACCTATCACGGAGCTGTCATATCGACGCGAAAAAGGCACTGACTGAAGCCGCAAACCTATACTTCAACAAATCGCTACGCTCTGCCCGATCGCTAGGGCTAGACGATCTCGCTGAATCGCTCAGGTCTTCGTCTAGATCATTCAATTGCACAGAGATGACTGAGAACGAATATGAATATTTCGACGAGATGGTGAGCGTATCAAGCGCAGGGTTCAGCGAGTACTTCCAGCAGTCGATGCCTGCCAGCAAAGAGGAAGTGAAGTCGATAAAATCCGTGCTCCAGAAAAAGAAGAGGGACGGATGGTTCAAGAAGACCGCCAAAGCGCTTGTGGTAACTGCCGGTATCGTAGCTGGGATGGCTGTGGGTGGCGTCGGGCATGAATATCTAACCAGGAAGCCAGCTGATGAGGTGAAATACCTTACCATATCTCCCCATCTAGAATTCGAGTCGTTCCCCTTCGACAAATTCCTCAATGATCCTGAAATCAAAAAAATCATCGGCGGGGGTTATGAAGAGTACCGCTCGTCTAACCGGCTCAATTATCTTGGATACCTGGGGATGAACAATGCGGATGACGTCACTAGGCACACTAAACTCTCCCCAGACCAGTATCTTCGGCTCATATGGGGTCATCCCAAACTTTTCCCGAAATACTTCGCAGAGACAGATCGCGAATCGGTGATAGGCATGGCTTCAGAGAAATATGGACTCAAAGGGGACAATGTCAACCCATTCTTGCAGCTGATCTGGAACAATGTAAAGGACCATAACTTCGGTTCAACCATCGTGCGCGAGAAATTTACAGGGCTCCCTTATGAGATTCTAGATGAGATAGCAGGGGAAGCGCCAAAAGACGGACGGACGATGGAGGCGCTGATAGATGTATCAGCCAAGTATTTCAGGCAGCTATTAGAAGAGAAAAAACTAAGTGTCCCTGAAGCGATAGCCGTATACTATTGCGGGGAAGACGCAATCCGCAAAGCCAAATGGGCTGCCTACGAAACTGAAGCCAAACGGAGAAAAATCCCTCCTTCAGGGAACGAAATAGACCCCCTCTGCAAGGAGACAAAAACTTTCTGGAAATACTGCCATCACCTGCCCGCAGGACGCGGAAAAGAGTTGGCGATATACGCAGCGGTGAACTCCGCCTATGAGCACACATCCTCTTTTTCGGACGGATGCGTTCCCGCAGAATGGGAGAAAAGAGATGTCATCTCACGAAAATACAAAGAAGTGTCTGACAAGCCAGCTGATGAGCGGTGATCCTTCGCTGAATCACTCCTCAGGGCGTTTGTCCAGGAGGTCGGATATGATCGGGCTTGTCCCTATCTGGATGAGGCGGAAGATCTCCCTGATATGAACGAAGACTACAGCTTCCCTGCCTCTTGACTGCTCGAGCGCCTTGTAGCAGAGGCCGAACTGGTACTGCTTCTTGAGCTCCATGAGCTTGTGGAGGTCCTTGAAATCCCGCTTATAGTGAAGATCGTAGTATAATCCGAAGTAATCCTTAAGACCTGCAGACAGGTCCAGCATCTTCTTGTCCACCTTGACATTGTGCTCGCTGCAATACAGATATAGATAGTAGGCAGCATGCTCGATATGCATCAGCCAGGTCAGCAGCTCCCATGACAAGATAGGGCTCTTGTGCGTCGATTCCCGGACAGCGATCCTCTTGCAGAAATAAGTGAACTTGTCAATCTCGGTCTTGAGTTCTCTTATGTAGTCCATGCGCTTGAAGCTGCCAAGCTTCATGCTCTCGTCGATGACTTCGAGAGTCTCCTTTATTATAAGGAAATTCTTCCTGAGCAGGTTGTCGAACTTGTCCTCTGAAGGCTCTGAAAGGTTGGTGAGCGTGCAGGTCGTGCCATCTTTTGTGACCTCAAAGCCGAGCAAGAGGTCCTTTACTATCCGCTTAACCTCGGGGAAAGCCTTATCGTCGACTTTCTGTATGATCATCTCATCGAAACCCCTCCTGTGGAGATGGGTGAGTATGAGCCACAGGTCCGGCCGGTTCTGGCGCGTGAGCTCAAATGTGAACGACTTCTTGCCTTTAGAGGGGGCTTCGACTATTATGGCAGCTTCCGTCTCCGTGATCTGGACCTGATCATTCTCGTCGAGGCCCTTCTGGTCGATCCACTTCTTAGGGAGGTAGATCGTGAACCCTCCCTTGCCTTGCTTGATGAGCTTTCGGTGCATGGGTGATATGAAATAATTGAAGTATTTAAATTTGCTGTATACTTAAACAGATTAATATTACTAATATGCGATAGATATTACCCATCACAGCTACTATCTATAGTTGTCACCAATGACTCACAAGCGAGGATTCCGGGGTGCTTGGGATGTTCCTGGTGCGATGGGGTGAATGAACATGAAGCAGACAATCGCGATATTGGTCATGCTGATGCTGATAGTGACCGGATGCTCTTCAAATGACGCTTTGACTGGAAAGACCGCAGAAGGATCTGACCTCCCGATAAAGATAGGCTGGATAGGCGGACTGACCGGGACTGGAGCAGTCTACGGTACAATAGCCCTGAACGCTGCGCAGCTAGCAGTCGAGGACATCAACAACGACGGCGGGATAAACGGCCGGAAGATCGAACTGGTGGCCGAGGACGGGAAGTGCGAAGGAGCTACCTCCGCGACTGCCGCGAGCAAACTTCTGGAAATCGATGGAGTCAAATACATCCTTGGCGGGCACTGCTCAACAGAATCACTATCCATACTGCCCATCGCGGAACAGAAGGGCGCTTTCATACTGGCTGGAGCCACATCATCCGACAAATTCCCCGGAACCAACAAGAAGGCTTTCAGGACCACAACGCCGACTCCCCAAGTCATGGCTGAAGAAGCTCGGCTCGCTTATGCGAATGGAGCCAGGACCGCTTCGATACTATACGAACAGAAAGATTATCCTGAGGGCAACGCCAGATACATACAGGAATACTTCACGGACCTGGGCGGAAAGGTCATATCATATGAGGCATTCCAGCCTGGGACGAACGACTTCTCGACGCAGCTGCTCAAGATCAAGCAGCTCGACGCGGACGCAGTATTTCTCTTTGTGCAAGGCCCGGACACTGCAGCGACACTTGTGAAACAGATAGCTGAGATTGGATTGAAACAGAGAATATACTCTGACCTGATGGTAGTCAGCGCGGCGACATATGAAAAAACCGGAAGCAAGCTGCCTTCGGACGCCTACTCAGTGAGCGTGCACGCAGATGTAGAGAACAACCCTCACACAAAAGGATTCATGGACAGATACGTCTCCAAGTACGGACCCGCCCCTATGGACCCCATCTTCGCCACCGAGTCATACGACTCGGTCAAGATTGTGGCTGAACTCGTGAAATACTGCGGAGACGACACCGACTGCGCAAGGGTCAGGATGACCTCTAAAGAATGGGATGGGGTCACCGGGATGTTCAAGTTCGGAGAAGACGGCAACCCAAACATGCACATCGCAAAGATACACGTCGAGAATGGGAAGGTCGTGGCTGAGGCGATTGGAGAGGTTGGAGATCTCTCTTCCAGCGGGAAAGTCAAGACCGCCCCGGTCAAGATAGGGGTGATCGTACCACTGACCGGAGACCTTGCCGAATACGGGATCGCGTTCCGGAACGGTCTGACACTCGCAGAAGAAGAGACTGGCTGCGGGAAAGGATTTGAATATATCCTTGAGGACAACAAGTATGACCCCAAGAATGCGGTAACCGCTTTCTACGACCTCAAAGACGTCAAGAACGTCAGCATGATAGTGAACTGGGGCGCATACCCATCCAGCGCGGTGGCACCATTGGCAAAAGATACAGGATTCCCTCTAATCGCGGTAACCACAACTCTTGCACCGGAGGTCCGAGGGCCGAACACGATAAGAGGAATGGGCGACCCGGACAAGCTCGCTTCAGCCTTAATGTCTTACCTCCGGTCGAAGGGTGTGAAGAAGATCGGATTCGTAGAGGTCCAGAACCCCTTCCTCGATAAGATGATCTCTAGCATGAAGGAACAGAAGAACCCGGATGAAACGTTGACTACAATCGACACTGTGCAGCCGACAGATATGGACTTCAAGAACTCAATCATCAAGGCAGAACACAGCGGAGAACAAGCCATCGGCGTCTTCCTGTTCTCAGGACAGATCAGGCAGTTCTACAAACAAAGGGCGCAGCTCGGGCTTGAGATACCCACATTCGGGACAGACTTCTTCGAGAGCCAACCAGAGATAGATGGTTCGGAGGGCACGATGGATGGAGCAGTCTATCCCACCTGGCACACAGAGACAGGGTTCGCCCAGAGGTATGAGGCGCGCTTTGCCGACGGGAACCAGATCGCCTATGCTGCCGGAGCGTACGACCTTTGCGGAATAATCAGCAAGGCAGACTTCACGACTAAGGATACCATAATCCCCTCGATCGAGCGACTGAAAGATCACACTGGCGTGGAAGGGACGATCAATGCCCTTGACAAAGACGGGGACCGGTTCCTGGATGTCCCTATAGACCTCAAAATAATACAGAACAGCACGATAAAAGTCATCGGCTGAATGGCGGTGAGAACCATGAGACAAACAATATCCACACTGACTATAATCGCGCTCCTCTTGTTAGGCGGATGCGCGACGCAGAACACTGACGTGAGATCGGCTGCCAAACCCCTAGTATTCGGTGTCGTGGCGCCACTGACTGGCACGAACGCATTCTATGGAACATTCACCAAAGCAGGCGCGGAACTCGCGATCGAAGAGATAAACAAAGCCGGCGGAGTAGACGGGCGGAATGTGCAGGTGATATTCGAAGACACCGCATCAGACAAAGCAAAGGCGACAAGCTCAGCGAAGAAGCTTGTCGAAGTCGATGGGGCAGATGCCCTGTTCGCGATGCTCACTCCGATGGCTGGGGCTGTGGCACCGGTGGCTGAGGAGTCTGGAGTGCCTTTGATCTATTGGTCACCTTCAACATCGTTCTCTGTGGGCAAGAAATACGTGTTCCAGGACTACTTCGACGCGGCAGGGACGTGCGAAATGCTGATGAGGCAGGCAGTCGAATCAGGAATGGTCAAAGTGGCGCTCTTTGGGGTCCAAGCTGAAGTATCACAACTATGCAAACAAGGAGCAGAGAGAGTCGGGGTCGTCTCAGCCTATGAGACTTACAACACCGGCGATTCAGACTTCAAGACACAATTCACAAAGATAGGACAAGGCAAGCCTGAAGCGATAATCCTATCGACATTCGCGCCTGACTGCAAAAACGCATTCAAGCAAGTAAGAGAGCTCGGGATCGACAGCACACTATTGCTTCCATACGCAGACACCGCTTGCGGGACAAAGGAGAACACTGAAGCCAACCTCGACCTGCTCAAAGACGCCTATGGCGCAGGATGGGACGTCGATGAAAACAGCATCGATCCTGCTTTCTTGGCTTTCAAGGAGAAGATCAACTCACGCGGCGGAACCACACAGATGGCAGGCAGCGTGATAATCTATGACAGCATCAAGACGATGGCGCAGGCTTATAGCGGATGCAGCGACGCCAAATGCGCGACAGACAACCTTCGCGCGATGCACGGATTCCCTGGGATCACAGGGCCGATAAGCTATGACGGAAGACAGACTGTAGCAAGGGGATTGATGCTAACAAAACTCGAGGACGGAAAATGGAAGAAGGTGAAGTGAAGATGAAGGACTCAACTAAGATGATGTTAACAATGGGTTTGCTCACCATCTTGATACTATCCGGATGTGCGGCAAAGACAGAGACTGCGACGTCGACTCAGGACAAGACGCCGATAAAGATTGGATGGATCGGACCGCTGACCGGTGCAGGAGCCTTGTATGGCACGACTGAGTTGAACGCGGCTAAGATCGCGGTAGAAGACCTGAACGCGGCTGGCGGGATAAATGGACGTCATGTGGAAATGATAATCGAAGACGGGAAATGCGAAGGCGCAACAGCCACAAGCACAGCAACAAAACTCATAGAGGTCGATGGAGTCCATCAGATACTCGGCGGTCACTGCTCGACAGAATCGCTGTCAATCTTGCCTATCACTGAGCCTAAGAAGGTCTTCGTCATCGCAGGAGCGACAGGGACTGACGTATTCACCGGAGCAGGGAAATACTCATTCAGGACATTTCCGAGCGCGAAGGGCCTGTACGGGAAACTAGCGGAAGCCGCTTATAAGACGGGCTCGCGGAAGGCCGCCATGATCGCAGAGAATAAAGACTGGCCGAAGGCAGTCGTTGGCGGATTCGCAGGCAGATTCAAAGAACTCGGCGGAGAGATCGTGGCGTCAGAGACATTCCCTCCAGGAGAGACAGACTTTAGGACCATGCTGCTCAAGATCCAGGAATCAAAGCCTGACTCGATAATGATCAGCGCGCAAGGACCTGACGCTGACGTGGGGATAATCTCACAGATGGCAGAACTTGGGATGGATATGCAGATCTACGGAGATGTCATCGCGGTGAGCAAGGGCGTCTACGATAAGACTGGAGGAAAACTTCCTAGCACAGCTATAGCAGGATTGCCTCTGGTTGACCCTGCCACATCACCCAAGACCCAGGATGTGCTGGATCGGTTCACCAAGAGATTCGGAGCGCCGCCACTTGGGACATACCACCCGCTTGAATCTTATGATGGCGTCATGGTGATGGCGGATGTCATCAAAGAATGCGGAGACGACGCGGATTGCGCCAGGAAATTGATGATCAGCAAGGAATGGGAAGGCGTGACCGGCAAGGTGTCATTCGACGAGAAAGGAGACCTCAAAGCAGACCACTTCAGCACGGCGAGAGTGGTGGATGGAAAGATGGTGTTCGAATGATGACCCGATCCTGAGCTACATCACAAGCGCTTAAATAAGAGACTGGCACGGGCAACACAGTCTCAATCAAAACCCACGGAGGAATGAAAAATGAAACAAACAATCATAGTATCTTTCATCATCGCGCTCCTGGTGATCTCAGGATGCTCTACACAGAGACAGGTGACTGAAAAGGCCGCAAACGCCGCAGGAACATCATCAAACTTGAAGATAGGGGTGGTCTACCCCGCGACAGGATCGCTAGCTTTCTATGGCATCCCTTCGATGAAAGGGATGGAGATGGCCCTCAAGGACCTAAAGGAGAAATACGGCGACGAAGTGACTGTTCTATTCGAGGACACTAAGTCGGACAACAAAGAGGCAGTCACGGCAGCCCGCAAACTTCTGGATGTCGACGAAGCCGATGTCATAATCACCGCGTTCACAGGACCATCGGTGGCGCTGGCGCCGATCGTCTTAGAGAAGAACAAGCTCTTTGTCTACGCCGCGCTCACGCCGAAGCCTATGGAGGCTAATCCCTATGGATTGAAATTCTTCCCGAACGCTTATGATGAATGCAAGAAACTCGCTGCGATAGGAAAGGCCAAAGGATACAAGACTGTCGCGGGAGTCATCGCGCAGGGAGACTTTAACCAGCCATGCAAAGACGCGGTATCCTCAGAGTTCCCAGCAGCGAGGTTCTACGACTTCCCGCCGGGATCGAACGACATGAGAGATATCTTAACCAAGATCCAGCACTCTCCAGTGGACTTCATAGTGTCCCTCGGATACGAGCAGAACTTCATAGCTCTGTTCACACAGAAGAAAGAGATGGGGATCCTGGCTCCGGAGTACTGCGGAAACAAGAATGACTGCTTCGGAGACAAAATCCAGTCCCTTGGAGGAGAATCGTTGAACGGTACAGTGACCTTCGACTATAGCGTCCGTGAAGTGTTCGCCAACCGTTACTTAACTGAGAATCCGGGAGCTTCGAAGGCCGATCTGAACCCTGCCGCAGAAGGATATGATATGATGATGTACTCATACCTCACCGCTAAGCAATGCCCAAAAAGAGACGGGCCATGCATGGCCCCGGCGGCACAGAAAGTGGATTATGAAACCCAAGTCGTGTCAAGCGGATTCGGTGATGGGCGCATCCTGAAGCTCGAGACGCTAAATGAGGAATACGTCGACGGGAAAATGGTAGAGGTGAAAACTCCGTGAATGGAGAAACCACCCCATCGGGACT
>Ga0074195_1004708_pt1 | contig 10983 bp, 9 predicted proteins | sample EPASupsiteHSE623_FD_64525 | JGI IMG/M metagenome (GOLD analysis project Ga0074195, IMG submission 64525) | Bioremediated contaminated groundwater from EPA Superfund site, New Mexico - Sample HSE6-23 | ecosystem: Environmental > Aquatic > Deep subsurface > Groundwater > Contaminated ... | reverse complement strand
ACTTCGTGATGATAAAACCTATCCGTATATCGTAATTGATTATGGTGAAGATTTCCCAAGACTTGAAATCACAAGAAAAATTCATAAAGGCAAAAATATCAAATACTTTGGACCATATTCAAGTGGTGCAAAAGATATGCTTGATAGTATCTACGAAATAGTTCCGTTGGTGCAAAAAAAATCTTGTGTAAAAGGCAAAAATGCTTGTTTATTTCATCAAATAAAAAAGTGTTTTGCACCTTGCGAAAATAAAATCTCAAAAGAAGAATACGCAAAAATAGTAGAAAATGCCCTAGAATACATCTACAATAAAACAAAACTAATCTCAAAACTAAATGAAAGAATGCTTCAATACTCAAACGATTTTAGATTTGAAGATGCGATGATGATAAGAGATAGAATAAAAACAATAGAAAAATCTCAAATAAAATCAGGAATAGATTTAACAACAAATGAAGATATAGATATTTTTACAATCACAGCCTCAAATAAAAAAGCAGTTGTTGTGCGAATGTTTATAAGAGATGGAAAAATAGCCTCTTCAAGCCATGATTTTTTAAAGGTTGATAACTTTGATGAAGAGTTTGAATTTGATTTCGAAGAAGCTTATAAAAGAGCAATTATCAACTACTATGACAATGAAATTCCACTTTTACCAAAAGAGATTTTAGTGGGAATTGAACTTGAAGATACAGCTGAGCTTGAAGAGTTTTTACAAGTAAGATTTAATAAAAAAATCAAAATAATAAATCCAAAAAAAGATAAGAAAAAAGATATTGTTCAAATTGCTCTTAGTAATTGTGATGAACTTTTACGAATTGATTCAAGTAAAAATCAAACAAATATTTATGAAGAGTTAAAGGATTTATTCAGTTTAGAAACTCTTCCATATAGAGTTGAAAGCTTCGATAACTCTCACATGATGGGACAAGCAACGGTGGGAGCTATGGTTGTTTGGAATGAAGAGTTAAACGCATTTGATAAAAAAGCTTTTAGACATTATAATCTTGAATCAAAAGACGAATATTCTCAAATGAGAGAGATGTTAATAAGAAGAGTTGAAAGTTTTGAAAAAAATCCAGCTCCTGATTTGTGGATAATAGATGGTGGAGAAACACTTTTGAAATTAGCCTATGATATTGTGTTATCAGTTGGAGTAAATCTTGATATAATTGCAGTTGCAAAAGAGAAAGTTGATGCAAAAGCCCACAGGGCAAAAGGTGCAGCAAAAGATATAATTCACTACAAAACAAAAAATGGTGAATTTAAAAATCTAAAATTATCAACAAGTGATAAAAGACTTCAATTTGTGCAAAGACAGCGTGATGAAGCCCATAGATTTGTAATCAATTTTCACAAAAAACAAAAAAGAGCAGAAGATAAACAAATATCTTTACTGCAAATAAAAGGAATAGGAGAAGCAAAAATCAAAAAGCTTCTTTTATATTTTGGTGAATTTGAAAAAATCAAAAATGCATCGGTTGAAGAATTAAAAAATGTTTTAAATGAAAAAGATGCAATTATCATATCAAATTATTTTATTACCCCAAAGGATTAATTTTGGCAAAAATCTTATTAAATAAAGAAAATTTATTTCACAATCTATCAATTATTTCAAATCAAACAGGTTCAGTTGAAAAAGTCGCTATTGTATTAAAAGATAACGCTTATGGGCATGGACTTTTAGAAATTGCAACACTTGCACATGAATTTGGAATCAAAAAAGCAGTGGTAAAAAGTATAGAAGAAGCACTTATCATAGAAAAATTATTTGATGATATTTTAATCCTTGCCCAAAAAGATGTTCACACTTATTCACATACTTTTCACATCGCCGTAAACAGCTTAGATGCTATAAAAAACTTACCTGAAAATATAAAAGTTCATATTAAGGTAGATACGGGTATGCACCGAAATGGAGTAATGCCAAGCGAGCTAGAAGAGGCTTTTTTAGGGCTTTCTAAAAAGAATATCCGTATTACTGGGGTTTTCACACACCATAAATGTGCGGATGAATTAAGTACCGATTTTTACTGGCAAAAGTCCGTTTTTACTAGGGTAAAAGAGCATGTGAAAAAAATATGTGAAAAACTTTTATTACCTATTCCAGCCTTCCATTCATGCAATTCAGCAGCACTTTTTAGAACATCAAATTTTGATGAAGATTTTGCAAGAGTTGGAATTGCAACTTATGGATATTTAGATAATGCAGGAATTTTTAAATTTCCAAATTTAAAACCTGTTATGTCACTTTGGGCTTCAAGATTAGCAACAAGAGAGATAATAAAAGGACAAAGTGTTGGTTATGGAGGAACATTCACAGCAGACAAAAATATGACTGTTTCTACTTATGATTTAGGTTATGGGGATGGATTTTTAAGACTAAACGAAAGAAACTCTTACACAACACCAAAAGGTTATAAAGTTTTAGGTCGTGTTTCTATGGATAATTTGTCTTTAAATACAAAAGATGAAGAAGTTTGTATCTTTGATGATGTAAATGTTTTGGCAAAAGTTTATGATACAATCACTTATGAAATCACAACAACTTTAAGTCCATTTATAAAAAAAGAGATTATATGAAAAAATCACTTCTTCTTTTTTTTATTTCAGTAAGTTTTTTAAATGCTTTAACTTTTGAAGAAGTTAATACTACTCACAAAGTTGAAGGAAGTATGAAAGCCCTTGGTGGATATAAACAATTAGCAGAAGAAAATGACCCAAAAGCTATCCATGAATTGGCAATTATTTATCTAACAGGTGATGGAATTGCTAAGAATATAAATAAAGCTCATGAACTTTTCCAAAAAGCCTCAGAGCTAGGAAATGCTGAATCAACTTATCTTTTAGCAAAAATGTACCTTTCAAATAAAACTATCTATTTTGATGAAAAAAAAGCCTATAACACATTTATAGATGCAGCAAATCAAAATAATGCAAAAGCACAATTAATGCTTGCAAGATTCTTTTTATTGGGTGGAATAGTGCCAAAAGATTATGAAAAAGCCCTACACTATTTCAAACTAGCATCAAAACAAAAAGAGTACGAAGCAAACTGTTATATCGCATATATGTACGCAAGTGGAACAGGAGTTTTCCCAAATTTTGGAAGAGCAAATGCCTTTGCAAAAGATGAATATGAAAAAGGTAATAAACTTTGTGTAAAAGTATGGAAAGATTATAATTTAGCTAAATATCCAAAAGATGACGGGTTTAGAATTGGGGATTATAATGTGCCGGTTAAATAGTTTTTTAGTTATAATAAATTAAGAAAATCAAAAAGGTAAAAAACAATGATTCAAAAAAATGAAATCATTTCAAAACTAAAAGAACTAAAACCTCTTTATAGCCAAGAGGGTTTCATTATCAAAGGACTCTTTGGTTCATATTCAAGAGATGAAGCAACAAGTAATAGTGATATAGATATTTTAGTGGAATCAACTCCTGATTTTGCTTCAAGATATGGTTTTAAAGCTATTAGTAGAGTAAATGAAATAAAAGAAGAGATTAGTAGTATTTTTGGTATTCCTGTTGATTTAGCTGATAGTTCAGGTATGGGAAAAACTGCTAAGAAATTTATTATTGATAGAGCTATTTATGTCTAAAGAATCTATCTCTAAAATATATTTAATTATTGAAAAGATTGAATATATAGAAGAGATTGTAAAAAATAGTGGAAGTATCTCTAATGCTTTAGAAGATTTAGTAACTTCAAGACCTGCAATTCTAATGCATCTAACAGCAATAGCTGAACAGTTTAACAAATTAAAACAATCTCATGCTGATGAAATTTTAAATGAATTTGATAAAGATGATTTAAAAGGTCTTTATGATGTAAGAACTTATATTGCTCATGATTATGAAGGTGTAAACTTATCAATCATTGAGTGGATAATTAGATTTGGACTTCCGAAATTTAAAGAACAATGTCAGAAAGTTATATCTAATTAAAACCCAAAATCATAAATTAATTTCTCATTATTTAGTAAATTCTCAACATCAAAAAATAAAACTTTTAAAGGAAGTTCTTTATCTTCATAATAGTGATATAAATTTCCTTCTTTTACCTCATCCTTTGGATAAATCAAATACAAATTTTCACAATTTTGATATTTTTTTCCATAAGCATAAAGTTGATACATATCACTTTGAGAAATACCTTGATTACTTTTATTTTCGCTTAAAATCTTCCATTTCGTATCGACTATGATTTCCCCATCATCTATGACAATATCAGGTTTTAATGCAAATCTACCTTTTTCATCTTCATAGGCTAAATGATGTTTTTTATCTTGATTTTTGATATTTTCAAATTTGCTATTTTTTTTCAAATAATCATAAACATAACTTTCAAAAAGTAAATTCATATCAAATAAAAGTGCAAATGCAATATCATTTCCCTTATACGGAGAAAAAGAGTTTTCAAGTAAAAAAGTTTTACACCATAAAAGCACTTGTTCATAATCTTTCATTTGACGATTTAATTTGATTTTTTCAAAATCTATTTTGATATTATGTGATATTTTTATCTCGTCAAAAACAAATAAAAACTCCCTAATTCTTTGTTGATTTTTGTTTGATTTTGATTTTTTATAAAGATATTCAAGCGTAGTTTTTATAAGTCTATTTTCAACTCTATCACTACTAAACTCCTCATACTCTACAAAAAATCGCTCTTTATGAACACTATTTTGTTTCATTTGCTCAGAGATTTTGAGTTTGCCTTTTAAAAATTTTAAATTTTCTTCTTTTTGAACATAATCACTTTTAATTCCCTTTTGAATAAGTTTTGATAACTCTTCCAAAAACATAAAGATAAAAATCTCTAAAAGTGGTATTTTTGAAGCTTTTAAATTTGCAGTATTAAAGTGATTAAAAGGAGAGTTTCTAAGAGTTTTTAACATTTTTATTAAAACCTCTTTTGATTTTTGTTCATCAAAATTTCTGATTTTTGGCAGAATTTCTATGGTTGTTCCATCTTTTGTTTGGATGACTCCCACATAGTTTTGAGCTTGTAGAACTTTACCATATCCTTTTTTTGTTGTGATTTTTAAATATTGTTCTGTTTCATTTTCAAGAACAAATTTTTCTATTGATTCAAAAATAGTTTTTTCAATATAGTTTTCTTCACTCTCATTTTTATATTGAAGAAACTCAAACTCTTTTAAAATCATTATTTAAAACTACTAAAATCAAATTTGTTTTTTATTTTATATGTACATTTCTCTTCTTCTAAATAATCATCTACTTTGTAATCAAAAATATCATCTTTTATAACTTCTATTTCAATAAAACCTTTTCCAATAACCATTAAAATCTTTTCCCAATCATCATAAAAATACTCTTGTAAAAGTGGAATTATTTTGTTTTTGAAGATATTTTCTAACTCTTCCAAAGTTGGATTATCTTTTAAACTCATAAAATAAGCATGACCGATAGTATGGTCTCTATCATATAAATACTCTACTCTTTGATTTATTTTTCCAAGCATTGATTTAACATTTATTCCATCAACTTCCAAACCATCTAAAACTTCCAAATCGGGCAACATTTCTATAAACTCAAATCTTCTTCTAAGAGCCGTATCCATCAAGGCAATACTTCTATCAGCGGTATTCATCGTTCCTAAAATATAAAGATTTTGAGGTACTCCAAAATCATCATTTGAATATGGAAGTTTTACTTTTATCTCTTCATCTGCACCTATTCTTTTTGATGGCTCAATAAGTGTAATAAGCTCTCCAAAGATTTTTGAGATATTTCCTCTGTTGATTTCGTCGATTATTAGGATGTAGTTTTTAATTGGTTCTTCTGAATTTGAATAACTTGTTAATATTTCTTCACTAGTTAATACTTCTTTCCAATCACTATATCCATTAGATGCTCTACCTAAAATTACAGATGATGATGCACTCATACTTTGAAAAGTATAATCTTCTTCTAAAATATAGAATTCATCATATTCAATCTTTTTCACTTTTGATAAAACTTCATTTTTTAATTTTTTATTTGGAAAAGAATTTGATTCAGCTTTTCTTATTTTAGAACCTTTTAATACTCGAAAGCTATTTTCATCATCTTTTATCATTTCAGCTTGAATATTTATCATTGGGGCATTAAGATTAAATCTTTTTTTAGATTCTTTAAAAATTTGTTTTTTTACAATTGAATTATTAAATGCTTCATTAGAAAGTTTTTTAAAAATACCAGATGAAACATCATAAATCATTTCATTTCCATCTTCATTTCCTTCTTTACCAACAGGAATTGCTTTTATACCCTCAACAAACTCTTCATACCCATAACTTTGATGAAATGTTACAAACTCAATAAGTCCTGCTTTTTTATACTCTTCAAATTTATCTTTTAAAGCTATTCTATTTTCAGGTGTTAATTCTTCTTTAGTTAAAACTCTATTTTCTATAATTTCAATAGCTTTATTTATTGTATTAAATGTTTTTCCTGTTCCTGGAGGTCCGAAAAGAATTTGGTTTAGTGGCTGTATTTGCTTGTTTTCATTTTGCATCTCAATTCCTTCACTATTAACAATATTCTCATTATTAATAGATTCTAAATATGTTTTAGCTTTAGTTTTTAGTGTTGAAAAAAGTTGTTTATCATTAAAACCTAATTCTTTTTGTGATTTATCATAATCATCAAAATCTATTCCGCCATTTTTCATGATTTTTAATATTTCATTTAAATCTTTATCTCTAAGTTGTTCAATGTTCTGAAATATTTTAATTGCTTTTTTTAAATCTGAATAATAAGTATTTATTGTAGTTTGATTATTATATTTTTTTTGTAAATATTCTTTATACTTTTTATCTGCATATAGAATAAATCCATTTTTTTCTAAACACCATTGAGCACTACTTTTATGGTTTCCCATAGAATTATAATAAGTATTATCCAATGGTTCTTGATTATATTTTAAACCATAAGCAATTCCTACAATATATTTATGAGGATATTCTTTACTATTCCAAAATAAAATATACTCTTTTCCATTTCGATTTTTATTTATCATATTTTTATTACTTAATTCTTCATATTTCTCAAAAGCTATTAAAATATCTTCCTTAGTTATTTCAGAAAAATCTATTTTTTCATTCATTACATATTCTCCTTATTACTCACATCCTCAAAAACAAACTCTTTCCCAAACTCCACACAATAATCAACAAACAAGCCAAAATACTTATCAAGCTCATCTTTATCATATCCAGCCAAAGAAATTACTACTTTTCTTTTATCTCCTAAAATCTTAGGAAGTGAAGATAAATCTATATTTTCAGGGATTTTTTTCATGGTATCTATTAGGTCGTTTTCACTTGCGTTTATTGTCATTACTTTTCGGTATTTCTCAATATTTGATTTGGGATAGTGTTTATCTAAAGCTTCAACAACCATCGCTTGGCTCATTGATGGAAAACCTGGGGTGAAGAAAAATCTATCTTCTAGGTAAAATCCTGCTACATTATTTACTACATTTGTAAGAAGTTTTGCATTTATTGGAAGATATGCCATATTTATTCTGTGTGGATAAGCTTCGTTTCCAAACTGATTTAAGATTCTATTTTTTGCTTCTTCGTGAAATTCCATTTTTCGATTTGTAAAAACTTTTCCTGCAACTTCTCTTGTATAATCATCGGGTGTTGCGCCGATTCCACCAAAACAGAACATTACAGAGTTTGCGTCTGATTTTATTAGATTAAAAATATTTTCCATAAGATTTGTGTCATCATTTATGATAAAAGAAGCTTTTTGTTCCCAACCTCTGCTTAAAAGTTGTTGGTTTAAAAATACAAAATGGGCATCTTTACGACGCCCATTTAAAAGTTCAGTTCCAATTATTACGCTATAAAAATTTGGTTTTTCTAACATGGTTTAGATTTTAGATTGGATATATTCATCCATTTCAGTTACGATTTTTTCGATTGTTCTTTCACCATTGATTTTCTTTAATAAATCTTTTTTTATATAAAACTCTTGAATTTGAGCCAACGGCTCTACATAAACTCTCATTCTGTTGTTGAATACTTCAACATTATCATCACTTCCCCTTGCTCGGCCTAAAACCCTATCACGAGCCACTTCAACACTTACATCAACTTCAATACAATTTACAAGTTTTACTTCACTTTCATTAGTCAAGTATTTATCAAGTTCAGTCATTTGTTCAATACTTCTTGGGTATCCATCGATGATTATTATATCTGTTGGTGCTTTTTTTATTGCCCCTAAAATCGTCTCAATTGCTATATCAATTGGTACAATATTTCCAGCACTTATATATGTTTCGATTATTTGACCTCGCTGTGAACCACTTGCAACTTCCGCTCTAAACATATCTCCCGTTGAATAATGAGTAATATTATTATGTTTTGCAGCGATTAGTTCTGCATCCGTAGTTTTACCGCTTCCAGGTGCTCCAATAATTAGAAATAATTTTTTCATTTATACCCTTAATTGAATTTTCAAGAGACGATTGTATCAAAAAAATTTTAAATTCTTTATGTAGTATTAGAACCTTATGTGTTATTAAAACCTTTTTCTATACAATACGCAAAAACTACGAGGATAAAGTATGAATTTAATGCTATTTGGAGCACCTGGTGCTGGTAAAGGGACACAAGCAAAGTTTTTAATTGAAAAATATAATATTCCACAAATCTCAACAGGTGACATTTTAAGAGCTGCTATTGTTGATAAAACAGATATGGGAATGGAAGCAAAAAAATTTATGGATGAAGGTAAACTTGTACCAGATTCTACAATTATTGGTATTATTAAAGACCGACTTGCTGAGTCTGACTGTAAAGATGGTTTTATTCTTGATGGTTTTCCTAGAACTCTAGCTCAAGCAGAAGCTTTAAATGAATTAATGAAAAATATGGGAATCTCTTTAGATAAAGTAATCTCTTTAAATGTTCCTGATGAATTAATCGTTGGAAGAATTACTGGAAGAAGAGTATGTTCAAAATGCGGAGCATCTTTTCACGTAGAATTTAATCCATCTAAAAAAGAAGATGCATGTGACTACTGTGGTGGTGAATTAATCATCAGAAAAGATGACAATGCTGAAACTGTTATTAGCAGATTAAACGCATATCACGAACAAACAATGCCACTTATTGATTTTTATACAAAAATGGGTGTATTTGTTGAACTTGACGGAACAAAAGATGTTTCTGAAGTTACAACTGATATGCTTAATGCATTAGCGTAAAAACTATTTTTACAAAAACAAAAAAGGCAACTATTTTAAATAGTTGCCTTTTTTTATATCTGTTAGTAAATAGAATCTAACCTTGCATTCCTGAACCTGATTTCTTTTTCACACCAAAAGTTGTTTTTGCTACAACAATCTCTTTTTGTTTCTCTTTTCTTCTTTGGTCTTTTTCTACAAAAATTTTCTTTTTTGTAAATGGGTCAAGTTCTGTGTAATACATAACAGCTGAATAAGTCCCTGGAGTTGGAGTAAAAACTTGAGCTTGTTCTGGATTCATTTTTAATTCATGTGTTGTAAATTGTTTTAGTTCATGCATATGCTTTTCTTCACATCCAGGATGGGCTGCAATCAAATAATATGTTAAAAACTGTTGTTTCCCTGATTCTTTATTTAGTTTGTCATACATGGCTTTAAAATCAATCAGTGTTTGTTTTCCTGGTTTTCCCATATGATGTAAAACTTCATCATTTGTGTGTTCCGGTGCAACTTTCATTTGACCTGAAATATGATGGTCTACCATCTCTTTTAGATATTCATATCCATGTTTTTTATCAGCTGTTATCAAGTCATATCGTACACCGGAAGCCACAAATGCTTTTTTAATACCTGGAACGGCTCGTATATCTTTTAAAAGTTTTATATTTCTGCTGTGGTCAACTTTCATCGTACGGCAAAGTCTGTGAGCATCTACACATCTTTTATTTTCTATACAAGTTCCTAGATTTACCTTTTTAACGCACTCATATCCATACATATTAGCAGTTGGTCCACCCACATCTGAAATTATTCCTTTAAAATCTTTCATTGTTGTAAAATGTTTTGCTTCAGCTAGGATGTTTTTTTCACTTCTTGTTCTTATAGTTCGACCTTGATGAGCAGCAATTGCACAAAAGTTACACTCTCCCCAACATCCGTGATGTGTCATAATTGAAAATTTAATAGTTTCTAAACATTTTACTTTTCCATCTTTTGCATTATATGGGTGAGCATCTCTTTGATATGGGAAAGATGCGATTTTATCCATCTCATTTTCTTCCATGTGACGGCTTGGTGGATTTTGGATTAAATATCTTCCATCAACTTCTTGAAATAAACCTTTTGAATAAATAGGGTCATTATTGTCATAAAAAGCCTTGAAAAGGTCAATATATTTCTCTTTATCATCTAAACATGCTTGATGTGATGGTATTTCTAAAAATGTTTCTTCTTTTGGAGCTTCTTTTGAGATATAACAAAGTCCTCTTATTGTTTTTGGGTCTTTCCCCTCTTTTAGATAATTTCCTAAATCAATGATAGCTTGTTCACCCATTCCATAAACCATATAATCAGCTTTTGTATCAAATAAAATTGGTTTTCTAAGTTTATTTGTCCAGTAATCATAGTGAGTAAGTCGTCGCAGAGACGCCTCAATTCCACCAAGAACAATAGGAACTGTATTTTTAAAGTATCTTCTTATTAGATTTGTATAAACTAAAGTAGCTCTATCTGGTCTTTTATTATTTTGTCCACCTGGCGTGTAGTCATCGCTATTTCTGAATTTTTTAGTTGCTGTGTAGTTTGATACCATTGAATCAATACTTCCACCACTTACTCCCCAAAAAAGCTTTGGTTCGCCCATTCTTTTTACATCAATATCACTATTAACATCTGGTTGTCCGATTATTCCAACCCTTAATCCAATATCTTCAAGGATTCGCCCAACAACTGCAATTCCCATAAAAGGAGAGTCTATATAAGCATCTCCCGTT
>Ga0074195_1004707_pt1 | contig 10985 bp, 11 predicted proteins | sample EPASupsiteHSE623_FD_64525 | JGI IMG/M metagenome (GOLD analysis project Ga0074195, IMG submission 64525) | Bioremediated contaminated groundwater from EPA Superfund site, New Mexico - Sample HSE6-23 | ecosystem: Environmental > Aquatic > Deep subsurface > Groundwater > Contaminated ... | reverse complement strand
TAACCTATCGATTCAGGTAACTGCTGTGATGAAGTTCTCGGATAAGAGATGACTCCCGCAAGATAGAGATTCTGCGCAAGAGCAAGCGTGTTCTTCGGACTGATGTTGAGGCAGCGATAAGACTCGGTCTGCAATGTGGTGAGGTCGAATGGAGTCGGCGGGCGCTGCTTAGCTTGAGAAGCATCCACATTAGCCACCTTGGCCTCCTTGACGCCCTTGACTTTCGCCATGACCTTCTCTGCCTCGGCCTTATCCCAGAACTTATCTTTCTCATGCCACGCACTGATCTGCTTCGGATCGATCTTCGGCTGACCAAGAAGCTCGATCTGCCAGAACGGCTCTGGGATGAACGCCTTGATCTCCTTCTCGCGCTCAGAGAGGATCTTGAGAGCCGGACCCTGGACACGACCAGATGAGAGGATCTTGAACATGCCGGATTTCGTGATCGAAGAGGTCAAGGCACGGCTCAAGTTGATACCATAATACCAATCAAGAGTATGCCTTGTGACGCCAGCATTAGCCTGGCCCCAATCAAGGCGCGGCATCATGTGATTATAGGAAAATATGAGATCCTCTTTTGTGAGAGTCGAGAACTTCATACGCTTAGAATCCTCTTTTCCGCAAGCGAAACGGACTATGTTATACCCTAAAGTCTCTCCCTCAATATCATAATCCGTGCTAAGGCAGAAATCATCAGCTTTCTTAGCGAGCTTCTTGATGACATTGAGATACTTCCTCGAATAAGCGGCATCCTTGCGGATATCCGCTATAGGGATCCAGTGCACATCAAAGACAGGATACTTGAAACCCTTGGTCTTGGTCACTTCATCAAGACCATAAAGATGACCTACAGCAGGGACGATGATAATCTCCTTCTTCTTGTGATTTAGCACATAGTAAGGGACGCCGTTCTCAGATTTCTTCAAGGGTTTTGTGTCCGCGAGAGCATCAGCTATCTTCTTTGCCGCAGACGGCTTCTCTGTTATCATCAAAGTGTAAGCCATAGTGGTCTGGTGTCCGGTGTTTTTGGGAGGAAGCGCGATGTGATATTTTTGCCTTCCGCCCGACGAGGTTTTGGCATGTCCTCCCTATTTTTCCACTTGAGGGATCATCTTGCCTCTGAGGATTTCCAGAAACATTGGCGCCCGTTTAAAAAGGTTCGGATTCGAAGAATTATAAGATAGTAAAAACGCCTTGAAAAGTATTTGTCTAGCGCCTTCTCGCGTAAGAAAATCCCGATTTTTCAGTCGGCTGATTTTCGACGAAAATCAGCCTTAGGCATCAGACCATGAATCCACGCTCGACTTTGGGGCGCTAGACAAACACCACTAAACGAAAAGTGTTTTATAGACGATTATGCGGTTGAGAGAGGTATGCAACTGTTTGATTGGCCAAGCGGGATGAAAAGGGTATCTTACGTCGTATCTGTCCTGGCCAAAGAAGGATATGATTACGCGATAGACGAGATGCACCTTAGGTCGCACCTACCCTTTCTCACCCGCGTGTTCCGACACAAGAAAAGCAGACAGATGGACACGCGGCCTGAGCGAGTCCGGAAAGTCCTTGAGAGGCTAGGCGGGACATACGTCAAGCTCGGGCAAGTATTATCGCTTCGACCTGACTTGATACCCCATGAGTACTGCCATGAATTCTCCAAACTGCAAGATGAAGTCGCGCCATTCTCATTCAATGAAGCCAAGACGATAATCGAGCGGGAACTCGGCTGCAGACTGAGCGAGGCATTCTCAAGCTTCGAGAAGAGACCTATCGGATCGGCGTCGATTGGGCAAGTGCACCTCGCGACACTGCGAAAAGAGCGGCGGCGGGTAGTCGTCAAAGTCAGGCGGCCTGGAGTCGACAAGCTATTCGAAGAAGACATCGAAGCCATGTACTTCATCGCGCACAAGTTCGACAGGACATTCAAGTCCGCAGGATTCTCAGCAATGCAGGTAGTCAAGGAATTCGAGAGATACACCAAAGAAGAGCTGGACTACTCGATAGAAGGAGACCACATCGTGCGGTTCTACCGGGCTTTCTCCAGATCAGACACGATAAAGATACCTCAGCTGTTCAAGGACTACTCGACACCTCGGGTGCTGACTATGGAATACCTGGACGGAGTCAAGCTGAGCGAGCTGATCCGGTCCAAGAAGCGGTTCGATCGGCACGAAGTCGCACGGCAAATCTTCGAGCTAGTCATCCGGCAAGTCTTTGAGATGGACATATTCCACGCAGACTTGCACCCTGGAAACATAATGATAATGCCCGACGGAAAGATCGGGCTGATTGATTTTGGCATAACCGGGTCACTCACTGAGCAACTGCGCGATTCAGGGATAAAACTCTATGTCGCCCTCATGGATGGAGACGTCGATGGGGTGTATGAGTCTTTATTGACACTAGATGATCTTCCTGCTCCGGAGCAGAAAGCGCTGAAATCAGATGTCCGGAAACTGATGGAAGGCTGGAGAGGCAAATCCCTTGAAGAAGCCAGATTCACTCACGTGCTGCATGAGATGCTAGACATGTCTGTCAGGCATTCATTGCACGTGCCGCCGGACATGATACTTCTGGGGAAGGCTCTTCTTACTGCTGAAGGGACTTGTGCGACAGTGTATCCATCATTTGATGTGGCGACTGAGTCCAAGCCGTATTTAGCAGAGATACTAAAATCTCAAGTGAAAATGCAGGCATCGATTAAGAGTATTTTACGCAAGTCCATGGCGATGAAGGACTTCATCGAGAAGTTCCCAGGACAGACCTTGTCGGCTCTAAAGTCCATCGAGACTGGGACGTTCAAGCTGAGCCTGACTGATACTGAACTTTCTGAGTTGGGCCGTGATATAGATACTTCATCTGATCGTGTGTCTGCGGCATTGATGGTGTCCTCATTCATCGTAGCCGGCGCATTGATCTTGCAGACTAACCTGGAGCCTCGGTATTGGGGATATTCATTATTGGCTTATATCGCGTTTGGCGTGGCATTCTTCATGGCGTTTGTGCTGATAGTGTCGTTCTTCACAAAACACAAGCATGAGAAGAGATCGTAATCTAACATATGGGCGGAAAAGTCCTGATAAAGAAATCATTAAAAACCCTCAAAATCGGATTCTCTCCAAAAGTGAGGTGGTAACAGTGATAGTTGATCAAGCAAAGAGATTGATCTCTCTAGGGATAAAATCCACAAGCATGGATGACGCACAGACAAAGAAGGAAGTGCGCAAACTCGTGAAGAGCGGATTGGTCGAAGCCAAGTACGCGGCGAAACTGGCAAAGTCAGTGATAAGAGAAGCTGACCGAGAGCGGAAGATATTGGCCGCTTTCTTGATGAAGGAGTACGCCAAAGAGATGAAGAAAGCAGCTCCACACGCCAAAGCCGCTGCAGCGCGCGGAAAGAAACTCGTGAACAAGGTCGTGCGGACAGCCCGGAAGATACAGAGGTCTGCCGCGAAAGCAGGCAATTCGACCAAGAAAGGGATGGCAAAAGCACGCGCGAAGAAGAGAACTGTTCGGTCGAGGCCTAAGAGATCAAAAGCTAAATTCAGGCCTGCACGAAAGCGCAAAGCCGCACGGAAGATGAGAAGAAGGTAACTAGGATCTTCTGATATTTTCTTTGTTTTTTCCTTTTTCTATCGGTTCTACATCAATGAGACCGATGATCCATGGGCCTCCATCTAAACATAAGGCCTGGAAATCACCGCATAGCGCCTCAATCGAAAAAACAGGCCGACCTATACTCCATCACGCTTTAAAAAACTGATGGAAAAAATCACAGATCCCGCATCTCGCAGTTTTGTCGTCATAAATCAGGGGCCATAATAGCGAGGCCGCTAACATCAACTTTTTAAATGGTCTGGCCGCATAGGAAATCATGGAGACACCAAACCTAACCACGATCAGGGACGCCTCTTTCTCTGACATCTTGGGGCAGGAGCAGACAAAGAGACAGCTCAAATCAGCATGGCTGATGGCCAGGCACGTCATAATCGTAGGCGCGCCAGGAATCGGAAAGACAACCATCGCGCGCAACCTGGCAAGGCTTTTGCCTGAAGTCCTGGTGAACGATTGCGAGTATCATTGCGATCCAGCAAAGCCGCTCTGCCCAGCATGCAAGACCGCGAAGAAGAAAGTGGGGACCAAGAAGATCGGAGGTGTCGAGAGGTTTGTCCGTATCCAGGGATCACCGGACCTGACTGTGGAGGACTTGCTTGGAGACATCGACCCAGTGAAGGCACTGACCTACGGCCCGATGTCCATGGAAGCATTCACGCCAGGAAAGATATTCCGGGCCAACAATGGGATCTTGTTCTTCGATGAAGTGAACCGGTGCCCAGAGAAGCTGCAAAATTCACTTCTGCAAGTGCTTGCAGAAGGCAGAGCGACTCTAGGATCATACACGGTCGACCTTCCAGCGGACTTCATGTTCATAGGGACCATGAACCCGGAAGACACAAGCACAGAGAAGCTCTCAGACGTATTCCTGGACAGGTTCGATGTGGTAGAGATGGGATACCCGGAATCACTTGAGATCGAGAAGAAGATCATCCTTGGAGTCGGAAAGAAGCTCGAGGTCACGTTCCCTGAAGAGCTGCTGTCACACGCGATACTATTTGTCCGGCTGCTTCGAGAGTCGAAGGACCTTGAGAGGAAGCCTTCGGTCAGGGCTTCACTGGGATTGTATGAGAGGGCGCAGGCGAACGCCGTGCTGTCCAAGAAGAAGACCGTCACACAAGAAGACATCGATGAAGCGATCGTGTCAGTCATATCGCACAGGATCCAATTAAAGCCATCTGTCAGGTACCTGCAGACCCCGGAACAGTTCGTCCGGAACCAGTTCAAGGCATTCTCCGCCGATGAGGCCGAGCGCCAAGACCGTGGTGGTGGCCTTTAGCCACGATGAAAGAACTGAAGTCAAAAGATTGAGCAAGGCAGAGGAACTGAACGGGAAGCTCGCTTCGCAGATGGAAGAAGACAAGCTGATGAAGTCCGTCTTGCAGAACGACAAGAGCAAGCTAGACGAAGGCCGGATGCTAAATGAAGCCATCAACCAGGGACTTGTGGCGTTCACGCCAGACCTGATGATGTCACAGATAGTCAAGAACTATCGGATGGCAGAGTCGTTGTATGGAGAGAAGCTGGTAAAACTGTTGACTGGTTATAGTCCGGACTACTTGCGAAAGAACATCAACATCCCTGAATTCAACCGCGAGCTGCAATTGCAGATGAAACAGCGGCTCGATCAGCTCAAAGAAGATGGGCTGGTCGGGGCTGACGGGCAGATAACCAAGATGGGGTTGTCACTAGCTTCTTTTGTGATGTACGTAGAAGAATTGGACCGGCTGATGCCCAAAGGATGGCGAGGAGAGAGGATACACAAGAAGACCTCGCACTACGGCGAGACGAGCGGAAGCCGGATATTTCGCAAAGGCGACCGCTACAAGGACGTGTCGATCCGCGAGACCGTCAGGCTGGCGATACGGCGGAGGCACAAGTCCCTTCTTCAGCATGACCTCAAGACATTCGAGAGGCAAGCAAAAGGATTGGTGTATGTGATGTACGGATTGGATGCGTCCGGCTCTATGAAGGGCGAGAAGATAGAGATGGCCAAGAAAGCAGGCATAGCGCTTGCGCACTCTGCCATAATGAACAAAGACAAAGCAGGGCTCATCGTGTTCGGATCACAGGTGAAGGATTCCGTGGCTCCGACAGATGATCTGAAGATGCTAGTAGAGAACATCGTGAAAGTCCGAGCATCTCGCGAGACCGACTTCACAGATATGATCAAGAAAGCGATAGAGCTGTTCCCAGCAGAGCGAGTGACCAAACACCTGATACTACTGACTGACGCGCTGCCAACAGTAGGGCAGAAACCAGAGGAAGAGACGATGGAATCCGTGTCCATGGCGCGGGCAGCGGGGATAACAATCTCTATCGTCGGAGTGAGCCTTGACGCGAAAGGCAAGACCATGGCCGAGAAGATCGTGAGACTGGGGGACGGTCGGCTGTATGGTGTCCGGAACCTCAAAGACATGGACAAGATAGTGATCGAAGATTATCAATATGCAGCAGGGGCTTGATCGGCAGCAGATGGGATCTCGCAAGCTATCACTTCCAAGACCTGCCTCGATGTGAGGCTCCGGTGAAAATCTCCGCAGTCCGCCAGCTGCAAAACACCAAACCTCCATCTAATAAGAGGCTGGCTCCCCGCATGGGGCACAATCAAGGCAGAGCCTTGATGTGCATTCGGGCTTTGCCCGAATTGCCTCCCCCGCCTACGCCTGCAATCCAATTCTCGAAGGTGTTTTGCCTGAATGAGGCTGAAGCCTCAAGCACAACGAAGGCAAAGCCTTCGTGTGCATGAAGCGGATGCTTCATTGCACCTCTCGACTTCGTCTTCGAGGTGAATCTGGCGGACTCTTTCACCGGAGCCGCGATGTGAGAAACTGATATAAGCAAGGTCATCCAGACGCATCTCTTATGGCTTTAGTGCGAATGAGCTTCAAGGAAGACAACAGCATGAAGGGCCCCCGCGAATGCATCGACAAGCTGGTGCAAGAATTCATATCTGGAAATCCACTCGACGAGAAACTAGCCGAGGAGTACCAGAAAACCAGGACCAGACTCGAGACCGCCGAGCAGCAAGAGCTCGACAACCTTTTCAGGCAAGTGCAAGAAGCATATAGCATGCGCGCGAGGTACCAACAAGGGCAGGTCCAGCCAAGGACATACACTGCAGCCACAGCCCCGCTGTTAGAATACGACTCCAGAAAAGACAAGAAAGCGGCATGAGGCTCGGGCCCTCTGGCTGCGATCTTGTGTAGACAGATAACCCTGTCTTCGATGAGCATCTTCTTGACCACCAGTTGATAAGATTATTAAGCGTTCAGACAGATATACCGGTCTATGAAACTACTCGCGTTCTCTGACGTGCATCTGAACCAAGCTGGACTTGAAGCCATAGAGAAAAAAGCCCGCGATTCTTCACCAGACTATATGCTATGCGCAGGAGACCTCACCATATTCGAGCAAGACATCGCACCTGTTATGGACAGACTAGCAAAGATAGGGGTGCCACTCCTAGCAGTTCACGGCAACCACGAATCAGAATCCGTATTCAAGAAAGCGATGGACCGGCACAAAGGATTCCATTTTTTGCATAAGAAGGCCACTGATGTGGATGGAGTCCTGTTTGTGGGATATGGTGGTGGAGGATTCTCGCAGATAGAGCCCGGGTTCGAAGAATGGATAAGCAGCGTGGAGACCCGGATAGAGAAATTCGAAAAAGTAGTGCTAGTGACCCACGCGCCGCCACACAAGACTCGGCTCGATGAACTATCCCCCGGATCACATGCAGGAGTGAAATCCTACCGATCCTGGATAATGCTACATAACCTGAAAGTGAAGCTAGCCGTATCAGGACACATACACGAGACTGCAGGACGTGAGGACACTGTCGGACGCACAAGAGTCGTGAACCCCGGGCCGAGAGGGAAGATAGTCGATATATGACCAGTCCATAGATCTGGTTCGCATTCCACTCAATCAAGCGGGAACATCGTCTTCTTGCCGTCGAAATCCATGAAGCGCTTGTTGTTGTCACTCTTGGCCATGAGAGTGACTCTCGAGACGGGTTGTTCATCTATGATCTTATACGAGCAGAATCGGGAAAGGGCGTTTGAGTAGTCCAGGACGTCTTGATGGAGAGGCATGTTCTTGATAGTCAGTCTTGATCTTGAAGCGCCCACATACATGTAGCTCTTGACCTCGATGAAGTCAGGGTCTATACGATCCAGTAGTCTTGCCATGGCTTCATGGTCTTTGTCGTTCATTCCCTTGACTAGCGTGATGCGGATGACCGTGCGGGTCTTTCCCTTTGCCTGCTTGAGGAAGTCTAGTGAACGCATCAATCTCTCCCAGGCATCCTTGAGGTCAGGGCGGCCTAGCTTCTGGAACAACTCTTCAGACGGAGTGTCGAACGAGATGTATAACTGGGTCGGGAGGGCTTGCTCATCCTCTAGACGTTTTAGCATCTCCGGAAACATGCCGTTAGTTACAAGGAACGAGCTTATGCCTCGCAGGTGGAGGTTTTTTATGAATCTAGCGAGATGCGGATAGGCAGTCGGCTCGCCTGTCAAGGAGATGGCGAAATGCAAGGGCCGCTCCATAGTGCTGACCTTGGCCTTGTCGGCTGTCGGGCTGCCCTTGAAACCCTGCAGCTTGTGGACGTGGGCCTTGATGCAGGCATCGATGATCTGTTCTGGATCATCTATCTTGTCTTTGAACGGGACCTCGTTTCTGTCACGCCAACAATACACACAATCCATCGCGCACATGTTGGTCACAGGGGTCATCTGCACGCAGCGATGGCAATTGATCCCGTAAAACTTCTCCTTGTAGCAAGTGCCATTGCCCTGCAAGGATTTCTTGGTCCACTCACAGACCTTTATGGCCGTGTGATCGCCAGCGAAGGAGTAGCCCTGCTTTTTGAGAAGGTCTTTGTAGACTGGATCCATGACTTTGGCAGGGGATAGGCGATTATAAAGATTGTTCAGGCAGATCAGGTAATGCGATGAGATGGCCCTAGATATAACCCCTGTGACATCATCTTTAAGAAATACTGATAACCCACATCCCATATGGAGCCGTCTTACTACAAGGCCCAGTATGAATCATTGAAGGCGCAATGCCGAAAAGACCTTGAGACGAAAACCCAGAGATATCTCGGCCTGCTTGAGATGTGCAAAGACATGCACTCTATCGATGTGCGGGCCAAAGAACCCTTCTCTGAATCACGATTAGAGCTACTGGTCGAGAGTTCACTTGGAAAGAATGATGAATGCGTGAGAGACATACTCGGTCATTACCTGAAAAACGCGGATACTATCGATTCTAGATATTCAACACTCAATCGGCTGACTGTCAACATCCTTGGCGCTGGGGTGATAGGGGGAGTGACCGGCTGCATCGCGTCAGGACTAGGATATCTGTTCGGCGCCGCGTGGATCGGACTGCCTGCATTCTTGGGATTCGCAGCATTTGGAGCGGTCGCCACTTACAAATTGACCTGCACTGAACACAAAAATCAATCAAGCATGGCCTATATTGAAGCGACGATGAGGCTCGCAAGCCTCGCGAACGAACGGGCTTACAGTCCTCTCGATAAATTCAGCAAAGACCTGACAGAAAGATGCAGATCCATGATGCAGAACGTGAGCGGTGCAGGGATATATGGCGCAGACAAATCGATCGACAAGGTCGATGAGCGCAGCCAACCCCTCCAAGAAGACGAGATCCGCGATTTCCTAGAAGAGTTCAGCGTACCAGCATCCAAGAACATGATAAATTAGATTCTCGGAGAATTTAAAAGGTCAGATGAAACAATCCAGGCCTGATGGCTAAAAAGAAGTCGATCAAGGCCAAACCTGCCGCTGATAAAACCAAGAGGTTGGGAGATTCCAACGACCTGATCTGCGCGCTAGAGAAGCTAGAGAAGTCTTCTGAGTACAAATCCTGGCGGAAAAACGAGCCGGATTCTTTTTTAGCGCATTTCTTCTACCTGGACGACCCTGAGAACAAGGACTCTGTGCAGATAGGATACTATAATGAGCGCAGGCAAAGGATGACCACTTTTGTCGTCGGGCCTGCAGGGATAGAAGTCCAGCCTGACCTAGAAGTATTGAAACGGGAGGACACCCCTCTATTGGCATTGGATCGAGGGGTTGTGGGATTCGACAGCAAGGCCATACTCGCCAAAGCAGACGCTGAACAGGCAGAGAAATACCCGCGGCAGCCTGTCTTCCGCAGATTCTTCATCCTCCAGAAGCTCGACATAGGGCAAGTGTATAATGTGACTTTATTCACACAGACTTTCAAGACGATCAACTTCAAGTTCGACGCGAGGAGCGGGGAATTATTGAAACACAATATGGACTCGTTGATACAGATGGATAAGGGAGAGATTCCTGGCGCTAAATAAAGATACGATCGTCCTGCCGGAAGATACACCTTCGATATCTGAACATTCCGCACTGATAGTATAGATTCCATCACAACATCGCTTATATATCCCATGTGGAACTTCAGCAGGATGAAAAACGGGGATGTGGCAAAAGAAGCTGTATCGTCCTCGAAATCTTTCTATGCGCCGATGAATGAGAGCCAGCGCGGGCGGCTGCTGGCTGATCATTATCCTACCCTTAAAGTCCAAAGACTTGACCAAAGCGTCGAGCTGCCTCGCTACGCGAAAGAAGGCGACGCAGCGTTCGACCTGCGCTCAAGGGAAGAGATGGTGATAGAACCTGGACAGGTGCTTACCGTGGCGACCGGGATCGCGACTGCTATACCAGAAGGGCACGTAGGCCTGATATGGGACCGCAGCGGCCTGGCCGCCCGGCACGGCATCCATACACTTGCTGGAGTGATCGATTGCGGCTATCGCGGCGAGATCGGAGTTGTGATGAGGAATTCTGGATCCGAGGCTTTTAGAGTGGAGAAAGGGATGAGGATAGCCCAGATGATAGTGCAGCCATTCGTGCAAGCGCGCTTTGAAGAAGTGGAAGAGCTCGATTCGACACAACGCGGAGCAACGGCGTTCGGATCGAGCGGATTGCATTAGCGGTGGGCAAAATAGATTTTGAACCACTCAAGATCAAAAGTTATCTCTATTGGGATCTGCACCTCCACAAGAACCAATACCCATATCTTGGTAGATGCTATGCCTGGGCGAAGCGCAACGAAGCCGTGACTGTCATGGATATGTCGGATGTCGAACGAGAAGAACTGTTCGCTGAGATAGTCCCCAAATGGCTTTCTGCTGTGCAAACGCTATACTGGCAGATCCACCCTAATCTTGCGATATTCGGCAATGAATCACCTCATCTACACGCACATCTGATACCTCGATTCAAATGTCAGGATTCCACCAGTCTATGACTGGTGGTCTGCTCTGCAGACCAGAATCACAAAACTGGTGGAATCCTGAGCAT
>Ga0074195_1004706_pt1 | contig 10990 bp, 11 predicted proteins | sample EPASupsiteHSE623_FD_64525 | JGI IMG/M metagenome (GOLD analysis project Ga0074195, IMG submission 64525) | Bioremediated contaminated groundwater from EPA Superfund site, New Mexico - Sample HSE6-23 | ecosystem: Environmental > Aquatic > Deep subsurface > Groundwater > Contaminated ... | reverse complement strand
GTTTGAGAGACTTTTTTTGGGGCGTGTTTTTTTCGGCGTGGGATTTTTGCAGCCTCTGACAACTTCGCTGAATGTCTCGGGAGAGCCTGTGTAGTTGGTCTTGACGATGTCCGCTCCCAGCTCGGAGCCGATGCGGGCGGCAAGCTTTACGTACTCCACTCCGTGCTCCGACTTGACCTTCTGTCCCCGGGGGTACATCATGGCGAGCAGTGGAATGCCCCAGAGGTCGCATGTCCTGGCTGTCCTGCCCAGGTCTTTGAGCATCTCTGCCTCATCTTCGGCCCCTACATTTACATGAATGCTCACAGCATCGGCGCCTACACGTATGGCATCCTCTACCTCTGTGACCAGAACCTTGTGGTTGGGATCGGGACCCAGAGATGTGGATGCAGATAGGTGAATGATCAGGCCGACATCCCTGCCATATCCCCGATGCCCGTACATAGGCAGTCCCATATGCCCCAGGACGGCGTTGGCGCCGCCTTCAGCCACTTTATCAACGGTGTCGGGCATATCTATCAGCCCTTCTATGGGACCTACGGATATCCCGTGATCCATGGGGACTATGACTGCCCTGTGGGTCTTTCGATCCAGGATGCGCTCTAATCTGATCGCCTTTCCGATCTTGCTCATGGGCGAAAGCATGCAAATCATGGAATTAAAGTTAATGGTTGATGGGCTGTGTGCTCCAGGCAGGATGATCCATTGGCTATCGTATGCCTCCAACCCTCATGGCATAATCTTTGGGACGCTAGGAAAGCTTTTGTTATTTTTACCATCCATGTTCTTCCTCTGGGGTAGCATATCCCAGACGTATCAGACTTTAAACACAATAGCGCCTTATTATCTATCCGTTCTGCTTATACGATTAATGCACCAACGCAGTGCGAAACGCTTTAATAAGATCAAAAGCCCAAAAAGAGCAACCGAGAAATAAACGATCTATGGGGGGTTACTGTCATCATGCAACACCGCAGCAGCTTTATCGTATTTTCGTTAATGGCGTTTTTTATAATTGTACCTGCAAATTCCCTGAATTTTGGAGTCCACAGCGATGTGGGCTCGGTTACCAAAGATATAGCAGCGGGCGACCAGACGGCCTATTCTGGAAAGACAGTAGTGGGCCAAGAGGCAATACTTGACAGCTGGGACACGAGCGGCTCTGACGAGAAGTCCATTAAGAGCCAGGTGAGCTCTGGCAGCAACGTCAACTCGATCTCCATAGACAGCTCAGGGCCAATGTCGGCTTCTGTCACAAGCATGGCTTCCTCTGATGTGGTCATTTCCTGCCTCGATGGAGAGATGGGTGGAGATACGGCTTTGTTGAAGCTGGCATCCGAGTCCAAAGGAAACGATCAGTATCTAACAGCTGGCTTCTCTGGAGAGGTTTCGAAGGAGACCGAGGGCCTGGATGCTTCTTTAACCATGGTTGCAGCCGGCAGCTCAGGAATCGATGGCAAGCTCTCCCTGCTGGGCGTTGACGGCCTGGGCGATGGCGTGCAGGGAGATATGTCCATGGTGCTAAACGGCCTTTATGTTAAGCCCGATGGAAAAGGCCTGGGGCAGTTTGGAGCGGCCCTGGTCAACGTGGATAAGAGCGCTGCTGGCAAGGTCTCGAAGGCAACAATCGTTGAAGGGACATATGGTAACTATAATGATCCCAGCGCCTGGGTTGCAGCAGGATGGCGGTGGAAGGATAATCCGACGATCCCGTTCTACCTTAGGTCAGACAGAAATTTAGCCAATGAGAAGCTGACAGCCGCCCAGGCAAAGGCAGCCATATCTGCAGCTGCAGAGGCATGGGATGGTCAGACATCTCAGGAGCTATTCAAGAACGGCATAACTGTCTCTTCCTCAGTTGCCGCAGACAGATATGACAAAAAGAATGTGCATGCATGGAAGCCGATATCCGGCGCTCTGGCTTACTCGAGGACCTACTACTATACAAGCCAGTATGTGACTGGAGCAGATGGTAATAGGTATAATAAGGCTGTCGAGTCTGATGTCTGCTACAATACAGCTTATTCCTGGACAACGAACCCCACTAGTACGGCTCTATATCCGGCGACCAATACATTCTATCTGCAGACCGTTGCCGAGCATGAGCTGGGTCACACCATTGGCCTTGGCGATACTTACCTGCACTCGCTATACAAGTACGACTTTGCCCAGATAATGGGATACTACAATGACATCAACGACCTTAATGGAGATAGCCTGGTTGATCTTGGAAGCGGCGACATAAACGGAACCAAGACGCTCTACGGGCAGTGAGACTATGGGCCGTGAGACGATGAGGATCTGCCAAAGCAGCCCTCCTCTTCATCTTTAATTTTTAAAACATTTTACTTTTTGGGCAGCGCATCTCCAAGGACAGGTCACTTTGCCGCCTTTTAGCACGAACTTGGCAATAGATCGGATATTTGTTAATCCATTCCCGACCGTATCCTTTAATACTATCGAGATCCATCAACAGCAGGGGAAATATCATGAAGAGGTTAGCTATTCTGTTAAGTTTAATGGCCTTTGCCATACTTTCTGCATGTACTGCTGAGGATGACAGTCCCACCTTAAGCGTGGTTGGCGAGGGAACTGTGACTGTGCCTGCTGATATGGTGATGATTGCCGTTACTGTTGAGAGCAACAGCGAGGACTCAGCGCAGGCAGAGGCAGAGAACCAGGAGACGCTGGACAGGACAAAGGAAGCCCTTATGGATATAGGTGTAAAGCCAGAAGAGATCATGTCAGGCAAATCCAGCGGCTTTAGGAGCTTCCAGTCCAACAGCCGGGTCTGCAGGACTGTCAATAACTCAACCATATGCGACGTGGAGTCCTCCAATGTCACGACCCTGTCCAGTTCACTGACGCTTCGGCTCAAGACCGATGACGATTCAAAGATAGACCCGGTGCTGGAGGCGGCCAAGTCTTCGGGCGCCAGCGCAGCCGTTGTGGGATACAGTCTGAGCGATGCAAGCTCTGCCGTGGCCGATGCTCGCAAGAAGGCTGTGGAGAATGCCAGGTCCAATGCAGAAGGCATGGCTGCGGCCGCAGGGGTCAGCCTGGGCGATGTGGCGGACATAAGGGAATATGCTTACCCAGGGATTATGATGGTCCAGCCCTTTGAGTCACCTAGCAGGTCGGGAATGGTGGAAGTATCCACATATGTGATGGCGACCTACGAGATAGTGGCTTAAATTGAATGGGGCTATCAACTTTTTCCTTTAAACTTCGCCATAATCTTTAAGAACATTCAAAAGGGTTCTATATAGGGGATATTATGAAAAGATCTGAGATTGTGCTTCTGGGGCTGATGCTCTTAGCGGTATCGGTCCTTCCTGCATCTGCACAGGATGACGAGAACATATCCAAGCTGATAGTGCAGGGCGAGGGCAAGGTTTTCGCTGCTCCTGACATGGTCATAATAATTCTGGGAGTGGAGACGCGTAACGCCAGCGCTGCCGGAGCAGTTGCCGAGAACGCAATGCTGATGAGCAACACCACAAACGCCCTTCTGGAGGCTGGCATTGAGCAGAAGGATATACAGACCAGCACTTACAGCCTGACCACTAGGCCCGAAGAGGAGCCTCCAGAAGAGGCAGGCCGTGAAGAGGGCGAGGAGACAGTGCCGCCTGAGTTCATAGCCACCAACCGGGTGACTGTCAGGCTTAACAACACTGAAGATGTGGGCCGAGTTCTGGATGCAGCTGTTGCAGCAGGTTCCAATAACATCCAGAGCATAAGCTTCGACCTCAGAGATCCTGCACCTGAGAAGGACAGAGCTTTAACTATGGCAATTGATGATGCTTCTCGTAAGGCTGGAGTAGCGGCGTCCGCCGCAGGAGTAGAGCTTGGGCGGATCATGGAGATCTCCGAGGGCTACAGCTTCGTATCTGCGAGGAGCGAGGCAGCTTTTGCGCTTTCAGCTGCACCTACAACGCCAATTTCGCCAGGCGAGATGGAAGTAACTGCGTCCGTCACGGTAACGTACGAGATATCCTAGCCGCTTTCTGGCAGGATAGTCTTTTTTCAAAGCCTAAGGTCAGGGCTAACAGTACATCGGTTCTGGCGGATCGCCCTGCTTTGAGACCTGTCCCTCTCCGAAGACCTCCTGGAACTTCCAGACGACAAAAAGCTCGCATTTGAGGTTCTCCCTCAGGGCTTCCATGAGCTTGTTCTTTGTCAGGCCGTCGTAGTAGATCTCACGGGAGAAGCGTATGCTCTCCAGGTTCCCGCCAGGCGGCTCCATCTCGAAGCTCGACTCCTGGAAGAGCAATACGTAGCGCATTTCCCATAAAAGCCGCTCTCTTATCTTTGGAGGCATGGCCTGCAGCGCCTTTTTATGCATATCAGCCAGCCTAATTCTGCTAAATACTATCACTACGTCCTCACGGCCTTTGGGCTGGATGATGTTCACGTGCCTTTTGGACCTGGTAGGGAATTCCGCAGCCAGGTGGAAGAAGAGGTTATCGTCCTGGACTCTCTCCTTGAAGAGCCCCTCCTGGGACAGCCATGTGATTATTTTATTACAGATCGCTTCTATCTCTTCAGATGACATTTTGCTCCTCTTAGTAGTGCTGATGGCTCTGCTGCGGCTTTGAAATATAGATAACAAAGAAAATTTGAAAAAGGGAAAACCGGCAGCATCACTTCAGTATCTCGCGCAGCTGGAACTGGTGAGGCCCTAGCTTTCCGCCGAAGTTGGCAGCGGTGATCTTGACGACGCCGGGAACTGTGCAGGCAGCTTTTATTCCAGCCCTCATGGACTGCTCTATGGCCTCGCGGCTGACGCCGTTTATCACTATCTCGTAGCCGGCTTTTACCTCTTCGGGCAGAGCACATGTTCCGTCCGCTCTTAGAGAGGGGCAGTAAGAAACGTTGGTCGACGCCTTGAGGAACTTGTACTTCGAGCCCACTTTAGAGCCGCTTGCAACAACTCCTCCGGGGAACGGAGTAATTGTGCCTTTGAGCTTGCCGATCTCATCCACTGCGACCTCGGCTGCAGTCAAGGCTGCTGCCTGGTTATCCGCCAGTATGTAGAAGTTGCCGCCTGCAATGCCCTCCACTGCGCCAATATTCTCCTCGATCATGAAATCGCCGGACATGATCGGGATCTTCCAGAACTTCCTTCCCAAGTAGTCGAGCTGCTTTTGGTAGCCGTCTCCGAAGAAGCTCTGCTTTTTGCCTGTGTCGAACTGCTTCTCGGCCTCGGGCAGGCCGTTGAAGACTGCAGTTGTGGGAGCCGTGAGAACGCACTGGCCTATGCGCCATATGAGCGAGTTCTCGAGGTTCTTGTAGCCCATGTTGCAGATCTGAATGTAAGCTCCCGGCCTTCCGTCAGGCGTCTCGCTTGCGCTGGCCACATATTCGATTCCGGCTTCCGCCGGGCATCCTATAACCGAAGTTCCAAAGCCCGTAGCCTCCCTGGCAGCCGCCAGGGCCCAGCGCTCGCTTATAGCGGTTATCAGCACCCTTGCTATCTTTATGGGAAAGGCTTCCGCAAAGGTGTCGTCTATCTGCACACCATTGATCTCCATAAATATCCCTCACTTTGGATTATAAACTGCCAGCTCAAATTCTCCTCCGGGCAAGGCATTGGCCGCAGCAGAGCAGACCGGCCTTTCAAATGTGAGATCGAAGGCAGCTTTTGCTATCTCCTGTGCACTTTTGCCCTCGATCTTCAGAGATTCGAACTCCGTCTTCTCGTAGGTTGCAACCATGAACGCTTCTCCCTCTCGAAGCAAAAATTCCTTGCAGCGGATCTCCCTCCTCTTAGCAATCCCAAGCCAAGCTCTGTCTCCCCTTACGGCTCCGGCGAGGCGGGGCGTATCCAGCTCATCCCTCTCATAGCCGTATGCCACAAGGCTTAAAGAGATGGCATCCAAGGGCTTCGTCCCGTCCTCGATCTTCTCTATGATCATGTCAGCCTGCGTCCCGTTGGCAACTACAGCCGTATCTTTGCCTACGCGAATGCAGTTGTAGGCTATGTAGGGGTTCTTCGCCAGATCCAATGCATTCAGGGGCGAGACCATTACGCTCCTGCCCCTGACCTCAGCTCTGCGGTTGGGAAAGGAGCGGGATGAGACCCTGTAGCCTACAAAGCTCCCCTCCCAGCTTTTGCCTATTACTACTATCCGGCCGACGTACATCTTCAATCGACCAGATTGTACTTGGCTATGTTTGCGTCTGCCATTAACTGGATTTCCTTGATGGCGTCCGCTCCATCGGGCTTCTTGAATAGATGCTTGTACCTGCCCTGGATCTTCAGGTACTCTTCAACGGGCTTTGGCCTCCTGATCTTCTTCACATTAATCAGCTCGCCGTCCACCCACTCCAGCAGCGGCCATAGGCCAGTCTCAACTGCCAGCCTGGCTATCTCTATTGTAGTTCCTGCCTCGAAAGTCCAGCCGGTGATGCACGGCGCATTTACCTGGATGTAGGAGGGTCCGTTGACATCCAGGGACCTCTTAACCTTCTTTCTCAGGTCCACAGGATAGGCGACAGAGGCCGTAGCCACGTAAGGAACCTTGTGCGCAAGCGCTATGGCTGGCATATCCTTCTTCGGCCTGGGGTTGCCCAGGCTTCGGAGGCCGGTGGGCGTAGTAGTGGTGTGCACACAGAAGGGAGTTGAACCGCTTCTCTGCACGCCTGTGTTCATGTAGGCCTCGTTGTCGTAGCAGACGTAGGTAATCTTGTGGCCTCTCTCGAACATTCCTGAGTTTGAGCCCATGCCTATATCGAAGGTGCTGCCGTCTCCGCCTATCACCACGAGGTTAGTGTCCTGGCAGCGGCGCTTGAGCATGACCTCTACTCCTGAAGCGACAGCTGCGGCATTCTCGAAGAGGGAGTGGACCCAAGGGACGCACCAGGCGCTCTCAGGGAATGGTGTGGTGGTGACTTCCAGACAGCCTGTGGGCGAAACTACAATTGTATTGGGGCCGGCCGCATCCAGGACAAGCTTTATGGTCGTGGGCATAGCGCATCCCGCGCAGGCCCTGTGACCGGGTGCAAGTAAGTTTTGCATCTTGAAACCTCCTAAAGGATCTCCTTTCGAAGAGCGAGGAACTCGAACTCGAACTCGATTCCTTTGCTGGCGGCATAGGCCTTCTCCACGATGCTCCTTATGTCCTTGATCGTTATATCGCGGCCACCAAGGCCCGCGGCAAAGCCGATTATGGGCGTCCTGATCTGGCTGTTGTAGAATGCAGATTTCAGGTCGGTGAGAAGCCCTGCTTCCATGCCAATGGATACATCCTTCTCCACAACTGCAATGACATGCGCATCCTTCAGGGCCTTTCTTAAGGCCTGGACAGGGAACGGCCTGTAGCTTCTTACCTTAACTAATCCGACTTTCTTCCCCTCGGCTCTCATCTGGTCTATGGCGTCCTTGATGGTCCCTATTACCGATCCCATGGTTACTATTACAACCTCCGCATCCTCGGATTGGTATGTATCTATCAGCCCTCCGTAGTACCTTCCGAAGGTCTCCTGGAACTCTTTTGCAACCTGCTCGATCTTTGCCAGTGCGCGCTCTTGAGCCTCGAACTGCTGGTATCTAAACTCTGTGTAGGTCGTTGGATCTGCGAAGGCCCCGAAGGTCTTCGGGTTAGCAGGGTCCAGAATGTCTGCGGGCTTAAAGGGCGGCAGGAAGCTCTTGACTTTCTCGCTGTCCAGAAGCTCCACTGGCTCGTAGACGTGCGTCAGGATAAAGCCGTCCATGCAGACCATGATCGGCGTCAGGATATCGGGATCTTCAGCTATCTTGTAGGCCTGAGGAGTGGCGTCCACTGCCTCCTGGACGTTTTCTGCATAGATCTGCAGCCATCCGACATCGCGTGCTCCGATGCTGTCTTGCTGGTCGTTCCAGATGTTCAGCGGTGCTCCCAGGGCGCGGTTGGCAACAGTCATGACAACTGGCATTCGCAGGCCCGATACATTGTAGAGGACCTCGTACATCAGCGCCAGGCCCTGGCTGGTAGTCGAGGAGTAGCACCTGGCTCCCATGGCGCTGGAGCCTACGAGGACGGAGAGCGCAGTGAACTCGGAGTCGACGGTCAGAAACTCGCTGTCCAGCTCGCCGTCTGCCACCAGCTGGGATAGATGCTCCACTATGTGGGTCTGGGGCGTTATGGGGTAGGCTGAGACCACGTCTGGCGAGCAGCACATGACCGCGTGGGCAACAGCATAAGAACCTTCAACCACTTTCATCATTTACTTCTCCTCCAGGACCATCTTTACAGCTTTTCGCGGGCATTCTTGAGCGCAGATGCCGCAGCCCTTGCAGTAGTCCAGGTCAGGGGTAAAGAGGCCTTCAACCTGATGTACGCAGCTCTCGGGGCAGTAGATCTCGCAGAGGCTGCATTTGATGCATTTCTTAGAGTCGACCTTGGGCACGAAGGTCCGCCAGGCTCCAGTCTTTGTGGCTGCAGTGGATCCCGGCTCTACCAGTTTGCCAGCTTTTAGCTTTTGCATTAAGACACCCTCTCATATGCAGTCTTAATCGCGGCCAGGTTCTTCCTGCCAAGCTCCCCCTTGAAGCGTTCAGAGATGGCCTTGTTCAAGCTCTCAAGGCCAACCTCTTTGGTCGCCCCGCAAAATGCGCCAAGCATTGTGGTATTGACGATGGGCCTTCCCAGGACCTCCATGGCGATCTTGGTGGCATCGATGGTGATTATCTCCGCCTTGGTGTCGAGGTTTAGCTTCTCCTTTGGCCTATCTGTGTTGATTATGATCTTTCCATCGGCCTTAAGGCCGCTGGCGACGTTGACGACATCTAGCAGCGTCACATCCTGCACGACGACGTAATCCGGCTCGTAGATCTGGCTTCTTATCCGAATAGGCCTGTCTGCAATCCTTGCAAAGGCCATGACCGGCGCTCCCCTGCGTTCTACTCCAAATGCCGGGAACGCCTGGGAGAACCTCTTATCCTCAAAAGCCGCAACGGCTATCAATTCGGCCGCAGTAACAGATCCCTGACCTCCACGACCGTGCAATCGAATCTCCTTCAACCGACCTGACCTCCTCTTCCTCGCCGAGAGGCTACGAGAAGATATATCTCTTTCGGAGCCGCGGCTTATGGTTGTATTTGAGGATAGAGTTCATATCGCTGGAGAATAAAAGCCTGCTGTCTGAAGGATGGTCTATGGAGAACAAGAACGAACTGCTCTTCGCTGTGAGGGATGCCCGCAGGAATCTAAAGGACGACGTCGACTTTCGTGCAGCCGATATGCTGGCCGTCTTCGAGGGAATCGCCCCCTTCCTGGATAGGGAGACCATATTGAATATGAAATGCAAAGGGTGTGATAGCTATTCCTGTTCCTACTTTCCATTATCTAATGACTTCTGGGCTGTGGAGAACCAGGACTACTGTCATGCCAAGAATATGCCTCTAAAGCATTTAAGCGTCCTGAAGATGGCCGGCTGTGCCGATTACTCACAGGAAGGCCAAAGAGAGCTTTCGAGTCTCGTCAACTCCATACTCGATGAGGACCTAAGACCTGCCTTTGTCGAGAGGAGGCTCTATGATAGGAACCTCTTTGCAAGCTACAGCGTGGCCTTCCGGGTCCGGAAGGACAATGGGAATGCCTGCATTGAGTTTGGGCATAAGTCGGGCGAGGAATTTGTAGGAAGCGACATCAAGCTCCATTTCCTGAGAAGGCTCGAGCCGGGATTAGGGCCCGCTGCCTCTGAGAGGATAGCAGCGAGCATGAAGAGCGGCCTTGCTATGGTCGTTGAGGCCAGAGAGCAAACCAGGCGGATGCTGGATATAGACTATGTACTGGAATGGATTGCTAAAAAGCGAAAGATGGATATAGTATATCTTTAGCTTTATTTTGGGTTTAACTGATAAACTAATAATTTAAAGGATGTTTTAAGCGATGGCGCAACAATTGGTGCCAGATACAAGCGTGGTTATCGACGGCAGGATCTCTGCAAAGGTCAAGTCGGGAGAGCTGCTGGGACGGAGAATTGTCATTCCCGAGGCGGTAGTGGCTGAGCTGGAAGCCCAGGCCAACCATGGGAGAGACATCGGCATAAAGGGCCTGGAGGAACTTCGAAGGCTCTCGGAGCTGGCAAAGGCTGGAAAGATCGAGCTGGAGTATGTTGGTGTCAGGCCTGACCTGGACCAGATTAAGCTGGCAGGAGGCGGAGAGATAGACGCCATGATCAGGGACGTGGCCCTGGAGATGGGAGCCTCCTTCATGACCAGCGATACTGTTCAGTTCAAGGTGGCCGAGGCCATGGGCCTTGACGTGGAGTACGTGCGGCCCCAGAGAGAGGCCATCAAGCCCCTCTCCCTGGAGAAGTACTTCACAGAGGACACTCTCTCAGTTCATCTCAAAGAAGGTGCATTCCCCATGGCCAAGAGGGGCAAGGTGGGGAGCTTCAACCTGATGCGAATTGCAGAGAAGCCTTTAAGCGACAGGGAGCTACGCGATATCTCGCGAGAGATCTACGAGAGGGCCAAGGCCGATCCCGAAGGCTACATAGAGATGGAGAAGATGGGCGCTGCAGTGATACAGCTGGGCCCCATGAGGATCGCTATTGCCAAGCCTCCCTTCTCTGACGGCCTGGAGATCACCGCTGTCCGGCCTGTAGCCAAAGTCGATCTCGAATCCTACAAGCACAGCTTAGAGCTGAAAGGGCGGCTAAAGGAGGGCCAGAGGGGAATCCTCATTGCCGGCCCTCCAGGATCGGGAAAGTCAACGTTTGCTGCAGGAGTTGCAGAGTACCTCCTCAAGTGCAACTACGTAGTGAAGACTCTTGAGTCGCCTCGCGACCTGCAGGTCCCCCCTGAGATAACCCAGTACGGTCCATTGGAAGGCAGCATGGAAGCCTCGGCCGATATACTTCTCTTGGTAAGGCCGGACTACACCATCTACGACGAGGTGCGAAAGACCAAGGACTTCAGGGTATTTGCGGACATGCGCCTGGCGGGCGTAGGAATGATCGGAGTAGTCCATGCAAATAAGCCCGTAGACGCTCTACAGCG
>Ga0074195_1004705_pt1 | contig 10991 bp, 9 predicted proteins | sample EPASupsiteHSE623_FD_64525 | JGI IMG/M metagenome (GOLD analysis project Ga0074195, IMG submission 64525) | Bioremediated contaminated groundwater from EPA Superfund site, New Mexico - Sample HSE6-23 | ecosystem: Environmental > Aquatic > Deep subsurface > Groundwater > Contaminated ... | reverse complement strand
CACCGGCGGTAACAGCGGCTTCAAGTACATCCCAAGTGCCGACCGGAGCTAACAGTTCAACCGATTGAGGGGTTAACAGCATGTACTTCACTCCAAGTTTAAAGAATTATTACTCAAAAATTTCAGCAGCTTTTGTAAGCAAAGACGCTGGCAGTTCAATGCCTAAATTGGCGGCTGCAAATGCGTTAAGTTGAATCTCCGGGGTATCAACAATGCCGACAGGAATACTGCCTGGCTGGGTGCCTGTAAGAATTTGTCCTGCCTTAACAGCACAGGCTCGGCCAAGATTATAATGATTTGCAACCAGTGCTCCTAATGCTCCTGACGGAACATTGGGGGCATGGGAAGTTATGATAGGTAAGTTTGCGGCTTCGGCATAATACGCTACACTGGCAAAGTTTTCTTCAATAACTCGGCCAATAGGCAAAAACAGAGCATCAAGATCAGGGGTTAGTCTATCTGGTAAGGCAGATAACTCTTCGGGTTTGGTTACTGGAAGGTCGATAATCGTAAATACAGATTGAGCTGCTTTTATGAAATTATTTACTTCAAGCAATGCATTACTGTCAGTACTGTGATATAAAATGCCGATTGCTTTGGCTGCCGGTAAAAGTTCTTGGATAAACGCTGTTTTAGCGGCAGCCGGAACCATACCGGCTACACCGGTAGCTTTACCGTTAGGCTTATCCATACTTTGTGTTAAACCGGCACCGACCGGATCAAATACCGGTGTGAATACTAACGGTATGGTGCCTTGAAATTGAACCGCTGCTTGAGAGGAAGGCGTGGAACAGGCAAAAATAAACTCTACATTTTGGATTGCCAGTTTTTCAGCCAATTGCGGCAAATCGCTTACTGCGCCATCGGCATTTAAATAATGAAATTCGGCAGACAAACCCGCCTCAGACAGCCCGGCTTTAAAGCCATGTACCGCGTCGTCAAGGTTTTGGGTGAGTTGTAAAATCCCAATATGATGCAAGTGTACAACACCTCTGGTTATATTTTTTAATACAATTTCCACACAGGGTGGATTAATACCTGCCCCAATATCGTAATTTTGTTTACTAGTTCCCATATATTGCACAGTCATGGTAGACTAAATACATAACAGTTTACATGCCGCATCATATTATGAGTTAAAATTCACAGGCGACTTTAAAGGAATTGAAAAAATTGTAAGGTTTGTTTTCGTTACTTTAATAAAATCCTAAACGTTAAAGTGAATAGGATGAGGATTTTAACAAGTAAAGGAGATAAAATGACAAAGTTTATACGCCAGATAATAACCAGCAGTCTGATCGTCATAGTAATCTTGGCAGTAATTGGCTGTGCTAACAAAGGAGCTAGTCCATCCCCAGAACCTGTAAAACAGCAAGTTGTTCAAGACAAGGCGGCCAAAGAAAAGGCTATTATGGATAACTTTAATGCGCTGCTGCAAAAAAATGAGATCACTGTTTCAGAAGTAATTAAGTATGTTGACGAAAACATAGTCGCTGTATCACAGCCCAATGCATCGGTTATGGTAATTGAGCTTGACAAGGTACAGAAAAATAAGCTGCCTAAAATGCAGGACAAATTTGGCGATAGCGAAGCTGTACAAAATGCCTTGACCACAATATATAAAAAAGGTCTGACAAGTCAGGTTATTAGTAGTATCGAAAATCAAGAAGCCAAAGATTTAGTAGTTGAGTCCCAAAACAGCGGCTTCAAGATAGAAACCGCCGAAGGTATGTATTTCCCTGTAATCGATTACTCTGCCTATAAGAAATACCTCAATGCCGTTACCCAAGACATTGCTATGTTTATTAATATTATGGCGGTTGAATCAGATAAAACTCCGATTAAAGATGCAGCACTTATAATTAGCTGGAGTGAAATAATCAAGCGGGCACAGGCGCAAGAAAAGTTCATCAAGGATTATGGTAATTCAGCAAAGGTTGAAGACATAAAGCAATTACTAAAGCGTTATTCAGTATTTGCCCTGTACGGTGCCAATAATACGCCGCTGTTTAGCTACGATACGAAGCAGCTGGTTGCGGAGGCAAAGAAAACATATTTGGAAACTGCCTTCGATACAAACCAGGGTGCTTTCTCAAAGATTATGAATGATTATCTTGCTGTGCTAAAAAAGAACGACTACAAACTTACTGCTGAAGTTCAAGAATATAGGAACAAAGCATCAGAAGAAATTCGCTAAACCCCGATTCTTTGGGAATAAAAGCATAAAACAGATAGTATCCGTTCTTTTTTGAGGTGCAAGAATTTCTTGCACCTCATGTCTTTTTTCTATAAGACAGTAAAGTGTCGAAGCTGAGTGTAGGAGGAGGCTGGTGTTTGCGCTTTACTTCGCCCTTTCAAGCGTCAATTGCCATGAAACCCCAAATCTATCCTCAATCCAACCAAACTTTTCACTAAAGGGATAAGTAGTTAATGGCATTAATACTTTGCCATCTTGAGATAACTTTTGAAAAACCCGGTCAATCTCGTCTTCTGTACAACATGTAACATATAGCGAAATAGCAGGAGTAAATGTGAATGCATGCTCGATATAGCTGTCTATGCACATAAAAAGCTGTCCATGTAGCGAAAACGTAGCCTGTAAAACAGTTCCTTCTTTACCATCTTCATTTGCCCCATATCGAGTAATAGTTATGATCTCTGACTTGTCAAAGCAAGAGGTGTAAAGGTTCATCGCTTCTTCAGCTTTTCCTGAGAACATTAAGAAAGTACGAATTTTTTGGTTTTCCAACTATTATCACTCCTTTGTTTCGGCTCGCATACCAACAATAATATGTTGCGATCGCAGGAGTTTTAATCCTTGTCAAGTTAAACTTGACAGATAGTGGCAAGGAATCATTCGTTACCTATTCCCTGTTGGCGCGTTTAATAGAGTAAAGAGAGGGGAATTTACATGAACAAAAGATATAACACAATAGTTTCAGTAATAGCAGGAACGACAATCCTAGCTGGAGTTATTTTGCCGGTTGTTATGCCAGAACAAACAAAGGTCTATGCAAAATGGTTTAATAAGACAAGCAGTCAGGAATTGCGGAAAGAAAATAAATCGGATAATGAACTATACGAGTCGCAACCGGATGCTCAAAAAGATAGTCAAATACCAACAGAGGTTCTTGTACCTACCCAAGATGGTCAAACTGAGAAGGTGGTTATTCAGTCAGAACAGGCTGCTGCAATTGCGGTAGGCATTGATAGAATAGTCGCTAAGGAGCTTCAAAAGTCTGTCGATAAGGGAGATAAGGTGTGGTTGCTTGACCCAGTAAAGGTCGTGAAAAACAATGCTGCTGCTTATGGTTTTGACGCTGACCAAGATAGTTTTTCCCTTGTGTCTTCGGTGAATAAAAGTGGGAAAACGGATACAGGTGAAGCCTATGTCCTCGTAAAACATGGTGATAAATATTACCTTGTTAGGCTTGCCCAGCCAAACGGTTCTGGAACTAATAAGATATGGCAAGTAAGTTCTATCAAGGAAGTAAGAGTAATAACAGCGGTTGAAAACAGCAATGGTAACAAAGTTGACGTAGGGCCAGGGGTTGAAGGACTTGACTATAATAAGGTTGTAAAATGGCAGCAAAATGTTGACGCAGGCCGTGAATTATGGCGGCTTGACCCAGTAAAAGTTGCCAAAAATGAAGGGAAGAGCTACGGTTTTAATGATAATGATACCTATACTATTATTAGAAAACTTGATAGCAGCAAAATCGCCCGTCACGGTCAAATTGACATTGAAGTTAACCATGAGGGTAAGTTATATACCATGATTATTGTTCGTCCGTTTGGTGGTGGGGATGCAATCTGGACAACTTACAAAGTTATCGGTCAAAAACCTCCGGTAACCACTCCAGCACCAACTGAAAAAGTCTTGTTCCAGGTTTTTGATAAGTACTACGGTTGGAAATGGCAAAAGGAAAGCTATCCCAAGGATATGGCATTCGCAACTGTTGTTGATTATGAAGGACAGCTAAAAAATGATAATCGTATTCCTGAAACTGCGCTGCTAAACCTCAAAGATGTGGACTTTAGTAAGAAGATTGCTTTGTTTGCTTATCTTGGAAGTTCTCCGGGAGGCTACGGAATTGGTATTGAAAAAGTAACAATGAGCGGTAATCATATGACCGTTCTAGTACGGACCAAAAGCCCGCGCCCGGGAGATATGGTAACAATGATGTTAACATATCCATCTGATTTCGTCTTAATTGACCGCAACACGGTAGATATCTGGGGAGGCGTTACTGTAACTTTTGTTGACCAGCAGGGTCAAGTATTAAGTAAAAATAAAATTACAATTACACATCGTTAATAATAACTAAAAGACCAAGCAAACCATAAAATCGGTTGCTTGGTCTTTGGGGATTATCAGGACTATTCTTTTGCGTTAGCTATCATTCCTAAGCTGTCTTACTAAGTAAGCATTGGACCGTGTGAAAAGGGATACTCATGCCGTGCTTTACCAATACTAACTAAACGAGCTTTAGAAATCACTGGGTGGGTATTGTTGTTTGATGAAGACGGTAACCTGAACAGTGCGAATTGATTTGAATACTAAAGGAGTGAAAGTGATGCCTGTTGAGGCATATCTTAACTTTAAGGGGAATTGCCGCGAGGCCGTGGAGTTTTATTCACAGGTTTTTGATACAGAAAAGCCACACTTTATGACTTTTGGCGAAATGCCACTGGGACCTGAGTCGCAGTTTTCGCTTCCAGACGATCTGAAAGATTGGATAATGCATACATGTCTTACAATTCATGAGAGTAATGTTATGTTTTCCGATGTGCTTCCTGACATGCCATTTACTGTTGGCAATAATATAAGCCTTACTATTGTCTGTGATGACAGGGAAGCAATAAAGCAAGCATTCAGCAAAATTAAAGAAGGCGGCACTGTCAAAATGGAGTTGCAGCAAACATTTTGGAGCAAATGTTATGGTTTTGTAATAGATAAATTTGGAATTGGCTGGCAGTTTAGCTTGCGATAATTGTCAATGACCTCCAACTTTTGTAATTAATTTGCAAAGGAGGGAGGTCATTAGATTTTACAGTCAAAAGCAGTGCTGTTACTTTAAATTAATTGTCGTTACTGATGTTGCGGCGGGAGGAAGCCATGAAAGAAAACAGGGCAGAAGTACAATCTATTGATGAATATATTTCCCAATTTCCACTTGAGACTCAAGAAATACTTAAAACCTTACGCAAAGTAATAAAAGATACGGCACCAGACGCAGAAGAAAAGATAAGCTGGCAAATGCCTACTTTTGTGCTTCATGGCAATCTGGTACATTTTGCTGCACATAAAAATCATATAGGTTTTTATCCAAATCCTAGTGGAATTGAGGCATTTAAGCAAGAACTAGCTGAATATAAAGGGGCAAAAGGGTCAGTCCAGTTTCCTTTAAATAAGCCGTTACCCTATGAACTAATAAGAAGGATCGTCAAATTCAGAGTTGAGGAGAATACAAATCAAGCAAAAGAGAGGGTAAAAACGAAGAAGTAATCTAAAATGGATCATTCTGCTACCCAATCTGTCAAGAAACTGTACAAATAATAAACTACATATGTTAAATAAAAATCGGCTCAGGTAAGCCGGTTTTTTTTATTTGATTAATTTAAACTTAAATCCCCTATCTATAGATGTTGTATAATATAACTAAACTATTTGAGATTGATGCTCTTCGAACCACTATTTGTTTATATTGAATTTGTATTTTTTCAGGGATTACGGTACTATATTTGTATGAAATTTGCATCAATCGCGTTTTGATTTTTTGAAGATATCGATATTTACTTGGGATTTTTTTAGGTAAGGTCGTTGCTGTTGTACGCAACTTCGATAAGCGAAGAGGGGGGCCGGTAGACGCCATATGTGAATTGGCGTTAACTGCTCAATAATAGTCTCCTGCTTGCACTTCATATTCATACTATGGGGAGGATATAAATACCCGTGACAAATAAAGTGATTAATAATGCTCCGCAAGGGCGGTTTGTCCACTTACACAACCACACAGAATACAGTTTATTAGACGGCGCCGGGCGAATTACCGACCTGGTAAGTCGTGCCAAAGAAATGGGAATGCCGGCCGTGGCTGTGACTGACCATGGCACCATGTATGGCATTATTGATTTTTATAAACAAGCCAAAAAACAGGGGATAAAACCGATTATTGGCTGCGAAGTATATGTTGCGCCGCGTTCGCGGTTTGAAAAAGTTGCTGTTGAGGGAGAGGCTTACTACCACTTGGTTTTACTGGCGGCTAACGATCAGGGATATCGTAATCTGATTGAACTGGTGTCACGCGGGTATAGTGAAGGTTTTTATTACAAGCCCCGTATTGACAGAGAAATATTGCGCAGCTATAGCGAGGGAATTATTGGTTTAAGTGCCTGTATTGCCGGTGAGATACCGGCGGCTATTCTGAAGGGTGATATTGACGGCGCCGAAGCTTTGGCCAGTGAGTACAAAGAGATTTTCGGAGAAGACAACTTTTATATTGAGCTGCAAGACCATGGCATGCCTGAGGAAAAGCAAGCCAATCAGCAGTTGGTTAAAATTGCGCGCAAACTGGGATTAGGTCTTGTTGCCACCAATGATGCTCATTATATAAATCAACAGGATGCGGAATGCCATGATGTTTTACTTTGTATTCAAACAGGAAAAACAGTGGATGAACCTGGACGAATGCGGTTTCCCGGTGATGGTTTTTATTTAAAATCGTCAGAGGAAATGGCCGATTTATTTGCCGAATATCCAGAAGCATTGGCTAATACCGTTAAAATTGCCGAGCGCTGCGATGTCAACTTTAATTTTGATGTATTATATTTGCCGGATTTTCCAACACCGGACGGCACCAGTGATGAGGAGTACCTGACCCAGCTTTGTCAAAAGGCGCTTTCCTGGCGGTACTCGGAGATAACAACGGAGATAACGGAGCGGCTTGACTATGAACTTGCGGTAATAAAGAAAATGGGATATCCCAGCTATTTTCTGATTGTATGGGATTTTGTAAACTATTCCCGGAAAAAGTCTATTCCGGTAGGGCCTGGCAGGGGTTCGGCAGCAGGCAGTATTGTTGCCTATTTATTAGGTATTACCAGTATTGATCCTCTTAAATATGGATTGCTGTTTGAACGGTTCTTGAATCCTGAACGTGTGTCCATGCCTGATATTGATATTGATTTCTGCTATGAGCGCCGTGGCGAAATTATTGAATATGTCGTATCTCGTTATGGCAGCGACCGGGTAGCTCAAATCATTACTTTTGGAACAATGGCGGCACGAGCGGCTATTCGTGATGTCGGTCGGGCGTTGAATATGTCATATAGCGATGTAGACCGTATTGCCAAGCTAGTGCCGGCAGAACTGGGCATTACCTTGAAAAAAGCTTTGACAGCCAATCAGGAATTAAAAGGTTTGTATGATACGGAAGAGGCTGTCAAAAAACTGGTTGACCTGGCGATGGCAGTAGAGGGATTACCTCGGCATGCTTCCACCCACGCTGCTGGCGTGGTTATTGCTAAAGAGCCTTTAACACACTTTGCGCCCTTGCAACTATCTAATGAGGGTTTTCTTGTCACCCAATATGATAAAGACAGGATTGAAGAAATAGGCCTTTTAAAGATGGATCTCTTGGGACTTCGAACGTTGACAGTCATCGGGGATGCTCTTGCGCTTATTAAAGAAAATAGAGGTTTGGATATTAATATAGAACAAATTCCGTTCGATGATGCCAAAACTTGTGCAATGCTGTCAAGCGGCGATACTTCCGGCGTATTTCAGATGGAATCAAGCGGCATGACCAATCTGGTAAGAGATTTAAAACCTGAACGGTTTGACGATTTGATTCCGCTGGTGGCACTTTACCGTCCGGGCCCACTTGGCAGTGGTATGGTATCTGACTTTATTGATGGCCGTCACGGAAAAAAAGAAGTTTCCTATCTGCACCCATTGCTTGAGCCCATCTTAAAAGATACCTTTGGCGTCATTTTATACCAGGAACAGGTTATGCAGATTGCTTCAACCCTGGCGGGCTTTACACTGGGACAAGCAGATCTTTTGCGGCGTGCTATGGGTAAGAAGAAACATGAAGTACTGGCGGCGCAGCGTGAGGGTTTTCTCAAAGGGGCTGCTGAGCGGGGAATTGATGCCAAGCTGGCTCATGATGTGTTTGAACTCATGACTCACTTTGCCGACTATGGTTTTAATAAATCTCATAGTGCGGCTTATGCGCTTGTCGCTTATCAGACAGCGTATCTTAAGGCACACTATCCCCAGGAATTTTACGCCGCATTACTGACAAGTGTTATGGGTGTCAATGATAAAGTGGGTTATTATATTGAAGAATGCCGCCGCCGGGGAATTGCGGTACTGCCGCCAGATATTAATGCCAGCGGCCGAGCTTTTTCTGTTGATAACGGTGCCATTCGTTTTGGTTTGGCTGGCGTAAAAAATGCTGGCGACAATGCGTTAGAAAGCATCACGACAGCACGCAAAAAAGATGGCAAATTTACCTCGCTTGTTGATTTTTGTTCGCGCGTGGATATGCGTTTAGTTAACAAGCGTGTTATTGAGAGTTTGATAAAATGTGGGGCGTTTGACTCGCTCAAGGCACGAAGGTCACAGTTTTTGGAGGTATTGGAACAGGCCGTAGAAGTAGCTGCCTGCCGCCAAAAAGATGCGGCAAGCGGTCAATTAGGGTTATTTGGCGAAGAAACATTGGAATGTGTGAATGATGTAGTTTTGCCTGATATACCTGAATTACCGCAAGAACAGATACTTGCGCTGGAAAAGGAAATGACCGGCTTTTATGTAACCGGTCATCCACTAGATAAATATCGGGCTAAGCTTGATGCCTTGCCTGCGCTAGGCAGTTTGGCAGAAGGACAGTATAGTGATGGGCAGCTTATTAAAGTTGGCGGACTGATCGGCAGTGCCAAGCGTATTAATACCAAAAACGGCAGTATGATGTGCTTTGTAAACCTTGAAGATTTTACAGGTCAAGTGGAAGTCATTGTATTTCCCAAGGTTTTTGAAAAAACCGGGCGGTTCTTGGCTCCTGATCTTGCTATTATGGTACATGGCCGCCTTAATATTCATGAAGAAGGCGCCAAGATTATGGCTGACGATATTTTGCCGATGGAAAGTGCGGGTGCAGAGGTTAGAATTACTTTGCGTAAAGATCAGGAAACGCCTGCTGTTTTAGACGGCTTGAAAAAACTGCTCAATCAATATACTGGTTCTTCCGCAGTATATCTGCATCTTGTTGACAGTCGCCGCGTGATCAAAACAGAGCGGAATTTTTGGATTGAGCCTTCATCTGCTGCTTTAACTGCCATAGAGGGGCTTTTGGGAAAAGGAACGGTTACTACCTGTTAAACACCAACAAAGATAACATGGCTGCTCCCTCGCGTGCATACTGTTTAACCGTAAGATAGGCATTATCGGCCATGGGAGCGGCCGAACCGCTGGCTTCTATCCCTAACTGCTGGGCAAGCACTAAGGATCGTCTAATATGGGATGAATTGGAAACAATAATAACATGGCGAAATCCTTGCTCAGTCATAATGGCTTTGGTATTAAGCAGATTTTGATATGTATTATAAGATTTATCTTCCAAATAAATTTTTTCAGTTGGAATACCATTCGCGATAAGATAGTGGCGCATGATACTGGCTTCGCTGGCTATTTCATCCGGGCCTTGGGCGCCGCTGACAATAATGGTTGGTGCGAAGCCCTGATGATATAACTTGATAGCTTCATCAAGCCGTAGTCTGAGCATGGTACTAGGCTGGTCGCCGATAAGTTTGGCTCCCAGTACAACAATAGTGTCACTGGGGACTGGCTGGGTCAGGTGGCCGACGGTAATAATGGGAATTTCCACGACGGCCACAGTAATTACAACCAGCAGCAATAAATATCGCCGTATTCTGGGCGTTAACAATAATTTCATTAGACTTGAGCCTCCGGATAAGATGGAATATATATAATTATAACACTAAGTCGCTTTATGTGATAATCTGCCGCAAGATTCTCGGTTGTGTGGAGGGCGCAGATGGAAACAGAAAATCCCAAACAGCGTGTGCCGTCGGTGAAGCAGCGACTCAAACAATGGGCACGCAAGCTTAAAAGTGATAGTATTGCGATCTATTTTGCACTAAAACATCCTCAAACACCGATCTATGCCAGGGTGGTTGCCGCCATTGTTGTCGGTTACGCCTTAAGCCCAATCGACGTAATTCCCGACTTTATTCCGGTCCTGGGGTATCTGGATGATGTAATACTTCTGCCGTTGGGCATTGCGCTTGCTATCAAGTTGATACCGGCAGAGATATTACATGTTTGCCGGCAAGAAGTAAAGAAGAATCCGCCGGTAATAAGACCGAAAATTTGGTTGGCTGCCTATGTTATTGTTTTGCTATGGCTTAGCGTATTGTATGTTCTGTATGAATGGATCTGATAACCTGTGTGGGAAACTAAAAACAAGGATTTTGATAAAAAATGTTGCAGTTTGCCATATAATAATATTAGAATAAGAGATGGTATTATTTGTTACTCTTATTTGCCTGGCAGAAAGTATAATTTTCTTAAAAGCAGGATAAGGGCAACAGCAGCTGTTGCCAAAGGCTTGGCGTAAGCTGATATTTTCTAATGATTTTGACAACAGGAGGATACTACATGGAAATAATAGTCTGTGTCAAGCAGGTGCCTGACACTACTGAAGTTAAGATTGATCCCCAGACAAACACTTTGATTCGCCAAGGCGTGCCGAGTATTGTAAATCCTTTTGATAAAAATGCAGTGGAAGAAGCTTTGAAGTTAAAGGAAAAGCATGGCGGTAAAGTAACGGTAATTTCTATGGGGCCGCCACAGGCCAAAGACGTCCTAAAAGAATGCATTGCCCTTGGTGCTGACGAAGCTATTTTGCTGAGTGACCGTGCATTTGGCGGAGCCGATACGTTGGCTACCAGCCGGACTTTAGCCG
>Ga0074195_1004704_pt1 | contig 10991 bp, 10 predicted proteins | sample EPASupsiteHSE623_FD_64525 | JGI IMG/M metagenome (GOLD analysis project Ga0074195, IMG submission 64525) | Bioremediated contaminated groundwater from EPA Superfund site, New Mexico - Sample HSE6-23 | ecosystem: Environmental > Aquatic > Deep subsurface > Groundwater > Contaminated ... | reverse complement strand
CCTTGCTGTATCTGACACACGGTTCGGGGCGCAATAAATTATCCTGTTCTTCTTTACGGCATGATAACGAAAGAATAATAAGAGCTGCTATAAATATGTACTTCATAATTTATTCCTCCGCTTTAATTGGTCCTGATGAAAATCCAAACCTCATTGTTACATAAAGCAATCCATCGTCGAGGTTCGTCTCCCTTATTCCGGGATAGTATCCTGCCTCAAGTGACATGTATCCCGAGAAATAATTCATTCTTATTGCTTCGTAACCAATGCGCCATCCTCCCCTTGCGAATGTCATCAGCGGATAATAACCATCGTAGGTGTTATTCCCTGAATCGTCATACACACCTTGTATAGCTGGTTTTCCGAATAGAAAATCGAAGTAAAGCTTATGCAGGCCTATTCTTTCTTTACCGCAATCCTTATTGAATTTTTTCATTTTTCCCCATCCGAAATATGCATATGGCGTGTGTGTGTGAATGTAAGCGTAGTTGTCCTGATGCATATTCCAGTTATCTGCCGGCTCATAATACTGTGGTTCGGAGTATATGGCCTCTGTCTCGGTTGTAAATGACATTATGCCTATACCACCCCTTAGTTGTCCATACACTGTTGCAGTGCCGTCGCCAACGCCCCATACCTCTTTAAAAAAGCCGTCTTCTTCGCCGCTGAAAAGTAAAGTGAAACATTGTGAACTGCCTTCCCTTGAATACAGATTAATGCCTCCTCCAATCTCTGTACGCTTTGCAAAATCAGGTACTGCATAAAATTTATTTTTCTCAGCGGTAAGTTTTTTGTGAGCTAGATCATCAAAGCTAAGCTGGTATTTAAAGTGTAAGCCAACCCATTTATTATGGTAGGTTAACCCGCCTTCCATGCTATAGTACTGAAAGCTTCTGCTGGATGAATACCCGAGCGCTATATGCATAGCAAAGTCGCGTTCTGCCGGATTGTCATTCTTATCAGGAGTAAGCAGCTGTGCGCTGATATCTAATGACAATAGCATATATGCTAACGTAAGAATTAAAAAACTGTATTTCATTACCGGATCTTTCATTGATTAATAAAACCATTACCTTTTCCACTGTCCATAAGTACGCAAATTTATATTTGCATTCTGCCTATTACAAATTTTAGTATACCTGTTTTATGAAATTATATTATTATTTGACGTACATTTGAAATCACTAGTACAAAATGTTTTTAGCATGAAAAGATTAATGATAATTACTTCAGTAATGCTCTGTGTAGTGTTTGACACTTTTTCGCAGGGATGGCAAAAGGCGGTATTAACTGAAGAACTGACAATAAAAGTCGAAAATGTATATGCACCTGCCGGGTTCAATTCAGAAAAGCAGGCAATGGATCAGATGACCGGTTTTCCTGTTGCTGTTACAGGTAATGCAAGTTTTAAAAATATGAGGAATCTGACACTTGCAGAAATTAACGGCGATCAGATACAGGACATTGTTTTTGTAGCCGATAGTAAACTGTACGTGTGGACATATCAGGGAATGCTGTGGGAAAAGACAATTATCGGTACCGGAATTTATCCTCCTTCTGTTGCTGATATCAATATGGACGGTTTTAACGAAATTGTTCTCGTTACCGGCGGCTTGCCTGCAAATGGACGTACATATACCTTTGATAAGGACGGAAACGAATTACCCGGATGGCCGGTTAATTTCAGCAGCCACTGGATGATGTGTGCACCAGCACTTACAGACGTTGACAACGACAGCATTATAGAGATAATCGTTTGCGAAAGATACACGTCGACTGTGGGAAGGGTTCATATACTACGTATTGATGGTACTTCATTCAGCACAAACTGGCCAGTAAGTCTCGATGGTATTCCTGCCTTTACACCTTCTGTTGGTGATGTTGATAATGATGGTGTTAAAGAGATAGTTGCTTATTCAACAAAGTCTAGGTACATCTTTGAGCTCGACGGACAGCCCATGACTGGATTCCCTCTGAATACCGAACCAGAACAGAAATACAGTTACCAGTCGCCGGTAATAGCTGACCTGAACTCTGATGATCAGTACGAAGTGATCGGAGCAACACACGGTGACCTGCCTAAGTTTTATGTCATGGATAACTCTGGAAATGATTATACAGGCTGGCCCATAACAGTTCCCGACAGCAACTGGACCTATTCCACACCAACTGTAGTAAAGATAAATGGTGAATACAGGATATTAATGAGCCGCCCCATTGGCAGTGAAGTTGATGACATGCTGTATTGCTGGGATGCCGAAGGTAACATGCAGCCCGGATTCCCTGTTGAAAAATCTGGCGGACTCGAAGGTTATATCTCTGTTGCAGACATAAACAACGACAATGATTTTGAACTTGTGTTCGGAGCAAACATGCTCGATTCGCTGGGGTATGGATTTATAAATGCATATAACATTTCCGATGGCACTCCTGTTAACGGCTTTCCCATAAGACCAAGAGGATGGACATTCATGAACGGTGTATGTATTGGTGATGTTAACGGGGATGCAGCGATAGACCTTGTATCGCTTACATATACTAATTCCTTCGGTGCAAATACTGATACTGTATATATTAATGTTTACGAAACCAATTCACCTTATACTACAGAAAAAGTGCTTTGGGGAACATATAAAGGAACAAACGATCGCTCCGGATATGTGTCAAACGGCGTTTCCAATGTCGAAGAAATGAGAGATATTGATATTATGGTTTATCCTAATCCATGCAGCAGTATTCTGAATATAGAATTGCCATCTGATGCCGGTGCTGAAAATTCATTTGCAGCTATTTATGATATTACTGGTAGGCATTTATTTTCGATCGGATTATCCAGTAAAATTACAAGGATAGATGTGAGTGGTTTCGAGAAAGGAATGTACATATTTGAGATAAACTATAGTGAAAAGTCAAGAATTAAAAAACTACTGGTAAAATAATTATAAATATTTTAACTAGTGACTTTAGGAATTAATTGTATAACAACCTGATTACCGAGAAGCACTATATCAAAAGTAATACTAATGGTATCAGTTAATATTACTATTGTTTCCAGAAAATTGTTTATTCTTCCATCCGAAATTTCTGAAATAATAAGTAAAAACTACGCCACAGTAACTACCAGTGTTTATGAATTTATGCCAGTAGTTAGTTCCGTCGAGTGAATAATTCACAGTAGCATTCATAAGTTTTTGTGTACCTATCTGCCCCACAAAACTAATACTTAACATGCTTCCCTTTTTGAACACTTTTTCGCAACCAGCTATAAAACGCGGGCTCATATCGGCACCTGACCTGCTATCAATTGTTGCGTAAAGATAAGACGAATCGGGTTTTGTTACTTCGTTACCAACAACTGTGTAAGTTGTATTTATGGTATCTCCGTATGAATTCAAAGAAAAGCCTAATCCGACAAACCATCGTATATTTCTGCAGTTCAGGTTTGTTTTGTAAGCAGCAATAACCGGGATATGAACAACAGGAATACTGTAGTTTATGCTTGTGTATCTACGTTCTTTATTGAGAAGTGAATAATTTTCGGCAATTGCAAATGTAAAACCTGTTTGAGTAAAACCTAGTCCGGAAAGGAACATAAAATGGTCATTCAGATCGTACCTTACATTTATATCAAATGAAGGAGCACAGAATCCATCACTTGTAAACCGGGAATGTGCATTTGTCATACCGCCGTCGTACTTCGACTGTGATCCGTGAAAACCGAGCTGAACGCCAAGTCTCCATGTCTCCTTCTGAGCAAATGAACTTACTGTGATTGTAGTAAGGACAATAATCAGTATCGTTTTCATAATGAGTGGAATTTGATATAAAGATACAAAAAATTAAGTAAAAAGGAATAATAGTGTAAAGTATTTTAAACTGTTGGTATAATGCAAAACGGCCTCAGATTTTTGATTCTCTGAAGCCGTTGTCCCTCTTTGTGGGCCCACCAGGGCACGATCCTGGGACCCCCTGATTATGAGTCAGGTGCTCTAACCGACTGAGCTATGGGCCCTGAAATAGGGACTGCAAAAGTAATAAAAGAACAAAAAAAACAAAAATATTTTTTTAAAGATTTCAGAACTTCTGAAATGCAGCCTTATTCAACCGGAATTATTTCTTCAATTTCGTTTTCTTCCTTATTGGCCTTTATCTCTTTATTTTCTTTTACAACTTTTTCTTTCTCAACTCCGGCGCCTTGTTTTTCCTTTTCGGCTTTCTCCTTTTCTTTCTTTTCTTTTGCTTTTTCTTTAAGTATCTGTATCTGTTCTGGTGTCAGTATCTCTTTTACCGCTTTACGGTATTCCCTGTTGGCTGCTTTAAAATCTTCTTTAGCTGCCTCTTTATCAATTTTACCATCAGGGCCTTTGTACTTACCTTTAATTTCTTCCAGTTTTTTTTCGCGATCAATGGAAAGGGTGTAGATCTTTGTTTTCTGATCTTCGGTAAGGGCAACAACATTGTTAAGTTTATCAACAGCCTTCTGAGCGCGCTGTTCAATGGTTGGCTTGCCTGAGGCAATTGGTTTTACAGGTTTTACTTTTTTTGCATTCTCCTGTGCAATTATTGAACCTGCAATAAAAAGAACTGAAATTAAAAGCATTAATTTTTTCATATCCGGTTTGTTTTGGTTAGTGCAAATTTATGCCTGAATAATTTTTGTTTCAGTATTTTACTGTTAAATAGTGTTTATGAAATATAAACGTTAGTTAAATTTGGGATAAATTACTTTTGAAAAAAAATCAGCCTTTATTTATAAAAGATTTAATAAAATGATCAATCTCAATAAGTTGCTCCTTTGAGAGTAAATTAACATTGCTAAGCAATCCCGATATGAAGTTAATCTTTGCCGCTGACTCAAGTACTTCCATTCTGTCGTAAGCCTCGAAAAGTGAGTTTCCAAGCGTTATAGCTCCATGGTTCTTTAACAATATTGCATTTGAATTTACAGAAGCATTTGCTGCATATTCAGCCAGTTCTTCACTACCCATGCATGCATATTCAGCCATTGCAATATCGCCGAGTATAGCCCTTATTTCACCTGAAATTCCAGTTTCGATTCTTTTACCCGATATTGCATATGAGGATGTATATGGCGGATGAGCATGTACAATAGTGGTAATGTCAGTTCTGACCTTATATATAGCAAGATGCATTCTTGTTTCCATACTAAGCCGTACCCTGCTGTCCCGAGTTTTTCCTTCTTCGTTTCAAAAAGAAATATCTTCCCGGTTCAGGATACTTTTTTCTTTTCCCGAAGGGGTTATTGCAAATCTGCTGCTGTTAATTTTAAAGCTTATATTTCCTCCGGAACAGGTTGTAAGCCCCTTGTCGTAAAGACGTTTCATATATAAGGCAACGTCTGCCTTGATTGATTCAGTGCTGTTCATAATAGTGATTTTAAATTTACCGGATGGAATATTCCTTTTTCTGTAATAAACCCGCTTATCATATCAGAGGGTGTAATGTCAAATGCGTGATTCAACACATTGTATTCCTCAGGAATGATCCTGAATTCTGAAATGCTTTTTCCCCCAATGCCATTCATGATACTTATTTCATTACCATCGCGAATTTCAATATTAATTGAATTACCATCTGGTATGCTGAAATCGAAAGTAGAAGAGGGTGCTGCAATATAAAAAGGGACATTGTTGTGCCTGGCAGCAATTGCTTTAAGATAAGTGCCGGTCTTGTTTGCAGTATCTCCGTTCATCGCAATCCTGTCGGCTCCGGTTATCACCATATCAACTTCTCCTCTCTGCATTAAGAGGCCACCGGAATTATCCGGAATAATACTGAAAGGTATATTTTCGTTGAATAATTCCCATGCCGTAAGTTTTGCTCCCTGATTTCTGGGGCGTGTTTCGTCAACCCAGACATGCAAAGGTATACCCATTCTGTGTGCCATAAATACTGGTGAGAGAGCTGTACCCCAGTCACCGCAGGCCAGCCATCCGGCATTGCAATGGGTAAGTATGTTAAGTTTCCGTTTTTTATTCTTATACTGATCAGCAATTAATTCAAGTCCTTTGCTTCCGATCTCTTTACATGCATTAACTTCATTTAATGCGAACTGTAATGCGCTTTCTGTTGCTATTTTTAAGGATGCTGAGTATTCCAGGCTGAAATCGATATTCTTTTTTACAAATCCTGCACCTTTTTCGAGGTTTACTGCTGTTGGCCTGCATTCTATAAGTTCCCTGCATTTTATCTCAAACTGTTCAGGTTTGCCGAAAAGGTCACGTACAGCCATCCGGATACCCCATGCGGCTATTATGCCAATGGCCGGGGCGCCTCTTACAGTCATGTTGCTTATACAATTTATAACTTCGTCAATACTGTTAATACTAACAATTCTGAATTCGAAGGGCAACAGTCGCTGGTCAATTAATTCAATACGGTCGTTGTTGCTATTGAAATAAACAGATTGATATTCTATGCCGTTTACTTTCATTTAAATTTCTATTTTTGCTAAATTAATCAAAGAAAATGAGACCTGTCCCTGATGGTGTAAAAAATCTGATCTTCGACTTTGGCGGAGTGATAATAAATATTGATTTCAACAGGACTTTCGATGCTTTTACAGCCCTAGGTATAACTGACGTAAGGGGTGTCTGGAAACAAGTTCTGTCTTCCGGGCTACTTTATGATATGGAGAAAGGATTGTATTCACCGTATGAATTCAGAAAAAAGATGTGTACTGCAACAGGGATACATGTAACTGATGATGTATTTGACAAAGCATGGAACAGTATGCTTCTTGACATTCCCGGAGACAGAGTAAGACTTATTGAGAAACTGAAAAAGAAATACAGAGTGTTCCTGCTAAGTAATACTAACGAGATCCATTACAATTGCTATTGCGGACTTCTTAAACCATACGGATACGAATATCTTGACGATCTTTTCGATTCAGCGTATTTCTCATTCAGGATGGGAAAACTTAAACCCGGTACTGATATTTTCGAAGAAGTTATTTCAAAAGAAAAATTAAATCCTGCTGAAACTCTTTTTATTGATGATATGCAGGAAAACGTTTTTGGTGCTGAGAAGGCCGGTTTAAAAGGACTATTTATAAACCCCGGAACTCTTACTGAAATATTTTCTGGGTTTTAGGAATAATTTTTGTACTTTGGTCAATCAAATAAAATCTGTTTTATGAGAACATTATTTACAATCATTGGTTTAGTTCTTATCAGCACAGTATCTGCATTCTCACAGAAAGTTTATAGCGCAGATTACAAAAGCGATGCAAAAGTTAAGGTCTATGTTTCGGACTATAAAAGTGACGCAGATCTTGTTGTTTACAAATGCAGTTACAAGAGCGATGCTTCAGGCAATGACGGGTTATGGTTTTTCTGTGATTACAAAAGCGACGCAGATGTTGTGGTTTATTTTTGCGATTACAAGAGTGATGCTGACATCGTGATTTATTTTTCAGACTATAAAAGTGATGCCGGCTGGAAGAACAGTTCAAAGAAGCATCTCTTCTATTAGTATTCCATTCTGAAATATATTATACCGGTGAAAATTCTATCGGTTATTGGCGCACGGCCACAAATAATCAAAGCGGCCGCTTTAAGTCGTGCTATTAGAAATTCATTTTCTGAAAGAATCCAGGACATTATTATACATACCGGGCAACATTACGACCATAATATGTCAGAGGTATTTATTAATGAAATGGGTATTCCTAAACCTTTGTATAATCTTGGTATCGGAAGTGGAACTCATGGTGTTCAGACTGCAGCTATGATGTCCGGAATAGAGGAAGTACTTTTGAAGGAAAAACCTTCTTGTCTTGTTGTATATGGCGACACAAACAGTACTCTGGCTGCATCTGTTGCAGCGGCCAAGATACATGTACCTGTTGCTCATATAGAAGCAGGGCTGAGGTCTTTTAATAAAAAAATGCCGGAAGAAATTAACAGGATTGTTTGTGACCATTGTTCAACTTTGTTGTTTTCTCCCACTCTGAAAGGAATTGAGAATTTAGAGAGGGAAGGCTTCAGGGTATACACAAGAGCTCCATTTACTCCTGACAATCCCGGAATATTCCATACTGGTGATGTAATGTACGATAATAGCCTCTTTTTTGCGGATATAGCAGAAAAGCAGTCAGATGTACTTGAAAAAAACGGAATTGAATCCGGTAACTTCGTCCTTATAACTATTCACCGTGATTTTAATACAGACGATCCTGTCAAACTGAACGGTATTTTCAGAGCTATTATTAAAATATCCGAAGCCCATCACTGTAATCTTATAATTCCTTTACATCCCAGAACTTCAAAGTTGCTGGAATCAGTACTTGATGCTGAGGTCTGTAAATCACTAAAGGCTGACAGGAAGATACGTATCATTGAGCCTGTTTCTTTTTTCGATATGATTATGCTCGAAAAACATTGTCAGCTTGTTATGACTGATTCGGGGGGGGTACAGAAAGAGGCATTCTTCTTTAAAAAACCATGTATCATACTTCGCCCGGAAACTGAGTGGGTTGAATTAGTTGAAAACGGAAATGCTGAGCTTGTTTCGGCTGATACAGAAAAGATTGTTGCTTCATTTGAGAGATTCAGTTCACCTTCAATGAAATACATTTACCCTTCAGTATATGGAGATGGTAAAGCAGCAGAGATGATCTGTGCAAAAATATTTGAGAATTTCAGTTGAATTATTTTTTCTTTTTCTTTCTGAAAACTGATAGCAAATTGAAAGACTTGTTCTTACCGTTTTCGCCATCATCGTCATAATACCCGCTTCCATATCCATAACCATAACGGCCATAGCCATAACGGTATGTGTATTTTCCGTATCCATAGCTGCCGTAATATGTATAGCCGTAGTATCCCTGAACACTTATATCATTAATAAGTATGCCAACGTTTTTAAATCCTCTTTCCTGGAAAACTTCGTTTATCAGCTTGAGCATATTGCGACGGGAGTAATTCTGTCGTAATACAAACAGATTAATGTCAGAGTACTTGGTGAGCAATAGTGCGTCTGTAACCATTGCTATCGGAGGAGTATCCATTATAATCACATCATATGTTTCCTTGAGCTGTGCAACAAGGTTTTCCATCTTTTTAGTTTCAATAAGCTCAGCAGGATTAGGTGGAACAGGCCCTGCAGGCATAAAGAAAAGGTTGTTCTGGTGTGTAGGAAGTATAACTTCTTCGAGACTGTGTGTGCCCACCAGATAAGTGCTGAGACCTTTCATATTATCAACACCAAGTTCCCTGTGTAATTTTGGTTTACGAAGGTCAATGCCCATAAGTAACGTCTTCTTTTCACCAATTGCAAATACAGAAGCAAGGTTAATTGCGCAGAAAGATTTCCCTTCACCTGAGATTGTGGAAGTGATAGCAATTACAAAACAGGGGTCTGTCCTGTCAATATTGAAATAAAGAATATTTGTTCTTAGCGTTCTGAACGATTCAGCAATAGATGATTTGGGACGCTCGAAAACAACCATTTCAGTTCCCTTGTTATTGTGACCTACTTCACCTAATATCGGAATGCTTGTTTGTGATTCAATGTCCTTGCGTTCAATGATTTTATCATTAAAGAAATCAATAATAACAATTATAATTATTGGGAAAAGTATACCTAGAATTAAAGCAATTACATAATTAAGGGAAGCTTTTGGGTTTATTAGGACTGCTATGTTTGGACGGGCTTCATCCAGTATTTTATTGTCTGGAACATTTGAGGCTTTTGCTATACCTGCTTCTGCACGTTTGGTAAGAAGATAGGTGTATATTTCATCATTGAGTTTATATCTGCGCTTAATTCCTATCAGTTCTTTTTCTGTATTTGGAAGTTTAGACATTTCTACATCTGTGAGTGCAAGCCTGTTCTCTATATCTGTTATACTAAGTTCGTTAGTCTTAATAATATTAGTTATGTTTTCTTTAAGAGTTTCAAGTGTACTGCGGATCTTGAAATTCACTAGCTCAACTCCGGGATTTGTTTTGTTAGAAGTGTAATTAAAATTATTTCGTTCTTTGTAAAGTTCTGCGAGGTCCTGAATGAGCTTGTTTAGCATTGCATCGTTAATATCAATAACGGAAGGAGCCATAACATCAGAAAAATCGCTTCCTTTTGAAATGTAATCGAGCAGGTAATTAAAATACTTCTTTTTAAGAAGAAGCATGGCTTTCTGGCTTTGTATCTCTTCTATCTTTTGATACAGCATTGATCCTTCCTGACTGATATCAAGCAATTTGTTATCCTGTCTGAAGTCTCTTAGCTTATTTTCGGCTAGACCTAATGAATCGGATATTTCGCTTAACTGTTCATCTATAAAATATATAGTGTTGATAGCTATCTGGTTCTTTTCGTCTAATCCTTTCTGAACGTATACTTCCATTATTTTATTAAGGAAGTCAACCTCTTTCTGTACAACAAAGCCGCTTGAAGATAGTTCGAGTATTGTAGATTTTTTATCTGTAGTTGTGATGGAAAGTTTTGATCTGTATTGTTCAATAAGTCGCAACGTATCTCTTAAAATAAAGAAATAAGATATATTGTCGTTTTTAATAAATTCCTGTTGAGTGTTTGGAACAATTTTAAATCTGAAGTTCTCATTTTCGAACCATTCTCCGCAATTCAACTTTTGTTTTTTTGTAATCCCTTTTGATTCGAATGAAATCTGACATTTGCCGTCGTTAAAAAGTTGAACATCAATAGGTATTTCAGTAAGGTTTTTATGCAGCGTATCTACAATAACCTTAAAAGGAGATGATTTATAGCTCTCTACTGTTCTGATCCTTCCCTGTGCAAAATAAGAAATATGAAAATCAGGTAAATCTAATATTGCACGTTTAGCTATATAAAATGACTTGAGTATAGCAATTTCATTTTCAACAACTTTTTTTCGAGTACGGCGGAAAATTCCCTGTTCTTCGAGAATGCTCTCAATACCACCTTGTAATGTATTTTCCTTAACCTGAATGATTAGAGTAGATCTTAATGTATATACAGCATCT
>Ga0074195_1004703_pt1 | contig 10994 bp, 8 predicted proteins | sample EPASupsiteHSE623_FD_64525 | JGI IMG/M metagenome (GOLD analysis project Ga0074195, IMG submission 64525) | Bioremediated contaminated groundwater from EPA Superfund site, New Mexico - Sample HSE6-23 | ecosystem: Environmental > Aquatic > Deep subsurface > Groundwater > Contaminated ... | reverse complement strand
GGGGGTTGGGGGGGTGTTTTTGTTTTAGTTTGGGATATGGGGGGGGGGGGGGTTCGGGGGGCCCGTTCCGCGGGGGGCCGCCGTATCGGTCACGGTCTCATCGGGAAGTGCGCTGTTGTCGGGCTTTGCCGTCGTGTCGTCGCCGCAGGCGGTGAACAGGAACAGCGCCGCAACGGCGATGAACAGGTAGTGCTTTCTCATCTCATCCTCCTAAAAAATGAACTTAACGAATATGCCTGAACCGAATATGATGCCGCGCGTCCAATAGCCGGGATAGCCGGGGTTGTTGGTCTGGAAACCTACCGAACCGGGATATATCTCCCCTTCGGCGTTGGTCATCTCGGGATATTCGTCCACGACGCTATTGTGCGGGGCCGCGGCCGGATCGCCCTCTTCGGTGCGCGTCTTACCGGTCCTCCCCTTTAAAAGCCCCGGCGTCTGGGCCGAGCTGCCCCCCGCCAGCGTGAATTTCTCGAATTTGAAGTATTCGGTGTAGCCCAGCGCGAACGCGACGCGGTCATTGTCGACATAGTTGGACCGGCCGGTCTGCGGCGGCACGGGGCTGATGTGGTAGGGCCAATCGAAACCGAACTCGCGATCCTCGGAGGCGACATTGACCCCGAATGCCGGCTTGACGGTGTCGGACCACTTGTCGAGCGGCTTCTCGGCGTGCCGGTCCCGGTAGGTCGACCACATGGTGTAGAGGGCGTTGGCCATGAGCGCGACGCGCCACCCCTTCACCTCGGGGAACGTGTAGGAAATGCCGAGCGCGAACCGGAGCGGATCGTTGCCGTAGTTCGTCCGCAGACCGGTCTCGAGCGACTGTTTGAGCGGTGAATTCGGGTCTGAGGGATCACGAGGATCGTACAGCGAATCGAAGCCGCGTACCTGTATGTCGACGTCAAGGTCGAAATCGAAATTAAGGTTGGGAAGGTGGAGCGTGCCGGTGATCTTGAGGTCCTCTATCGGCGTCACGACGAAACCGAAGTGCGGCGCTATGAGCGGCAGTGCGTGAACCTGTATCGCGGGATCGAATAGCAGATACTCGGGGTTCGAAGCGTCGGCAACATAGACCCCTATCTGGGCGACCGCCTGCACGCCGACCGTCGCACCGATGCCGAGCGAAAGCCAGTCGCCCACCTTGCCGGCGAGCGCCGCGACCAGATGGAAGCTCTCGAGCCGGTCGCCGAGCAATTCGAAATGAAGCGAGTTGCCGAAGTACTGATCGCGCTCGTCAGGATAGTACGGCACCTGCCCGGTGAGCTGACTGGCGGGCAATTCGACATACAGCGCCGCGGCAAGCCAGCCGTCAAGGAACGACATGTTGCCACCGAGCAGGGTGTAGAAGTTGAGGAAGTCGGGATCGAACTGGCCGCGTTTGTTGATGAGATTCTGGGTCGGGAGCGGGGTATAGCGCTTGTCTTCAAGCGGGATGGAAGGGTCTGCCTTGGTGATGAGATTGGAATTGCGATCAGCGATCTCCAGAGGGACATCATTGGCGCGATCGCGACTCATATAGGCGATGTTCATGTCGCCCGCCGACATCCCGAAACCGAGCTTGATCTGATCTTTCTGACCAATGAGAAGCGCGGGATTGTAGTAGGCCGATTCGGGGCCGAGTCCGATGACCCGCAGGTTGAACGGGTGCATAACATCGGGCGACCCGATGGACTCGAACAGCGATGCGGCGCTCACCGTCAGGGTCATGAGCGACAGCATCAGGAATACAAGACAGGCGGTTCTTTTCATCATCTATCTCCTATTTGGTGGTCGTTTCTTTGAAATCGGGCTGACGCACCCATTCCTGCGAACGGCCGAACAGCGATATCCCGACATAGCCGCGCAGCTTCAGCTTGCGGCCGAAGGATTTGAGCTGCAGATAGCCTTTGTAGGTCTCGCCGTTATCGGGATCCATCACCCCGCCGCCGTTCCATTCATCGCCGTCCTTCTTCATACCCCACAGGACGCGCATCCCGATGGCCCGTTTGCCCGCCATCTCCCCTTTGCATTTGACGCAGACCGGATTCTCCTCCTCGCCGGGACGCGGGAAGACCTTGACGATATGGCCGACCAGTTCGCCATTAACCTCTTCTATCTTGACGATGCCGCGCGGCTTGCCGTCGTTGTCGTCGATGGTCATCCAGTAGCCGACGGGACTCTTTTCATCACCCGCCGTCAGCGTCATGCCGCACAGGAGCGTCAGCACAGCGAGCGTCGTTCGCACCATCTTCACGATGCACCTCCGTTCTTTTGTTCACGATATGAGCCAAAGGTCGTTTCCGCCCGGTAGTAGACGATGGGGATGACCACCAGCGTCAGTAGCGTCGCCACCATCATACCGCTCATCTGGGCGATGGACATCGGCCCGAAAAGCTGACTTCCCGATGTGGCGAGCGGCACCAGGCCGATGACGGTGGTCACATTCGACAGCATGATGGGACGGTAGCGGCGTGCGACCGCCTCGACGCAGGCCTTTTGGAGATCGTGCCCGTTCCCCTTCTCGTCGTTGATGTATTCCATGAGGAGGATGGCGTTGTTGACCACCACCCCGATGAGACTGGTGATACCGAGGAACGCGGTGAACGAGAAGGGCTGACCGAAAACGAGCAGGCCAAGGAGCGCCCCGATGACCGACAGCGGCACGGTGGTCAGGATGATGAGCGGCTGGAGGAGCGATTTGAATTCGAGTAGCAGGATGAGATAGTTGAACAGCAGCGCCGCGAGCGCCGCCACGGCGAGGTTGGTGAAGTTGTCGATGATGTTCTTCATCTCGCCGTCGTGGACCACTTCGACCCCGGTCGTGTCGAGCCGCGGCAGAACGGTCTGCATAAAGCGCATGGTTATTTCGGGCGCACCGGCTCCCGGCGCCACATCGGCCAGCACCGACACCGAATGCTCTTTGTCATAGCGGTAGATGTAGTCCATCTTGGAGGTGAGCGTTATATCGGCTATCTGTTTGAGGAGCACCTTGTTACCGGCGACGGTCGACTTTACCGCGAGATTCTCCAGCTCCTCGACGCTGTCGATGTCCGATTCGACGATGATGTCGTACTCGTTGCCGCCGGTGCGGTAGACCGACGCCTTATCGCCGCGCAGGGCGAGATTTATCTGCCGCTGGACATCGTATTTGAGTATACCGAGGCTGGTGGCCACGTCGCCGTCGACCTGCACGGTGTATTCGAACCGCTCGGAGGCGGCGTTGTCGCGGACATTCATGAGTCCCGGCATCTTGCGCAGTTCATCCTGAATGGTGCGCGACACCTCGAGTATCCGGCGCAGGTCGCCGCCGGTGATGCGGAACATGACCGGAGCGTCCATCGGTTCGGCCTGCTGGAGTATCTTCACCTTCGCCGCCCCGCCGGTGACCGTCGCGTCGAGTTCCTGCTGAAGCTGGTACCCGAACTCCTCGTTGTCGGCGAAACGGCCGCCCTTTTCAAGATCGACGCGGAACATCACCTGCCCGAACTCTTTCGACGGCGGCTGGGGGAACATCGTGATATAGAATTTCGGCAGATCGTCGCCGATGACCGCGGTCATCTCGGTCACCTCGGGCTGTTTGCGCAGGATATCCTCGACCTGCCGCACGACCTTCTCGGTGTCGGCAAGCTCCGCTATCTCGGAGGAGATGGAGACCACGACGATATTCTTGTCGGCGTTCGGGAAGAAACGGATCGGCAGGAAGGCGCCGCCGAGTCCCAACGCACCGAGCGTTATGAAAAGCACGATCAGGAGCGCGGCGATAGGGCGGTCGAGTCCTTTGGCGAGGAGCCGTTCGAATATCCGTCGCACCGGCTGCGGTTTCTCTTTCTGTCCGGTGGTCGGCCGGAACCAAAGCACCGCCATGGTGGGGGTCACGAACATCGCGACGCAGTATGAGGCCGACAGCGATATGATGACCAGTTGCGGAACGCTGAGGACATACTGGCCGATGTTGCCCGGCAGGAGCATCAGCGGATAGTAACCGGCGACAGTGGTGAGCGTCGAGGTGAAGACCGGGACCGCCACCTCGATGGTCCCCTCGTAGGCCGCCTTCATCCGGTCCATACCGGCGTCTATCTTGACCTGTATCGCGTCCGATATGACGATGGCGTTGTCGACGAGCATCCCCAGCGCGATGATGAGCGCCACGGTCGATATCTGGTGCACCTTGATGCCGAAGAACCCCATCACGATGTAGGTCAAGAGTATCGAGAGCGGGATCGCGGTCGCAACGACCATCGCGTTGCGGAACCCCATCCCGATGAAGACCACGATGATGACGAAGAACATCCCTTCGAGGAGGTTGGACATGAAATCGCCCACCGCCTGCTTCACATCGTCGGGCTGATAGAGCACCTCGTCGACGGTCAGATCGGCCGGGAGCGACCGTTTCACCTCGTCTATCGCCGCGCGCACCTCATCGCCGATGATGAGGACATTGCGCTTCTCCTCGAAGTAACCGGCGAGTATCACCGCCTCTTTGCCGTTACGCCGTATCTTGCTCGCCTCGTCGTCGAGTCCCATCGATACGGTCGCCACATCGCGGAGCCGCACAATGGAGCCGTCGACGGTGGAGACATCGATGACGGTGTTCTCGATGTCTCGTAGCGACGCGTATTTGCCCGGAACGCTGACATTGATGGTCGAACCGTCGCTCGCGATGGCCCCCGACGGTATCTCGATATTCTGCGCCTGTAGGAGTTTCCAGAGATCCTCGAGCGACAGCCGGTGCTGGCTCAGCCGCGCGCTGTCGGCGGTGACCCGGACGACCCGGTCTATCTTCCCCGCGATCTCGAAGCGGACCACGCCGTCGATCTTCCGGAGTTTTTCCTTGAACAGATCGGCGTAGGCTTCGAGCTGGTCGTAGGTGTAGGAGGCGCCCGAGAACGATATCATGAGCCCCGCCGTCTCGCCGAGCTTGGTGTTCAGTTCCGGTTTCCAGCATCCCTGCGGCAGTTTCGGGTAGAGATCGTCCATCTTCTGGCGCAGGTCGAGCCACGACTTTTCGCGGTCGGCATCCGACTTGATGTACACCAGCACTATAGAAATGGAATTCTTCGAATAACTGCGGACGCTGTCGAAGCCGCGTATCTCGCTGACGGCGTCCTCGATCTTCTCGGTGACCAGTTTCTCCATGTCCTCCGGCAGGGCGCCCGGATAGACCGCCGTCACCAGCGCGATGGTCGGATCGAGGTCGGGGTTCTCCTGTTTGGGGAGGAAGTAGTAACTGACGAAACCGTACAACATGAAGGCGAACACGAAGAAGAGGGTGACCTTGCGGTTCGCCAGCGCCTGATAGATGAGCTTGTTCATATCCCGGCGCTCACTTACCGACTATGGCGACCGGCATCCCCTGATGGAGGTCCTTCATCCCCTCCACCACGAGTTGCTCGCCCGGCGTAAGACCGGTGACCTCGACCGCGGTCCCCTCGATGGCGCCCAAAGTGACGGTCCGGCGCCGCGCGTGTCCCTCCTCGACGACATAGACATACTCCAAGCCGTCGTTCTGGATGGACTGCACCGGCGCCCAGATCGCCTCTTTCTCCCCCACCTCGAACTGCACTTTCACGATCGACCCGAGATAAAAATCTGAACGGGCCAGCCGGTCGGTCAGTTCGATCTCCACGGTATAGGTACGGCTCTGCAGGTCGGGTATCTGCGCGATGTTCGATATGCGCCCCGTCCCTTCGACCCCGTCGACGCTCAGCAGCGCCGTGGTCCCCAGCGCGAGCCGCTTGACATCCTTCTGCGAAACGCCGACGCTCACGATCTGGCGGTCGTTGCGGACCACCACCACCGGATAGCCGGCCCCCGTTATCTCGCCCGGTTTATTGAGCAGTTCGATGACGTAGCCTTCTATTTCCGAATACATCTTCAGATCGGCGGCGAGACTTTTCTTATAGTCGACATCGACCTGTGCGCGGCGGTAGTCGGCCTCGCGCACATCGCGGTTGAGCTTCGCCTTGTCGTGATCGTCGCCGGTGACCGAACCTTTCTCGCTGAGGCTCTTGATCCGCTGGTAGAAATTCTCCGCCTCGTCGAAGGCCTCCTTCGCCTTGCGGAGGGTGTGCTCGGCGTCCGACACCGCGAAGCCCACATCGGTCGGATCGAGTTCGGCCAGTATCGTCCCGCGCGCCACCTTCTGCCCTTTCTTGACCCGGATGGCGGCGATCTTGCCCGGCATCTTGAAGGCGTATTTCTTGATATCCTGCGAACTCAGCGTCCCGATGTAGGCAAGCCGCACCGGCCGCTTTTCCTTCTGTATCGTCACCGTCTTGACCGGCCGCGCCTTCTCCCCCTCTTCGGTGTGCTTGGCACCGCACCCGTTCAGGCAGAACAAGATACTCAGGAAAAAGGCCGCCACCGGGAACACCCGACCATTCATATCGCACCTCGTCATTTCAGATACCGGTTCGCGCACGATGCGCATGCACCTTACATAGACGATACCTTTATCGATTGCAACTTTTTACTTAAATTCTTTAAGCATATCAAACACTTGTATACATTTTTATCGTGCGATTTCGAACGCTCCGTGCGCTACCGCACAGAATTTCTTTTTTTCTCCGACCGATTGCGTTTCAAGCTCCGGCATGGTATGATGTTCAGCTTTTTTATGGGGGCTATCCGTATGAGAATTTTTGGTTTGTATCTACTGCTTCTGGGTGCGTTCGTGATCTCCTGTTCCGAAGGGAGTACGGCCGACACGGACGATCTGGGGACCGCCGACACCGGCACTACGGGCGACAGCGACAAAAGTGCCCTGCCCGATCAGGATACTACGGTCGGCGACAGCGATAAACCGGCGTTGCCCGATACCGAGGAGGAAGACTCGACGACACTGCCCGACGCCGACAGCGACGCGTGGGTCGATCAGGACGAGGACGGCGACGGTATCTCCAACGGCACCGAAGCGCCCGGCGGGGTGAAGGTCGATACCGACAACGACGGCACCCCCGACTATCAGGACGACGACTCCGACGGCGACGGCATCCCCGACGCCGACGAGGGGGTGACCGATACCGACGGCGACGGCACCGCCGACTACCGCGATAAGGATTCCGACGACGACAACATCCCCGACAGCGTCGAAGGGGCTGACGATACCGACAGCGACGGCATCCCCAACTATCGCGATACCGACAGCGACGGCGACGGGCTCGACGATATTTTCGAAGGGATCACCGATCCGGAGGGTGACGGGGCACCGAACTATCTCGACGACGACTCCGACGGCGACACGATACTCGACAAGGACGAAGGGGCTCTGGCGGGCGATCCGACCGACAGCGACGGCGACGGTTTCGACAACTATCAGGACCTCGACAGCGACAACGACGGCCTGTCGGATGAGACCGAGAACACCATCGGCACCGATCACACCAGCATCGACACCGACGGCGACACCTACGACGACAATACCGAAGTGGCAGCCGGTTCCGATCCGCTCGTTTCCGACCCCGAATTCTACGAAGGGCAGTTCTATGTGATACTCCCCTATCAAGACCCCGAAAAGGATGACGCGCTCAAGTTCAGCACCCAGATAAAGATGGTCGATCTGGTCATCACGCTCGACCTGTCGGGTTCGATGAGCTATGCCCGCGACAACCTCAAGACCGGCATCAACACCACCATCGTCCCCGGCGTGGGCGCCGCGGTCCCCGATCCCGCCTTCGGGCTTTCGTCGTTCGCCGGCATCGAGGACGCCGCCTTCTTCCTGAACCAGCCGGTCACCAAGGACGCGACGGCGATGACCACGGCGGTCACCAATCTCGGCGGCGCGGGCGGCGGCAAGGTCGAGGCGCAGTACGAGAATATGTATCAGATAGCGTCGGGTGAAGGACTCGCCGGTGAACTGCTCGAGGTATCGCTCGATGTGGGCCAGTGGGTCGAGAATTTCTATGAACATTACGCCGATGTCAACATCGCGCCGGTCAACTGCACCGGGCAGTTGGGCTCCATCGGCGGCGCCTGTTTCCGCCCGGCGGCGCTCCCGATCATCATGATGATCACCGACGAGAACCTTTACGACATCAACGACGACTGGGTCAGCGACGGCGGCGTTCTGCGCCTGCGCTACAAATGGCGCGACAGCAAGGACGAAGGACACTACGCCAATGAGCTCATCGCCGCGATGAACGCGAAGAACGCCAAATTCATCGGCGTGGTCGGCGAAGGGGTCGGCGACCTGCTGTTCGACATCACCGACCAGTACGAAGAGATCGCCGACGGCACCAACTCGAAGGGTACCAACGGACAATACTTCATCTTCCAGACCGGCTATTCGGGCAACGGCCTCTCATCGGAGATAGTCGCGGCGGTGAAAGAACTGGTCGAGAACATCGCGATGGATGTCACCACCACCCGCGCCTCGGTCGCGAACCCCTACAGCATCGACACCACACAGTTCATCGTCGATATCATCCCCGCCTACAGCGATCCGGCCGACAGCTATGTGAGCAAAGACAACACCACTTTCTATCAGGCAAAACCGGGGGTGAACATTTTCTTCGATGTCACCTTCAAGAACGATATCTTCCAGCCCACCACCACCGCCAACACCCTCTTCCGCGCCACTATTCAGGTGCTGGGCGAAGGGGCGCTGCTCGACACGCGCGACGTCTTCATCATCGTCCCGGGGATAAAGGACGACGGCGGCATCGAGTCGTAACTCTATACCGCCGTCTTATTCTCTGGGGGTAATCTAAAGAAGATCAGTTCGCCGTGAATTCAGCCGAAAGCCGCTTGGGCTTATTGGTCAACGTCACGGAAAAATCCGGGAACGCGCCCGTCACATCGGTTGCGGGACTGCCGTTCGGCTTCACCCACTGGTTGAAAGTGTACCCGCTATTGGCCGTCAGATGTATCTGGACGGTCGAGTTGATCGGATAGCAGATATTCTGCGGATCGGCGCCTTCGGTCGGCTCGCCGACAGGGGTCGTGGTATACGAACCGGCCAGATCGAACACCTTTTCGTTATTCGTATCAAGATGATAGATCGCTATGGTCATGCTGATGTAATTCTCAGCACAGGTCGCGATCACCACATCGGTATCGGGCATGCCACCTTCCCCCTGATGGATCGAATCTTCATCGGAAAGAAGTTCATCATTCATCCCATCGTCGGGGACATCCCCATCGGTCACCACATCGTCGGTAACCGGATCGTCGGTCACGACCTCGTCATTCTGAAGATTGTCGTTCTGTGCCACATCGGTGTCGGTCAGGATCTCATCGGTGGTCGTGCCGTCGGGCTGACCGTTACCGTCGTCGTTCAGAGTCCCTTCGGCAAAAAGGTCATCTTTGTCGCCGGCAAGGTCCTGATCGAAGTAGGTGTCATCGGTGACAATGTCGTCGGTACCCGGATCTTCATCAACGATCTTCTTGGTAGAGTCGCTACAGGCGGCCAGCGTCAGCGCCAGCGCCAGAACGATCATCAGGCGGAAAAAGTTCATGGTTCCCTCCTACTTTCCTTTGTTTTCTTCACAGTTGCCATTGTTCTGCATATGCTCTCTTTTGTGCTGCTTTTTCATCTCGTCGCACTCTTTCTTGTGCTCTTTCTTCATCTCCTTTTTCTCTTCCTTCATTTCCTGTTTCATCTCTTTGCGTTCCCGTTTGTGCTCCTGCTTCATCTCTTTCTTTTCCTGCTTCATCTCACCTTTGGCCGCTTTCTGATCCTGCTTCTGTTCCTGTTTCTGCTCTTTGGCCTGATCGGCCGCATCACCTTCGCCGGCAACAAGCGTCCACGCACCCAGAAGAACGAAAACACCAATGATAAAAACAAGTTTCTTCATCGAGACCTCCTACTTAACAGAGAAACGGCGGAATCTCATCACGGCCATAGGACGAATACGGCCAAGAAAAAGTTCCATAAAGATTTTCTGTTGCTTTATGGTAGGTAAAATGTTATATTTCTACGTTTATTTGTCATTCGGAGCAGCGATCATGAGTTATCTGCGGTTTCTTGTTGCATTCTCGACCATTTTGGTGGTGGCGGCCTGTGCGGGTACAAAAAGTAAAGATGCCCCCGACACACAGACCGACCATGACGGTACCGGTACCACGGACATCGACCTCATCGAACCGGTAGACGATATGCTGGCCGAATCAGATGAGGATGGAACGACCGCAGATGAACCCCCTACCGATGGCGATGAACCTGACGAAGGTGCGAACGATGACCCGATGGCGGATGATCCGCTTTCCGACGAAGACATAACACCGGACGAACACCTGACCGATGCTCCCCTTCCCGCGGACGATGATGAAATATCGGTCGACGACGATATGGTTCAGATCGACGATACACAGCCGGATGATCCGACCGACGACCTTCCGCTTCCCGAACAGGACAACACCGTCGACATGGATGATGCTCTCGGCGCAGATCTCGATATGAACGATACTCAGACCGATATCGACATCCTGCCCGACATCGTTCCTGATGTCGATATCGACAACCATATCTGTACGCCCGAAGAAGTGGTCGCGTGTCCCTACACCGGCGACCCGAACACCAAGGATGTCGGTCCCTGCAAGGCGGGCACAAAGACCTGCGCATCGGACGGCCTGAGTTGGGGCGATTGTACCGACGAAGTGCTGCCCGACATAGAGATATGCGGTAACGGGATCGATGAGAACTGTAGCGGCAGTCCCGATGAGAACGACGATCTCGACGGCGACGGCTGGGGGAACTGTTCGGGCGACTGTTGCGACAGCGTTTTGCAGTGCGCCGACCCGGCGAAGGTCAACCCCGGCGCGATAGAGGTGGCGGACGACGGGGTCGATAACGACTGTAATGAACAGATCGACGAGGATCCGCGCGTCAGCTGCTCGACCGCGGCGAAATTCAGCGGCACCACCGCACTGGACCTGTTCAAGGCGATAGATCTGTGCCAAACCGCGCAGAACGGATCGTGGGGCATCGTGGGAACGCCGACACTTTCCCGCGCGAACGGATCGGGTACGGTGGACAACAGACAGATATCGGTCATGACCCAGTTCGGCACTCACGG
>Ga0074195_1004702_pt1 | contig 10994 bp, 9 predicted proteins | sample EPASupsiteHSE623_FD_64525 | JGI IMG/M metagenome (GOLD analysis project Ga0074195, IMG submission 64525) | Bioremediated contaminated groundwater from EPA Superfund site, New Mexico - Sample HSE6-23 | ecosystem: Environmental > Aquatic > Deep subsurface > Groundwater > Contaminated ... | reverse complement strand
ATTTATCAGAAAGAAACTTGGTCTCGGTGCAGCTTTGTGGCTCTTTCCATTTTTCTGGGTATCCTTCGAATGGCTGCACAGCTTCGGAGACCTGGCATATCCATGGCTCACACTTGGCTATACTCAGATTTACAATATTTACTGGGTACAATATGCAGATATAACCGGTGTATGGGGTGTCAGCTTCCTGGTAGCTTTATGCAACGTTGTTGTGCTAAAGCTGATATTCTATTTCAGGCTCAGAAAAACGGTTGAAATAAGTGATGTCGTTTCCAAACAGGGAAAACTGCGATACCTGATAATTTGTTTTGGATTAATAATCATTGTTCCTTATGTGTATGGAATTATTCGAATTCAGGATTTTAAACACGAAAAACTCCTAAAAAATAATCCTGTTTTAAATACCGGTATTATTCAACCGAACATAAATCCTTGGAAAAAATGGGAGATGAGTTCTATCCGACAGGTAAGGATTCATCAGCTTATCCAGGATTCACTTTTGGGACAAACCGGGAGCCTCGACCTTGCTATTTGGAGCGAAACGGCTATCACTATGATTGCTCTTGAATTTAATGCCAATCATAATTTTAGTTACATACAAGGATGGATTGACTACACAAACACTCCGCTGCTAACCGGATTTGCCGATATAAATTTTTATAAGCCCGGTGAAAAGCCTTTAGTTACTTCTAAAAAGTATCATGGCGATTCCACGAGAATTTATGATTCGTTTAATTCCGCACTGCTTATACATCCATCAAATATGGATAATGTTCAACCCCAGATTTATCACAAGATGAAACTGACGCCTTTCGGAGAGAGAATCCCTTATGTAAAGTATTTTACTTTTCTGATGAACTGGCTTGAGTGGGGTGTAGGAATTTCAAGCTGGGAGTTTGGTAAGGAACAGAAGGTTTTAACTTTAAAAACACATTCCGGCGAAAGCAAAATCGGGACAATTATCTGCATTGAATCAATTTATCCGGGTTTTGTTGCTAATTATGTCAGTCTCGGCGCTAACGTTCTGGTGATAATAACCAATGATGCTTGGTATGACCACACTTTTGGTCCAGAGCAGCACTGGTTGTTCGCCTGTATGAGAGCGATTGAAACACGCCGTTATATTGCGAGGTGTGCTAACACAGGTGTTTCCGGTTTTATTACACCTACAGGGCAAACATTGCAGAGAGTTCCTGAGTACCAAAAACTCGGATTTGTCAACAAAATTCCATTACTCAATCAGAAAACGGTTTATGTTGCATTAGGCGATTATGTTCCTATAATATCAACTGCTTTAGCTGTTTTGTTCATTTTTTATTCGTTGTTCAAAAAACAACACGACCGGGAATCATAATGAAAATATATAAGAATCTGTATAAAAAATTGATTGACAAGAAATTAACCCTCACGGACCAACTTGCTGTCACGCGATCGTTGCTTGCTAACGAGAGGACATTTCTTTCGTATCAGAGGACTGCATTAACTTTAGCAGTTGCAGGAATAACACTGATTAAATTTTTTGAAAACTGGTGGTTCATTGCTCTTGGTTTTCTATTCCTTCCATTTGCAATCATGACCGAAATCGGTGGCTATGTCAGGTATAAAAGAATGAGGGAGCTGATTCTGAATCTTGAAAAAGAGAGTACAAAAGCAATAATTGCAGATGACTAATGATAATCCTATAAAAATAGACCAGCTCGTACGCTCGAACCGTAAAACCCTTGCACTGATTGTTGATAAGGATGCCCAGCTTATTGTCAGGGCGCCCATTAAAGCAACAGAAAAAGATATAAACGGTTTTATTAAACGGAAGCTTGATTGGATTCAGGAAAAACAAGCTTTAGCCCAAGAGAAGAAAACAAAGGTCGTAAAAAAACAATTCGTAACAGGTGAGGAATTTCTTTATCTGGGTAATCATTATCCACTTTTAATTACCGAAAATTACAGGTACTCGTTTAATTTCAACAAGTCAACTTTCATACTCGATAAAAAATATCAACATCATGCCAGAAAGGTATTTACCTTGTGGTACAGGCAGCAAGCTGAAAGAGTATTGCCCCAAAAGCTGTTTCATTTTTCCGGATTGACGGGGATTGCATATAAAAACGCAGGAATAACCGGCGCAAAGAAAAGATGGGGTTCTTGCGGAACGAACGGGAATATTAATTTTTCCTGGAGGTTAATTATGGCTCCCCAGTCGGTCGTGGATTATGTTGTCATACATGAGCTGGTTCATATCGTTGAACCTAATCACTCTGTGAAATTCTGGAGAAAAGTGCAGTCCTTCGTTCCAAATTTCCAAAAGGAAAAGCAATGGCTGACTGACAACGGGCACTTGCTTGATATATAGAAATGGTGTTTACTAAATATTAATATTCAGCTTCCTCATCTCGCCGATTATTCTGGCAGGATAGTTCGTAACAATAGCTTTTATATTGTACTTTAAGATTTGTTGAAGCTGCTCGGCATTGTCAACAGAATAAACCCCAAGAAAAATATTCCTGCTTTCGGCATCGCTGACTAAGCTGTCGTTTAGTTCACTCAGGCTGCAAACATAAGCCTCACAGCCAAGTTCATCAAATAAACGAGATGGGAGCGTGTTGTCATTTGGAATTTTAATAGGTGCTATCGGAATAGTGGGCTCCAGCTTCCTGAAATGTTTCAGTAAATTATAATGAAATGAAGAGACTAACAAATTACCTTCATAATTTGCATCATAGATTATTTGAAGAAGTTTATTCAGGGTCAAATCGAAAAGTTCAGGCTCAATTCTTTTAATTTCTATGTTTAAATAAGCTTTGTCTCTGAGGTAGCTTATTGCCTCGGACAACAGCGGTATTCTTTCGCCGGAAAATTTCGGATTAAACCACGAGCCGTAATCAATCTCTTTGATTTCATTAATGTTAAGCTCCTTGATAAGCGTGTCCTTTTCATATACTCTGTTCAGGCTTTTATCGTGAAAAGTAACCAGATTGCAGTCGGATGTAATCTGAATATCCGTTTCAATCATCAGAGCTCCGGCTTCTATGGCTTCACGGTATGCAGCCATGGTATTTTCGGGTGCTGTACCGGAAGAACCCCTGTGAGCCACTACAAAATAATCGTTATTAACAACAAATTCTCTTAATGTTTGCATATTTATTTTGCAATTAAATTTTTTTTAGGTAAATATACAATAAATCATAATGTAAAAAAAATAATTCTTTTTTTTAAGGAGGTAATATGCCGTCACTAATAAAGGTCAGTGAAATTATGACCAGAGAAATTTTCTCGGTTGATATTGAGGATACAATCCACAAAGCCGATGAGATTATGCGGAACGAGCGAATCCGTCAAATTCCCGTCCTCGAAGGGACAAAACTTGTCGGGGTAATCACTGAGAGAAACCTTGTGGAATATTCACTCCGCAAACTTTACGACTATGACGACGAATACGGTGAAATGGGACACAATAAAATCACCGATTTCGAAAAAATTATGAACAGGGACTTCTACATGATCTATCCCGAAGACAGCATAAAAAAAGCAATAGAAATAATGATAAAACGAAAAGTAGATTTTCTTCCGGTTGTTGACTGGGATAAAAATTTGGTTGGGGTTTTATCGTTTTTTGATATTTTGTTGTTTGTGAATGTTAAATTCACCGAGCTTTTATTGTATTAATTAGTAAATAAGGAATTGGATGTATTCAAAAGTCACTTCGGCAGCCGTTTTTGGAATTAATGCTTTCATGGTCGAGATTGAAACTCATCTCGACAGCACAGTTCCCAATTTTTTTATGGTTGGTTTGCCCGATGCAGCCGTTAAAGAATCAAAAGAAAGAGTTTATTCGGCTATTAAAAATTCGGATTTTATCTGGCCCTCAAAAAAAATCACTATCAACCTTGCACCTGCCGACATCAGGAAAGAGGGCAGCGCCTTCGATTTACCGATTGCAATCGGTATAATTGCTGCACAGGAAATTCTGCCTCTTGAAGCACTCGAAGGCACTATTATTTTGGGGGAATTATCGCTCGACGGCACACTTCGCCCTGTTCACGGCGGTTTGTCCATTGCCCTCGAAGCACATAAAAACGGGTATAAAAAAATTATGCTTCCCGTTGACAATGCCAACGAAGCTGCCCTCGTGGGCGATTTGGAGGTTATACCTCTCGAATCGTTGCAGCAAGCTGTTTTTTATTTAAACGGCGAGTTGGATATTGCCCCCCGAAAAGTAGATGTTCAGGCACTTTTCGAAGAAAATCAGAAGCTGTATTCTTTTAATTTGTCCGATGTCAAGGGACAGGAGAATGTAAAGAGGGCACTTGAAGTTGCTGCTGCCGGAGGTCATAATATGCTCATGATTGGTCCCCCCGGTTCCGGAAAAACAATGCTAGCAAAGCGGTTCCCTTCAATATTACCGCCACTGACTCTCGAAGAATCGCTCGAAACGACTAAAATTCATTCTGTGGCGGGAATATTACCACCTAATGAAGCATTGGTGACTATCAGGCCGTTCCGTTCACCTCACCACACCATATCCGATGCGGCACTTGTGGGGGGCGGAATGAACAAAATCAAACCCGGAGAAATTTCGTTAGCTCATCATGGCGTTCTGTTTTTAGACGAACTTCCCGAATTTGCAAGGAATGTTCTCGAGGTGCTTCGTCAGCCGCTGGAAGAGAAAAGCATTAATATTTCGAGAACAAAAATGACAATTGAATATCCGGCTAACTTTATGCTTGCCTGCTCCATGAATCCCTGCCCATGTGGAAATTTCGGGAATCCCGTTCAGCATTGCACTTGTTCACCTCCGATGATTCAAAGATACCTTGCAAAAATTTCAGGTCCCCTGCTTGACAGAATAGATATTCATATTGAAGTTCCCGCCGTGAAATACCAGGAACTTTCATCGGCAAGAACCGGGGAATCATCCGAAGAAGTCAGGAACAGGGTGATAAAAACAAGGACACTTCAGACCGAGAGATTTAAAGGGGCAAAAGGGGTTTATAAAAATGCCGATATGGGGACTAAAGAAATTCGCAAGTATTGCAAGCTGGATACTCCATCGGAAGAATTAATGAAAATGGCTATGACAAAGCTTGGATTTTCGGCAAGGGCATACGACCGTATCCTGAAAGTCTCGAGAACTATCGCCGACCTTGCGGAATCCGAAGCTATCAAGCCGGAACATATCAGCGAGGCAATTCAGTACCGAAGCCTCGACCGGCAGTATTGGAAAGTTTAGATGTTTATTTTTATTTTTGCTTTTTAGTTAAGTGAATGACATTGTTTAAGACCCTCAACCCTAAGTCCCTTCTCCCAGAGGGAGAAGGGACTTTGAAAAACATTTGCTTTTTACTCCCCTCTCCCTCTGGGAGAGGGGCTGGGGGTGAGGGTTGTTAATAAAAAAGTGTCATTGGTAACGGAGTGAGGAATCCAGAAATATCAATGATTTACAAAGACTGGATTCTTCACTTCGTTCAGAATGACAATTTTTGAGACAGCTTCTTAGGGGGAATTAATTCGTAAATTGTTTGAAAAAAATTTGGGTTATTGAAATGTTGAGCGGTAAAAAATTGATATTCTTTTTTGTGATATTCCTGTTTGCTTGGAATTATCCTTTATATTCCGATTATACAGATAATCCCGAGTTCATTATAAACGGAGATTTTGAGTCGGGGAATACTGGATTCATGACTGAATATGTATTTTCGCCCCTCGATATGAAACCTTCGGGGAGGTACGTCATTGCTCAAAATGCCAATCCATATTTACCTAAGGATTTTGATAGCGTAACAGACCATACTACCGGTGCCGGACTGTTTCTTCTTGTTAACGGAGACACTTCGAAATTAAAAAACAAAGTCGTTTGGTCGCAAAGGGTTTCTAATCTCGAAAAAAATCACCAGTATATGTTCTCGGCTTGGTTTGCTTCTGTAAATTCCAGGGCTACAGCTGCCATTCGTGTATCCTTTAATGACATATTTATTGACCCTAACGATTTCAGAGTAACGACCGTTACGGGTTTGTGGGATAACTATAAGTTGAAATGGTCGTCAGGCAACGATGATACCTGCCTGATTAAAATATACGATTTGACAAAGGCATATATAGGCAATGATTTCGGGGTTGATGATATTTCCTTTAAATCATTGTGCGACATTCATGCAGATGCCGGAAGCAACAGAACAATTTGTGCGGGTGACACGGTTGCCATAGGTTTATTGCCTGAAGGTGCTAATCCGCCGTTCAGTTATTCCTGGTCACCGTATACTGCGATAATTTCACCGAACTCAGTGTCGCCGGTTGTCTTTCCGGGTAAAACGACAACTTATTATGTAAAAGTCACTGATAATATGGGTTGCGAATCTGTTGATTCGGTGGTTGTAACAGTTGTTCCCCGTCCATCAGCAAAGATTTTGACTGATAAGAATCCGGTAATTTGCCCATGCGACAGTATAACCCTTATCGCTCCTGCCGGTTTAACATATCGTTGGTCCACAGGAGCAGTAACTCAGAAAATTATCGTGAGAAACGAAGGCACATATTCACTTAAAGTCACGAACTCTAACGGCTGTAAAGATTCATCTAAAATTAACATTACTATAGTTCCTGCTCAGTCGCAGATATATTTCGACAGTGTGTCGGCAGCGACTGGCGAAGATATTCAACTATTGGCAAAAATCAAAAACAGTTCTGGCAACCTGCCTTGCGGTTTTGATAATTTCTCAGCTAAACTCAGATATAATAAAAGCACTCTGCTGCCTCTCGGAAATTTTATCAGCCGGGAATTGTCGGGAGATGACGAAATTCTTGAATTTACGGGTACTTCGTTCGACGAGCTTAACAATAATTTGAGGTTTCGGGTTGGTTTGGGCAACCTGGATTGTACACCTGTCGGTTTTGATTCCTTCAAATGGGGCTGCGACAAAATCATGGTAAATGCTATTCCAGGGAAAGTTTGTCTGAAAAATATCTGTAAAGAAGGTAGTACAAGGCTTTATCAAGACAATGGTGCTGCAGTGCTTCAACAGAACTATCCTAATCCGTCGGCAGAACAGACAGTCATAAAATTCAGTGTCATCGAAGCCTCCGCGGCACGACTTGTGCTTTATGATGTATTTGGCGAAGAAATAAAAGTTTTGATGAATATCAGTTCACCCGGAGAATATTCATATAATTTGGATACAGAGGATTTGCCCTCCGGGATATATTTTTATAAACTATTATCTAATTCTATTGTGCTGACTAAAAGAATGGAAATAATTAAGTAATTCGTTTTTTTGTTAGGAGGTTTTATGAGTTCAAAATATTATTTTAATAAAGTTATTACTGCTACATTTGATGATGCCATCACAAGGATAACAGAAGGGCTTGCACAGGAAGGCTTTGGTATATTGACAGAAATTGATGTCAAAGCAACAATGAAAAAAAAGCTCGATGTTGATTTCCGGAACTACAAAATTCTCGGTGCCTGTAACCCAAAATATGCATATAGGGCATTGCAGGCAGAGGATAAAATAGGTACAATGCTTCCGTGCAGTGTCATAGTGCAGGAAACGGGCCCGAATGAAGTCGAAGTCGCTGCGATTGACCCAATCGCATCTATGATGGCTATACAGAATCCTCTTCTTGGTGAATTGGCTGCCGAAGTGCAGGGAAAACTGAAGATTGTGATAGATAAATTATAATTTCACAAAAGAAGAAGCCTTATAAATACTGTATTATATGTTATTCAGAAGCAGGGTAAAAAAGCCTTTTAGAAAAGTAGTGAATGACATTGTTTAAGACCCTCAACCCTAAATCCCTTCTCCCAGAGGGAGAAGGGATTTTGAAAAACATTAGCTTTCTATTCCCCTCTCCCTCCGGGAGAGGGGTCGGGGGTGCGGGTTGTTACTTAAAAAATGTCATTTCTTTGTTTAACCATAGTAAAGCGGTGGTCAGTTAATCAGAATAACATTAGTGCTTGATTTTCACTCAGTCTCAGAAGATAGGTATTTGAAAATATTAATAATACAACTCGGCAGAATCGGAGATATGATTCTTGCTACGCCCATGTTCAGAGCTATCAAAGATAAATACCCCGATAGCCAGGTTAATATTTTAGCAGGCAGCCACAACTATCAGATAATTGCAGACAACCCGCTGGTCGAAAAAATATTTATTTATAAAAAGAATCCAGCCGACTTGTTTAAACTGATTTTCGATTTAAGAAGGCAGACATACGATTACCTGCTCGACCCGAAAGACCATCATTCATCGGAAAGCAGGCTGTTCGCAAGGTTAATACGGGCTAATACAAAAATCGGGTTCAATAAACCCGGCGGGAATCTTTATGATTTTTCACTACCTTCGGATACTGAAAATGCTGATAAACACTTTATCGAGCGAACATTCGTTGTTCTTAAGTCTTTGGGTATTGAAATCTCAACACCTCTGCCGTTGCCGGATTTATATACAAATCATTGCTCGGAATCTTATGTATCGGAATTTCTGATTACTAATCTAATAAAATCTTTTTATGTTTTCAATCTCTCATCCGGTAGTAAAATCAGGCTTTGGCAGCCTGAGAAATGGGAAGAGCTGATAATAGAGCAAGTTCACAACATTCGTTCGGATAAAGAAATTAAAATAATAATTACTGCAATGCCCGATGAACAGAATATTGCTATAAATCTGTCCAAAAAATTTGAATCTGTCGAATATTTCCCCGCCAGAAGTATTAAAGATGTAATATCCTTACTAATTAGGGCAGAATTGCTCGTAACTCCGGATACTTCGCTAGTTCATATTGCATCTGCTTACAAAATTCCACAAATATGCATGTTCGGTATTCATAAAAAAAATTTTGCAAAGTTTCATCCCGTGGGTGCTAATGCAACAATAATTTTCTCTCCTAAAGGTAATGAAAGCATCTCAGATATTGAATCCTCAACCGTTGCTGAAGCAATTAAAAACATACGTAAATAATACTTCCAATTAAAAAAAACTGTCTGTTTTTCTTTTTTTTTATATATTGAAAGTTTTGTTATGGTCAATTTGGAAACATATAAAAATATAATAAACGATAAGAAAGTATGCGTTATCATACCAACCTATAATAATGCCCATAAACTCGAGGGTATTATTAAGGGTGTGCTTACATATACAAGCAATATTATAATTATTAACGACGGTTCGACAGATAACACACAAGAAATTCTCGACCGATACCCCGAACTTGATACAATAACTTATTTAGAAAACACAGGCAAAGGCCACGCTCTTCGGCTCGGGTTTAAAAGAGCTGAAGAAACAGGTTTCAGATATGCTATTACCATAGATTCTGACGGGCAGCATTTCGTCGAAGACATCCCTTTGTTTTTAGATAAAATAATAAGTGAACCCGATTCACTGATACTTGGGCTGAGGCAGTTTCACCGGCATGGGATTCCAATAAAAAACAGCTTAGGCAATAGATTTGCAAATTTCTGGTTCAGGTTTATTACCGGCATAAATCTCCCCGATACTCAATGCGGGTTCAGGCTTTACCCGATTGATTTGATAAAGAATATCCCTCTGTTAACCACCAAATACGAGCTCGAAACAGAAATACTCGTCCGTGCTGCATGGAAAGATATTAATATAGCTTCAGTTCCTGTTGAGGTGTATTATGAGCCAAAAGAAACCCGGGTATCTCATTTCAGGCCCTTTACCGATTTCTTCAGGGTTAGCATCGTCAATGCCTGCTTTGTAACTATAGCGTTTTTCTATGTTTTCCCGGTGAAATTTTTTAAGAGCCTGACGAAAAAAAATATCAAGAGGTTCTTTAAAGAAAACATAATTAACAGCAAAGAATCAAATTTCAAGATATCTTTATCAGTTGTTGTCGGTTTGTTTTTCGGTATAGCGCCTATATGGGGCTGGCAGCTTGCGGTTGCCATAACGCTTGCGTATTTATTGAAACTGAATAAAATCATAACAATAACTGTTGCAAACATAAGCATCCCGCCTATGATACCGTTTATTATATATCTTAGCTACAAATCGGGAGGGCTGATTCTCGGCAGCCAAACAGACACATTCAGGTATTATTCCGGGATAAAATTTGAAGCAATCAAACTTCACCTTGTTCAATATATCGTCGGCAGTATGGCGCTAGCTACTATTGTATCCATTTTTTTCGGTGTAGTTACATTTACATTGCTTGCCTTTTTCAGGCCTCACGGAAATATTAAGGGAAAGTGGATTAGCTGATTACCATGTCATATATTTTTCTGTTTATATATAATATTTTCAAAAATCAGAGGCTGTTCTTAATTAGCTCTGTAGTCATTCTATTTGGGATAGCATTGTTTTTTACCTCTAAGTTAACGCTTGAGGAAAATATCACAAAATTAGTACCAGCAGATTCGAATTCCAGAAATTACAATGTTGTGATTCAGAACTCAAAATTTCTCGACCGGCTGGTAATGAATATTTATTTCAAGGACACGCTTGCCGGGCAGGACGCAGACAAATTAATAGAATTAACTTCTGTAATTGCTCCTTTTCTTGAAACCTTAAAACCCAGGTATATCAGAAATTTCACTTATAAATCCGATGAAAATCTGTTAGCCGAGACTTATAACTATTTTTATAAAAATTTGCCTCTTTATCTTGATGCCAATGATTATAAGAGCATTGACACAATGCTAACCGATTCATCGCTGAGCCATAAATTCGCATCGAATTACAGGAATCTTGTTTCACCGGCAAGTTTTGTAATGAAAGAGTTCATACTGAAAGACCCATTAGGCATGACCTACCTTGCCCTGAAAAAATTGCAGTCGTTTCAGGTCACAGATAGTTATATAAATTACAAAGGCTGCATATTCTCTAAAAACAAAAAGAACCTGATTGTTCTGATAACGCCTGCTGAACCAGCCAGCGAGACAGGAAAAAATTCCGCATTGCTGAGCAAGCTTGACAGTCTGGTTCAAAACATTAATCAAAGTACAAACGGTTCTGTTTGTGTCGAATACTACGGCGCC
>Ga0074195_1004701_pt1 | contig 10995 bp, 6 predicted proteins | sample EPASupsiteHSE623_FD_64525 | JGI IMG/M metagenome (GOLD analysis project Ga0074195, IMG submission 64525) | Bioremediated contaminated groundwater from EPA Superfund site, New Mexico - Sample HSE6-23 | ecosystem: Environmental > Aquatic > Deep subsurface > Groundwater > Contaminated ... | reverse complement strand
TGTTGAATCGCAGTGGCGCGCACCAGAAAACAAGGCTTTTTTCTCAAAATACTTTACCAATTTGAGAATATAGTCACCTTCATTTGAGAATATTTAGAATCCTTTGCTAATGCCGATTTGGTATGACTATTAACCGGAACCGTGCATGCCTTCTATCCATTTCCCCCCGTGGGGGGATGAAAGGGGGGCCTTCGTGTAGAATAATGTTGCAACAAATTCGCACGGAGGTTCCCTTTCATGCCTATCATAAACCAAATATTCAAGTTTGCCAACACTATTTCTGATGTTCGGCCTCAACAAAGAAAATGTCCTTGTTGTTTTAAACTTGGTGCCCACAAACACGGCTCGTTTCCACGATATCTTTTCTCACATTTCGCTTAAGCCACCTCTTTGAGAATTGGTACCGAGTTTGAATTTTCATCTAATGAAAAAGCACTTCCATAAAGAATTCCATCGAAAATCTCCTTTGAATTCAATTTCAGATTTCGGCACAATTCTCCCACCGATATCCTATTATGAAATCCCAAATCTTTTAAAACTTGAATCAAAATTAGCTGGCGATACCAGCATGCCAAACAAGCCTCCATATCGTGAAAGTGAATGTCTTCCATTCCGGCTCTTTGCTTCCAGTCCCAGAACACTCGTTCCAGCTTCCAACGTCTTCGAGCTGCGCGATGAATTGTTTTTGCTTTCAAGTCGATTTCTGTAGAAAATAGAAATCTCACTCCGTTTGAATTTTTTCTTGCTATAATTGCGATCTTTCCAAGTTTATTTGACTCCATTGTTGCTCTGAGATACTCGACATCTTCCTCATTGTCCATTTTTTTCCAATTATCTTGATTTAATCCAATCCAGGCCGAAAGAATTGGCTTTGCAATTCCCCTCAGTTCCAAACCTGATGCCACTAACCCTTGAATTACTCGTCCACCATGAACTTGCGATACGAGTGGAACCTTCCATTCCCTCAATAAGTCACAGATTCCTTTGAACGCATACGCGGAATCAACTGAAACTATGCACCCATTGAGGCTTACTCCAAAGCGCTTCAAAGACTCATTCAAGCGCTGGATGCTTTCCAAAAACCATTCGGTTTTCTTCGCAGGCTGTTTTCCTGGTCCTTCATGATTCGGTAATACAAAACGCGTGTCCAGGAGTATGACTTGGCCTGTATCTCCAATTACCGCCACCAGTAGTTGGCTATTCACACTTTGTAATACCCTCTTCTCTGCTCCATTCCAGCACGTCAAGGAGAGTCCGCCCAAGATACCCCGCGTTTTTTCAGCAAGATCATCCACGCAAATTATTACCTGATTACGGCTTTTGGTCGCAGCAGAAGCCTTTTTCAGTTCCTTTAAAACATCAACCAAGCGGCGAATTCCATTTCTTCGAAGAGCGTTTAACTGAGTGAAAGATTTGAGTTTATGAACGCTTCGATAGAATCTGTCTTTGGGAATACCGTAATTAAAAGCAATTTCCAATATGCTCTGGCAGGAAAGGAACCTACACATGAGGACAAGGAGAGCATATCGAACAGAAGGGTTGTCCAAACGCAATTCAATGATTTTTCCCATTGCATGGATCAAAGATTTTAGGTAAAATTTTGTCATAAGGGACCCTCCGAGTTTGAATTTAATCCGTTAATTTCATTCTACTCGATGGGGTCCCTTTCGTACAGCTCCAGTACACTTTTTCAACGCCCTAATTTGCCATTTAAGGAACTGGTACCGATTTCAAACTTCTTGCGAAATGTGAGTTTTGGGACAGAATACAATCTATCAAATTATCTGGATTCAGCGCTTCATTTGTTTATCTTGTTTGAAAACATTTTCCTATCTGCCGTTCTGTTATTTGCGGCGAACAAACATTGCTCTTCCAGACATATTACAATTGAGTTCTTCATCTTTTTCTTGGGCGACTTTGGAGGAAATTTACGAAATTTCAAGAAAAACACTCTGGCGTTGGAGACAAACTGGTAAAAAAATGCTGAAATTTTTACCGGAACTTTTGTCTTTATCGGGGTTTTCATGGCGTATCTTGTCCACTCTCCTTTCTCAACTTCAATATCCATATTACAAACCTGAACCAAGTCCCACAGTTGCTGACAATTGAGGAATGATCAATGTTTTGATATGATCTTCGAGAAAGGAGGTTCATATGAACCCAACAGAAAGACTTTCTTCAGATTTATGGCGATTAAGCATAATTGGTGAATTGATTCACCGACATCCCGAAGACGGCAGAACGATGATGGAATGCCTTCAAGAACTTGCCTGCAAAACTTGGATACGTCCCGATGGAACTCCGTGTCAATTTAGCTCGGAAACATTGCGAAAGTGGTTTTCTCGATTCCAGGCAGGCGGTCTCAAAGCACTAGATGACACCAGAACATCTATGGGAACTCGCATTCCCGAAAAGTTAGGGAAAGAACTTTGTGATTTGAGAAATCAGTATCCACATTGGACTGTCACACTCATTTTATCGGAACTTCAAAAACAAAATAAGTGGAATGGTCGACAACCCAGCAAAGCCTCCCTATTTCGTTGGTGCAAAGAGCGAGGTCTGCTTCGTTCGAAGCTAAAAGAGGCTAACTCTGGCAGAGCTTTCGAATTCACGGCGTTTGGCGCTCTTTGGTTGTCAGATTTCCTTCATGGTCCCAAAGTTTCCATCGGAGGCAAAAAACGAAAAACTTATCTTTTGGCCATCCTTGACGATGCATCAAGATTTATTGTGTCTCTTCGCTTTCATTTTGCAGAATCTGTCGAAAATCTTATGGTTGATTTCCGACAATCGTTACAACGGTTTGGGTGTCCACAGCGCTTTTACAGCGACAACGGGGCTTGTTATCGCAGTCGAATTCTGCATCAAGTCGGCGCGAGTTTCAATATTGCCATGCCTCACACGCCTCCTTACCAACCCCAAGGCCGTGGAAAAATTGAACGTTTTTTCCGTACAGTTCGAGAGCAATTTCTAGCCAAGACTGAAGCAAAAACACTTGATGGGCTAAATAGAAGTCTTGGAGAATGGGTGGCAAGTTATCATCAAAACCCACATGAAGGAATTAATCGTGAAACTCCCTTTCAAAAGCGAATGCGAATCAAGGATCTATGCCGTCCCCTTCCTGAAACAGCAAATATTGACGCATTGTTCATGCAGAAACGTCTTTGCCGCGTTTACAAAGATGGTACTTTTCGTTTGTTTGGAAAAATTTTTGAGACTTCAAAAGTCTTTTCTGAAGCTAGGACAGAGGTATATTACATGCCTTGGGACTTAAGTAAAGTTTTCTATTCATCCGAACGTTTGCCAGCGAAACTTCTGGACAAACATGCAAATGCCAGACGTTTTGAAAATCAACCGCTTCTAAGTGGGGCAACTATATGAATAAAACAAACTCCCTTTCTGCATCTGAATTTTTTGGCTGGAAGCGTCACCCTTTTGTTGATTCCTCGTCAACATCACCAGAAATTTCATTAATCAAGCGTGATCACCAGATTTTCGAAAGAGCAAGGGAATTTCTAAAAGTTGGCCGCAGCTTCGCTATTATTGGAAACGCTGGATCAGGAAAGACTAGTCTTGTTCGATCCATCGCGCAAAGCCTTGATCCGCGTTCCTGGAAAATACTTTGGATTCCTTACGCTGGATGCAAACGCAATGGAATTTTGCGAGTTTTAGCGGAGAAACTTGGTCTTGAGCTTGGTTATAAAGGTTTGCCGCCCCTTCCACGTCTTCAGCGGCATCTTGCTAATTCACAAAAGGAGCCTGCAAGTGCGGTTCCAGTTATTATAGTGGATGATGCCCAACATCTGGAGGCTGAATCTTTGATGGATTTGTGTTCAATTTTAAGCCATCCAGATGAACAAAGTCCACTAGCTTCAATGATTTTGGTGGGCGATGAAGCCCTGGAAAGAACCTTGAGGCTTGCTTGTCGGAAGGCTATATCGACAAGAATGGCATATATCTTCCGCATGGAACCTATTAGCCCCGATGATGCCAAAAATATTTTAGAGGCACGAATAGAACAATCTGGGGCTCCAAAAAAGATTTTTGAAGATGATGCTCTTGAGCTTGTAGCAACTCAAAGCCATGGAAATCGAAGAGAACTGATGAACCTTGCCACAACCCTTTGTGTAGAAGCTCACTTACGCAACGAAAAGGTCATTACCGCAGAGCTGGTACTTACAACAATACCAATGTAAACAATCGGGTGAAGCAGAGATGAGGGGTGGGAATTCTTCATCAAGGAATAACCCGGCGGTAGACGGTAAAGTTTTTGAAGCCCGCTATAAGCGGGCTTCTTCTTTCTAAAAAAGATGTTGGTCTAATAAAAATGCAAACGAAACAAACAGATTGTACAAAATCAATATTTTTTCCGTAAAATATCGCTGGTAAAATTCTCAGACAGGAGTTTCGGGGTTGGAGTGAAAAAAAACGTGAAAGCGAGCCTATGAAGCAGAGTTCCTAAGCTTGGGCTTGTAAGACCCCACTTTTGTCGATCATATACCCCAAGGCTTTAAGAATTTCGGCTTGGGTCTTACTTGGTTGTTCGAGTTTTCTTTGTGGTTTTTTTAAACCGGATTCGAGCAAAAGTACAGAGTGAAGACGCCGCATCTCTTTGATGACACTGGACGCGGTCAATTGTACGTCTTTTTCCTTAAGTCGCAATTCCAAACGCCGCAGATAGGTCAAGGCTACGACACAAGTTAGAAGATGACAACGAATTTTGGAGTCGGTCCAGTGTCGAATCGGTCTTACTCCAACAAGATCATCGTCTTTGCTTTGTCGGAACCCAGCTTCAACCTCCCAACGATCCAAATTGACTTGTACAATATCTTGAGTTGGCCAATCATCATTGTCTGTAATGATAATTGAACGACCGAATGTTTTACGCTTACACTCAGTTCTATATGAATTCTTGCGAAAGCTCATCGTCAATTTGTTTTCGCTCTTGACAAATGAAAGCTCATAGTAACTTGAGTCAAGGTGAAGATGTTCACACCAGCGGTGATATCGCTCCCTAATACTGTCAGGATTCCGCCACTGAGGAGCTTCATTGCGAACTTTCGCTCGCATTTCTATCATGGTAGTACGAAGTTGCTCCAGTTTTTGATCGAACGCATATTCCTGTTTACGTGCTGTTGTCGGATTACAGGTAACAACGACAGTGCGCTTTTTCCCCCAGAATTCACCGGTAGTGCGATACGCGACAATCCTATCTTCGCCTCTTCCGATTTTGGATAGATGGGTATTTTTCGGTGTATCCACCGCCTCGAAACGATCAAGTGGAATGGAAGCAAGTTCTTCCGCAAAATACGGTGAATACGTAGTTACAAAATGAATCTTGGGATGCTCGTCCAGCCAGGCAAAATTATCCTCTGAATTCATTCCCTTATCAATAACAACAGTCAACCGTTCTTTGGCGCCCGAAAGACCAGCGATGGTAACGAACATCTCGTCCATAATTTGGCCGAATAGCTTGCTATCATGCATATTGCCAGGATAAACAGAGTAATGGAGGGGAAGTCGGTTTTCTCTGGACATCAGAAGACCTAAGCCCACTTGGCGAAGATTATTGCGGCCTTCTTTGCTCTTTCCACGTTTGGCCAGATCTGACTTGGTGTCGCTGGACATGAAGGTAAAATAATTTGTGGTGTCGAAAAGCACGCAATCGGCGCTTATTTTTTCGTGTTCGCATATTTTGGCAAAAAATCGCTTGCCAATCTCTTCTACCTGTTCTTGCGATACGCGATCCCACTTTGCCCAGAAACGTTCACTACTGAGTGCGCTTATGTCCACAGGACGAATGCTTTGGATTGCGGTGGTCTTATACCAATCAGGTAGGGCGCGTTTGCTTTTTGCCTCGATCATCCGATTCAAAATGGCAAACAGAAAATACTCACCAACGGAAGGCCCCTCTTCTTTTGGTTCGCGGGGAACAACAGCGTCGACAATGCCAGCGATATCTATGTCCTGATCCATTAAATTGGCGAGAAATACACTTCCGTATTCTGAAACAGATAATTGAACATCTCCCGTGGGAGTTTTCCTTGCTAACTCAGCTACTCGCTCAGGAGGACCTATATAGATTTGCGAGACAACAGTGGGTTTACCATTCACTCGGGAAATTTCCCGGACATAAAGATAGGGTCTTCCGTTTTTGGTCTTGGTATGAAAGTGAGCCATGGGGCTAGTATACACATTAGGGTCTTACATGTCAAGAAAAAAACGCAAAAAAAGCACTATCGGTCGTAGTTAACGCAGTGGTTTTTTCTAAAAATAAGGGGTCTTACAAAGAGACCACCCTCTAATCAGCTTTGGAAGCCGATCTACACAAAGAACAAAAGATTATCCCCGAAACTCCTGTTTGACTTTCTGAAGGTGTGAAAAGTTTGCATATTTCGTTTGTGAAATATTTCACTATGCACTGTCAAAGCGGAATACAGATTAAACCATTGGTCAGATTTTTAATCTTTTCACACCTTCTCTGAAGGTGTGAAATGTTCCAAATTTTAGGCAGTTTTAGACTGAGATCTTTAAGTAAGCTTTTTAAAACTTTGAAAAACTAACTGTCTACATTGTTTTCTTCCTAATTTTCACCTGGTTTTCGCTTTATTTGCCTCGTTATCAGGCAAAATAAGCTTTATTCTGAACTTTCCCTAAGCTACCACATGTTTTTCCCTCCCGATTAAACGAATCCAAAGTTGCATGTTATACGCTATACAAGCCCACAAAATCTCCATTTGTGCTTTTATTAGACCTGTGAGTTGAAACTTTCGCAAATTAAATTTCTCTTTAAGCCAAGCATTTGAAAACTCAGCTGCCGGTCCACGTTTTTTGTAAGTTTTTTTTGCCTCCTCAGTTTTCATTTTCTCTTTAAATGCAATTACATCTGGAGATTCAGTCAATCTGCTGATTCCCCTACCTGCTTTTTTATTTTCGGGACAGCACTTTTCTTTGAAAGGGCATATTTTGCAATCTTCAAAGGATGCGATGTAGCGCGCAGTTGTCGCTCCAACCTCATTTTGACTGTGACTATACCTCAAAATCTTTCCGGCGAAACAAACATATTCGTTTTTTTCGGAATTGTATTTGAAGGCTTTTGCTTGAAATTCTGGAGCAGCCTTTTTGTTGAAGTTGCTCTCAGAAGTTTCTGGCACAGAACCAATCATATCGATTTCCATATCTTTCATGGCTATAATCGTCGCACGATTTGTGTAGCCACCATCAACTAATACTTGCTTTGGAAATTCACCTGCTTGTTGTTTTACTCGTTTCATGGATTCTGAAAGCTCGGCAGAATCATTGCCTGATTGGACAACTCCTGCTCCGACAATTGCGCCACTTTTCGTGTCTGTCGTGAGTTGCACGTTATAACATGGAGCAAAGCCTCCGTCTGCTTGTTTCATTGTCCGCGACTCAGGTTCCGAAAAACTAACACGAGCGCTTGCCTTTGATTTTTCATCTTCTTTTTTTGATTGAATCTCCTTTAACTCATCGCGTGCTTTCTCAAGTCGGGCAAGCTTTTCTTTCGCTGCTCTTTCTTGAGCGGCCCTTACACGTTCGCTGGTAATACCTTGGCTTTCAGGATTTTCCAGCTCTTTGATTCGTATTTTGGCCAGTTCAAGACTTTTTTCGAGGGTTTCCTCTCTATGAAAGGAATTTCCAGCAGCATGTGTTTTTATTTTAGTACCATCGTGCGCTGTTTGCTCTAACGTAATGAGACCATCGGCATGCAACACAGCAAGGATCTGGCTGAAAAGGTTATCAAGAGCCTCTTTATTCTTTACCCGAAAGTCAGACAATGTGTGATAATTAATGGAAGTGTCTGCCGTCAACCATTGAAAGGCATGCAACTGGTCAATAAGGCGAGAAACTTCCCTAGACGAAGAAATTCCCTGGGTATATGCGTATAGCCATACGGAAATAAGAGTTTGTGGATCGGTCGATGGCCCTCCAGGTTCTCCGTTCACGGAATTAATATCGTCATAAAACAGCTGCAAATCAAAAGATCCAACAAAGTCCCAAATGGATCTAGCCAGATGATCTGGTGGAATAAGGTCTTCGAGAGAGGTAACTCTTAAATTCAATTGAGCTCTGTTGGCAATTTTTAATTTGGGGTTATAATTTCTTACCGGAGCTTTCGGGGAAACGGGCGTGTTATTAGCTTCCGAAGACTCAATAGGAAGTGGGATTTGAGTAGCCATCATTATTTTCCTTGTTTCGTTCATGATGGCAATATGATAACATGGCTCATTGATTTTGTCAATATGTTTTCAAAAGTAATCTTTTCACACCTTCTCTGCGACTTGTTTTGCGGAAAGTTGGTCTATAACGAACGCTCGAACTGCCTCATACTGTTTTTGCCGTTCTGTTGAGGGATTTTTGAAAAAATCGACTAAATTAATGTTTTCTATTTTTAGGGGCATATTATGACGTTTAGACAAAACATAATTTTACACCACCCAAAAAAGTTTGTCAAGAGAAAAATCGCATCAAAAGAGATTTTGGCACAACAAAAACCTGAGTTTTAAAGTACAAAACCCACGGGCAGTACAAGAATTTTGGAATTTTCAAACCATCAAAATTATCCCTCAAAAAAAATTCATTTAGCAAAAGGTTAATAGTACCTAGGCTAACGGGTTAACTGATGCCGACTTTCAAATTCTATTAGGAAAGTACTCTTTTGAAAAACCGCTCTTGATCCGGTTTGCGGAGTCAAGACTTATTTTTGTGTCTTCTCTAGGAATACACCCTCAGCAACTATTTGTTAGATTATGCAATAGCTCTAATTTTTTTAAAAAAATTGGGGCCAATTTCGTCGCTTCCCCCGCCTGCGAAAATCGGTGTTTAAGATTGTTCTTGGTAAATCTCCTCAAAAGGCTCTCTGCGTCGGTCATTCCAAGTTTCAACGCTACGGCATGTTTCACAATTACATCGAATTGTTCTTCAATGAGCTCCATATTAACCGGCTTTGATGCCTTGATTTTTTCAAGGTTTGGAAAAGCCAGACCCGTTTCCGGATAATACAATTTTTGTTTGTTGATCGCCTTCAAACGGCGCATCAATTCGAAACCCAACAAGCGGCAAAAAGCAAACGCGATAGTGCTTTGTCCGTGACTATCTACATATTGTCGATCCACTTCCATTTCCGTGCAGTGCTGAAGAACACCATTTATCATGGCGCCAACCTCTGATGAGGAAACCCTCTTAAATTGCGAATAAATACAAACAGCATTTTTCTCGACGTGCCAGTAGACCATAATTCCACGGCCTCCATATCGAACATGCCATTCGGTAAGCAGGTTTTCATCCCACGCTCCAAATTGTTTCGAATCTGAGGCACATGCAGTCGTGGTTTCCCCCCAGAATTGGGGCAATCGAATTTCCAATGTTTTGTTCACAACCTTGATGATCGCTTGTCGTAAACCTTCAATAGACAAGAACCGGCGTTGAACATAAAGAAGTTCTTTGTAATCGTCCAAAGGTTTGGACTCCATACTTTTGATGCCAGCATTGGTTCCTAAACCGAAAAGACAGAGCAACAGTCGACGTTGAAGATCGGTTTTGTTCATATGAGATCGCTCTGTTCCGCTTCGAAAGCACTGTGTAAAATCGGCTCTCAAATCTGTTTCTTTGAGTATATCCAAGAGACTTGTTCCTGACCATCGTTGAAAGATTTCCTGTTTTAAGGCCGCAATGTTTTTCGGATCAGGCAAAGCTTCCAGGGGTGAAAGGCAAATTTCGAAACCGGATTTTCGAGAAACAATTTTCACTTTGGGATTTGTTGGAAGCCCATCATTAATGGATTGCAAGCTGTGGCGCAGTTCATCACGAATGATTCGAGTAAAGGCTTTTGCATCCAAAGGGAGTCCAAGTTCTGCATAGTAAGCCTCTCTGTTTTTTTCGAAATCTTGGGGAAGATCTTCCTCTGGATCACGATATCGACAACTTCCCGCAACCCAAATTTCTCTACACCGAAGGCGTTCCCGAAGTATCTTCAATACACAGATTTCGTAGGCAGTTCGATTGATTTTTTGCGATCCACCCTCCTCTTCAATAACTAGATGTCGCCAATCCGTTGGAACAATTCCATCCAATGGTATGGAAACCCCATCGGAATACGTTTTTCCTTTTAGATTAAGGGCTTGTTTTATTACAGCAAGCGCTTGTAAAACTGACTGATGTAAACTATTTGTACATCGAAATTCCAAATTATTCAGAAATTCCGAAAACATTTGGCGATAATGGCTACGATAGGAACGATGAAGCGCCAAGCGAACTTTTCCGCGGAAACCAGTTTCACTGCTTTCTATCTCATGGACGAGTGTGAGCAGCCATTTTTCCGACACTGCTGGAAAAATGACTTCACTTACAACGCCAGTTGGCTTAGTTACAGCGGCTTTTGCCATTTGATAGAGTTTTGCGATTTTGTGTGGCGCCTTTTGAAGAGCCTCTTCCAGACTGGTTGTAATTTTTGTTTCTGCTCTCTTCGTCATTTTATGAACAGTCTCAACTAATAAATCAACAAGTTGATCTGTTAAACCCTCGATTCTTTGATGAAGAAACGAGGCTATCAGCGCAACTTTGAGTGGTTGTATATGACGACGCAATTCGTGTGGTTCCTCCACGGCAGCTCTTTTTGCGTATTGTTCCTGGAGTTTCCGTGATATACCATCAAAAGCGTTTTTTGGAAGACCAATATTTCGTGCCAAATTAAGGCGATCGACGGTTTCTTTAATGCTCTCTAAACCTGCTTTTCCAGGTTCAGATTTGAGGTCTTGCTGGTACCGCCGGGCAAATATAAAACCACTAGCCGCCGGAAATCTGTTCCTCATTTCCGGCTTTTTTAAATTTTCACTTCGCCGGTTTTCAGACCCATGTTGAATCGCAGTGGCGCGCACCAGAAAACAAGGCTTTTTTCTCAAAATACTTTACCAATTTGAGAATATAGTCACCTTCATTTGAGAATATTTAGAATCCTTTGCTAATGCCGATTTGGTA
>Ga0074195_1004700_pt1 | contig 10995 bp, 8 predicted proteins | sample EPASupsiteHSE623_FD_64525 | JGI IMG/M metagenome (GOLD analysis project Ga0074195, IMG submission 64525) | Bioremediated contaminated groundwater from EPA Superfund site, New Mexico - Sample HSE6-23 | ecosystem: Environmental > Aquatic > Deep subsurface > Groundwater > Contaminated ... | reverse complement strand
GCCTGTTTGAATTATAGACCCTTTGATTAATTGTACTTGAAATACAAACTTTAAATATTATGATTTCGGTATTTGATTAAAAAATTTTAGTTCAGTACCTAGAAAATATGAGTTTTTAATCAATTGACCAAGTTGATGATCTACATTTATGACTACTAGTAGTTGAGCAATAACTTGAAACTGAAATTTATCATCAAGAATAAAAATTATTAAAGTATGAACTTATAACATTACTTTTAATATTTATGATTGAAATCTTGCTAATTCTCAGATTTTTAAAACTATTACTAAAACTCTTAATGTAAATAAGTAAAAAACAAAAAAAAACAGAGTTAATAGAAAATCTATTAACTCTGTTTTTTTTGTTTCTATAAAATATTAATCTTCATCATCAAGTTTAAATCATCTTTCTTCTCTTATTTTCATTGCTATATTTGTAGGAACTTCTTCATAATGATGGAATTCCATAACATATGTAGCTCTTCATTGAGTTGCACTTCTTAAATCAGTTGCATACCCAAACATCTCTGAAAGTGGTACATAACAAGTAATAATTTTTGCTTGTCATCTTTGCCCCATTTCTTCTATTCTTCCTCTTTTACTATTTATTTGTCATAGAACATCTCACATGTATTCTTCAGGAGTATTTACTTCAACTTTCATTATTGGTTCTAACAGAACTGGACTTGCTTTTTTACAAGCATCTCTAAATGCTTTTGATGCTGCTATTCTAAATGCTAATTCAGAAGAGTCAACTTCATGGTAAGAACCAAATGTCAATGTAGCTTTTATATCAACCATTGGATATCAAGCTAAGTATCATCTAGAGTAAGCTCAATCTAATCATTTTTCAACTCATGGAATATATTCTTTTGGGATAATTCAACCAACAATTTTATTAACAAATTTATTGATTTTCTTAATTCCATTATCATCTGCATCAGCTTCTTTATATGGTTCAAAAGATATAATAACATGACCAAATTGTCATCTACCTCATGTTTGTTTACTATATTTATGTTCAACATCTTTAACTGGATTTTTAATTGTTTCTCTGTATGCAACTTGTGGAGCTCATACACTACACTCAACTTTAAATTCTCTTTTCATTCTATCAACAATAATATCAAGATGTAATTCTCACATTCATGAAATAACTGTTTGTCCAGTTTCATCATCAGTTCTAACTTTGAAAGATGGATCTTCTTCTGCTAGTTTAGATAAAGCTAACCCCATTCTTTCTTGATCAGCTTTTGATTTAGGTTCAACAGAAACTGATATAACTGGTTCTGGGAATTCAATTGATTCAACCATTAGTTTTTTATTAATATCACAAATAGTATCTCATGTTCTTGTATCTTTTAATCAAACTATTGCTCAGATATGTCAAGCACTTATTTCTTGTACTTCTTGTCTATTGTTTGCATGCATTTGTAATAGTCTTCAAATTCTTTCTTTTTCTCAACTTGTTGAGTTATATACATATGATCATGATCTTAAAGTTCAAGCGTAAACTCTTGTAAAACAAAGTTTTCAAACAAAAGGATCTGTCATTATTTTAAATGCAATTGCTGCAAGTGGTGAATTTTCATCAACTTTAATTTCTTCAGTTATTTCTGCATCATCTGGATCCATTACTGTAATAATTCAATTATTTACATCAACTGGGCTTGGAAGATAATCACAAGCAGCATCTATCATAAGTTGTACTCATACATTTTGTAGAGCTGATCAACAAAGTACTGCATATAATTCATTTGCACAAACTCATTTTCTTAATCATTTTTTTATTTCTTCTATTGATAAATCTCAAGTTTCAAAGTATTTTTCCATCAAAGCATCATCTAGTGAAGCAACTTTTTCTATCAATTCAGCTCTCATTTCTTTTGCTTTTTCTTGCATATCTGCTGGGACATCTATTTCAGTTACTTTTTCTCAACTATTTCATTCAAATATATATGCTTTCATTGTTACTAAATCTATAATTCATGTGAATTCTGATTCTGCTCAAATAGGCAATTGAATTGCTACTGCTTTGTCTCATGATAATCTTTTTCTTATTGATTCAAGAGTCATATAAAAATCAGCTCATGTTTTATCCATTTTATTTACAAATGCTATTCTAGGAACAGTATATTTATCTGATTGTTTCCATACAGTTTCAGATTGAGGTTCAACTCATTGTGATCCGTCAAATACAGCAACTCAACCATCTAATACTCTAAGTGATCTTTCTACTTCGATAGTAAAGTCAACATGTCATGGAGTGTCGATTATGTTTATTTGCATATCTTTCCAAAATGCTGTAGTAGCAGCTGAAGTAATAGTTATACCTCTTTCTCTTTCTTGTTCCATCCAGTCCATAGTAGCAGCTCAATCATGAACTTCACCTATTTTATGAGTTTTTCAAGTATAGAAAAGTATTCTTTCTGTTGTTGTTGTTTTTCAAGCATCTATATGAGCTATAATTCATATATTTCTTACCTTATTTAAAGGATATTTTTTCTCAGACATATAAAATAAATTTAAATAACTAAAAATAAATCTGATAGAAACACCCATCAAATTTAATCACAAAATATTTTATAGAAAAGCAAGAGAAAGTCAAAAAGTTTTTGAAATTTATATTTTTTATTTCAAATATTATTTTTATTTATTTTTAAATGATTTTATAATTCAAAATTCCTTTATTTTTATAATTTATCATTTTTCTATTTTCTGTATTCTTGTATAAATTCTCTTATATTTTTTAAAATAAATTCAAATTTTTCTAAATCTTCTTCAAGTATAGTCATCCTGAATCCGTCAAAAGTTGAATTAAATCAGCTTAAAGGAACTGTACAAATTCCATTTTTTGCTATCATATAATAACAAAACTTTTTATCAAATCTTTTGTTTCTTGTTTTTTCTTCTATGAATTTTTTTAGGTTTTCTTCTTTTATTTCTGGAGTATAATCTAAATTAAATTTAGATAAATCAAATTTTATAGCCAAATAAAATGCTCATTTGGGTTTAATAAAAAGCACATTATCTAAATCTCAAAAATATTTATTTGCTATCTCTGCTTTTTGTTTATATTTTTCTATTCTATTTTTTAAATAATCTTTAAACTCTTCTTTTTCATAGATTTCAGGAATTACATATTGAGGAAGTGTTGTAGAACAAACTTCTAGCATTTTTGATGATAATATAGAATTTATATATTTTGCAAAGTTTTCATCTTTATCACTATTATAGACTTCTATCCGACCACATCTTCAACCTGGCCAAGGTAATTCTTTACTTATTCCTTTCATTGATATTCATGGAACATCTCATATAATATCTCTTAATAATACTCTGTCTTTTTCTTCATAAACAAGCTTTTCATATATTTCATCAAATATAACAAACAATTTATATCTTCTTGCTATATCAATAATTTTTTCAAGAACCTCTCTTTTAAATACAGCTCATGTTGGGTTATGTGGATTTATAACTAAGATTCAAGCTACGTTTGGATTATATTTTACTTTATTTTCTATTTCTTCTACATCTGGATTCCAATCATTGTTTGGGTCAAGAGTATAAGTTATATGCTCACTTCCAGAGTTTGTTGCCTCAGCTGATGAGTGAGTAGGATAAGCTGGATTTGGTCAGATAACTCTAGCCGAAAATGCTAGGTATCAATAAGTTTTATTAATCGCTTCTCATAATCAATTGAAAAATATTATATCTTCTTTTGTTATTTTTCAGTTTTTCTTTGCTAAATATTCTCTTGTTGCATCAAGTCATTTTGTAGGAGAATATGCATAAACTTCATTTTTATCAAGTGCTTTTTTTACTATTTCTTTCATCCGTGATGGGATTTTTTCTCATTTAATAACTGGGTCTCATACATTTTCCCAAACAATTTCTCTTCAATATTTTTCAACTTCTTTTGCTATTGCTACAATTTCCCTTATTTCATAACTAAGTTCTTTGTATCAAACATGTAATAAATTTCTTCTCATAATTTATATAATTAAAAATTATCATCTTCATCAAGAGAGTTTTCAAAGTTGTATTTTCTATACGATTTTATTAATTCTCAAGATATGAAATCAATGTAATTAAATGCTTTTTGTTCTGAAATTGTTATATTTATTGCTTTAAAGAAAAATCTAAAAATTCCTATAAAATAATTATCTAATACCTGTTTTTCTGTTTCAAATAATTCAAGTAATTTTTTTGTTGTTATAACTGATCATTCTTGTAATACAACATCAATCATATCTTCAACCCAAATATTTATCCTTTTTCTTATATCTTGATTAACAATTTCTTCAGAAAATTCTATAAATTCATTTGACCTATAATTAAATTCATAAATTCTTTTATTTGATGAATGTCTTATTGTTTTACTTATATCCATATAAACTAATGAAAATACTCATAATAAAAAGTTTGATGGATATCATTTATCGAGACAAGATGTAAGTAAAACAACTAATTCATCATATCTTTTATCTAAAATTATTTTTACTAAAAATGAAGAAAGTATCATATCATATTTTTTTGCTTTTTTCTCGTCTTTTCTTACTTTTTGAGCCTTTGCTGATGCTCTTTTTACTCATTCTTTAAATTTTTCAGATACTTCCATACTACTTGAAACAGTATTGGCTCAAGCGTCGGCGGACTCATACGAATCAAAATCATCTAATCACATAAAAATAGTACTTAATTAATATAGTTTAAGCTTTTAGAATAAAGATCTTATAAATATGTTAATTCTTTAAATTAATCTTTATTGTTCTATATATATTATTTGTATCTTTAAAAAATTCAAATTTTAATCATTTTGAGATTAAGTAATCCTTACTTATCTCATATTGATCAAATCAAATTTCTATAAATAATATTATTGTTTTAAAATTATCTTTTTCTTTTAATATTATATTTATCAATTCTTCATAAATTTCAAAACCTGTATTTTTTCATCAATATAAAGCAATTTCTGGTTCATAAGTATAAACTCAAAAATCCATATTTTTAAAATCTTTTTCTTTTATGTATGGTAAATTTGCTGTTATAATAAGATTATTTCAATATAGTTTTTTAAAATCAAAATCTTTAAAATCTTTATTTATAGTTTTTATAGCTTCTTGTAAATTATGTTGTTTTATATTTTTTTTAGTTACTTTTATAGCTTTATTTGATATGTCTAGTGATATTATGTTTTCTAGATTTGTGTTTTTTGCAATACTAATTGGGATAATTCATGATCATGTTCAGATGTCGAGTAGGACTATTTCTGAATTAAAATTTGAAATATTCATAAAATTTTGTCATTCTGAGAATTTATTCGAAGAATCCCTTAATCTTTGTATTTGGGCTTTTGCATTTTTAAAGGGATCCTTCGTTACCTCTCAGGATGACAAGTGTTTTATATTTTTTTGTATTTCATTTTCTATATATCTTATCGCTTCCCTAACTAAGATTTCGGTATCATCTCTTGGGATTAGTACATTTCTATCAACATAGAAATCATATCACATAAAATTTATTTTTTTTGTTATATATGCAAAAGGATATCAAATTGATAGTTTTTTGAATATGTTTTTTATTTTTTTCAAGTGTTTTTCCTCAATTGTATCAAGTATAAATAAATCTTTTTTTTCTATATTTAAAACAAACTCTAAAACTTGATTTATTGTTTTAGAGTCTAAGTTATATTTACTTTTTCAATATTTTATTAATTCTTGTTTTTTCATTTTTTAATTTTCAAATTTTTTCCTATTAAATATAAGAATAGTAAAAATTATTATTATTGCTAAATATGATATTGAGTAAAATGTATTAAAAACAAAGAAAAAGAATTTAAAATCAGTAAAACTTCAAATTACATCTTTTATATTTAATGCTTCTAAAGGAGGAAACAATAATTGTAATACTTTTATTGAACCTATTATTATTGAATTTTTTGTCATTGAAACTAAATCAAGTAACAAAGAAAAAGAATGAGCTATTAAATAAACTAAAACACTTACTATTATTGTTAAGATATTTGACATAAATGTAGAGAAAAAGAAAACAAATGATAATAATATCTCAAGTTTTAGTGCAGTAAAAAACAATGAAAATAATATTATTTTAGTTATTTCTATATCTTTTATAAATAATACTAATAAAAATAGTAGGGCTTGAAGAAGTATTATAAGTAATATACAAAAAGAAAAACCTATAAATTTACCTATAATAAATTCATACCTTTTAATAGGTTTTGATAAAATTAAAAATATTGTTTTTCATTCTATTTCTTTAAATAGTAATTGGCTTCAAACAAATAAAACGCTTAAAAATCAAAATATCTCTATCATAGCTAATCAAAAGTCTACTATTACTTTATCATCATCTCAAATCGTTAACTTTCACAATGAAATTGAAAAAGCTATAAAAATTAGAGCAAAAAATATAATTAAATACAGAAATTTATTTCTAGTAATTTCTTTAAATGTATTTATTGCTATGTTCAACATAATTTTTTTGTTATAAAATAAAATTTTTATTCTTTTGGTTGTTTTAAAACTATTTCTCTATAAGTATTTATAATATTGTGGATTTTACTTGTATAATGTACTGGATTTGGAGCATACTCCATAATAAAATTTGTTGTTGTTCATGCTGTTTGTATTGTAATAGTTCAAAAGTTTAACATATTTGCAAATAAACCTTTTGTTTGCGATCATACTTCTTGTACTTGTCATAAACTACACTCCGAAACAATTCTGTTTAATAAAGATAATTGTTCTATTCATATTATTCTATTATTTGTAATTACAAATAAATCAAGTTCATGATCTAACCGTCTTATATACAAAAACAATGAAAATGACATCCAAAATATTATAAGTAATAGATAAAACCATAGTTGTGAAAAAAACAAAAACAATAGAACTATTGTTATAAGTATTCAAAAAAACAAATAAACAAAAATGAATGCATATACTATCCAATGTCTTTTTATTACCAATTCTATTTTTTCTCAAGGAAGAGGATGTTCTATTATTATTTCTTCTTTTTCCATAAAATACTAATTTATACTAGGTTTTTTTAAATAAAAAGCATTTATTTCTCTTTTTGTATCAAGAGTTAAAGATTTTAAAAATTCTTTGTAATTTATGTAACTATTTGTTTTTATTATATTGATTTCTTCTCAATATACATTGTCAATATTGTTTTTTTCTACATAATCTAAAAATTCTTCATTTTTTAGTATTTCTATTATATTATTTTTAGATTTTTTTACAAATAAATCTCTTTTAGAGGATGCTTTTATAACTGGATAATCTGTAAACAGAGAAAAAAAAGAAACTTCTGTTAAGTTTATATTTTTATAAATAAATGCTAGTGTGTTTACAAATAATGTTATTGTTCTAATTCAAGTAAAACTTCATGGTCAATTAACTACAATTATATTTTTTATATCTTCAATGTTTATTTTATTATTTTTCAAAAAATCTAAAAACATATCTCCTATTTTAGATGATTCTTCTCATAGAATAGAGAATTCTTTATCTAAAATAATTTCTTTTTTTTCGTTTAATAATAAAATAATTCAATTTTTTGAAACAGCATTTAATAATATATACATAAAACTTTTTCTTTATATTAATTTTCTTTATTATATTAAGTTTTATTTTTTAAACAAGAATTTATTGCATTTTTTTGATTTATATTATTTTTTATGTTAAAATTATTTGGAATTTTATATTTTACTTATTATTTATATGAAAAAAACAAAAACTTTATCTAACAATAACTTAGCTTTTACGCTGGTTGAACTTATTGTTGTTATAGTTATATTAGCTATTTTAACAACTGTTGCTTTTATATATATCTGATCTTATGTTAAATATAGTAGGGATTCAAAAAGAATTACCGATATAAGAAGTGTAGCAAATGTAATTGATATTAAGCTTGCAAAATGAATGAATCCTTGAAATTTTTTATCTCCACCACCAGTTAATAAAACTTTTAGTTGAGATATAATTATGAAGGAATGAATAGTTGATGATAATATGATAATAAAATTAAATGATCTTTCAAAAACCCCAATTGATCCAGTAACTAATGATTATTATAAATATAGTACTACTTCAAAATGAACTTTCTATCAAATTTTTTCAAACTTAGAAAGATGAAATTGAATTAATTCAACTATTGTCCCTAAAACTTATGCTGTATGGGAATGAGCAAAGATTTTTAAAATTGTTTGAAATTATAATTGATTATTTCTAGTTTCTAGTGAATGAAAATATTACAGTGTGCCTTCTTTATTTATTGATGATAGATGAATTGATGATGAATGATATGCTCGGTTTTATCTTGATTGAAAAACTGAGACTGTAAGACATAAAATTATAGAAGTTGCATCAAAAATACCTAGTACAGATGATGAAAAATATGCTTTTGCTATAAAAATGTATTATAGTTATGTTTGAACATGATTAAATGAAAATATCTTTAAAACTCTTGATATAAATAACCGTGATGATGTAATTAAGTTTTGAACTTTACTTTTAAATCAAAGAATTACTGCATATAAATCAACTGAAGCTGTAAACTGATGATGTGTACTTGATTGAACTCTTGTTGCTAGTTGATCTTCTATAACAGCATATAGTGAAAGTTCAATTGCTTGGTATTCTTTATATAGTTGTGATTGAGTATCTCAAGTAAGGACTTGTAGTAACTGAGTTTTTGATTGAGATGATGAGTATAAATATACAAGTTGTATAAAATGAAATGCTTCGGCGTGTTCTGCAGATAATAATTATTTATATAATGAACATACATATAACTTACCTTGATTAGAACATAGTGAAACAAATACAAGCTGAGTAGCATCTAATCCTATTATTGAAAATCATTGAACTTATACTTATACATTAGATTCTGTGTCTTGTAATGATGGAAGTTTTATAAATTTTGAAGAATCTGGACCAACTATAGTTTGTGATGATTGATATTCTCAAGTTTGATCAAGTTGTGTTTTGTCTTGAACATGATGTATTGCTAATCCAAGCTATGTGTACAATTTACACCCATATAATATACCAGAATTATCTCACTATTGATCTTACTCTTGAACTACTTTGGTAAGCGAAAATAATTGAACATTTATTTATTCTTTAGATAATATTACTTGTAATGATTGATCATATATAGATCAAATAGAATCAGGACCTACATTATCTTCATGTAATACTTGATATACAGCAAGTTGATCTACTTGTATAGCTTCATGAGATATAACAATAACTTGAGTTGATACAGTTATTTGTTCTTGATGTACTGAATAATTAATACTTTTTAATCTAATAATAAAAATAATGAATAATAAAATTAGACTTTCATTGTATTTGTTTACAATTATTACTAACTTAATACTAATTATTAATCAAGTTTGAGCCATTGATATAACAACAAATACTACAATAAGTACTGATACTACTTATGATAGTTTAATTGTAAAAAGTTGAGCAATATTAACCTTGGATGCTAAACTGACTGTTACTTGAGATGCTACAATTGAAAATTGATGAGTTATCACTCATACATTAGTTACAACAACAGCATCTAATTTGGAAGTTGGATGAACTTTAGATATACAAACTGGTTGAAAAATTGATATGAGTTGAAAAGGTAAATCTACTTCTTGAAATTGAAATAGTTCTTATTCTTTAGCTGCAAGTCATTGATGATATTGACGGCATTATTATGATGCATATATCGCTAATGTTTATTGAGATATTTATAATCCTATTACTGTTTGATCTTATTGATCTAATAATACTTCTTATCTTTGATGATGACTTGTTAGAATAACTGTTTGAAATCTTGTCAATAACTGATCTATTTTAGCTAACGCTTTAAGTTATAGTTCAAGTTATCAATGAAGTTGAGGGTGAATCAATATCACTGTTAATTGAAATATATCTTGAGCTTGAGTTTATCAAGCAAATTGATGAAATAATGTAAGTAATCCAAATAACAGTTGTTGATGAGGTTGAAGAATTGCTATTAAATTTAATTCTGCTTCTGATTTTAATTATTTAAAAAATAGCATTTCTGCTATATGACCATGAACTGCATGAGAATGAACTATTTATCTTAAAAATAACACTTCTTGAGATGAATACTTAATAATTAAATGAGATTGATGAAAATATGGAACATTAATATCTACAAATATGTGATCTTTAAAAGAATTAATCCTTGATTGAGGTTGATTAACTCTTAATTCTTACCCTTTAATAATAAATTCTCCTTTAACTTTATCTGGTTCTTTTTTAATAAACAATATTTCTGCTCCTATAACTGTTAAATGAAATACTAATTTTATTAATAGTACTTTAACTAATAGTACTTGATTTTATATTGAATGAAATCTTGATACTTATAATAGTATTTTAAATAATTCAAATTATTGAACTATTAATGTAACTTGAAATTGATTTTTTAATTCTGGTTCTAATATAATTAATGATAAATTGGTTCATCTTGACTGAAATTTAACTATCAAAAATTGATGACTTTTAACTCATAATTCTTGATCTACTACAGCTTCTAACTTAGAAGTTTGATGAACTTTGGAAATTGAAACTGGTTGAAAAATTGATGTAAGCTGAAAAGGTAAGTCTGTTACTTGAGCTTGAAGTAGTACTTATGCTGTTACTGCTAGTCATTGATGAGCTTGAGTTAAATTATGAACTAATATACCTACGCCTTATTGAGATTTATATAATCCTATTACTGTTTGAGCTTATTGACGGGATTCTTCTAGTTATTTATGAGGTTGATTAGTTAGAATGACTGTTTGAAATCTTATAAACAATTGATCTATTTTAGCTAATGCTTTAAATTATAGTTCTATGTATCAATGAAGTTGATGATGAATCAATATTAATGTTACTTGAAATTTAAGTTGATCTTGAGTTTATGAAGCTAAATGATGAGATTGTTGAAATGTGA
>Ga0074195_1004699_pt1 | contig 10995 bp, 9 predicted proteins | sample EPASupsiteHSE623_FD_64525 | JGI IMG/M metagenome (GOLD analysis project Ga0074195, IMG submission 64525) | Bioremediated contaminated groundwater from EPA Superfund site, New Mexico - Sample HSE6-23 | ecosystem: Environmental > Aquatic > Deep subsurface > Groundwater > Contaminated ... | reverse complement strand
GCTTTGATGAGGAGTTCTAGGGCACGCGGGCACCGGCCAAGTTCAAGATGGGTGTCTCGGGGTGCTCCAACTGCTGCGCTGACTCGTGGATGAAGGACCTCGGGTTTTACGGCACGGATGACGGGTTCACGGCCGTCGTCGGCGGCAAGGGCGGCGGGACGCCGAGGCCGGGTCGAGAGCTCGTCACCGGCCTGACACCGGAGCAGGCCGTGGCGTTGGCGCTCCGGGTCGTCGCGTTCTACCGGGAGAACGGCCAGGCCCCCGAGCGCCTCGGCGGGACCATCGACCGGGTCGGATTCGACGTGTTCGAGCGGGCCGTGCTCTGAGGGGTGCGAGAGCCTCCAGTTTCAACCCCTTCCACATACCCCTTTTTTGCGCATCACACGTCAGCCCGCTCCCTCTCTTCGCCGCGACCTCGAGCCCGAGCGCAGGAGTCTCGCTCGCGCCTCAATACCCGTTGGTCGGCCTCGGACTCCGCAGAAACCAGCACGAGGTTTCTGTCCCCGGCCAAAAAGAGAGGTGTGACCTCACGCGGGAACGAGCCGGGCCAGGTCCTCGTCGACCGTGGTGTTCGGCGCGATGTCGAAGTTCTCCACGAGCACCTTCAGCACGTTCGGCGAGACGAAACCCGGGAGCTTCGGGCCGAGCGTGATGTTCTTCACACCGAGGCTGAGGAGCGCGAGCAGGACGAGCACGGCCTTCTGCTCGTACCATGCGATGTTGAACGAGAGCGGCAGGTCGTTGATGCCGACACCGAACGCGTCGGCGAGCGCCTGGGCGATGACCACGAGCGAGTAGCAGTCGTTGCACTGGCCCGCGTCGACGACGCGCGGAATTCCCCCGATCGTGCCGAGGTCGAGGGCGTTGTACCGGTACTTCGCGCAGCCGGCCGTGAGGATCACCGTGTTCGCGGGCAGGGCCTTCGCGAACTCCGTGTAGTACTCGCGCTCCCGCTGCCGGCCGTCGCAGCCGGCCATCACCACGAACCGGTTGATGTCGCCCTTCTTCACGGCCTCTACGATCGTCCCGGCGAGCTCGAGCACCGCCTTGTGGGCGCAGCCCGTGATCAGGTCCCGCCCGCTGCCGGGGAGCGGTGACGGGGGAAGCGACGACTGCGCGGCCCTGATGATCGGAGTGAAGTCCTTGGTCCCGTCGGGGCCGGCGGGGATATGAGGAACGCCGGGCCAGCCGACGGGGCCGGTGGTATAGAGCCGGCCGATGTACGACTCCTTCGGCGGAACGATGCAGTTCGTCGTGAAGAGGACCGGGCCGTTGAAGGGCTCGAACTCCTCCCTCTGGTGGTGCCACGAGCTCCCGTAGTTCCCGACGAGGTGGGGATACTTCTTGAACGCCGGGTAGGCGTGCGCGGGCAGCATCTCGCCGTGGGTGTAGATCTCGATCCCGGCGTCCTTCGACTGCTCGAGGAGCTCTGCGAGGTCTTTGAGGTCGTGGCCCGTGATCAGGATCCCGGGGCGGTCTCCGACCGTGGTCTTCACCGACGTGATCACCGGGTCCCCGTAGGTCGCGGTGTTGGCCCGGTCGAGCAGGGCGAGCGTCGTCACCCCGACCCTGCCGCACTCGAGCACGAGCGCGACCATCTCGTCGACGGAGAGGTCCTTCGTGGTAGAGGCGAGCCCCTTCTCCAGGAACGCCTCGACGGCGGCGTCCGTGTACCCGAGCACGGCCGCGTGGTGGTAGTACGCGCCGATGCCCTTCATGCCGTAGATCAGCATCTCGCGCAGCGAGCGGACGTCCTCGTTCTCGGTCGAGAGGACGCCGACCTCCTTTGCCTTCGCGTCGATCTCGGCGTCGGAGGCCGGCGTCCACGTGGCCGCGTCGGGCTCGTTCGGGCCGGCCGTGGGCAGGGCGTCGCGGACCGCGACGGCCTTCCGGATCAGCTCCCGGATGCGGGCGGGGTCGAAGTTGACGTTGGTGAGCGTCGCGAAGAGCGCGTCCGCGAGGAAGCGCCGTGCCTCGTTGCTCCCGGCCTCTCCTCGCTCGCGTGCCGCGAGATCGCGCACCGCGATACCTCGACAGAGGTAGAGCAGGACGTCCATCACGCCGCAGAGTTCTTCGTCCTTGCTGCAGACGCCGCGGACGGTGCACCCGGTGCCCCTCGCGGTCTCTTCACACTGGAAACAGAACATGGTATGGTACTCCCTGTATGATCTCTATACAAAGTATTCATTCCATACCAAAGTATAAGTAGGCGTGAGTTTCACACTGGTAACCATGCAGGAGGCGTGCACAGTCAATCAGACGGTCCGGTACCTCGCCCGAAAATGGACCCTGCTGATCATCCTCGAGCTCTACAAGGGGCCCGGGTACACCCGCCGGTTCTCCGAGCTCAAGGACGCCCTCGGCGGGATCACGCAGAAGGTGCTGACCGAGCGGCTGCGCGAGCTCGAGGCCGAGGGGATCGTCGTCCGGCACGTCGACGCGTCGACGTTCCCGGTGCGGACCGAGTACACGCTGACCAGGAGCGGGCTCGGACTCGTGGACGTCATCCGCGGGATCAAGACGTGGGCCCTGAAGTGGAAGCTCGAGAACGCCGAGTGCGGCGGGCAGGACTGCTCCGTCTGCGTGCTCTGAGGTCCATCGCGAAGGTCGTCCCCTGCAAGAGACGTTATCGAGGTCGAAAACGATGAAGATCACCAACGTATCGGACGTGGTCCCGGGGCCGAACCCGCACCACGTGGACGCTCGCAAGGTCTACGAATGCCCGCACGCGATGGCCGTGGTCATCACGCTCGAGCCGGGCGAGAGCCTGAAACGGCACATCACCCCGGTCGACGTCTTCTTCTACGTACTCGAAGGCGAGGGAATCGTCGAGATCGGGGACGAGCGCGAGACCGTCGGCCCCGACTGCGTGGTCGAGAGTCCGGCCCGCATTCCCCACCGCTGGTCGAACGAGTCCGACCGGGTCTTCCGCGAACTCGTGGTCAAGGTGCCGCGGCCGACCGAGGAGACGAAACTGCTCTGAAAGGGCGCGTCGGCTGTTCCTCCGATATCTCGACCGGGATCGAGGCCTCGGGAACGGAGGGAGACTTCGCAGAACTCGGGATGAGACGGGGAACCTGACCGCTCTCCCGGTTCCGCGAACCTCACAGGACCTACCCGCTCGATAAAGAGATGTCCGCAGTACGGCGAGGAGGTGAGGTCTTCTCCCATCCGGCTCCGCCGAGCCCGTGAGGCAGCCTCGTGGACCGGCATGAAACCTGCCGGCCTGCCCGGAGGCCCGGTCCTCCCGCGAGCGGAGGAGACGATCGAGACGGGAGATCCCGGGAGACGGTCGGATTCATTCTCACGACATTTCCGGATACGGGTGAGTTTGCCGAAGACCTGTCGGCGGGGTTCACCCGTTGAAGTGGTGATATCTGTATGTCTGCTCGATGAACTCCTGCTTCCTGTGCTCACTCCCCTTCACCGGCGGTTTGAGATATCCGATCTCCGGGGTCTGCAGGGCCGGGCAGAACGGGCAGAGCGCGGCATCGACATCGTTCGTCTTCTCCCGTACCGGGCAGTAGTATACCCCTTCGATGACCGCGACCCTGTCCCCGCCGGGAAACGGCATCCCGACGGGATGTCCGGGGAGTCCCTGCACGAACATGCAGAACCCTGCGAGGAGGTACTTTAAAAACCGCACCCGGACCTGTTCCTCGTCTCCCGACGAGCACTGCGCGGCGACCATCCTCCAGAAGTCGACTGCACCAGGAGCGACAGGCTCTCTCATACGGGAGAAATCCCGAAGATCGTGCATCCTCCGGATTGCCTGGTAGGTCCCGCGGAGGTGGCCGGCGACCGTCTCCTCCAGTCTCTCTCTGTACTCGGAAGGGAAGTCCCGGATCGACTCCGAGAAGTTCCGGCGCATCTGCTGCATGTCCCGGGGCGAGTACGACAGGACGAGGGCGGCAATGGCCGCGCCGAGCTCTCCCCGTGTCCTCTTCGAACCGAGGGTCGAGCATTCGTTGGCGATCGTGGCGATCTGAGCGTTATCCATTGCTGGGTCTCCGTGTGGGGCGGGAAGATGGAGAGAGTGCCCTCTTCTCTCCTGTGTATGCTGGAACCCGGCATTATTCTTGAGATCGAGACCAGTGCCGTGCAGGAGATCTTCCGGAAGAAACCCCTTCTCTGTCTGCTCTGGGGTGACGGTCCATCGACGAGAGGATTATGGTACTGCACGAGCGATCTCGCTTCCGGAGATGTGGGGATTGCGTCCCGATGGCGGCAAAGAGTCGGGTGATCGAAGAGTCCGGAGAGCTGCGTGGGGGTCTGCCAGGGCAGGAGCAGCTCCATCGCCGGCGGCCACACCGGCGCCAGGTGGGATCGCCGGGTGCTCGCAGTCGGGGGCCGTTCCGCCGGCAGGCTGCTGACGAGCTCGGGAAACCTCTCCTGGCAGTGTCGGTGAAAGTCGTCGATCTCCGGGCACGGCCGCACCGTCGCGACGGCGTCCGTCAGGGTTCCGTTCGACAGGGCGCGAGTGATGCATTGCCCGGCCGGCTCGGCCGGAACCCGATGGAGCCGGCCGTCTGTAATACGTGGAGCGACTCAGGAAGACGTATGGAAACGAGCTCGAAAAGGCGGTCGAAGAGGATCGTGCGATCCGGAATTGAGTTCTAAATGCTGCGGGAGGGATCCGAACCCCCGATCTCCAGATGTCTCAGGAAACGGCGCCTCATCGCGAATTAAACCCTATGAGTCTGGCGCCTTAACCGGCTAGGCCACCGCAGCATGCACGTTGTGCATAATAAAGACGCAGGAAAGAGGGATAAAGATTCTCCTCCTCCCAGGGCCGGCGCGACCCGTGCTCCATCAACCGAGCATCTCGAAGAGGTACACGACGTCGCCGAAGTCGATCCGGAGGTTGCGGTTGCAGTCGAAGAGCTGAACCGGCTCGTTCTCCGCGATCCACGTCATGCCGTTGAAGTACAGGACGACGTCTGCGAAGTCGAACCGACCGTTTCCGTTCACGTCCTCGTACAGCCGGTCGCCATCGGGGTCGGTCGGCCTGCTCGTGCCGGGCGGGACGGCGATGGGTGCCGGGATCGCATAGCCGACGAGCGGGAGGGCGTCGACGTTCGTGCCCTCCCCGGTCGGGTCGAACGGCTGGTCGCCGATCCCGTCGCGGTTCGTGTCGTAGGCACGATCCGACCAGCCCCGGCGGTCCGGAGACCCCCAGTAGTTGCCGCCCGTGTACGGTCCGCCGACCACATTCATCGCGCTTGTCATTGTCGTATTCCACCGGTTCGAACGGCTGATCCCGCCGAAAAGGATGTTCCGGCCGTTCACCAGCCTGTTGTCGGAGATCAGGTTCCCGCCGGCCGAGTAGAGCGAGAGGCCGGCCGTGACGCTCGAGTCGATCGTGTTCCTCCTGACATCGTTCGTCCCCGAGTTCCGGATGAAGAGCCCGACCTCGTTCGCACTCAGCCGGCAATCGTGGACCGAGAGACCGGTGGTTCCCCCGTCGAGCGAGACCCCGGCAAAGGTCGAGCCCGTGATCTCGGCGCCCTCGATTCCGCCGCCCGAGATATTGTAGAAGGCCATCCCCTCGTCCCAGTCTGAGAGGACGAGGTCCCGGACCGTGATATTCTCGAGGCCGCCGCCCGCGCGGTAGGCGAGGAGGCCGTACTGTCCCGTGCCGGTGGCCGCGTCGACCGTGTGGTTCCTCCCGTCCAGCACCACGTTCGAGGCCCGGACCTCGATCGCCCGCGACGCGTCGAGGGCCTTGAAGTCGCGGGTGAGATAGTACTCGCCGGGCTCGGTGATCGCACAGGGGAGGGCCTCGATCGCGCGGGGCGTCGGAACGGCCGCAGGGCCGAACTCCACCTTCTCGGTCATCCAGAGCATCGAGGCACAGTCCTGGTCGAAGAGATGGACCGAGGCATCGTAGTCCAGGTCCATGTCGACCCGGAAGAGGCCGTTGGGCCTGCCCGCCGTCGTCCCCCACGAGTTGAGCATGACCCAGTACCGGTTATCCGGGTCCGTGTCGTTGTACCCGACACAGAGGACCGCGTGCCCCGCGCCCTCGAGCTCGTTCCACGCAGTGTTCACCCACGGATCGGGATCCCAGGCGATACCGTCCTCGCTCTCCTCGTCCCAGAATGCGCAGAAGGCACTCGCCGCGCTCGAGTTCGGGAAGTAGAAGGCAAACCACACGGCGCGGTCGTCGTCGAGCACGGCCTTGATGTTCGCGATCGCCTGGGCCTGGCCCAGGTAGCGCGTCGGGATCCGTTCGGCTGCGATCGACCGGATCGGGTAGTTCGGTTCGGTCCCGATCGCGTAGGCCGGGACGAGCGAGCGGCCGTTGTCGGCGCACCACTGGACCCCGTCACGATACTGTGCGTTCGGGTTCGACCAGGGCACGGCCATGCCGGACATCGAGTAGAACCGGGTGAGATCCACGAGATCCCCGCCGTCCCCGGCCCAACCCACGCTTCCCGTTGTGGGGCGGAAGTTCGCGTCCAGATACTCGATCGAGAGGCGGTCGCGAACGTCGTTCTGAACTGCGTGCGCGATCTCGAGCACTCCCGTCCCGGCCCACGCCCAGCAGTTGCCGACCCGTCCCTGGTCACGCTCGACCGGGTTGTAGTCGAGGAGGGGGAGGAGGTCCTGCGACCCGTTCGAGACCGAGGCCGCTCGGACCCGGGCCGGCGAGATCTCGACCGGAGGCGCCCGACTGTAGGCCTCGTTCCAGCCGACGAGCTGGTCCCGGCTCGGGTGCATGAAGGCGTGGTCGTCGGACACCGCAGCGCCGGCCGCCGGGGCGAGGAGCAGCAGGACGAGAAGGAGGGCGAGGGAAGGGACGGAACCCGGCTTGACGTTCACAATAAGAGATACTTGCGCCGGGGGGCGTAAAGGGAGCTGGTCTCCGCGCCCCCCCGGCACGTGCCGGGGACCGGGGCGCGGTTTCACTCGACGGGCTTGCTGCGCATATACGCCCCGACTGCGGCCGTGATCGCGGCCACCTCCTTGGTCTGGCGGAACGACGCGGCCAGGGTCTGCATCCGGGCCTCGTCCTCGCGGAGGGCCCGCATCAGGCTCCGCTGGATATGCGCCTCGGCCAGGAAGTGAGTGTGGGTGTTCCCGTCCACGAAGTGCCGGTTGTGCATCAGCGCGAAGTGGAGGGGAAGGGTGGTCTTGACTCCCAGGATCACGTACTCCGAGATCGCACGGCGCATCCGCTCGATCGCCATCTGTCGGCCCATCCCGTAGGTGCAGAGCTTCGAGATCATCGAGTCGTAGTACGGCGAGATCGCGTAGCCCATGTGGACCCCCGAGTCGAGCCTCACGCCCGGCCCGCCGGGCGACCGGTACCGGACGATCTTGCCAGGCGTCGCCTGGAAGTTGTTGAGGGGGTCCTCCGCGTTGATCCGGCACTCGATGGCGTGGCCCCGGAGGCTGATCTCCTCCTGGCTGTACTCGAGGGGCTCGCCGGCCGCGACCGCGAGCTGCTGGCGGACCAAGTCCACGCCGGTCACGAGCTCGGTGATGGTGTGCTCGACCTGCAGCCGGGTGTTCATCTCCATGAAGTAATACTGCCCGTCCGCGTACAGGAACTCGACGGTGCCCGCGTTCACGTAACCCGAGGCGCGGGCGACCGCGAGCGCCGAGGCGGTCATCCGGTCGCGGAGCTCGCCGGTCATGATCGGGCAGGGGGACTCCTCGACGAGTTTCTGGTGCCGCCGCTGGATCGAGCACTCGCGCTCGTACAGGTGGACCGCGTGCCCGTGGGCGTCGCAGAGGACCTGAACCTCGATGTGGCGGGGCTTGACCAGGTACTTCTCGAGGAAGACCGTCGGGTCTCCGAAGGAGGACTGCGCGATCCGCTGCGCCGCCGCGATCGCCGCCTCGAGGCCGGCCTCATCCTCGACGATCTGCATCCCGATCCCGCCGCCGCCGGCCGAGGCCTTGACGAGCACGGGGTATCCGATCTCGGCAGCGACCCGTTTCGCCTCCTCAAGATCGGTGATCCCCTCGGGCGTGCCGGGCACGACGGGGACGCCGGCCTGCCGCATCATCTGTTTGGCGCCGATCTTCGAGCCCATCATCTCGATCGTGCGCGAGCTCGGCCCGATGAAGGCCACGCCCTCCTCCTCGCATGCCCGGGCAAACCCGGCGTTCTCGGCCAGGAACCCGTAGCCCGGGTGGATCGCCTCCGCGCCGGTCTTCCGCGCCACATCGAGGATGCGGTCGATCCGGAGGTAGGACTTCGCCGGGTGTGCCTCGCCAACGCCGAACGCCTCGTCCGCGTAGTGGACGTGGAGCGAGTTTTTGTCCGCATCCGAGTAGATCGCGACCGTCTCGATCCCGAGCTCGCGGCAGGCCCGCATCACCCGGATGGCGATCTCGCCGCGGTTCGCGATGAGGACCTTCTCGAAGAAGGTCATTCGACCACCAGGAGGACGTCGCCCGCCTGGACCACGTCGCCGGCGTCGACGAAGATCTCGGTCACGGTTCCGTCCCTCGGGCTGTGGATCGGGTTCTCCATCTTCATCGCCTCGAGCACGACCAGGGAGTCGCCCTTTTTGACCTGCGCGCCGCGGCTGGTCCGGATCTCGAGGACCATGCCCTGCATGTTCGCCTTGACCCCGTTCTTGACGTCGCCGCGCGGGGCTCGCTCCTCGCGCCGCTCGATCCCGGCCGCCACCGCCGTTCCCTCGACAGAGAGGATCCGGACCGAGAAGCGTTCGCCGTCGACCTCGACCTCCATCATGGAGGGGACTTCGGCAGCCCGCTGGGCGGCCGCCTCGGACGGTCGGGCCGACGGGATCGCCTCGGGGGTCCGCTCGCCCTTCAGGAACGAGGGTGCGATCGCCGGGTAGAGGATATAGGTCAGGACGTCCTCCTCGCTCTGGGCAAGACCCTGCTCCGCGGCCTGGGCGTGCATCTTGTCGTAGACCGGCTCGAGCAGGTCGGCCGGACGGCAGGCGACGCACTCCTCGTCCTCGCCGAGGATCCGCTGCCGGATCTCGTCGGCAACGGGGGCGGGCGAGTGGCCGTAGAGGCCGCGGACGTAGTCGCGCACCTCCTTCGAGACGTTCTTGTACCGCTCGCCGAGCAGCACGTTGAGGACGGCCTGGCTCCCGACGATCTGCGAGGTCGGCGTGACGAGCGGGGGGTACCCGAGGTCGGCCCGGACCCTCGGGACCTCGCGGTAGAGCTCCTCGAGCCGGTCGAGGGCGTCCTGCTCCTTCAGCTGCGAGACCAGGTTCGAGATCATGCCGCCGGGGAGCTGGTAGATCAGCACGTCCGAGTCGACCCGCTCCGAGATCGGGTCCACGAGGGCCCCGTACCGGTCGCGGAGAGCCAGACAGGCGTTCCGTGCCGCGCGAAGCGTCAGCAGGTCGATCCCCGTCTCCCGGCTCGTGCCCACGAGCGAGGCGACCACCGACTCGGTCGGCGGCTGCGAGGTCCCGAGGGCGAACGGCGACATGGCCGTATCGAGTATGTCGACCCCGACGTCGATCGCGGCCTGGTAGGACATCGAGGCGATCCCCGAGGTCGAGTGGGAGTGCAGGCAGACGGGGAGGCCGGTCGCCCGCTTGATCCCCGTGATCAGCTCGCGCGCGGCCGCAGGCATCACCAGGCCCGCCATGTCCTTGATGCAGATCGAGTCCGCCTCGAGCGCGTAGAGCTCCTCGGCCATCGTCACGAAGGTCTCGACCGAGTGGACGGGCGAGAGCGTGTACGAGATCGCGCCCTGGAGGTGCGCACCCACGTCGCGCACGGCCCGCATCGACCGCTCCATGTTCCGGACGTCGTTGAGCGCGTCGAAGATCCTGAAGACCTCCACCCCGTTCCGGTACGCGGCGCCCACGAAGCGGTCGACCACGTCGTCGGGGTAGTGCCGGTACCCGACCAGGTTCTGTCCCCGCAGAAGCATCTGGATCCGGGTGTTCGGCAGGGCCTCCTTGAGCCTCCGGAGCCGCTCCCAGGGGTCCTCGGCCAGGAATCGGATGCAGGTGTCGAAGGTCGCCCCGCCCCATGCCTCGACCGACCAGAACCCGGCCTGGTCCAGTAGCCGGGCCAGGGGCAGCATGTCCTCGGTCCGCAGTCGAGTTGCGATGAGTGACTGATGGGCGTCCCGCAGCGTCGTATCGGTGATATGAAGCGGTTGTTGTGGAATTGCAGCACTCATCTCGCACCTTCGGCTCTCATGTCGGATAAAAGCCGGAAGAGCTGTTCACTGTAAAAGTATAAAAATATCCCGCGATTGCAGGATCGAAAGAAGCAGAATGCAGATCGCGGTAATGGCTGCTGGGAGGTCGCGGGCACCGCGCTCGAACCGCGGGCAGTGCGCGCCCCCGCCGGCGTACCCCCGGAGGGCGAGGAGGAGCGCGAGCTCCCGGCTCCGGCGGAGCTCCGTGAAGAGGAGGGCGTTTCCTACCGGGAGCCACTGGCGAAGGCGGGAGCCCATGCCCTTCTGCGCGACGGCGAGGCGGATGCGGGCGAGGTCCTCGCCGGCCAGCGCGATGGTCTGGAGGGCGAGCTCCGCGGTCAGGCCGAGGTCGAACCCGATACGGCGGCCGAGGAGCCAGACCCCGAGGTCGAGGAGTTCTCCATCCCGCCGGTGGGCGTAGGCGTACGTCGCGACGAGGAGAACCGCACCCACACGGACCGTGTAGGAGATGCCGTCTCCACCCGAGAGCGAGGTGGCAAGCCCGGCCAGTCCGACTGTGATCCCCAGGTAGATGAGGGTGAGGGGCGCGGGGAGGTCCCACCGGCGCCGGGAGAGCGCGAACCACCAGGCACAGGCGAGGCCGGCACCCGGGAGCGAGAGAAAGGCCGCACCCGAGAGGGCGGCGATCGCGAGCAGGCGGAGGCGGACGTCCCGCATCAGCGCCTCGTCGGGCCGGCCGGGACCGGGCGAAGAGCGCCCTGCTCGATCGTCCATGCGTAATCGGGTTCGGGAAGGCATCGGGCCTCGTGGGTCAGGACCACGGTCACACCCGATCGTTCGGCCACTGCACGCCCCACACCACCCTTTCCCCCAAC
>Ga0074195_1004697_pt1 | contig 11006 bp, 7 predicted proteins | sample EPASupsiteHSE623_FD_64525 | JGI IMG/M metagenome (GOLD analysis project Ga0074195, IMG submission 64525) | Bioremediated contaminated groundwater from EPA Superfund site, New Mexico - Sample HSE6-23 | ecosystem: Environmental > Aquatic > Deep subsurface > Groundwater > Contaminated ... | reverse complement strand
GCTGTGTAAGGTGTGGAGGAGGGCGGGTAGCTGAAAGTCACCTGATCGGGTGTGACCGTGTCGGCCAAACCCAGCGAATGATCGTCATTTTCCAGGGGTTCACAGGCAATCAGCGCAAATAGGGCAAAGATCGCCAGGAAGAATGATTGTATTTTATTTCGTTCCATACCTGATTAAAGTTATTGGTTAATTCCACTGTCCGTTTTGTACCAGTTCAAACTCAGTACCTTTTGTCACTTCCATTTCAGCCTGCGGAATCGGCAGGTATTTCATCCATTCCTGGAACGTCCGTACCGAGTTAAACGCTGCATTATTTTCCGTCAGCGTGGTAACGGCATCACCCCAACGAATGAGGTCCCAGAAACGCATGCCTTCGCCGACAAACTCGCGGCGGCGTTCCAGTTTAATATTGTCGGCTGTCACCGGGATTGATGCGCCGGCTCCAAATGCCCGTTCGCGGATAAGATCCAGACAGTCCTGGGCCGATATGCCGTCTTGTGCTGCCTGGCCGTGCATGCCAACCAGCTCTGCATAATTCAGCAGCGCCTCGGCATAACGGAAAATCCGCAGGTTATTGGTGTAGTTCAGGTCGACATCGCCGGGAGGAGGGTTATAGCCCACGCGTGCAGCATACTTGCGCGTAAACAAACCGGTATCCTGGAACCGAACGGAATAGGAACCTGCCGGCCAGGCATTGATCGACCCTTCCCGGCGGGTATCTCCTTCTTCATAAATAGCATAAGTCTCCTGGCGCACGGGGCCGAACCCCCAGCCGCCCTTGAACACCCCGGCGGGGTCTTTTAACTCGGACGGAGAAGTAAAGGCGGGAAGGTTGGTCCCGTATCCCTGCCAGCCGTTAGACCAGATTTTCCCTTCAGGAAGCTGGTTGCTTTCGAAGATCGATTCGTTGCAAAATTCGTTCGCATCGTCCCAGATGGCCCCAAAGTCGGAGAGCAGGCTATAATCGCCGCTGTTAATGAGGGCGGCCATATCCCTGGTGATCTCTGCATACCGGGTCTCATCCTTCTGGTAAAGCACCACACGCGCTTTCAGCATCAGGGCGGCAGCTCTCGATACCCTGCCCATTTCCGCGCCTTTTGTTTTCATATCGAGCTTTCCTTCCGTGCAGGCAAAATCAAGATCCTCCATGATCTGGGTATATACCTCGTCTGCCTCGAGTTGCGGGGCCATATAAGGCGGATTGGACAGCGGCTCTTCAAAGTACGGGATATTCCCCCAAAACTTCCAAAGGAGATGCACATAATAGGCGCGAAGGAAATGCGCTTCGGCCCTATACTGTTCCAGTTTGTCTGCCTCTACATCGCCGGCATTGTCACAGGCAATGATCACATTGTTGCAGCGCGCCAGACCCGTGTAATAGATGCTCCACAGGCCAGGGATGTTCTCTGCCGCCGATGAGGTAAAGGTTGACAGCCGGTAAAGCTGACCCTGGTCGCCGGCATCCCCGCCACCCTTGTAAATATCGTCCGAACGCAGGTCAGACATGAACAATACGGCGTTATAATTATTGTCGGCATAACTGTCGAACAGGAGGATCTGGTATGCTGATCCGAGATTAGACAAGATCGCATCCTCTGTGGCCGGGCCTCCTGCTTCCTGTTTTTCGGTCGAAGAAGCGCTCAGGAAGTCATCTCCACATGACGTCAGGAACAGCGATCCCGCCAAAGCAATCAATATGGTTAAATGGGTTGAATATCGTTTCATTTCGCTATGGTTTTAAAGGATTAAAAAGTAATATTGGCTCCTATGGAAATGGTTCTTGACTGCGGATAAACGCCACGGTCAACACCAATACGGGTATATTCGCCGGTAGCAACTTCCGGATCGAAACCATCATAGCCCGTCAGAGTGAACAGGTTTTCGGCAGCCACGTAAAGTCTCAGCCTTTGGATACTTGCCCGCTTACTCCATCTTTCGGGGATGGTATAGCCAAACTGGGCGGTTTTCAGGCGGAGGTAAGAACCGTCTTTTATATAAAGCTCCGATGAACGCCAGTTTGAATTCGGGTTAGCAGCAGTCATCCGGGGTATTTCATTCGAAGTGCCTTCGCCGTGCCACCGGTCGAGGATCCAGGTGGGCCGGTTCATAGCCGGAATATCACCACGCTGCGAAAAATCGAAAATATCGTTCCCGGTTGTTCCGTAGAAGAATAAATTCACGTCAAAACCTTTCCATTCGGCTCCGAGCGTCAGGCCATAGGTCCAGTCGGGCATTCCTTTCCCAATTTTTGTCTTGTCATTATCGTTGACTGAGCCGTCGCCGTTGAAATCGACAAAACGGACATCACCCGGCCGTGCGCTGGCTTGCATCTTTGCCCCCTCTTCATTGACATAGGCGTCAATTTCCTCCTGGTTCTGGAATAATCCGTCAGTTTTGTATCCATAGAAATAGGGCCATACTTCACCGTTTTCACCTTTAATGAAGCTTCCGACTCCTGAAGCACCGGCCGTTTCGTAAATCTGCTCGCCCGAGGCATTCCCCAACCGGATCAGTTCATTTTTCAGGTAGGACGCATTGGCCGAAACCGAGTAGCTGAAATCGCCCAAGGTCTGTCGCCAGCCTGCTTCAAATTCCAATCCCCAGTTTTCCATATCGCCCACATTGGCAATAGGAGCGCCTTGTCCTACATATTTCGGAATGGGCTGGTCCATCAGCATGCCATTCGTTTTCTTCCTGAAATAATCAAAGCTGAATTTTAATTTGCTGTCCATGAAATAGGCGTCGAAACCCAGGTCAGTTTGTTCGGATTCTTCCCATTTCACATTCGGATTGGGGATGGCTGCCGGCGAGGTGCCATATTGCATCGATCCGGTGGTACTTTCGCTGGAGACCACGTAGCCTCCTCCGAAATAGTAGTTCTGTCCGCCATCCATTAAGGAAGTATAGCGGAAGTTCCCGATATTCTCATTTCCATTTCGGCCCCAGCTAAAGCGTACTTTAAACGCGTTGAGCCATTCAGGAGCATGAATATACGGTTCGTTCAGCACATTCCAGCCCACGGATACAGCAGGGAAAGTCGCCCATTTATGACTGGGCCCGAAGCGGGATGACCCGTCACGACGGACTGTAAGCTGGAGCAGGTAACGTTCTTCATAATTATAACTCACCCGACCGAAGTAAGAAGCCTGCGAGGCGAAATCATACCCGCCTGTACCGCCGTAAACCCGTTCATCGTCGCGTGGAGCAATGGCCGAATTGATATTGGCTTTGGAGGGATCGCGTTCCAAAAGATCATAGTCGCTGCCGCCCAGTTGGCGATACGTGTACTGCTGGGCAGACTGCCCTGCAACAATGGTGATGTCATGTTTTTCTGCCAGCAGCTTGTTATAGGTCAGCACATTTTCGACCTGCCACTTGTAGCCTCTGTTCATTTCACTCCATACGGAACTTTGGGTGATATTCTTACCCTGCGTCGCCAGGAAATAAGGGAACTCATATCCGTCTTTTCCCCAAAATGCCAGGTCGAATCCATAGCTGCTCCTGAGCTTCAGACCGGGAAGCACGTCCAGTTCTCCCCAAAAAGTCCCGACGAATTTATCGTCGGCCGACAATTCAGCCCGGGGTTGGTTCAGCATGGCTACGGGGTTGGCGATTTCCTGAAATCCGGAAGGAGGGATGGAAAATACCCGCCCGTTTTTATCGGTCACGGCATGAGGATACTGTGCCAGAATAGCAGCAGCAGTCTGTTCATCGGCATACACGGGAACCAGCGGATTAAAGGTGAGGGCGCTGCCCAGGATCGATCCGTATTCCGAGTTGGTCTCAATCCCGCGGTTTTTATTTCTGCCATAGCTGACGTTGATGCCGATCTTCAGGTTATTCAGAAAATTGCGGTCGTTCGTCTCGTAAATGTGATAGGTCGTATTCGACCTGATGCTCAGCCTGTTGTAGTTCGACTTATTATAATTACCGCCTACAATACCGTCCTGGCTATAGAACCCAAAAGAAAGAAAATACTGTGCTTTTTCATTTCCTCCGCTGACGCTTAGCTGATGATTCTGAATTGGGGCATCATAATAAAAGGTTTCGTCCTGCCAGTCGGTCCCCTCTCCCCCGAAAGCGTCGATCTCTGATTGTGTATAGCGGGGAGCGTTGCCGTCGTTGATCTGGGCCTCGTTCATGATGACCATGTACTCCTGCGCGTTGAGCACCGATTTTTTCTTCCATGGATTCTGCCATCCGTAATTCACATCGTAATTAATGACCGCTTTCCCTTGTTTGCCGCTCTTGGTAGTCACCAGGATGACCCCGTTTGCAGCACGTGCACCGTAAATGGCGGCAGAAGCGGCGTCTTTCAGTATTTCCACCGACTGGATATCAACCGGATTTAAATAGTTGATCCCTCCGTCGACAGGCATCCCGTCGACTATATATAATGGTTCACTGTTGTTCACGGTGCCGATACCCCGGATCCGCACTTTGGAGTCTGAACCCGGCTGACCGGAGCTTTGGGTAATCTGTACCCCGGATACTTTTCCCTTCAGGGCATCTTCCACGCGCGAGGGTTTCGTGGTGTTCAGTTCTTCCGCTGTGACCCGGCTGATCGCTGCCGTAACCACACTTTTCTTTTGAACCCCGTAACCAATGGCGATGACCTCTTCAATGCCAATGGTTTCTTCTTCCAGAGTGACATCGATCCGGGTTTCGCCGGCTACGGCGACTTCCTGTTCGCGCATACCCACAAAAGAGAAAACCAGGACCGCATCGGCCGCGACATTTCTTACTGTATAGCTTCCGCTTGTATCAGTGATCGTTCCGTTGTTGGTTCCCTTTACAAGGACCGTCACCCCTGGGATCTGGTTGCCTTCACTGTCGGTCACGCTTCCCGATACCGTCCTTTCCTGCTGAACTGCAGCCTGTAAATAGGCAGGCTTACCATTGGGTGAAAGAACGATCTGACGATTAATGATCTCGTACGAGATAGTTGTTCCCCGGAGCAGTTGACCCAGAATATCCGCGATGTCCCTGTTCTCCACATCGAGGCTCACATCCTGGGATACATCAACCTCTTCCCCTTTGTACAGGAAGAAATAATCACTTTGATCTTCAATCTGTTTTAATGCTTCCCGCAGAGTGACGTTATTCAGCGATAAGGTAAACTTACTTTGCTGGGAGTAAACGCTTGCGCTCAGGTGCATAAACGTAATCAACAGGATCAGAAAGGTTAGTTTCATCATACGTAACCATTTTAATAGGGCATCAGACGCCCTGTCGTTAAACCATTTTTTTTTCATAAATTTGTGTTTGCAAAGGTTATACAATTAATCCCGTCTAACGGGGTTGATTAGAACCATGATCCGTGTTACCGCACGGTTTTTTAAAAGGGGAGTGTTACCGCACTTCCTTTTTTTGTCATGGTTTCGTGATGCGTACTTTTTTTCCGTTTATTTCATATTTCATAGGTGTTGTTTTTGATAATACATTCAGCATTTCTCTCAAGCTTTCGGTCTTGATGGCCATGGTATAGGTTTCTTCCGTATCGATCGACCCGTCCAGGGTGATGTTGACATCATACCAGCGTTCCATCTTTTTAATGACCTCTTTAAAAGGAGCATCCTGAAACCGAAGCAGATCTTCTTTCCAGGAAGAATAGAGTCCGGTATCGACCTTTATTTGAGCGAGTTGATTTGTTTTCCTTGAAAAAACAGCCTGATCACCGGGCGACAAAACCAATTCTGTTCCGTTCGCATCAGAACTGGTGTATACCGACCCTTCTTCGAGAGTCACAAAAAACTCTTCATCGGTATGATAAGCGCAAACATCGAACCGGGTACCCAGCACTTTGATTTTTAGCTGGTCAGCCTGAATAATAAAAGGCTGATCTTTCTTTTTGGAAACATCAAAAAAAGCCTCTCCGTCAACGTAAACTTTCCGCTCTCCGGGTTGAAAGGCAACCGGATATTTAAAAGTTGTTCCGGAATTCAGCCAGACCCTGGTCCCGTCGTACAGTGTGACCATCGATTTTTCACCATTAGGGACTTGTATTTCATTATACGTGTGATAGAATGGCGTTTTTTGATCCTGATTCATCAGGTATAAAGCGAGAGCTCCGGAAAGAAATGCAAGAACAAAGACTGCTGCATACCGGACCAAAGGATTCAGGAAATTAAACGAGACGGTTTTTGCCGGGGCAGGTTTGGTGAAGAATTTTCCGGAATGCTGTTCGTTAACCTGTTTTAACCCGGTTATTACCCAGAGGTTTTTCAGTTCGGTGTACCTTTTCTGATTGGCTCCGGAAGCTTCGATCCAGTCCAGCACTTCCGTTATTTCCTCTTCCGAAGTCAACTTTCCCTGAATATATTGAATTAATTTTTCTTCTTCCATAATGGCGGATTTATATGTATAACCCAAAGGTTGCTGTTTACCCTAACGGATGGAAGGGAAAATTTAAAAATAGTTTTTCCCCTGTCTGCTGCAAACGCGAAACAGGAAGCTTTGCCGACAGATATGCCGGCTCTGCAACCTTTCTGTATTGAACAATCCGTTCAAAGAAACAGAATATACAGCAATGGCAGGTATTCTTTCAGCTCTGTACGAAGGAGCTTAAGCGCTTTGGAAATATGGGCTTCGACGGTTTTGATGCTGATACCGAGTTCATCTGCAATTTCCTTGTTCTTTTTGCTTTCGAAACGGCTTTTTTCAAAAACTATCCGAACCGGAGATGAGAGTTTTGCCAACGCCAGTTCCACTTTTTGCTGTAGTTCTTCAAAAACGAAGTTGTCCGTGTCAAAGTCGGCGAGAGACTGGTAGTTGACGTCCAGTTGCCTGGTTTTCAGATAGTCGGTATATCGTTGTTTCGATCTCTCCTTGCCGATTTGCTTTAAGGACTTGTTTTTGGTGACGGTAAACAACCAGGCCTGAATATTGGTATCGCTTTGGAGGGTTGACCGTTTTTCCCAAAGCTCGGTGAAAACATCCTGGACGACACTGTGTGCCATCTCCGTATCCGGCAGGTACTGGCCTGAGAAATACGAAAGTTTGGGATAGAAAAGGCGGTACAGGCTTTCAAATGCAGACTGATCGCCCGATTTAATTTTTCGTACTATCTCTGTTCTGTCTGTAACCACCCCATACAAATTTGGAGGAAAGTTAAGATTTTCTGCGATTAAAAGTAAACAGAACGATCATGATGATAATCCTTTTTGCAAGTTAAATTCGATAGTAGGGTCGTCAGTCTACTCTCTTACGTTCCTGAATTGTTACAAAGGCGATGTGTTTGCTGTAGGGCGATATCAGGAATTGACATTGTGGCCCTGAACCGGATTTTTGATTTTTAAAAAAAGGCCGCAACCTGATGTTGCGGCCTTTTCTCTCCGTCAGTACATGCCATCCCTTGCGGGCTGCCACGCCATAAGAGGCTTTATCCAGCCAGCCATTTTTAACCCCGGTGATCATGGCATAGGTGAACATGGCTGTTGAGGAGGTTTCCTTAATCAACCGATGCCGGGGTGTCGCTTGAGGGAGCGGCCGTTGAACCCGACATTTCCCTGGGCAGCACTGAAATGTTCCCGTCCTTGTCACAGATATAAAGAACCGATTCTCACAAGCATGTATAAAAGAAAAAACCCGGGGTCGCCGGGTCTTTTCTTTCAGATAAGAATTATAGTTCTTTTACGATCAGGTTTTTCCACTGGACTTTGATGCCTCCGCCGTCATGGATCTGAAGGGCGATGCGGCCGTTAGCTGTTCCGATGAGTGAGTCGGTGAGGTGGGTCATTTCGGTGCCGTTGAGCCAGGTGGTGACTTCAGATCCAACCACTTTGATACGCATGGTATTCCATTCGCCGGGTTTCAGCACATTTTCGAGTGAATCGGGGATCTGGTGCAGCCATCCACGGCCGTATGATTCATAAATACCGCCCGAGTCATGGTCTTTGGGAGCTACTTCAACCTGCCACCCGGCAACTGTTGTGCCGTCAACGGTGGAACGGAAGAATATACCGCTGTTGCCGTTTGCCAGCTGTTTAAAATCGGCGGTGAAGTCAAAATCCCTGTAGTATTTTTCGGTCCCCAGGTAGCCATAAGCCTTGTCAGGTCCGCTTTCGCAAACCAGCAGGCTGTCTTCGGCGTACCATTTTTCAGTTCCGTAGATGATCCATCCTGTGAGGTCCATCCCGTTGAATAAGGTTTCAGGGGCCTTTTCCTTTTTAGGGAGTTCTTTGATCTTGATGTTGCGGAACCATGCGGGGTAACCATGGTCCTGAAGACAGATCAAGCCGGTCTGGCTCAGACCATATTCAGGTGCGTGCGCCCATTTGCCGCTGTTTTTGCGGTTTAACCAGTCGGGGGTCCAGGCTTCGAACCCGATGATTTTTTCTCCGTTCATCCAGTATTCCACATGCCCGTTGTCAAATACGATCTTTGAAGTATTCCATTCGCCGGCAGGGTTGATCTTCAGCTTTGACGTATCGGGCAGATACATGGCATAGTCGGCACCGCATTTCTGCCATTCTTCCAAAGGATCGGGGAAGTTCTCATTGTCAATGAGCTGGTATTCGGGACCTGTTACATAGGGGACCTCGAACTTTTTACCTTCCAGAACGTGGTAGAGCATACCGCTGTTTCCGCCTTTGGAGATTTTCCAGTCCCAGCTTAGGATAAAGTTCTCATACTGTTTGTCGGTCACCATGTAGCCATTGGCGTCACTTCCGTGACCTTCAGCTTTGATGGTGCCTTTTTCGACCATCCAGGGTCCGGTGAGGCTGTCTCCGTTAAAGTCACGCCAGCCATTGAGGGTTGTACCGTCGAAGAGCAAGGTCCAGCCTTCGGCTTTTTCTTCTTCAGTGAGCAGGTTTTGCTTTGGCTGACAGCTCGCCGCAACCAGCAGGGTCAATGTGAATAGAGCAAGTAATTGAAATGATTGTTTCATGATGCGATATATTTAAGGTTATTTGGGTTAAATGACTTAAGACTATCGGGGTTTCACCCCGGACCCCACTTACTCTTTTGTCTTGACACAGAAGAGTAAGCAGAAAAGGTCAAGGCTTAGTTTTCTTGCCGACCCATTACGGATTCAAGGATTAAAAAAAGCAAACTCGCTTTGCTCAAACAGGCTTTTTTTTCCTACGGAACATCCTTTAAATCCTAATGGGTACCCCGTCTCCGAAAACATAGGCCGCCAGTCGCTTCACCTTGAATTTTTTACTCGCTACTACTCATGACTCGCCACTCGATACTACATGGGTTTTCCTGTCATTGATACGATGGTACCTGGTTTGAAAACAGCAGAAAAGGCAGCGGGTTCCGACAGCACTTCCTTCGCCTTTTCAATGCCTTCATCCGATTTGATCGTGGCCTGTATTGCTCCTTTCTGGTAATAGTACCGCGATACGATTTCATCGGTCAAAATATCTTTGGCTTCATCTTTAAACTCTTCCAAATCTTTGTTCAACTCATGTTTTACCCGTGCTTTCAAATTGTCGAATTCACCCTGGGCAATGTCATAGTATTTTTCCTCTTTTGCTGTTTCGATCAGTTTTTCCAGCTCCTTTTCAGTGTCGGACTCATAGGTAAAATTTCTTTCTTTCAGGAAGTTTTTAAACTCGTCATACATTTCGGGGGTGACTTCAAATTCTTCAGGAGCAGGTATCGATTTATTCGAGTTGGCATACCGTGTGGCGAAGTCAAAAAACATAAAGTCATTGATCAGGTTGATGCTGAGGCTGCTTATCCGGTCCAGGTCGATTTTGATATCCGGAATAATTCCGCCGCCATCGTACACTTTACGGCCTTTTTTGGTAGTAAATTCCGAGATCAGTGAATCGGGAACCGTTCCCACGCTGCCATCTTCGTTGCGGTGGGAATAGTCCAGCGCCTGGATACACCTGCCGCTTGGGATATAATATTTGGCAGTTGTCACTTTCAGACTGGATTTGTAACTCAACTCGCGGGTGGTCTGAACGAGTCCCTTTCCAAAGGTGCGGCTTCCCACGATCACGGCGCGATCGAGATCCTGGAGGGCGCCCGCGACAATTTCAGATGCAGATGCAGAGCCTCTGTTCACAAGCACGGCAATCGGCATCACGGTATCGACAGGTTCCTTAGTAGCCGTGTAAACTTTATCCCAATCTTTGACTTTCCCCCTTGTGCTCACCACTTCTTCTCCCTTAGGCACAAAGAGGTTGACGATGTTCACCGCTTCGTTCAGTAATCCTCCAGGGTTTGAACGCAGGTCGAGAATCAGCGTTTTGGCTCCTTTCTGTTCCTTTAATTCCAAAAAGATTTTCTTTACCCGCTCACCGCAGTCCACTGTAAAGTTGGAAAGCCGGATATAACCGGTTGTTTTGTCCAGCATGCCGTAGTATGGTACCGGATCGATCTGGATCTTTTCCCTCACGATGTCGATTTCCATGCTTTTCTTTTGCCCAGGCCGCTGAATTTTAACTTTTACCACTTCATTTGCCGGTCCCTTCAAGAGGTTGCTGACATCTTCGGTCGACATCTTTTTTGTGTTTTTTCCACCCACCTCCAGGAGGATATCACCGGCTTTTAAACCGGTTTTCTGCGCGGGGAAACCTTCATAAGGCTCGGCAATAATGATGGTACTGTCGTGTTTGCTAATCAAGGCGCCTATTCCTGCATATTCACCGGTAGTCATAAACCTGAAGTCTTCCATTTCCGATTCAGGAATGTAGGTCGTATACGGATCAAGCGATTCAAGCATATCATCGATGCTTGTTTTGATCAGTTTTTCCGGATTGATCTCGTCCACATAGAACAGGTTCAATTCGCGGATGAGAGAATAATAGATATCCAGATTTTTATCGATCTGAAATAGTTTTTCATCACGGGTTAATCCGGTAAATATCAGGGTCAGGACCAGCAGAATTCCGGCCACAATCCCGATGCTTCTTTTTTTGTATTTTGTCATTGTTCCAAATTTACATTTAAAAGGGACGGAATATCCGCCCGTGTTTTTCCTGGCTTGTTCTTCCGTCATCATTTACTAAATAATAAAAAAAAAACAAAAAAACATAAAACTTTTC
>Ga0074195_1004696_pt1 | contig 11006 bp, 8 predicted proteins | sample EPASupsiteHSE623_FD_64525 | JGI IMG/M metagenome (GOLD analysis project Ga0074195, IMG submission 64525) | Bioremediated contaminated groundwater from EPA Superfund site, New Mexico - Sample HSE6-23 | ecosystem: Environmental > Aquatic > Deep subsurface > Groundwater > Contaminated ... | reverse complement strand
TTGATTCAATACCGCATTGGAGGTAAATGAATGGCAGGACAATTCGGTGGAACACCCGTACTCATTCTCAAGGAAGGCAGTCAGAGGACTGCTGGCCGCGAGGCACAGAAATCGAATATCATGGCAGCAAAGGCCGTTGCCGGCGCTGTCCGAACCACCCTCGGCCCCAAGGGCATGGATAAGATGCTCGTGGACACCATGGGTGATGTCGTGATCACCAACGATGGTGTCACTATTCTTAAAGAGATGGACATTGAGCATCCCGCTGCCAAGATGATGGTGGAGATCGCCAAGACCCAGGATGCCGAGGTCGGCGACGGCACAACCACCGCAGTGGTTCTCGCCGGTGAGCTTCTCAAGCAGGCCGAGGCACTCCTGGACCAGGAGATCCATCCCACGGTCATCGCCGCAGGCTACAGGGCCGCAGCCGACAAGTCCCTGGAGATCCTGAAGACAATCGGGGTCAGTGTCTCTGTGAAGGACGAGGCGCTCTTGAAGAGGATCGCCATCACCGCCATGACCGGCAAGGGCTCCGGCACGGCCCGTGACGACCTGGCCGACCTGACCGTGCAGGCCATAAAAGCCGTGGTGGACGAGGACGGCAGCGTAGATACCGACAACATCACCGTGGAGAAGAAGGTGGGCGGCGGCATTACCGACTCCGAGCTTGTTCACGGCATGGTGATCGATAAGGACCGGCTGCACCCCAATATGCCAAAGAAGGTCACCGGCGCCAGGATCGCTCTGCTCAACGCTGCCATAGAGATCGAGAAGACCGAGGTAGACGCCAAGATCGAGATCACCTCGCCCGATCAGCTGCAGGCATTCCTGGACCAGGAAGAGTCCATGCTGAAGGGAATGGTGGACAGCATCACCTCCACCGGCGCCAATGTGGTCTTCTGCCAGAAGGGCATCGATGACCTGGCCCAGCACTTCCTGGCCAAGGCCGGCATCTACACCGTCCGGCGCGTCAAGAAGAGCGACATGGAGAAGCTTGCCCGCGCCACGGGCGGCAGGGTTGTCACCAGCATCCACGACCTGACGGCCAAGGACCTGGGAAAGGCAGGCCTCGTCGAGGAGAGAAAGATCGGCGACGAGAAGATGACCTTCGTGGAAGAGTGCGACAATCCCAAGTCTGTTTCCATCATCCTGCGCGGAGGAACCGAGCACGTGGTGGATGAGCTGGACAGGGCCATGGAAGATGCGCTGCGCGTGGTCGGCGTCGTTGTCGAGGACAAGATGCTGGTCCCGGGCGGCGGTGCACCAGAGGTTGAGCTGGCACTGAGGCTTCGCGAGTATGCAGCCACCGTCGGCGGCCGTGAGCAGCTGGCCATTGAGGCCTTCGCTGACTCCATGGAAGTCATTCCCAAGACCCTGGCCGAGAACGCAGGATTGGACCAGATCGATTCCCTGGTAGCACTGCGCAGCCAGCATGAGAAGGGCGTCAAGAGCGCAGGCCTGGACATGGACACCGGCGAGCCGGTGGATATGCTCAAGCTCGGCGTCGTCGAGCCGCTGCGGGTCAAGACCCAGGCCATCAACAGCGCAGCCGAGGCGGCAGTCATGATCCTGAGGATCGATGACGTCATCGCCTCCAAGTCCGGCGGGCCGGGCGGCATGCCTGGCGGAATGCCCGGCGGCATGGGTGGTATGGGCGGAGAGGACTTCGATTAAGCCTCTCTATTATCCTCCTTTTTTCACGCCACAGAGAGCTTTTCTGCCGGTCGGATTTGAAATCCTGTTCTTGTCGATTTGATCTGCCAATCGATTACGAATTTGGTTTTGATTTTTTTTAGTGAGTTTCATTTTTCCGTAATCTCCAAGTCCCAAAAGCAAAAGGATTATCATCTTTACTTGAGATAACGGCTGAGGATGAAACGCAAGCTTTTGATAAAGGGTAAGGTCAAGGAAGCATACGATTTAGGCGATCGATTGGAGTTCAAGTTCACCGACAACATCTCCGTCTTCGACAAGGTCATTCCCAGCCTCATTCCCTTTAAGGGTGAGACCCTCTGCCGGGAGGGCGTTTACTGGTTTGAGAGAGCGGCCAAGATGGGCATCAGGACCCACTTCCTGGAGTACCTGCCACCGAGCGGCATGTCCTGCAAGAAGGTGGACATCATCCAGCCGGCACAGATCACCCGCCAGTCCAGGAACTACCTCATTCCTCTCGAGTTCATCTGTCGCTGGTATGTGGCGGGCTCCCTCTTTGATCGGGTGAAAGAGGGCAAGGTATCGGCCAGGGAGCTGGGCTTTCCTTCCGGCCACACGGTCACTTCCGGCGAGCAGCTGCCCGAGCCCTTCATCGAGGTCTCCACCAAGCTTGAGAAAACCGACCGGCTGCTCAACAAGTCCGAGGCGCTGCAGATCGCAGGACTCACGCCCCAGGAGTACGATGATGCCCGAGAGGTGGTGCTCAGGATCGACGAGGACATCGGCAGAAGCGTCGCCTCTCGCGGATTGATTCATGTTGACGGCAAGAAGGAGCTGGCCTTCGACATGGACCGGCAGATCATGGTGGTGGATGTTTACGGAACGGCGGACGAGGACCGCTTCTGGGACAGGGCCCGCCATGAGCAGGGAGAGTTCGTGGACCTGAGCAAGGAGTATGTGCGCCAGTACTACCGCAAGACCGGCTACAAGGACCTGCTCTATTCCGCCCGCGAAGAGGGCCGCGCCGATCCGCCCATACCGGCTCTTCCCCCGGAAGTGATAGAAGAAACCGGCAGAATTTACATGAAACTCTTCGAGATGATCACAGGAGAGAAGTTTAAGCCAGCCCATCCCAATTAATGCTCTCGGCTCCTGGCTTATGTCTTCAGCAGGAACTAAAAGAAAAAGAATATAACCGAATCCCACAATCTTGCTGTGGGAAATGGGTTATTCAATCCAAAAATTATATGGAGATGAAACATGAAGAAATTGTTACTTGTTCTTATGCTGCTCATAGCGGTCGCCATTTCGGGCTGCACGGAGAAGAGCCCGAGCGCAACCAGCAGCAGCGGTGCGGAGAAGAGTGTGGGCGAGCTCAAAACCCTGACCGTCAAATCCGCGGAAGGCTTGAAGTCCTACAGCCTGAAGAGCTCTGCATCTCAGACCCTCACTCTCAATGCCATGGGGATCAACGCCACTCCCCAGAATGCAACCACCGTCAAGCAGAGCGTCGAGACCCTCGCCTCCGTGAACCTTTCCGGCTTCGAGGCCAGCGCCAGCGGCTCGACCAAGAACGAGGTTGTGCTGCCCGGCATGCCCGCAAATTCAAGCACCACCGAAGCCAACGTCTACCAGGTTGGAAACTCGACTTATGTCAAGGGAGAAGACGGCAAATGGACTCATCTCAAGGACCCGCGAGCAGCCGAAGAGATCTGGGGCCGGGGAGACAACAATCAGGTCAAGTCTCTGGCAGAGATGATCAACCAGTCTCAGGCCGAGATGGTGGGCTCGGAGAGCATCCAGGGCACGGATGCTTACAAGCTGAAGATCATAACGGGAACCGCTGATTATGAGGGCCTTTACAGTACCGCCTTCGGCATTGCCGCCCAGCTGACTCAATACCCCATGCTCATGCCCTCCATCAACAGCTCGGAGCTGAACGCCACGGGCTCCATAGAGAAGCTGGTCTGGATCTCCAAAGATAGCTACTTGCCCGTGAAGTACCAAAGCAGCATGTCCTTCGATATGACCCCTGAGATCATCGCTGGCCTTAACACTACAACCGGCCAGATGGAGATGTTCGGCCAATCGGTACGCCTCGGCAAGGTCTCCGCCATTGTCGAGACATCAGATCTGTACTACGACTTCAACAAGCCGGTCGAGATAACTTTGCCCGCAGAGGCTTTGCAGGCCCCGGCGATCAGCCCGACTCCGGCCACCACCTCGGCATCCTAGTTGAAGGCGAGAGCTGTCATGTCCGAAGAACTAAAACGGCTTTTCCTCCGGGAGAAGCCTGTTTTAGCTATTTTAGCGGTAAGTGAATTGAATCCCGCTTACGCTGCAATTATCGCCAAGAAGATCGACTCCACCTTTCCTCACACCTCCGCCATACTCTCGGAGCTGGAGAGGCACGGCTTGATACAATCCCGGCTGGATGGACGAATCAGATATATCGAGCTGACCGATCGCGGCAAGGCTGTCGCAAGAGCCCTGCGGGATCTCTCCAGCATCTTGCAGAAGCCAGATGCTCTTTATCGGAGGCTGGAGAGGCTGCGGGAAATGGCAGTGCCCCTGGACGGTTCGGGCTCTGCTATGATGCTCGGTCCACTGCGCCGGGACATTGCCAAGCTGAAGGGCCAGGGAGACGCGGAGCTGGAAAGAGCGGCGCAGGATCTTGACGGCCTGATCATTGCCGCTTTGATAAAATGTTTACCAAATAAATGAATAATCAATGAGTTTTCCTTTTTGCCGGCATTGCTGTCAGACCTAATGTGTGATTTGCCGGGCGTATTCTCTGCCGCAATTCTCTGCCGGACCTAGCGGAAGAGCTTCACTATCCACCATTCGCTGAATCTGATGCTTCGATCATTCGTCCAGATATGTCCCATTATCTCCAGCCGAATCCTATCATCCCAGGGTATCATCTTTACCATCCAACCGGGCTTGGTGGCAAAGTACTCCTCCGGTTTTGCCTTATATCTCTTCAGCTCTGCTATCACCATGGATGTGGCCCACGATACATCGCGCTTGGTGTGCGCCCAGTCCTCTTCTGAGAAGTGGACCACGACATCCAGAGGGCTTTCCACGTTTTCTGTAGTGCTTTGCATTTTGTTCTTCACCTATGCCTTATGGCTGGTGCAACCAATCTTATTGCAGGCTATTTTGCAGCAATTGCCTGATCGCAACCTATCTTAGCAGTATGTCTTATAGCAGATTCCCTTGGGGCGGCAACGCCAGCAGTCCTGCTTGCCGAGTTTGTCGAATCGATATTCATAATTTTGGAGCATAAGCCGTTCTGAGGATTGACGTCAACTTCAGGAAATATCCCTTTAATGGGGCATCGAGACATTAGCCTCCCATAGCCGCCAGGAGAATGGCTGCAATGCATCCTAAGCTCCCCATTTTTTAGGCACATAGCGCTGCTGCGTGACGATTAGTGGTGGGCAATAGGCACCTTGCTTTGCGAAGGGAATACGATAGTATTGGCCTCATTTCCATTTCTCCTTGCCTAATTGATGGGGAGCTCAGGATGCATGCGTTATCGGTTAAGACGGAAATCAATGTGGGTGTGACAAGAATTGTCCTTCTTTCCTGACATTTAGAATAATGACTTGGCCCAAATGACTCTCGACTATTCTCAAGAACCTAATCATGAACAACCAACGGGATTTCGCGTCTTCGCGCCTTCGCGTGAACCGGGATCTCGCGCGAAGCCGCGAGGGCGCGAAGCGGGCAATTAACTATGATGCATGTGATTTTGGGTCATCATGCCACCAAGTACCCGAATTGTAATAATAATAATAATATTCTTCATTTAATTGCATTTTCCTTATCCGATGACCAATGGGCTGCAATGATCTTATCAGTTGTGGCAATGTCATTTACATCGCTATTAAATCGTTTAGTGTACCTATATCCTTGCATGATTTCTGCATCTTCCCTGTTTTTTTTAACGATTATCATTCATTATGTATTATCTTCTCAAAAAAGATTGCGCATTCTTAGGTGCATTTGTCTCAAAATGTCCCCGCCACCTGGAATTAAAATTACGAAAGTTTTATCAGCATTCATGATCACATTGTCTTATGGTCGGCATTCCGGATGAGGTCTGAAGATGGGGCGGCGAAATAAACTGGAGATACTTGGCTGTATTCTCGATATATGCAGATCGAATGGATCGAGCAAGACCCGAATAGTCTACCAGGTAAACCTCAATTTCAAGAACGCCGGATCGTATCTCGAATGGCTGATGAAGCGCGGTTATCTGGTGAAGGAGCACCGCGTCTACAAAACGACCCCTGCGGGTCTAGAGCTGCTGCAAAATCTCAACGATGTGACGTCTCTAATCAATGATGATGCGGATAGAGAGTTGGATGACGGCGTCTAGCTGACGATCAGTCTTGTATGCTATCGATCGAATATGTTTTAATTATATTGTTCGCCTCCGGTTCTATCCAAAGTTTGCATTGCATCTGTCCTATGAACGGCATGAAGGATGGAAAAAGGAGGGATAGATCCGGGTGAAAGGGGAGAGGAAATGAGGCTTTCCCAGATCTGAACTTACATTTGAATTTATGCTAGATATAGACGATTGCACTAAGCCGATATGTCGAGTAGAATCCAGGTTCCGGATCGCTTCGAAAGCGCATCTGAAAATCGAAAATCGTCGCTTTCGATGCTGCGGAATGGACTGAATGACTGCGTCTGAAAGCCAATCAGGATGATGGTCTTAAGCGAATTGGAAAAATGCAGCAAGTGGAGCGAGCGCTACTGGATTCTCGAAATAGGATGGACTGGGTCCTGAACGGAGCAAAACAAGTATCACAATTGCGTAGGGATTTGAAACTTTAAAGCGCACCCTCTGAGTATCGTCTGCAAACGCCGAAAGCTTTTGTGCTCAGCTCGGACGGACAGAAGATCGCTGATGAGAACGGATTCATGCTCTAGAAGCTGCAAGGTTTGAAGCGGTCTGATCTCTTCTTTTCTACTCCCCAGTATCCTGCCGGGAATATAGATTATATACACTATCAATCTGTATTGTAGGCACGTGGCAATGTATATTTTATTTTGCTTAGCTTTACATATCTGTGCACGATTCCCTTCCCCGGTGAATATGTTGAGGAAACTGATTAGCGCTCTATTGATTGCTTTGATGGTAAGTGCGGTCGGCACCATCGCAGTGTGTGCAAAAGAGACCGTGAGTATTTCAGGATCGACTACGGTTCTGCCGCTGGCAGAGGCCGGAGCAGAGGCATTTAACGATGCCCAGTCGGACTATCAGGTCCTCGTGACCGGCGGCGGCACGGGTGTGGGCATCAAGAACGTCGCTGAGGGCACATCCGCTATCGGAATGGCCTCCCGTGAGGTCACAAAAGATGAGACGAGCCAGTTTGGCGACAAGTTCAAGGAGAACATCATGGGCTATGACGGCATCGTCATCGCCGTAAGCAAGGAGATCTACGATGCCGGTGTTACATCCCTCACCAAGGAGCAGGTCAAGAAGATCTATGCCGGTGAGATCAAGAACTGGAAAGAATTGAACGGCCCAGATGAAGAGATGCTGGTGGTGGCCAGGGAGCAGGGTTCAGGAACCCGCGACACCTTCCTGGAGGACATCATGAGCGACAAGAAGGCTGAGACTCCCGGAGTCAACACCGTTGCCAGCAGCAACGCCGAGGTCAGGACTGCTCTGACCGGTAGCGACAAGGCCATCGGCTACCTGGGATTCAGCTATGCCGAGGATGGAGCCCTGGGCGTCATCACTCTGGATGGCGTTAAGCCCTCCGCCGAGACCATCAAGGACGGCAGCTACGAGCTCAACCGCAAGCTGTACTTCTACACCTTAGGGGATGCAACTCCCGGCGCCGAGGCATTCATCAAATTCATGATCGGCTCCGAGGGCCAGAAGGTTGCAGAGGAGAATGGATTCGTTCCGCTCTAGGAACTTTCCAAGACCTCCTTTTCTATTTTATAATTCAGAGTTCAGAGTTCCCAAATTTCTGCCTTATTTGTGCATGATCCAGTCCTGGGCTCGTGTGGTTTGCCATACATCAGGACCTTTCCAAAAATAGGGGAACAAACTGGAACTTGGTCACATCCACGAGGCCCTTATCCGTCAGCTTCAGCTCCGGGATGACGGGCAGGCAGAGAAACGACAGCGTCATGAAGGGATCTTTGAGATTGCATCCCAGCTCATGAGCCGCATCGATGCAGTCGTCAATTCCGCCCGCCACATCTCGCATATGCCTCTCGGAGAGCAGGCCCGCCACCGGCAGGGGAAGGCCGGACTTGACTGCGCCATTCTGCACCACTGCCAGCCCGCCGCCCATCTGCACCACCGCCAGGACCGCGGCGAGCACGTCTTCATCCGCCACCCCCACCACGGCAATGTTATGGGAGTCATGGGCAACGGAAGTGGCCAGAGCGCCCGAGTCGAGGCCGAAGCCCTGCACCAGGCCCAAACCGATATTGCCCGTGGCCTTGTGCCTTTCTACCACCGCTATCTTCAGGATGTCCTGTTTGATGTCCGAAATTAGCTTGCCGTCCTCAGTCTTGGGGATGAGCCGCAGCGATTTTGTGACGATTTGATCAGGGACGATGCCGATGACCCTGGCGGCGCCGGGCTCGGCCATGATCTCGAAGGACTTGAGGCCGATATCGCCGATCCGCATCGATTTATGCTCAGGAACCGGAATGCTCTCCAAACGGGTGCAGAGATCGCCGTCCTTGGCCGCCAGCTTTCCGTCCTTGATGACCATTTCCACATGAGGATCTTCCAGGTCATCGAGCACAGCAATATCGGCCCTGTTGCCGGGTGCAATGGCCCCCCGATCCCGCAGGCCGAAATACTGGGCGGCGTTCAGGCTTGCGATCTGCAGGGCCAGGATGGGATCAAGGCCTGCCTCGATGGAGATGCGGATCATGTTGTCGATGTGTCCCTCTTTGAGGATGTCTGAAGGATGCCGGTCATCCGAGACGAAGAGGAATTGGCGGGCGTTGAGAGGCGTGACGGCGGGCAGCAGATCCCTCAGGTTCCTGGCCGCGCTGCCTTCCCGAAGCATGATGTACATCCCCTGGCGCAGCCTCTCTTGCACCTCACCAACCCTTGTGCACTCGTGGTCGGATTTGATTCCCGCTGCAATGTAAGCAGTCAGGTCTCTTCCGGTCAAGCCCGGAGCGTGGCCGTCCACGCGCTTCGCTCCTGCCAGACGGATCTTTTTCAGGACTTCGGGATCGCGGAATATGACCCCCGGATAGTTCATGACCTCGGCCAGACCAAGGACTCTGGCGTCATCCATCAGCCCGGCAAGGGCTTCTGCATCCAGAGTTGCACCCGACGTCTCCATGCTCGTGGCGGGAACGCAGGAGGAGAGCATGACAAAGACGTTTAAAGGAACGTTTCTCGAAGAATCGAGCATGTAGCGAATGCCGTCCATGCCCCAAACATTGGCGATCTCGTGGGGATCGATGACGACCGAGGTCGTGCCCCTGGGAACGACGGCGCGTGCGTACTCCGGGATGGTGACCATGCTGCTCTCGATATGGACATGGCCGTCGATGAATCCCGGAGATAGGATCTTGCCATCCAGATTGATGACCGACCTGGCGCTGGCACAGTCAAAGCCGGCTATACGGCCTTTGTGCACAGCAACGTTTGCCCTGTGCACCTCGCCGGAGAGAACATTGGCGACGCTCGCGCCTTCGATCAGGAGATCGACCTCCAGCTCGCCACGGGCGGCGGCGATCATCTCTTCAAGGGGTGCCAACGGATCAGTCATAAGATTCAATATCATCGTCAATTCTTATCTAGCTTATCTCGTGGGTCGCAGCACGGGAAGCCCGGATTTCCAGTTTAACGCCGCCTGGCCGAAAATATTTGGTGCATTACTATCTTGTGCACTTATAAAATTGTGTTCAATGCCGGATAAACTTATATCACTTGGGTTAAAATAAAGACAAGGTGTGTGGGATGTGAAGGATATTCTTCTCAAGGTGGCCAAAGCCTACCCCAATGACTCAGCCCGGGGCATCGCCCGGCTGGACCCCAATGCTCTGCTCACCCTACGGCTCTCACCGGGGGACATCATCGAGATCGAGGGAAAGAGGCTCACCGCCGCCAAGGTTTGGCGCGCCGACCGGCAGGACTGGTCCCAGGACTACATCAGGATAGACGGTTTCATCCGCCAGAACGCCGGGGTGGGAATCGGAGACCGGGTAAAGATTCGCAAGGCAAAGTTCGCCGATGCCCAGCGAATAGTCCTTGCTCCGCCCTCGGGCTCGCACATGCACTATGGGGACGAGGCAGCAGACATGATCCGCCGCCAGACCCTGAAGCGACCTGTGGTGGCGGGCGATATCCTTCCCATCATGAGCTCCGGCACCCATCCCTTCGTCGGCAGAATGGAAGCAGTGCCCCTGGTGGTCACGGAGACTCATCCCGATGACGTGGTGGTGATCTGCGAGAGAACGGAGATCGTGCTCCTGGAGAAACCGGCCAAGAGCGTCAGCTCCGTCAAGGCCACCGGCACCACCTATGAGAACGTGGGCGGTCTGCGAACCGAGGTGCAGCGGGTGCGAGAGATGATCGAATTGCCCATGAAGCACCCCGAGGTCTTCCAGAAATTGGGTATCGAGCCGCCCAAAGGTGTTCTTCTCTACGGGCCGCCGGGCACGGGCAAGACGCTCATCGCCAAGGCCGTGGCCAACGAGAGCGGCGCCAATTTTTCTTCTATCGCAGGCCCTGAGATCATGTCCAAGTACTATGGCGAGAGCGAGCAGCGGCTGCGAGAGATCTTCGAGGAGGCCCAGAAGAATGCGCCCTCCATCATCTTCATCGATGAGATCGACTCCATCGCACCCAAACGGGGCGACGTGACGGGTGAGGTGGAGAGGCGTGTGGTGGCCCAGCTCCTGGCCATGATGGACGGCCTCAAGGAGCGCGGCCAGGTGGTCGTGATCGGTGCGACCAACCGGGAAGACGCCATCGATCCGGCTCTGCGCAGGCCGGGCCGATTCGACCGGGAGATCGAGATCGGAGTTCCGGACCGCGCCGGCAGGGTGGAGATCCTGCAGATCCACATGCACAGCATGCCCATTGCTGATGACGTCAATGTAGAGAGCCTGGCGGACAGAACGCATGGCTTTGTGGGCGCGGACGTGAACGCGCTCTGCAAGGAAGCCGCCATGAGAGCCCTGCGCCGCTACCTGCCGGATATGACCTCGGAGGATGAGATCCCGAAAGAGGTCATCGAAAGTATGATGGTTACGGGCGACGACTTTGAGGATGCCCTCAAGGAGATTGAGCCCTCCGCCATGCGAGAGGTTCTGGTAGAGGTGCCGCACGTGAACTGGAA
>Ga0074195_1004695_pt1 | contig 11007 bp, 10 predicted proteins | sample EPASupsiteHSE623_FD_64525 | JGI IMG/M metagenome (GOLD analysis project Ga0074195, IMG submission 64525) | Bioremediated contaminated groundwater from EPA Superfund site, New Mexico - Sample HSE6-23 | ecosystem: Environmental > Aquatic > Deep subsurface > Groundwater > Contaminated ... | reverse complement strand
ATAGTAGAAGCAGACAGTCAATTCCATGATATCCTATATCGGGCAAGCCGTAATGACAGGCTTGTACAGATTATAAACAACCTGCGCGAACAGCTGACGCGCTTTAGATCGATATCAATGTCGTATCCCGGACGTTTGAAGAACACGCTGGAAGAACATAGTAGGCTTGTTGAAGCGCTGGCAGCTCGTGATGTCCATTTGGCAGAGCGGCTATCAACCGAGCATATGGAAAATTCCGAGCAAACATTATTACTGGATTTCAGCGATCGGAGAAAACAAGCAGAAGGCAGTAAATAGTATTTCCTGCAGTCCTGCATCTTGACTGGGAGGTTCACGATATATGTATGATGCCATAATATTGGCAGGCGGAGAAAATAGCAAACATTTAAGCAAGTTTTCATCTCAGCCGTATGAAGCTATGATCGAGATAGCAGGCAAGCCGATGGTATCATTCGTAGCAGGGGCTTTGGCCGCCAGCCGGCAAGTGGATAAAATATTTATCGTGGGCCCGGTTAAAGAGCTAAAAAGGTGTGAGTTTCCTGAGAAAACAGTTCTAATAGAGAGTGGTCCTACTATCCTGCAAACAATTGGTATAGGTATGAATGCATTAGGTCATCAGCGCAAGACTCTTGTGGTAACTGCGGATATTCCGCTTTTAACCCCTGAGGCAATTAACGATTTTTTGGCGCAGTGCGCCAAGGTTGATGCCGATCTGTATTATCCTATTGTTAGGCAGGAAATTAATAACCGTCAATACCCCGGCAACAGGCGCACCTATGTGCGTTTAAAAGAAGGAACTTATACAGGTGGAAACATCTTTTTAGTAAATCCGGCGATTGTGCCGCAATGTATGAACGTTGCAGAAAAAATCATTGAGAATCGTAAGAACCCGTTTAAACTGGTGTGTATTTTAGGCTGGAAGTTTGTTCTGCAGTTTTTGTTAAGATCGCTAAGCCTAGTCAAGGTGGAAAAACGGGTATCAAGTATCTTAGGAATCACCGGAGCAGTTATCCAATCACAATATCCCGAACTTGGCATAGATGTAGACAAACCGAGTGACCTTGAACTTGTGCGTTCAACGTTTTCGGCAGAATATTAAAGTGGCGATGACATTTGTCATCGCCACTTTAATATTCTGCTGGGTAGGCCTTTTACTGTCCTGTTAAGGCTTAATCTCTTAAATTATGTGAAAACATAGAAATAATCAGGCAGTTTAGAGGAATATGGAATATATTGTAGAAGTTTCCTAAAGTTGCAAGCTAAGGGAGGTGTGATATGGATTGCTCATATAATGCTAGAAGCTACAGTAGGGTGGCTTTTATCGCCATTCTGCTGGCAGGAGTTGTCCTTAGCTATTGCAACTACTTGGTGTTTCACACTGTAGTAGAATTATATACGATCATAGTAAGCTGTATAGTCGCGCTAATTGTCTACAATACTTACCGAACTTTTGAAAATAACTTTTTTCTAGTTCTAGGAATTTCTTTTGCTTTTTCCGGCCTATTTGATTTTATTCATACTCTGGCTTACCCGGGTATTGGCATATTCCCCAATGCCGGTAATAATCTGGCCCCGCAAATGTGGCTTATTGCACGCTTTATTGATAGTGCATCGCTGTTGGCAGCGAGCAGTCTAATGTTTCGGACAATACGACCCGTCCGATTGCTGATCTTTGGGGGCTGCCTGTCTCTGGCCTTGTTGAGCGCCGTATTTGTTTGGGATGCGTTTCCAGTCTGTTTTGTTGAGGGTAGCGGGCTGACTCCGTTTAAGATAATCAGCGAATATATAATTAGTGCCTTGATTGGCTTGGCAATCATTGGTTTGATTAGTAACAGACGCTCATTTCATGCTAATGTCTATGACTATTTGCTGGCTTCATACTTGATGACTATTGTCTCAGAGCTTTCGTTTACTTTATATGACCATATGTATGGGTTCTCAAATATGATCGGTCATCTTTCAAAGTTTACCGCTTACTATTTTTTGTATCGGGCAATTGTTAAAACAAGCCTTAAGGAACCTCATAACTTGCTATTTTATAAGATTACCAAGACAAATGAACAGCTTCAGCAAAAGACGCTTGAGCTTGATTCTGTCAATCGTCAATTGCAGTATATAAGCTATCATGATGGGCTTACTGGCCTGTATAATCGGTCTTATTTTGAAAAGTTCCTCAAGAATAACCGGCATTTTGAGATATATCCAGTATGTGTTGTTGCGCTCGATGTTGATGGTCTAAAATTAATAAATGACAATCTTGGACACCAAACAGGCGACGAGCTGATAAGGGCAACTGCTGACCTGCTGCAGCAAAGTTTCCGTGATGAAGATATTATTGCCAGACTTGGCGGCGACGAATTTATCGTTATTCTTCCACAGACATCAACGGCAAAAGCGCAAATCCTTATTGAAAAATTCGAAGAAAATGTTAAATCCTTTAATGCAGGCAACACGGTCCCAGTGTTCGTATCTGTCGGTTGCGCTGCAGCGACTGAGCACGACACCCGCCTGGATGAGCTTTATCGTAAGGCTGATAGCTATATGTATGCCTGCAAACAAAAGCAGCATCGTAGGGTTAAAGACCATTTATTAAAGGTTTGCGCAATGGTGAATAGGGTAGGATAAAAAGACAGCCATTTGCATTAAAGCTAATGGCTGTCTTTTATTTGCGTATACTGTTTTCAGAGAGTAGACTAATGAATTTATCAACTAAAACTGGGTCGAACTGCTTTCCTGCGTTACGTCGTAGTTCGGATATAGCGGCTTCGTGGCTCATGGCTGCCCGGTAAGGCCGTACGCTTGTCATGGCGTCGTAGGCATCAATGATCGCCAGCATGCGGCATTCGAGAGGTATTTCCTCACCTTCAAGACCCAAGGGGTAACCCTTGCCATTCCACCACTCGTGATGTTTAAGAATCCAGTCAGGGAATGGAACTAAGTCAGGGAGTGTCTTGCATATTCGAAAGCCTGCCTCAGGATGCCGACGTATTTGGTTCCATTCATCGGCAGTTAGTTTGGATTTTTTAAAAATGATCTCTTCCGGGACAGTTGCCTTTCCAATATCATGGAACTTGGCGAACATTCGGAGGTCGGTTATTTTGGATTCGCCAAGACATAAATTTTTGGCAAAGGCGGTAATCATCTGTTGCAAACGGTCGAGGTGGCCATCTGCCATATAATCCTTCGCTTCAAAGGTCTGCTTGAACATCCTGGATGCATGATTACTCTTGTTCTGATGATGGATCAGTTTTTCCTTATACATATTATCATCAGCTTGGCGAATAAGCTCGTCGATGCTGCAGGAAATATTGGCCGGGCAGGAAAAGCCAACTGAAATACCGAGTGGCTGGGTGACGTGTAAAGCATTATATTCGTCAATAGCGATGGCAATTTTACAGTGTATATCCTGCGCTGTAACGGTTGAGGCACCATATAAAATTACGGCAATCTCATCGCCGCCGATTCGGCAGCATATGCCATTATCGCTGATAGCTTGTTTAACAATATCAGCAGCGGCTATTATAAGCCTGTCACCGGCTTGGTGGCCTAAGGTATCATTAACCATCTTCAGTTTATCCAGGTCGCAGATGATAATACCCTTGGGCAGTGTCCTTTGGCTTTTATAATCAGTCAGCATATTTTCAAAAAAACCTCGATTGTACAGGCCGGTGAGTTCATCATGTTCACTCAAGAATCTTATTTTACTTTCCAGCTGTCTGCGCTTACTAATATCACGGCCAATCGATAAAATAGTTTGTTCGCCGTTAAAATCAAAAAGATGTGAACTTACCTCGACAGGAAATTGGCGGCCATCTTTAGTTAAATAGATAGTCTCAAAAATAGCATGTGTAGAATCGTTCAAGCTTCTGACTCTTTCGGCGATATCTTTAGGGGATTCTTGGATGGTTATATCGGGTATACTCAGTTGGAGCAGCTCTTCTCTGGTATATCCTAAACGCTTGCATGCTGAGGCATTGGCCTCAATAAAATTTGTAAAGCGTCCATTATTCGGTAACCTGTGAACAAGTATTGAGTCATTAGTACTATTAAAAAGTAATTTATAGTGCTGTTCATAAAAGTTATGCATAGCTTTTCAACTCCATAGGGGCTTTTCTGCTAAATGATTCTACCATTTCAACCATTTATTTACAAGGATAATACGGAAATAAGTGACTGTTCTTTTAAAGCGAGCAGTTAATACTAAAGAAAGTAAATAATAATTTTGAAGTAACAAAAAACTTGCAGGATTTGTCAGAATAAGCTAGAATCTGAATAAAATATTTAGGGTGGGAAGTATTATTCGGAACTTGCCTGACAATGGAGGGTATTCTATGAATAAAGTACGGAGAATTGAACGTATTGCGGCGTTAACAAAGTTCCTTGTTGATACGCCGGGGCGTCTGTTTTCATTAAGCTACTTTAGTGATATATTCGGCTCGGCAAAATCAACTATAAGTGAAGATCTAGTCACAATTAAACAATCTTTGCAGCAGTTTGGGCTTGGTACACTCGAAACACTTGCCGGAGCGGCTGGAGGCGTAAGGTTTATCCCGTCACGGAGTATTGAGGGGGCTAGCCAGGTTCTGGGTGATCTTGCCCAAAGACTAGCTGAACCGGAGCGAATAATTCCAGGCGGCTTTTTATATATGACTGACCTTTTATTCACGCCAAACATAATGGTACCAATCGGCGAAGTTTTTATGACTAAGTTTGCTCATTTGGCACCCGACTATATCATGACAGTCGAAACAAAAGGGATTCCGCTGGCCTTTATGACAGCCAGGGCCTTCGGTCTGCCGCTGGTTATCGCGCGGCAAGGCAGCAAGGTAACGGAAGGCCCGTCTGTCAGTATAAACTATGTATCAGGATCTTCAAAAAGGATTCAAACAATGTCGCTGCCCAAACGCGCCTTGCCATCTGGTTCGCGAGTGCTCATTATTGACGACTTTATGAAAGCGGGCGGAACGGCGCAGGGGATGGTCGATCTAGCAAAAGAGGTGGGGGCAACAGTTGTCGGAACGGGTGTGCTTGTCAGCACTGTCGAACCGGCAGAAAAATTAGTTCAAGACTATCTGCCATTACTTATTTTATATGATGTAAATCAGCATACTAAGAAAACAGATATAAGGCCGGCGCTTTAATAGCCTCGGCTATTGATACTCTTTCTGGAGGATGACATATGAACAACAATGTTTCATTAAAAGATATACAAGAGGCTCATAGTGCCATGAACGGCGTAATCCATAAGACTCAGCTGGACAGAAGCAAGACTTTCAGTGGGATGACAGGCGGCGATATCTATCTAAAACTAGAAAATCTCCAGAAGACAGGGTCATTTAAGATTCGCGGTGCTTACAATAAAATCAGGCTGCTAAGCGAAGCTGAAAAGGCAAAGGGTGTTATTGCTGCCTCGGCGGGTAATCACGCTCAGGGCGTAGCATTAGCAGCTACTATGGCAAAAGCCAAGTCGACAATTGTAATGCCTGAGGTGGCGCCGCTTGCTAAAATAATGGCGACACGAGGCTATGGTGCTGAGGTAGTGCTAAGCGGCAATGTTTATGACGATGCCTATCAAAAGGCCCTGGAAATTCAGGCCCAAACTGGGCAGAGTTTTATTCAAGCCTTCAATGATTATGGGGTTATTGCCGGGCAGGGTACGGTAGGCCTTGAAATTTTGCAGGACCTGGAAGATGTTTCTGCCATCGTAGTACCGATTGGGGGCGGAGGGCTGATAGCCGGCATAGCTGCAGCTGTCAAAGAGCTGGCACCGCATGTCAAAGTTTACGGTGTCCAAGCCCAAGGTGCTCCTGCTATGTATATGTCAAAAATGACGCATACAATCCGCACTACTCCTGATGCTGTTACAATGGCTGACGGTATTGCTGTTAAGGTGCCGGGCGATTTGACTTTTTCAATAATTGATAAGTATGTGGATGATATATTTGTTGTCGATGATGAAGCAATTGCCAGTACTATTCTAATGCTCCTGGAAAGGGCTAAACTAATGGTAGAGGGAGCTGGAGCAGTCAGCTTGGCCGCAATCTTAAATAATAAAATTCCTCTTCGGGGTAAAACAGTCAGTGTTATATCAGGCGGAAATATTGATGTAAACTTTATTGCACGCATTATTGAGCGCGGTCTTGTTAAGGCGGGGCGTCGGGTAAAAATATCAGCGCTTATCAACGACCGGCCGGGGGTGCTGCAGAATCTTTTAACCGTCATTGCCGGACAGCGCGCCAATGTAATAAATGTTTACCATGACCGCGTAGAGCGAAACGTGCCGATTGGTCAGGCAGTTGTTGAAATAAGCCTGGAAACACGCGATGCGCTTCATACTGAACAAATATTGACTAATCTGCGTCAAGAGGGATTCAATGCTGCGATTATATAGCGCCCTTAAAGAGGGCGCTATCGTTTAGATAGTTCATTGTGAATCTTTCGACTTTAAATCATACTGCAGGATTTTAGCTAACAATGTCGAAAGACCTAGTGTTTAAGTCTGGTTTATTACTATACGCATTTGATTGGGGGAACGGTGATGTCAGATTTGCTGGCGGTAATTCTGGCTGCAGGTAAAGGTACCCGTATGAAGTCAGCATTGCCTAAAGTGCTCCATCGCGTCGGCGGAAAATCGATGGTTGAGCATGTATTGGATGCGGCAAAGGGCGCCGGCTCATCCAGAAATATAGTTGTAATAGGTTTTGGTGCTGAAAAGGTTCAGGAGGCATTAGGCTCTAATGCCGAATTTGTCATCCAAGCCGAACAACTTGGAACAGGACATGCGGTTCAGCAGACTGAGAGCTTATTGCAGGATTTTAATGGTACCGTTATGGTTCTTTGCGGCGATACGCCGCTGCTAGAAGGGAAAATGCTTGCTAAACTGTATGCCGAGCACAAAGCCCAAAATGCGGTGGCCACAGTACTTACGGCTATTATGCCGAATCCGGCGGGCTATGGCCGCGTTATCCGCGATGCCAAAGGACAAGTTGTTAAGATTGTCGAACAGAAGGATGCAACACCCGCAGAATTGGCCGTCGATGAGGTTAATACAGGTATTTACTGTTTTGAGCGATCAGTGCTTTTTGAAGCACTAAGCGGTATAAATTGCTCTAACAATCAAGGCGAGTACTATTTGACAGATGTTATTGGCATCTTGGCAGCGAAAAAGGCTAAGGTGTGGGCAACAGCTGCCGAACAATATGAGCAGACCTTCGGTATTAACTCGCGCGCCCAATTGGCCGACGCTGAGAAAATCCTCCGAAAGCGCAAGCTGGGAGAACTCATGGACAATGGCGTAACAATAATGGATATAGACTCTACCTTTATCGACGAAGGGGTAGAAATTGCGCCCGACACTACTATATATCCGTTCACATGGCTTGAAGGAAGCACCACAATCGGCAGCGGTTGTGAGATAGGCCCAAATACCCGCCTGCAAAACGCCAAAGTCGGAGACAATGTTACTTTGCATTTTACATACGCTCACGACTGTGAAATCAAGAATGATGTAACCGTGGGTCCTTACGTTCATCTGCGGCCCAAGACGGTCTTATCAGAAGGTGTTAAAGTAGGTAATTTTGTTGAGGTAAAAAATTCAATTGTCGGCCAAAATAGCAAGATCCCCCATCTTAGTTATATTGGTGACACTGATATGGGCGGCAAGGTAAATATTGGCTCAGGTACAATCACAGTAAATTATGATGGTAAGAACAAGCATCGCACTGTTATTGAGGATGGCGCTTTCATTGGCTGCAATACCAATCTGGTTGCTCCTGTGACAGTGGGTTGCGGTGCCTATGTCGGCGCAGGCTCAACAATTACCAAAGACGTGCCGGGTGAAGCGCTCGGAGTTGCCCGCGCACGGCAGACCAATATTGATGGCTGGGTGAAAAAGCACAAAGCGTGACCTTTGCCAGGCAGAAAGATCCTGTCAGAATATTAACGCTGGAGGTTATAATTTCATGATTTTAGAAGACAGTAAAAGGTTGCGTATTTTTACAGGGAACTCAAATCCTGCGTTGGCTGAAGAGATAGCCGCCTATTTGGGAGTAAAAGTTGGCAGCGCATTTGTAGGTCATTTTAATAATGGCGAGACTCAAGTGATTATTGATGAAAGTGTCCGCGGCAAGGAAGTTTTCATTATTCAATCAACCTCTCAGCCAGTAAATGACAGTGTAATGGAGCTCTTAGTTATGGTTGACGCGGTGAAAAGAGCGTCTGCCAGTCATGTTACTGCCGTTATACCTTATTACGCTTACGCGCGTCAAGACCGTAAAACACGCGGTCGTGAACCAATTTCCGCCAAGTTGATGGCGAACCTTTTAACTACTGCTGGTGTTACCCGAGTTGTTACAATGGACTTGCATGCAGGACAGATTCAAGGCTTCTTCGATATTCCGGTGGATCACCTTCCTGGTGTACCGATACTAGCCGATTATCTCATGGCAAAAAATCTGCCTGATATGATTGTTGTATCACCAGACTTAGGCGGAGTTACTAGGGCACGGCAGCTTGCTGATCGCCTGCATGCTCCTATTGCGATTATTGAAAAACGCCGTCCTATGCCTGGAGTAGCTGAGGTTATGAACCTCATTGGCAGTGTTGAAGGAAAAACAGCTGTTATTGTTGATGATATTGTTGATACGGCAGGGTCGCTTACTGAAGGGGCGCGTGCTTTGGAAAAACTAGGCGCTAAAGAGGTCTATGCCTGCTGTACACATGCTGTTCTAAGTCACCCAGCGGTAGAACGAATCAATAACTCTAATATTAAGGAACTAATAGTTACTAATACTATTCCATTACCGCAAGAAAAGCTTAGCCCGAAGATCAAGGTATTATCGGTTGCTCCGCTCTTAAGTGAAGCAATTATCCGTATCTTTGGCGAACTTTCGGTGAGCAGACTGTTTGACTAATCAAATTAATTGGCTATCGGTATTTACCGGTAGCCAATTTTAATGACCTTTTGCCGGCGCTTGGCATATGATATAATTCCCTTAAGGCGGTGAAGCTAATGGTGCAGCAAGTTAATATTGAAAATGCAGTAAAGGAAGATATTCCGGAAATCGCCGCATTATTCACTGAAAGCTTTAAGGATAGCGTCCTTCATCACTGCGGGAAGCTGCCTAGGCCGCAGGCTATGGAGGATGTTTTTTCACTGGTGTATGAGGCTGAACCTGAGGCGGCGTTTATTGCCCGTATAAATGGCAAGATATGCGGTTACTGTTTTGCCCCGGTAAAGCTTGCGCAGTTATGGATACTCGCTATAATGGGCGGGCATATATTTAAATGGGCGTGGCGCTGGCTGACAGGCCGCTACGGTTTTGGACTGCATCCTGTAAAGGTCATAGTCCTGAATAAATTGGCTTTTCTGAGTTCGGCTATTAAGCCGGAGAAGGCTGCCAATGCCCGTATTCTATCGATTGCAGTAGACGCTGAGTACCGAGGGCGCGGAGTAGCGACACTGCTCATGAAGGCTGCAATGGTTTATTTTAAAGACCATTGTGCTTCGCGTATTCGCCTCGAAGTCCGCCCTGATAATGCTGCTGCCATCAAGGTCTATGAAAGACTAGGCTTCGTTCAAACTGGCGTTACCAGGGATTCACAAGGCGACTGGCTGATAATGTTTAAGGAAATGGAGTAGGACAATGTTTGACATAAATATGCGGCTAACCAGTATGCTCGGACTCTTAACAGTAGTTGTGCTGCTTGGCTTAATTTTAGATTATTTCCGCATATTGCGCCGTCCGGTACGGCTGGGGATGAGTCTTGCTATGCTCGGCATAATTGCCGGTATTGGATTGACTATTGTTGCGGTATTGCCGGACAATCACGTTTATGGGACTGTGTTTTCCGAGGTTAAGACGCCCAATAAAGTTGTCGCCTTAACCTTTGACGACGGGCCATATCCTCCGTATACCGATCAGCTGCTTGATATCCTTAAGGAGTATCATGTGCCGGCAACATTTTTTGTCGTGGGGAAAAATGCCGGCAATAATCCCGAACTGATAAACCGTATCCATATGGAGGGACATCAGCTCGGTAATCATACCTATAACCACGTTGATTTGCTAAAGACTGATCGTAAGACAATGGCAAGCGAGGTTGACCGGACGAATAAAATAATTACCGAGGTAACCGGCCAGATGCCACATGTCGTCCGGCCTCCGCATGGTTTTCGTGACCCAGTAGTGATGGAAGTCATGGCTGAACGCGGCTTAAAAGTAGTTGAATGGTCGATTATGAGCCGGGATTGGACCAATCCTGGTGTTGATGCTATTGTTAGCCGGACGCTGAGCAAGGTTCAAAATGGTTCAGTTATACTGCTGCATGACGGAGATGGTGTTGCGTCGAAGGCGTCGCGGGCTCAAACAGTAGAAGCGACCCGCCACATTATTCGCGAACTGTTAGCTCAGGGGTACCGGTTTGTCACAGTTGATGAAATACTTGCTAATTCGGAGGAAAATCCAAAGTGAAAATTGTTGTTGGCTTAGGTAATCCCGGTCAGGAATATAGCGCTACCCGTCACAATGTCGGCTTTATGGCGCTTGACGAACTGGCGCGGCGATGGAATATAGATAACTGGCGTAGTAAGAGTCAGGCGCTTATCGCAGAATATCGCGGCAGCACCGAGCAAGTGTTGCTAGTCAAACCTCAGACTTATATGAACTTAAGTGGGACATCGGTCGGCGAATTAGCGCGCTGGCATAAGGTGGCTCCTGAAGATATAATTGTCGTCTACGACGATCTTGACTTGACGGCTGGTCGCCTGCGCCTTAGAGTTAAGGGCGGTTCTGGCGGCCATCGCGGCATAGAATCACTTCTTGTCCATCTGCCTCAGGATAATTTTCTGAGAGTGCGCATTTGTATATGCCCCCCCCCCTCCCGCCCGGGATCATCCAGCCAGCCGTTGCTGGGAGCGACAAAGCCCCGTTTTTTCTCAACCGTCCCCTCCAGATTGGCCAGGCTGAAGCGAGGAACATAGGGCTCGGGCTTGATCGTGTCGGGACG
>Ga0074195_1004694_pt1 | contig 11009 bp, 7 predicted proteins | sample EPASupsiteHSE623_FD_64525 | JGI IMG/M metagenome (GOLD analysis project Ga0074195, IMG submission 64525) | Bioremediated contaminated groundwater from EPA Superfund site, New Mexico - Sample HSE6-23 | ecosystem: Environmental > Aquatic > Deep subsurface > Groundwater > Contaminated ... | reverse complement strand
GAGATGGCAAAGTTGAGGAAGGCGGATGCCTAACTAATGGACATAGTAATGCTGGAGAGACTATGACAAAGAGTACTGAAGAAGAAATGAAACCAACCTCACCTGACTCATTGCAGGATGATCATGTCTATATACTCAGGCTCTATGTGGCAGGCCAGACCAAGAAGAGCCTGACTGCCTTTGCCAACCTCAAGAAGATCTGTGAAGAGCATCTGAAAGGCAAATACCGCATTGAGGTCATAGACCTCCTGGAGAACCCCCATCTGGCTAAAGGAGACCAGATTCTGGCAATACCAACGCTGGTGAGAAAGCTGCCGCCTCCTTTGAAGAAGATCATAGGCGACCTCTCAAATACCGAGAGGGTGATTGTTGGCCTGGATCTGCGCCCTGCCAATTGAAGCATGTCTGGAATCGAAATACAGTAATGATGAAGTAGAGGCGTTATGGATGAGCTAAATGGCTCTACCGAATCTAAAAAAGCTCTGAAGAGCAGACGTATGGAGAACTACGTCCTGCATCTCTATATTAAGGATATGAGCCTCAAGTCTGTTCGGGCCATAAAGAATGTCAAGCAGATATGCGATGAGAATTTGCAGGGGCATTACCAGCTCGATGTAATCGACATCTCCCAGCAGCCGATCCTAGCTAGAGAAAGGCAGATCATAGCTATACCAACGCTCGTCAAAGAGTCACCTATGCCTTTGCGAAGGCTTGTAGGCGACATGTCAAACACAGAGCGAGTGCTAGCTGGTCTAGGTCTATAACAGGTTGGACAATGTCTGGATACTGCATAGTGAGGGCACGCTATGGATGAATCAAATAATGCAAATAACGCAACTGAAAGGTTCGAGCAAGCTCTAAAGGAGATGAACACCGGGAAGTATGTCCTGCGCCTCTACGTTGCCGGAATGAGCCCCAGATCCTTGGAAGCTATAGAGAACATCAAGCGGATATGCGATGAGAACCTGCCGGGACGTTATGAGCTTGAGGTGATAGACCTTTACCAGCAGCCCATCTTCGCTAAGGATGGACAGATAGTAGCTGCACCAACTCTTATTAAAGAACTTCCATTGCCCTTAAAAAAGCTAGTAGGCAACCTATCGAATGTTGAGAAGACGCTTGTGGGATTGGACCTGCATACAGGTAATAAATAAAGCAGAGTTTTATCAATTGAAGGCTGATTAGCTCAGGGGTATCATGACAGACATCATGACAAATGGAGATGCACCAAAGCCAGAGATTCCATCAGAACTAGACGAAATGAAATTCCGCCTGGAAGAGGCAGAAGAGTTCATATCTGCCATCCACCGTGGCGAAGTGGACGCACTGGTTATCTCAGGACCAAACGGCGATCGTGTCTTCACCCTTGAGGGAGCAGATCATGCCTACCGCGTCCTCGTCGAAACTATGAACGAGGGGGCGATCACTCTGGCCTATGACGGAACAATCCTCTACTGTAACCACAGCTTTGCAAAGATGGTCAGAGCCCCTCTGGCTAAAGTGATCGGCAGATCGATTAAGTCTTTCATTGTTTCTGAAGATATGGAGGCCTTCAATGCCTTGCTTCATGGACAAAACAGGGGAGAGGTCCGCATTCGGGCGGAAGATAAATCTTTTTTGCCCGCATTTCTATCCATTAGCCCCCTGCAGATAGAGGGCTCGAAGGAGACCTGGTGTCTCCTGGTAACGGATCTAAGAGAGCAAAAGAAGAGCGAAGAGATCGTTGCCTCTGAGAAGCTGGCCAGAGCCATCATCGAGCAGGCGGCAGAAGCAATTGTGGTCTGCGATGACCGGGGAAGGATTATCCGTTTCAGCAACGCAGCATCGCGAATATGCCGCAGGGATCTCTTGATGCACCATTTCGATAATGAATTCGACCTCCACGTCTCGGTGCAGGATAAAGTGGGAGAGAGGATCTTTCCCGCAAAGGAAGCTCTGCAGGGATCTGTGCTCCCGCGCGTTGAGGTGCAGTTCCTGCGGGAAGACGGCAGGCAGTTCCATCTGATGCTAAACGCTGGCCCCCTTAAAAGCGAAGAAAGAATAATAGGCTGCGTTGTTACCCTGACAGATATTAGTGAATGCAAGCGTGTAGAGAAAAGCCTCCGCGATGCACATGACAACCTCGAGCTGAGAGTTGAGGAAAGGACGAGAGACCTGCAGATCGCCAAAGAGGAACTGGAGAGCATCAACGAAGAGCTGAAAATCGAGATAGAGGAGCACGAGAAGAATGACGTAGAGCTGATGAGGGCAAAAGACGCAGCTGAAGAGGCAGCGCGTGCCAAGGCGGAGTTCATGGCCAACATGAGCCACGAGATAAGGACGCCCATGAACGCCATCCTGGGCCTCACGGGCCTCCTTCTGGATGAAGATGACCTGAACCCAGAGCATAAGGATTTTCTTGAGACAATTCACGCCAGCGGCAACTCTCTTCTCACTATCATCAACGATATCCTGGACTTCTCCAGAATGGAGCGGGAAAAGCTGGAGCTGGAGTACCAGCCTTTCGACCTTCGAGCCTGCATCGAAGAGTCCCTGGATCTGGTCGCACCGGAGGCAGGGCAGAGGGACATCGACCTGGCCTACTTCATCGAGGACGTGCCAAGTACAATCATCAGCGACCCAATACGACTGAGGCAGGTGCTCGGCAACCTTCTCGGAAATGCCGTCAAATTCACTGATAAAGGGGAGGCTGTAGTCATTGTCTCATGCAGCCATGAAGGCTCTAGCTCTAAAGGCTATGACGATGAGATTCATTTCGCAGTAAAGGACACGGGAATCGGCATTCCTCCGGATAAATTCGATCTGATCTTCCAGCCATTCAGCCAGGCAGATTCCTCGACCACCCGCAACTATGGAGGAACCGGCCTTGGCCTGGCCATATGCAAGAAGCTTGTGGAACGTCTTGGTGGCAAGATTTGGGTCGAGTCACAGGTAGACAAAGGAAGCACATTCCACTTTACCATAAAGGCGGGAGCCGTGCCAGGAGATCAGAGATCCAGATCCAAGGCCAAAGAGGCAGCTTCTGAGTTTGCAGGCAAACGCATACTTATTGTTGACGATAACAGGAGCATCAGAAAAATCATCGGCAAACAGTCTTTTTCTCTGGGACTGCTGCCCTTTGTAACCGCCTCTCCAGGAGAGGCTTTAAGAAGGGTAATGGTTGGAGACGCCTTCGATTTAGCGCTTCTGGATGCCAATATGCCGGGAATGGACGGAGTCACCCTTGCAAAAGAGATACGCAAGCACAACAAAGACGTTCCTCTGGTCATGATTGCCCCTATGGGTACGAAGTGGCCGAAAGATCTCTTCGCGGCATTCCTTGCCAAACCCATAAAACAATCTCAGCTCCAGAATCTCTATAAAAACATGCTCATGCAGAAGAAGCCACTAGGGAATGGGAACCCCGATAGCAAAGGGAATCCAGGATACAGGCCAGCGCATATATTGCTGGTAGAAGATAATGTTTCCAGCCAGAAGGTTACTCTTCAGATGTTGAAGCGCCTGGGCTACAAGGCAGACGTGGCCGCAAACGGCTTAGAGGCCCTGCAGGCAATGGAGCGCCAGCCCTACGATATAGTCCTCATGGATATCAGAATGCCTCAGATGAACGGCTTCGATGCCACGAAGGCCATTAGGGAGAGATGGCCTAAAGCAGATCAGCCAAAGATCATTGCCATCACTGCTTATGCTCTGGATGGAGATAGAGAGAGGTGTTTGCAATCGGGAATGGATGATTATATCGGAAAGCCGGTGGTAATCGAGGACATCCGCCATATTTTAAATAAGTATGCCCGGAGATGCGAAGCGAAATAATCGAGGCTATTCCGAAGCAAGAGGGTCCTTTTCAAGGACCATTTTCAGCGCCTGTCGCTTTTATTCAATATGTCATTTTTATTCAATAATTGCCTATAAACCACAAAATCATGAGTCCATAGAGTTTGTTTTAGGATAGGCGAATAAAGCAAGCTCGGAAAGATCCAGCTCACCTGCCTCTGCCAAAGAGAAAAGGAGAGCTGCCCTGTTAGGGACTTACACATACATCTTATCGCGCTGTCACTGTTTGAGGCCGAGAGGGCACGGCTTTGTCCTGCTCACCCGTATCTCCCAGGATGAACCTGTCCACCATCTCCTTTGCAACCTCGTCGGGATACTGCACGGGAGGGTGCTTCATCGTGTAGGCTGAAATGGCAAGCAAGGGTCCTGAGATCTTCCTTTCCATGGCTACCTTACAGACCCTTATGGCGTCTATGACACATCCTCCGCTGTTAGGCGAATCCTCAACCGAGAGCCGAAGCTCCAGGTTTATTGGCACATCTCCAAAGATCCTTCCCTCCATTCGCAGGAAGCAGACCTTGTTGTCCTTCTGCCATGGCACATAATCTGAGGGTCCGATATGAATGTCCTCGTCTTCCAGAGGCTCGTCCAGGATGGACTGCACAGCCTCGGTCTTGGATATCTTCTTGGACTTGAGCCGCTCGCGGTTGAGCATGTTCAAGAAATCCGTGTTTCCGCCGATGTTCAGCTGATATGTCCTGTCCATGGTGCAGGCTCTGTCCTTGAAGAGCTGGGCCAGCGTCCTGTGAACGATGGTGGCGCCGATTTGGGATTTGACGTCGTCGCCGACAATGGGGACGCCTCTCTCCTTGAACTTCCTGGCCCATTCGGGGTTGGAAGCTATGAAGACAGGCATGCAGTTGATGAAGCCTATCCCCGCATCAAGTGCAGCTTGCGCATAGAAGCGCGTAGCCTGCTCTGATCCCACAGGCATATAGTTCACCAGAACGTCTGCACCCGATTCCACCAGCTCGCGCTTCACATCATAAGGCTTTACATCTGCCACAACAAACCGCCGCTCTTCAGGGTAATTTGCCATGTGTGCGGCCACGCCGTCGAGCACAGGCCCCATCTTGACCTCGACTCCTTTGGGGGGCATATCGGGATAAAGGACTTTAGTGCAGTTGGGCAGAGCAAAGATGGCCTGGCTGACATCTCGTCCCACTTTTCGTGCATCGATATCGAAGGCAGCCACGACATCTATATCGCCAGCTCTGTAACCACCGATCTCATAATGCATCAGACCAACGCTGTCTTTCTCATCTACATGTTTATAGCATTCAATTCCCTGGATCAACGAGCTTGCGCAGTTTCCCAAACCTGCAACTGCCATCTTTATCTTTTTCAACCTCTTTTCCCCTCCTGGGTCAAGTGAAGCTCGATCGCCGAGTTCGGAGTCGGAGCTTCGTATAACTGCAGGACGTATATAACACTATAGGCCAGTGACATGATATGGGTTCGCTATTTTACGATTCCGCTACCGGCTCGAGCATTGATTTCAGCATCTCTGAGAGGTCTCTTCCCAGTTTCTCACGGCCTGCCTCGCTCTTCCTGTACTCAATCTTACGAGTCCTGGGGATATCGACCAGATACTTCGAGCCTCTCGGGCTGATGAGGATGGTATCCCTTCCAACAGTATGGGCAATGCCCAGAGCATACATGACTCCTGGATCTGGACCTGTGAGATCTGCGATGATTACTCTCGAGCCGTTGATGGACTGCCACAGATCCCTGACTGCGCTCTTACCTTCTCTGATATCCCTTGCTATGTGTAGTGCGACCCTGCTCTCATCGGCCGCCTTTTCAATGGCTGCATAGTTCTTGTTCAGCCGCTCGCTGGAGGGCAGGAGAACGAAGGCAGAGCGGCTGTCCAGAGTCATCGGCGCGGGCCCAAATATGGGCCTGGTCCGAAGCAGGCTGAGTAGGCCCAAGAACCTTTTGAACTCTGAGTCGATATGTTCTGCTGCTATCTTCTCCAAAACCGGCCTGCGCTCATCTTGACTTTTATGCAGAAGTATGGAAGGAATCCGGATTATGAAAGGGTCCTCAAAGCCGAACTCCCATTGGGCGCTCTGGCTTGCCTTCTCCCGAGATATGGCCAGGTCAGGATGGTGGATATAGATAGAGAAACGGTTCTCGGGGCGGAACTGAGCAAGTATGCTGAGATTCTCTCTGTCCAGAATGGCCGCCATGCTGCTGGGCAGCTGGCTTCGTACAATGCCCTTTTGCAGGTGGCGGTCCTCGGATACGGCATCCACTGCAGACATGAACTCTTCGAGAATCTTATCCACCCTGGCCTGGAGTTCAGTTGGCATATCTCCGCGTCTAGTCCTTGATTCATCGTACAACATGGCGAACCGTCCTCGTCCTAATCTATAATATACAGACCTGCCCAATATATGAAACCTGCCTGAGGTGATTTAAAGCGTGATTTCTGCAAATGAGCAGGGCCATGCATGGTTCAAGAAGGCTGCGGCTTATAAAGGAATGGCGAAAAATCTTCGTTTACAAAAGGAGAAGGTTTCGCGAATCATCATACCTAAACACAAGGTTCGCCTAAAATCGAGCTATTCTAAATCGCAAGCTCTTCTCCTAGAGCTGAGAACTCGATCTCTACTGTTGGCCCATCTTCCTCCAGCGATGTCTGCAGAAGCCCACCGCACAGAGCCAGGCTCCTCTCGAAGAACCTGCGTGCCCTCTCCAGGGGATGAGACGCAACGGAGCCGCTACCGGAAATTCGTATCAAGACCCAATCGTCGTTTTGTCTGGTTGTAACTTTTATCCCCTTTGACCCTGCGCCTGCGAACCTCTCGAAGATATCTATCAACGCATCGCCAAAGCGCTCCCTATCCATGCGGGCGAAAGGCCTTTGGGGATCTGCCTCGAAGGCCAATCCCACGTTCTCGAACAGGTTGACATGAGCAATACGGGTCTTTAAGGCCATGAGATAATCCTCGTCGCTCTCCGCCTGCAGTATGGCATCTTCGTCATATGGTTTTTGCACAATTTGCTCCATCACATCTCCCAAGACGCGGTTGACGTCTTCATAGGAGACATAGTAGGGAGGCCGGAAACCCCGGTATGTCATTGAGTAATCGTTGAGCAGCCTGCCGGCCCTTCCGAGGAGAGACTGGTCCATGATTGAACCCAGCAACTTCCTCTCAAAGAGCTTCTCCAGCCGTCCTACAGTCTGCCCTGCCTTATGAACGAACTCCCAGTCCAGCCTCTTTCCATCACGAAGAGCCGCGGCGAAGCTGTGAAAGTCGTTGAAGAGATCGTCCAGCAATGAAGGGTCGAGCAGAGCCTCCGTCTCCTCTGCCTCCGTCTCCTCCTCCAGCTCGCCCAGGACATGAGCAATGAACGCCAGTCTGCCAGCTATGATTGTGGATATCCTCTCCATCTCTGCCATGAGATCAGAGGCATAGGCTGCGGTTCTCTTTGCCCATTCGGGAGTTACCTCCTCAATGCTCTGCAAAGAGGTTACATCGCTGTACATGACCTCGAGCGTCTTCCTGGCAGTCCAGGCATTGATAGGCTTGCCGTGGCCTGAGAGGCACAGCTGGATGTTCTTGTTCTCAAGTATCCAGAGAACCTTCTCAATGGACTGCATAAGATCCTCCTGGCTCCAGCCGCAAGCACCTGCCATTCCAGGATTGGGAGCAAAGAATAGATCGCCCATGATGAGGAAGGACCCTATCTGCATGCATATGCTGTCAGGGCTGTGGCCAGGGGTATGATAGATCTCGATATGATCGCCGCCGCCAAGGGGCACGACTTCGCTATGCAGCTCCAATCCTTCGGCGATCTTTATCGATTGTATAGCGTAGTCGTAAGTCCATTCTCCCAAAGAGATATGCCTCTCTCCACCCAGGCCTATATCCCAGGAGGTAAGGAGCTTCAGCTCAACAGGGACCTTGATCATGGGCCTTCCTAGAAGATCTGACAGCGTGACCCTGGTGTCCTGCGATTCCAGTGCATTGGCTCCCAGTGCATGGACTGCCAACGCAGCCTCACTCAGGTTCTTGTGCTTCTTCCCCTGCTTGAACTGTACCCAATGGTCCATATGAACATGGGTTAGATAGACCACAACAGGCCGCATCAGCTCCTCCTGCAGGCCTGCAACTACTCCCTCAAGGTGATCGATCTGATCCGGCAGTCCGCCTGGATCGATGAGGGCGATCTGATCAGCACCTGATATGATATAAGAGTTTGAGGACATGAGATCGATCTTTCGTATGTAAGGGTAAATTGAGGTGTTTCTGCTGCCAGCTATTGGCTGAGATCTCATTGGCTCGATCATAGAAATCCTCTGAACGGCGAGTCCTTTGGGCGATGCTTAATAGTGATGGAATATACCGTTGATATTTAATCGTTATGTCTTAAGCCAATTCACGAGCGTCTGATCTCGGTAACGCTCGATGCGACAATGTTTTAGCGTCTGGAGGATGTAGGGATCTGCTCTTTAAGAAACGTCAATCTTTAAATAAGATAGATGAGAAGATCATGGATGTAACGCTGGGATGCCGACAAAAAAAGGATAGTGATATTCATATCTACATACGATAGTAAGAATATTCAGGTTATTTTTGCCGTTTTTATCCCGTAAAATGATCATGAGTCAGATAAGAGGCGCCAGATTATTCAAGAGTAAGGTGGACCACGACGATGAAGCCAAGAGAAAGCCTTCCAGAACCCGAGCATAAGGGGGTCTATCCAGACACAGACCTCGGAAAAGAGGTTGAAAGAGAAGCGAACTCATCCAAGGACGGCAGAAATGCAAGCAGCCTTCTGGCAAAAGCCATCGACTTCCTGCCCGATGCCACACTGGCAATAGACATGGAAGGCAGGGCCACCATCTGGAACAGGGCTATGGAAACGCTCACTAGAGTGAAGGCCGAGGATATGATCGGCAAGGGCAACTACGAATACGCCCTTCCTTTTTACGGCACAAGAAGGCCGATTTTAGCAGATCTTGTCTTGCTGCCAAAAGAGCAGTTCGAGGGAAGATACGACAGCATCCAGCATGAGGGAGAAACCCTGACTGTGGAGATATTCATACCCTCCTTTGGGCAGAACGGATCTCACCTCTGGGCAAAAGCATCACCCCTTTACGATAACGCGGGCAACCTCCTGGGAGCGGTTGAGTCCATACGCGACATTAGCGAACGAAAAAGGACCGAAGAGAAGGTCTGCAGCATGAAGAAGCGCCTGGCAGAGGTGATCGACTTCCTGCCGGATGCCACATTTGCAATAGATAAAGAGGGCAAGGTAATCACATGGAACAGGGCAATGGAGAAGCTGACTGGAGCGAAAGCTGAAGACATGATCGGCAAAGGCAACTACGAGTACGCTCTGCCCTTCTACGCAACCAGAAGGCCCATCCTCGCAGACCTTGTCATGATGCCTGAGGAGCAGCTGCAGGGCAAATATGACAGCATCCAGAGAGAGGGAAAGACCCTCACAGTAGAGATCTTCATACCAACCTTTGGGCCCGAAGGGTCCTATCTCTGGGCGAAAGCGACTCCTCTCTACGATGTTGACGGCGAGCTGGCCGGCTCAATCGAATCCATACGAGATATTAGCGAGCGCAAAAGGACGGAAGAAGCCCTGCAGAGGTCTGAGCAAGAAAAAGAGGCCATCTTGAGCGGCTTGAAGAATGTGGCTGTGGAATACCTGGACCCATCGATGCGCATAATCTGGGTCAACAGTGCCGTACGGAAATTCACAGGCAAATCCTTAGAAGAGCTCAAAGGAAGATACTGCTACGAGGCGATCCAGGATCAAAAAGGGCCATGTTCAGGCTGCAAAGCCGCAAAGACCCTCCAGGACGGCCAGTCGCAGGAAGGAGAGCTTATCACGCCTGACGGCAGAGTTTGGGCTGCCCGCAGCAATCCGGTAAGGAACGCAGAGGGTGAGATCAAAGGCGTAGTTCATGTGGCCGTAAATATAACCGACATCAAGCTCGCAGAGCAGAAGGTCTGCAGCATGAAGCAGCGCCTGGCCCAGGTGATAGACTTCCTGCCCGATGCCACTTTAGCTATTGATAGTGATGGCAGAGTCACTACATGGAACAGGGCAATGGAGACGCTGACTAGAGCTAAAGCTGAAGACCTGATCGGTAAAGGAGATTACGAGTATGCCCTGCCCTTCTACGGCCTTAGGAGGCCAATCCTTGCAGACCTGGTCATGATGCCTGAAGGGCAGCTACAGGGCAAGTATGACAGCATCCAGAGGGATGGAAAGACCCTCACAGTAGAGATCTTCATACCAACCTTTGGGCCCGAAGGGTCATACCTCTGGGCGAAAGCCACGCCGATATACGATTCGCAGGGAAACGTGACCGGATCGATCGAGTCCATAAGGGATATCACCGACCGCAAGAAGGCCGAGGAGAAGATCGCCAGCATGAAGCAGCGCCTGGCAGAGGTGATCGATTTCTTGCCGGATGCAACATTTGCAATAAATAGAGGTGGCGAGGTCATCACATGGAACAGGGCCATGGAGAAGCTGACCTCAGCCAGGGCAGGGGACATGATCGGTAAAGGAGATTACGAGTACGCCCTGCCCTTCTACGGCGAGCGCCGGCCAATTCTTGCCGACCTCGTCCTGCTGCCTGATGAGGAACTGGAGAGGGAGTATCCAAACCTGGAGAGGGAAGGAAAAGCCCTAACTGCAGAGGTTTTCATCCCCACATTCGGAACGGACGGGTCATTCATCTGGGCTAAAGCAACGCCGCTCTACGACTCCAAAGGGGAAATAGCGGGCTCAATAGAATCCATTCGCGATGTCACATATATGAGGCGGACCGAAGAGACGCTGGAGAGGTCCAAATCGGAGCTTCGCATAGCCTCCGATATCCAGAGAAGCTTCCTGCCAGAGCACATACCGCCCGCTGCAGGGTTTGATCTGGCAGCGATCTCTGTGCCTGCAATGGAGGTGGGAGGCGACTTCTACGACTTCATTCCCGGCCAGGAGGGAAAGCTTGGAATGGTCATTGCGGACGTGTCAGGAAAAAGCGTTCCAGCTGCTCTGTTCATGGCCCTCTCAAGGACGATCGTGAGGGCCAATGCCACTCACCACCAGAGCGGCACAGAGGTACTCCAGGATGCAAACGATATGATATCCGCGGACTCCAGATCGGGAATGTTCGTCACCCTCTTTTATGGAGTTTTAGA